>WBZP01003535.1_pt2 | contig 11114 bp, 8 predicted proteins | sample 5204301 | NCBI WGS metagenome assembly WBZP01 (sample SAMN12412401, study PRJNA552823) | activated sludge metagenome | isolation source: activated sludge from nitrification reactor of wastewater treatment plant... | place: USA: Pennsylvania | collected 2017
ACCACCACCGGCGCGATCTCCCCGTCGACCGGGCGCACCCTGCCCGACCGCTACATCGAGGGCACCTGCCCCAAGTGCGGTGCGGACGGCGCGCGCGGCGACCAGTGCGACACCTGCGGCAACCAGCTCGACGCGGCCGAGCTGATCAACCCCCGCAGCAAGATCAACGGGGAGGTGCCGAAGTTCGTCGAGACCCAGCACTTCTTCCTCGACCTGCCGGCGCTGACCGAGACGCTCGGGGCGTGGCTCCAGGGCCGTACGGATTGGCGCCCGAACGTCCTGAAGTTCAGTCTCAACCTGCTGGACGACGTGCGCCCCCGGGCGATGACCCGCGACATCGACTGGGGTATCCCGGTGCCGCTCGACGGCTGGGTCGACAACCCGGCCAAGCGGCTCTACGTGTGGTTCGACGCGGTGATCGGGTACCTGTCGGCCTCGATCGAGTGGGCGCGGCGCACCGGGGACGACGACGCGTGGCGCGCGTGGTGGAACGACCCCGCCGCGCAGGGCTACTACTTCATGGGCAAGGACAACATCACCTTCCACTCCCAGATCTGGCCGGCCGAGCTGCTCGCCTACGCCGGCAAGGGATCCCGCGGGGGTGAGCCGGGGGTCTACGGCGAGCTGAACCTGCCCACCGAGGTGGTCTCCAGCGAGTTCCTGACCATGGAGGGCCGCAAGTTCTCCTCCTCGCGCCAGGTGGTCATCTACGTGCGCGACATGCTGGCCCGCTACCAGCCGGACGCCTTCCGCTACTTCGTCGCGGTGGCCGGGCCGGAGACACAGGACACCGACTTCACCTGGTCGGAGTTCGTCCGCCGGACCAACGACGAGCTCGTCGCCGGCTGGGGCAACCTGGTCAACCGGACCGCCTCGATGATCCACAAGAACCTCGGTGCGATCCCGGACGCCGGGCAGCTCACCGACGCCGACCACGCGCTGTTGAGCTGCACCGCAAGCGGTTTCGACTCGGTCGGGGCCCTGCTGGCGCAGAACCGGCAGAAGCAGGCGGCGTCCGAGGCGATGCGGATCGTCGGCGAGGCCAACAAGTACCTGAGCGACCAGGCGCCGTGGAAGCTCAAGAACTCCGACCCCGAGCGGATGACGTCGGTGCTCCACGTTGCCGCGCAGGCGATCTCGGACTGCCGCACCCAGCTCTCCCCGTTCCTGCCGTTCAGTGCGCAGACCGTGCACGAGATCTTCGCGGGCGGCGCGGGGGTGGCCCGCACGGTGTCGCCGATGCCCGAGATCCGCGAGGTCACCGACCTGGACGGCGCGTGGGACGGCGCCGCGTACCCGGTGCTGATGGGCGACTACCGCCTCGGCGAGACGCTCGCGCCGTGGCGGCGCGAGCCGATCGTGCCCGGCACGCCGGTGGTCGCACCGACCCCGGTGTTCCGCAAGCTGGACGAGTCGGTGGTGGCCGAGGAACTCGCCCGGCTCGAGGGCTGACGCCGTGGCGAAACCGTTGGCGCGCACGGGCGATCGGGGCACCGAGGCCCCGCCGGCGCCGGAGCCGCTGGCCGCGCCGGTGGTGGACAACCACACCCATCTCGACCACTGCGCGCGCGTCGCGCGACGATCGGGCGGGGAGGCGGCGCCGAGCGGAGGGGCGGATGATGCGGCGGCCGCCGAGGGCGTGGTGGCGGACGCCCTGGCCGCCGCGGCCGCGGTGAACGTGACGCGCGTCGTCCAGATCGGCTGCGACCTCGACTCGGCGCGCTGGTCGGTGGGGGTGGCCGAGCGCCACCCCCAGGTCGTCGCGGGGGTGTCGCTGCACCCCACCACGGCGACGAGAATCGTTGCGCGGCACGGGGAATCGGCCCTCGCCGAGGCGCTGGCCGAGATCGCGGCGCTCGCCGCGCACCCCCGGGTGCGGGTGATCGGCGAGACCGGCCTCGACCACTACTGGGTGCCGGCCGACGACACGGCCGGGCGTCTCGCCCAGGAGACGTCGTTCCGGGCCCACATCGACCTGGCCAAGCGACTCGACACGGTGCTGCAGATCCACGACCGCGACGCCCACGACGACGTGCTGCGCATCCTGGCCGAGGAGGGGGCCCCGCCGCGCACGGTCTTCCACTGCTTCTCCGGTGACGCGGCGATGGCCCGGTTCTGCGCCGAGCAGGGCTGGTACCTGTCCTTCGCGGGCCCGATCACGTTCAAGGCCAACGACGAGCTGCGGGCGGCGTTGCGCGCCGTCCCGGTCGGGCAGGTGCTGGTCGAGACCGACGCGCCCTACCTGACCCCGCACCCGCACCGGGGCCGGCCGAACGGCAGCTACCTGGTGCCGCTGACGGTGCGCCGGATGGCCGCCGAGCTGGGCCTGGCGGAGGAGCAGCTGTGCGAGCGGCTCGACGCGACGTCCGAGGCGCTCTACGGGCCGTGGGTGTGACGTAGACAACGGCCCGTGTCAGCGGTCCGGGGCGGATCAGCCGTTCGACCCGGTTTGCCTGCCGTTGCCGAACCGTTACCGTGGTCGGCGGTAACCGCCGGGATCGGTCGTGCCTCAGGGCTGGACAGCGTGCAGGGACGCGCGCCGTGACGAGGCCGTGGGGCCGTACGTGCCCGGGATCATCGAGGACTGGAGCACCGTGCGCGTTCCCCGTGCGCTCAGCACCCGTTCCGGCAAGATCGTCGCTCAGGGGGGCGTCCTCGCCCTCGTCGTGGGCGCGACCCTGGCCTACACCCACTCCGGTGCCACCGTGCACCTGTCGATCGACGGCCAGCAGCGTGAGCTGCGCTCCGGCGCGGGCACGGTGCGCGCCCTGCTCGCCGACGAGTCGATCACCCTCGGCGAGCACGACCAGGTGGCGCCGGCGCTGGACACCACCCTGGTCAACGGCCAGGACGTGGTGGTGCGGTTCGGCCGCCCGCTGACGGTGACCGTCGACGGCGTGACCACCACCTACTACACGACCGAGCAGTCGCTGGACGGCGCGCTCGCCGCCCTCGGCATCCGCGCCGAGGGGGCCAAGCTGTCGGTCAGCCGCTCGGAGCCGCTCGGTCGCGACGGCCTGTCGCTGGCCGTGATCACGCCCAAGAAGGTCACCGTGACCGCGGACGGCGCGTCCCGCGCGCTGACCAGCACCGCTGCCACCGTCGGCGAGCTGCTCACCGAGGCCGGGCTGGCCCTCGACGGCGACGACACGGTGAGCGTCGCGGCGTCCACGCCCCTGGCGGCCGGGTTGTCGGTCAAGGTCGTGCGGATCTCGACCCGCACCGAGACCAAGCTCGAGCAGGTCGCCTACCCGGTCACCCGCACCAAGGACGCCACCCTGGCCAAGGGCACCACGAAGGTCGTCACCAAGGGTGTCGCCGGCACCAAGCGGACGACCTACACGATCACCCTCGCCGACGGCAAGGTGCTGCGCCGGACGGCGAGCGGCTCGACCGTGGTGAAGGAGCCGGTGACGGCGGTGCTGCGGATCGGGACGAAGCCCGTGCCGGCGAGCGCGTCGTCCGGCTCGGGGTCGGTGCCCTCGAGCGGGGGCGGCGCGGTCGACTCGCTGAACTGGCCGGCCCTGGCCCGGTGCGAGTCCGGCGGCAACCCGCGCGCCGTGAACCCGGCCGGGTACTACGGGCTCTACCAGTTCAGCCTGGGCACGTGGCGTTCGGTGGGCGGCAGCGGCAACCCGATCAACGCCTCCCCGGCCGAGCAGACGGCCCGCGCGAAGATCCTCTACAAGCGGTCGGGCGCCAGCCCGTGGCCGGTCTGCGGCCGCAAGCTCTACACCTGACCATGATCCCCGCGATGGGCGGGTTCCGACCCATTTCCTGGGTCCGTTCCCGCCCATCGCGGGGATCATGTCCGCCCGGGCACACTGATCCCCATGACTGACGCCGCCGACCTGGCCCGGGCGAGCAAGCACCTGATCCGCTACGGCGGCGGGGGCGGGGCGTTCCTGCCGTTCGTCGCCGACTCGGCCTCGGGGTCGTTCGTGCGCGACGCGGCGGGGCGCGCCGTCCTGGACTTCACCTCGGGCCAGATGAGCGCGGTGCTGGGGCACGGCCACCCGGAGATCGTCCAGGTGGTCACCGAGCAGGTCGAGCGGCTGGCGCACCTGTTCTCGGGCATGCTGTCGCGCCCGGTGATCGACCTGGCCGAAGTGCTCGGCACGATGGCGCCGCCGCTGACCAAGGTGATCCTGCTCTCCACCGGCGCCGAGTCGAACGAGGCCGCGCTGCGGATGGCCAAGCTGGTCACCGGCGGCTGGGAGGTCGCCTCGTTCGCGCAGAGCTGGCACGGGATGACCGGCGGCGCGGCGGCCGCCACCTACTCGGCCGGACGGCGCGGCTACGGCCCCGCGGCCCCCGGCACCGCGGCGATCTGGGCCCCCAACGCCTACCGCCCCCGGTTCCTCGCCGCCGACGGGTCGATGGACTGGCGGCGCGAACTGGACGACGGGTTCGACCTGCTCGACCGGCAGAGCGCGGGCGGGGCGGCCGCGTTCATCGCCGAGCCGATCCTGTCCTCCGGCGGCATCATCGACCTGCCCGACGGCTACCTCGCCGCGCTGCACGCCAAGTGCCACGAGCGCGGCATGCTGCTGGTGGTCGACGAGGCGCAGACCGGGGTTGGCCGAACGGGTCTGGACTTCGCGTTCCAGCGCGACCCGATCGTGCCCGACATCGTCACCCTCTCCAAGACCCTCGGCGCGGGCCTGCCGCTGGCTGCGGTGCTGACCACCGAGGAGATCGAGCAGACCGCCCACGAGCGCGGCTTCCTCTTCTACACCACCCACGTCAACGACCCGCTGCCCGCCGCCGTGGGCCTGAAGGTGCTCGAGGTCGTCGCGCGGGACCGCCTGGCGCACAGGGCGTCCCAGGCCGGCGCCCGGCTGCGGGCCGGGCTCGAGAAGCTCGCCGGCGACCACGAGTGCATCGGCGACATCCGCGGCCGCGGCCTGCTGCTCGGCGTCGAGTTCGTCGCCGACCGGACGACGCGCCGCCCGGCCCCCGAGCTCGGCAGCGCGCTCACCCGGCGGTGCTTCGAGCTGGGCCTGTCGATGAACATCGTGCAGCTGCCCGCGATGGGCGGCGTCGCCCGGATCGCCCCGCCGCTGACCGTCACCGACGCCGAGCTCGACCTGGGGCTGGAGATCCTCGGCCAGGCGCTGACCGACGTGACCAGGTAGTCACTTCGCCTCAGAGCAGCACGCGGGGGACGGCGACGATCTCCCGCGGCGAACCGGCCGGAGTGAGATCGACGACGCGCTCGCCCTCGTACACCAGGACGCCGCGGTGACAGCGCTCCGGGTGGGTCCGGGCGAAGTGGGCCAGGCCTTGGGCATCGCCGGGGCCCACCACGGTCGACGCCTTCACCTCGACGGGCACGTACCGACCGTCAGGGTGAACCAGCAGGAGGTCGACCTCGCGCTGGCTGCGGGTGTCGCGCCAGTGCCGCACCTCGATGCGGTGCGCCGACGCGTCGGCCTGGGCCATCAGGTCATGTGCCACGGCGGTCTCCGCGAGTGCCCCCAGCGTGGTTGCCGACGGCGAGGTCAGGCGGGCGCGTGACGCCCAGGCCGCGAGCCCGATGTCGGCGGCGAACACCCGGGGGTGGGCTGTGACCACCCGATGCTCTGCCGGGCGCTCTGCCTCCGCGCGACGAACCAGGAAGCCGGCCTCGAGGATCTCGAGCTGCGATCTGACCGTGGCGGCCTGCAGCCCGAGTTCGCTCGCCGCTCGGGCGAGGTTGGCGATCTGCCCGCTGTTCGCGGCGAAGTACCGGAACGTGCGCAGCAGGCGCCCGAGGTCGGCCCGGGTCTGGCCGGCGCCGAGGGGAAGCACCGCCTCGACGTAGGCGGCCATGGCGCGCTCCCAGTCCGCCACGGGCGCCTCGGTCAACACGCCGGCAATGCTGGGCAGCCCACCGGCCCAGTCGGCTCCCGGCGTGGCCCGGGGTGGGCGGGCACCCGCCTGGCCGTGCGGCCACCCGTCGGCGAAGGCGCGCTCGACCCCTCGGCTCTCCCCGAGCGCATCGGCGCGCTCGGCGCGGGTCATGGATGACATCCGGAGCCGGACGGCGCGACCGGCCAGCGGATCGCTCCCCCCGAGTTGCTCCCGCCCGAGCCGCGCCGAACCCGTGATCAGGAACTGGCCGGGCGCGCGGCGGACGTCCACCTGTCGTTTCACCCAGATGGTCAGCTCCGGTTCGAGCTGGGCCTCGTCGAGCACACAGACCGAGGGCTGGGCCGAGAGGTACCGATCCGGGTCGAGCCGGAGTGTCGCCCGGAGGTGCGGGTCGGAGAGGTCGATGCGCGGTGCCCACCCGTGTCGGCGGATCAGCTCGTCACAGACGGTCGATTTGCCAGTGGCCCGCCCGCCCTCGAGCACCACCACGGGCGCGGTGCCGAGTGCCGACTCGATCACCGGAGTGATCAATCGAGGCAGGATGACCGGCATGGTTGATCCTAACATTCAGGTGGTCAACAACCGAAAAAACGATTGTTGATCGCTCTTTTTCCGGTGCGACTCGTACCGCCTCGTACCGCGTGGGCGACACTCCACATCCCTGAGGGCCCCCGCCCATGTGGCACCCTGGCGCGCGTGACCGAGCCCGCGCTGCCGCCGCTGCTCTCCCCGGCGCGCATCCGGAGCCTCGCCGCCGAGCTCGGCGTCCGGCCGACCAAGACCCTGGGCCAGAACTTCGTCGTCGACGCCAACACCGTGCGGCGCATCGCCCGTACCGCCGAGCTGGACCGCGACGAGGTCGTGCTCGAGGTCGGCCCCGGGCTGGGCTCGCTGACCCTCGCCCTGCTCGACGCCGCCGCCCGGGTCGTCGCCGTCGAGATCGACCCGGTGCTCGCCGCCGCGCTGCCGGCCACCGTCGCCGACCTGCGCCCGGACGACGCCCCCCGCCTCGACGTCGTCCGGGGGGACGCCGTCCGGATCGCCCCCGAGCTGCTTCCGCACCAGCCCACGGCCCTGGTCGCGAACCTGCCCTACAACGTGTCGGTGCCCGTGCTGCTCACCGCGCTGGAACGCCTGCCCACCCTGCGGCACGGCCTGGTCATGGTGCAGGCCGAGGTCGGCGAGCGGCTCGCCGCCGCGCCCGGCGACAAGACCTACGGCGCGCCGTCCGCGAAGGCCGCCTGGTACGCCGAGGTGCGCCGGGCCGGTTCGGTGCCCCGGGCGGTGTTCTGGCCGGTGCCCAACGTCGACTCGGTGCTCGTCGCCTTCACCCGCCGCGCGGCTCCGCAGGTCGCGGTCGCCCGGGAGGAGGTCTTCGCCTGCATCGACGCCGCCTTCGCCCAGCGCCGCAAGACCCTGCGCGCCGCCCTGGCCGGCTGGGCGGGGTCGGCGCAGCAGGCCGAGACGGTGCTGCGGGCGGCGGGTATCGACCCCTCGCAGCGGGGCGAGCAGCTGGATATCGGCGAGTTCGCCGCCCTGGCCGCCGCTAGGGTTCGGGCATGAACCGGCTCGGTTCGGTGACCGTCCGCACGCCCGCGAAGATCAATCTCGAACTTCGGGTCGGGGCGCCCCGCGCCGACGGTTACCACGAGCTCGCCACGGTGTTCCAGGCGCTCGATCTCACCGACGACGTCACCGTCAGCCGCACCGGGGCCGCACTCAGCGACGGATTCGACCTCACCGTCACCGGCGACGTGCCCGAACTGGACGGCGTGCCGCGCGACGGGACGAACCTGGCGGCGCGCGCCGTCCGGCTGCTGGCCGAGGAGGCCGAGCTCGACCCGGACGACCCCGCCCACGGGGTGCGGATCGCGATCCGCAAGCACATCCCGGTGGCCGGCGGGATGGCCGGCGGCTCAGCCGACGCCGCCGCAGCGCTGCTCGCGGCCGACGCCCTGTGGCACACCGGGGTGAGTCGCGACCGGCTCCGCGAGCTGGCCGCCGAGCTCGGCTCCGACGTGCCGTTCCCGATGCTGGGCGGCACGGCCATCGGCACCGGCCGCGGCGAACTGCTCGCCGCCGCCATGTGCCGCGGCACCTACACCTGGGTGATCGCCCTGGCCGGCCAGGGCCTGCCCACCCCCGGCGTCTTCGCCGAGCTCGACCGCCTCCGCGCCGGGCGCCCGGTGCCCGAGCCCGGGGTGAGCGACCAGCTGCTCGCGGCGCTGCGGTCCGGTGACGCCCGGGCGGTCGGCGCGTGTCTCGGCAACGACCTGCAGGGCGCCGCCTGCCGGCTGCGGCCCGAGCTGTGGCAGACGCTCGAGGTCGGCGACGAGGCCGACGCGCTCGGCTCGCTGGTCAGCGGCAGCGGCCCGACCGTCGTCTTCCTGGCCGTGGACGGCGAGCACGCGCTCGACATCGAGGCCGCCCTGATCGGGGCGGACGTGTGCACCGGCGTGCTGACCGTGACCGGGCCCGCGCACGGCGCGCGGGTGGTCGGCTGATGGCCCACCTGCTCAACGTCGAGTCGGTCACGGTCGCCCATGCGACCCGGACCCTGCTCGACGCCGTCTCGCTCGGGCTGGACGACGGGATGCGCGTCGGCGTCGTCGGCCGCAACGGGGACGGCAAGTCGACCCTGCTGCGCGTGCTCGCGAAGGTGCAGACGCCGGACGTGACGCCCGACGGCGCCGGCCGGGTGACCCACACCCGCGGCGTCCGGCTCGGCCTGCTAGCCCAGAGCGACGAGGTGCCGGGCGATCGGGTGCGCGACGCGGTGCACGCCGACCTGACCGACGCCGGTGTGCGCGCGGTGCTGACCGGGCTGCTCGGCGGGCTCGACGCCCCGGCGGTGGGCGGGCTCGACGCCTCGATCGCCACCCTCAGCGGCGGTCAGCGGCGCCGGGTCGCGCTCGCCGCACTGCTCGCCCACGAGCACGACGTGCTGCTGCTCGACGAGCCGACCAACCACCTGGACGTCGAGGGCGTGGCCTGGCTCGCCGCTCACCTGCGCACCCGCTGGCCTTCTGGCAGAGGCGCTTTGGTGGTGGTCACCCACGACCGGTGGTTCCTGGACGCGGTGTGCGAGCGCACGTGGGAGGTGCACGACGGCGTCGTCGACTCCTTCGACGGCGGCTACGCGGCGTACGTGCTGGCCCGGGCGGAGCGCTCGCGAATCGCGGCGAGCACCGAGGAGCGGCGGCAGAACCTGCTGCGCAAGGAGCTGGCCTGGCTGCGTCGCGGCCCGCCGGCGCGCACCAGCAAGCCGCGGTTCCGGATCGACGCCGCGACCGCGCTGATCGCCGACGAGCCACCCCCGCGGGACAGCCTCGAGCTGGCCCGGATGGCGATCGCCCGCCTCGGCAAGGACGTGATCGACGTCGAGGACGTCACGGTCGCGGTGGGCGAGGGGGAGCAGCGCCGGGTGCTGCTCGACGGCGTCACCTGGCGGCTCGCGCCGGGCGAGCGGGTCGGCCTGGTCGGCGTCAACGGGTCGGGCAAGACCACCTTGCTGCGACTGCTGCTGGGCCGGGTGGCGCCCGACTCGGGCCGGGTCAAACGCGGGAAAACCGTTGTGCCGGCGATCCTTTCGCAAGACGTGCACGAACTGGACGACGTCGCTCACCTGCGCGTGGGCCAGGCGGTCGAGCGGGTGCGCGGCACGATCACGATCGGCGGGCGCGAGCTCACCGCCGGCCAGCTGCTCGAACGGCTCGGCTTCGCCAAGGAGCGGATCTGGACGCCGGTCGCCGAGCTGAGCGGCGGCGAGCGGCGCCGGGTCCAGCTGCTGCGGCTGCTGCTCGGGGAGCCGAACGTGCTGCTGCTCGACGAGCCGACCAACGACCTCGACACCGACACCCTGGCCGCCATCGAGGACACCCTCGACTCCTGGCCGGGCACCCTGGTGGTGGTCTCGCACGACCGGTACCTGCTCGAGCGGGTGACCGACCACCAGCTCGCCCTACTCGGTGACGGGGCGCTGCGGCACCTGCCCGGTGGAGTGGACGAGTACCTGCGGCTACGCGACGAGATGGCTTCTGCGGCAACGAGTTCCGAGCCCGACGGGGTTGCTTCGTCGGCGGGCGGTGCCGCCGCGCGGGCCGTCGACCCGGCCCTGGTGCGGCAGGCCCGCAAGGACGTCGCCCGGATCGAGCGCCAGCTCTCCCGGGTGGCCGAGCGCGAGGAGAAGCTGCACGGGGCGATGGCCGAGCAGGCCGCCGACCACACCAAGCTGCTGGCCCTGGACGCCGACCTGCGCGCCCTGCACGCCGAACGGGCGGCGCTCGAGGAGGAGTGGCTGGCCGCGGCCGAGATCCTGGAATGAGCGACCCCTCAGCGTCGCCAACTCTCGGCGGGACGCGGGCTCTCGCGGAGGAGCTGGCGGCGCAGGTGATGGCCCTGGCCACGCCGGAGGTCGCCTCCGCCAAGGCGCGCTTCTTCCGGGCCGGTCCCGGGGGCTACGCCGAGGGGGACCAGTTCCTCGGGGTGTCGGTTCCCGCCGTCCGGTCGATCGCCCGGCCGCACCGGCGCACGGTGGCGCTGGACGTCGTCCGGGATCTTCTGGACAGCCCGTGGCACGAGGTGCGGCTGCTCGCGGCGGTGCTGCTCGCCGAGGGGTGCCCCCGCCGTGACGCGGCGTTCCGCGACGGCGCCGCCGCCCTCGTGCTCGAACGCACCGACCGGCTCGGCAACTGGGATCTGATCGACACGGTGGCCCCGCACGTGACCGGCCCGTGGCTGGTCGACCACCCCGACCGCCGAGCCGTCCTGGACGGACTGATCGCCTCGCCGTCACAGTGGCGCCGGCGGCTGGCCCTGGTGTCGATGCTGGCGCTGATCAGGGCGGGGGAGTACGACGAGACGCTGCGACTGGTCGAGCGGGTGCTGACCGACCGGGAGGACCTGATCCACAAGGCGGCCGGGTGGATGCTGCGCGAGCTGGGCCTGCGCGACCGTGCGGCGCTCGACGGCTTCCTCGACGCCCACGCCGCGGTGATGCCGCGCACGATGCTGCGCTACGCGATCGAGAAGCACGAGCCCGGGCGACGCGCGCACTACCTGGGGCTGGCCCGAGCCCAGTCGTCCTGAGCCATCCCGAACAGAGTTGTCCACAGCCGAAGAAGTGCTCATCGCGCGTGGGGGCAGAAGCGGACATACTCGCCCTTCGTGACGACGGGGAACACACAGCGCACCATCGACAGGGCGTTGACGGAGCTGGCCGCCGGGGACGCGCACCTGGCGGAGCGACGGCTCATGGT
>WBZP01006885.1_pt1 | contig 11114 bp, 10 predicted proteins | sample 5204301 | NCBI WGS metagenome assembly WBZP01 (sample SAMN12412401, study PRJNA552823) | activated sludge metagenome | isolation source: activated sludge from nitrification reactor of wastewater treatment plant... | place: USA: Pennsylvania | collected 2017
ATTGCCTACATACACAGCAATCGATTTGGATCGCCTTTCATTTCGACGGCGACCGGAACGGGTGATACTTACTTCAACCTGATCGCCCCACTGAATCTTTCTGACCGCAACCGGGACAAGGTACGCTTAGCGCTTAACTGGGAGCCCATTGAACCGCTATCGCTGCAAGTGATGATCGATGAATCAATCGATAATTATGGACATCGCAGCGGCTCAAACCTTGGGTTACGGAATGGTTCCGCACGAAACTATTCGGTGGATGCGGTATATACATTTTCTGAGAACTTGCAAACGATCGCATGGTTCTCACGCAATGAAACCCATATCGATCAAGCTTCAAGAAATTGGAGTTCCGCTGATGGTTCGCGTGAAATCTGGTCTGCCAATCTACAAAATATCGGCACTTCATTTGGAGCTGATATCAATGGGAAACCCACTGAGAAAGTGGAAGTCGGGGCCAGTTTATCGCACTCTTTTATTACTGATAAATTTAACCAGAAAACCAGCGATCCGGAGACATATTCGGTGCCCAATATCTCCACCGAGTTAAGCAATGCAAGACTGTTTGCGCGCTATGCCGTGCGGAAAAACTTCAGTCTGAATCTGGATTACATCCTGAATCGGTTTAAAACCAACGAATGGACCTGGAATCATTGGACCTATACGGATGGCACGCAGTTAGTACAAGACACCAATCAGTTCATCAGCTTTGTCGGTGTTTCCGCACATTACACTTGGCAATAACCAAGGCTTGCGGGTTTTTCGTTTGCTTATCTGTTCTAACAGGCCGTTGAAAAACGTTTTCGAGGCAGCCGGTACCAGGCAAGAGCAGGCGGGAAAGCGCAGTTTATGCATAATCAATGCGCATTCTAAGCCTGTTTTTAACACCGCAGCGGCAACGCAGATAGTTCTTCAGTGGCTTGTTAATATTGCGGACATATTGGCAAGCTTACCCGCGACATTCCAGCGCAGGTCGCGACTCTGCCACTGCGGGAATTGTCAGCAGCTTCATAGACATAGGTCTTAGCAACCGGACTGGCGGCATCATTCAGCAGTAGTGGTGCCGCGCTGCACCACTACTTTGTCCCGTTCGATGATTCTTTTAAATGTCTCATGGGTTGTTGCCCAATCTACCAAGTCTACTTTATAGGGTAAATCCGACTCGGCAAAGGCTTCAGCCAACTTGGCGGTTAGATCAAGCCCCATGGGTTGTTCGCTGATAATAGCCAGATCAAGATCGGAAAACTGCTTGGCCGTCCTTCTGGCACGTGAACCAAAAGCCCATACGGTCAGATTCGGTATATATTTATGTAAAACCGATTGGATGATATGCCAATCTGCCGTGGCTACGTCAAGGGGAGGACGTGAGTTCATGCGCCTAGCCGTTGGCTCAGTTGTTGGTGCAGGTATTGAGCTTCTTTCAGAAAGGCCGGTATTGCACTCACGACTTCCAGAGCAACTTCTTCGTCGTAGGTATGGCTGGTTTTTGCCCGCATGTTACGGTACAGGCGCCACTTTGACCAGTCACCCAACAACAACCCCTGCTCATTACCAGAGCGAATCAAGTACTGGAAATCAGCCGTATCGAATTCTGTGGGATTGGCTGAAGCGGACTCCAAATAACGCTTGAGCATCTTATAAGACACCTCATAGGTGAATTCAAACCGTTGAATCAGACCATCACGAATCTGCGCATCACTCGTATCAGATTGGTATCGGGCAAGTCCTTCCGCTAATCTGGTGATGGCCCTGGCTAAGGGTGTCGCGTCAATGTTCATATTCAGTTCTCCAAACGAAGGCGCATACCTTAAGTCCGACAAGCGCTTAGCAGGCCGTTGAAAACCGTTTTCGAGGCAGCCGGTACCAGGCAGAAACAGGCGGGAAAGCGCAATTTATGGGTAATCAATGCGCATTTTAAGCCTGTTTTAACACCGCAGCGGCAACGCAGATAGTTTTTCAATGGCCTGCAAATATTGCGGACATATTGGCAAGCTTACCCGCAGCAAGCTACGGGGTGTGAACTATTGATGACTAGTCGCTTTATCGGATCGCAATTCTTTTACCAGGTTGGGATCAAATTCAGGCGGGTTATCGATGGGTGGAATTGCATCGGGGCATTTTTTTGCGTATGCCGACCGCTGAATCGCATCGTACTCGCTTTTCAGTTGGGCATACTCAGCTTCTTGTTCTTTGGTTCCACCCAGCGCAAACAGTGCCGCCCATGACAGTGACAAATCCGTACCGAGCGTCCATTTGTCGTTCGTCGTGCCGTCGCCGTTTTGTTTTCCCATTAATTGATTGACTCTGGTTTGAATGCGTTCAATCTCTGCGGATAGTTCACTGCAACTATAACTTTGGAATTGCGTGGGTGAAATATAAGGTGCATGATAATTTCCCGATGATGTTGCACAACCTGATAACGTGGTAGCAGCAGTCAAAAATACAGCCGTAATTAATCTCTTCATGACACTCATCCTTTTCGCACTTCTTAGTTTGCGAGTTTATCTGCAGGAAAATTTTATTTCTTTGATACCAATTTTTAAATTGTACACTGTTATCTGTGTTTTCAGCTTGACCAGGCCTTTGAAAAACGATCTGCGGTGTTAAAAGCCGGCGCAACATGCGCATTGATCACGCATAACCTGCACTTCCGCACTGGTATCGGCGGATTCAAGTCAAATCAATCCAAAATATGTTCACCCATCAGCAGCGTCAGGAATTTCTCGCGAGTTGCACTCGATGCATCGCGGTAGAGCATATATTTCGCATGCTGATCCGGTTGTTCCGGGTTGATCTCGATGCCCCATAGCGGCGCCAAGGTCATGGGTAAATTGGAATAACGCACATCCACGAGAACATTGGGTTGCTGCGGACGAATGGCGAGGAATCCCGCCGAGAAATGGCTAAAGCGCGCAATATCCTTCGCCAGCACCGATGACGTCGGCAATGCGCTCAAATCGCGCTCCAGAACAAATTTCTCAATGGATTCGCCCGGGTAAATCCGAGGTTCGGAAAATAAGCCGACACGGATGGCGTCCACGTATAATTTACCTTCAAATTGATAGATGGAACGCCAGAGCACCAAATTAGCGAGCGTGGGCTTTACCAGGTGTTCTTCCGCGTGATGCCCTCTTTCGGCAACCAATGTTTCAGCCACTGTTTCGGCGCGTTGCAATTGTACCCAGCCGAACGACAGATAAGCAGCAGCCAGCAATAACCCGACACGTGCCGCCGTGTGGCTGTATTTCCTGAAGGCAATCACCCCGGCAATCAGCAAAATCAACGTAAAAGCCGGATCCAATACAGAAATGATATTCAACGCCACGCGTTCATCGCTGACCGGCCACAGCAGGTGCGTGCCGTAGCTGGTAAACGCATCCAGTACACCGCTCAAGCAATAACCCAGCAAAGTGAATAAATACAAGCGGGCAAAAGCCAAGCGTCTGCGCAAAAAGGGCCACAGCAGCAGTGCTGCAACCAAAGCACCCAGCGGTACAAAAAACAGCGAGTGCGTAAAATGCCGGTGAAACTCGATAGTCAGTAGCGGATCATTCGATGATTGAATCAGAATATCCGCGTCTGCAACAACGCCGGCAAAAAAACCGATACCGGTTGCCAAGCGCGTTTCCTGTTGCTTGGCACCCGACTGTGCCATCGTGGCGCCGAGCAATCCTTGCGTTAACAAATCCATCTACGGGTTCCTCTATCTATATATACAACCGCTACGCTAGCAGGCCATTGAAAAACTATCTACGTTGCCGCTACGGTGTTAAAAACAAGCTCAAAATGCTCATTTATTACGCATAAACTGCGCTTTCTCGCCTGTTTTTGCCTGGTATCGGCTGCCTCGAAAACGTTTTTCAATGGCCTGCTAGCGCTCATCCAGTAACGAGCCCACCAGTTTAGCCTCAATTTCCTGGAATTGCGGATTATTATTGCGAGCGACAGAAGCTTCCTGCCAGGCAGGATTCTGACGTAAGGCGCTCGTTATCTTGTGCCAATTATCCGGTAGTTTTTCGCTATCGGCTTTGTCGACATGCAAGGTATCCTGCGCCGCATGGCCGCGGTGCATCAGTTTTTTCAGCAAGTGTTTTTGGCGCAGATACAATATCTGCAGCGTGGTCTCATCGGCACATTGCCATTTGGTGCCTTTGACAGTTGCCTTGATTTCATCACCATAGCGTCTGAAGGTCGACCAGCCGGCGCCGGCAATGGCACCCAGTGCACTGGCTGCACCCAGGCTCATGCCACCCACCATCAAATCAATACCGGCACCCGCAGCGGCGCCCTTGGCTGCGGCGCTGCCGACATCCAAGCCATAGGCTTTCAGGATACCGGGCGCAAAAATGTCCAATTGCCATTGGCCGTCGCTGACCGGGATTTTTTGAATCGCGACATCTTTATCCGAGAAATTGAAAATGGCTAATAAATCGTGCAAGCAACGTTGCTCGGCTTTGCGGACAAAATCATGCAACCGGTTTTCGATCAGCGAATCAGCAATCAGGTTATTTTTGGTTGTTTTGCTTTCGCGATAGCAAGCGACGTTCACAATCAGCTCAGTCACCCGCTTGGCACCCGATAGACAGAGCTGATTCCATAATGTTGCGCGGTAATCAATCAGTTTCTGCAGCGGAGTGTAATGAGATTCCACCAATGTCTGTATTTTCTGATAAAGCCGCTTCTCGGCCTCAAAAGAAAACGCCACGGTATCAAATTCGAGCGTGGCATGCATGTGGTAGACCGCCAGATGTTGCCGCCATTTGGCGAGTTCCGGCTGGTGCTCGGCGATAAAGTTGAAGACCGGAATGATCGGTTTGGCGGATTGCGTCAGTATATCCAGCTCCAGGCGGTATTTTTCCAGAAACGGCTCACGCACATCAATGATATATAAAAGAATATCGCTACGCAGCACCTGACGGATCACTTTGGCTTCCTGTTCCAATGGATCATTGACGGCAACATGCGTAACAAAGTGCTCCAGTATTTGCGCAGGCAGCAATAATCTTGATTTTGCTTGCAGTTTCTTGATGTGCGCGAATAAGGCTCTGGAATCTTCCAGGCCGGGCGTGTCATACAAATTCAGAATCGGCTCATTGTCAGCAGCAATGGTCGCCTGCTCAACATGCCGCGTGGTGCCCGCAGCATCTTCAATGACGCCGAATTCGGTACTGCGCAGCATGGTGCGGATCAGCGATGTTTTACCGGTGTTGGTATGTCCGACCACGGCAATATTCAATAATGCATGATGATCCAGGCGATGAGGATTTTTGACGATCATGATTTATCGGGTGATGACATGTTCTGCCGGGATACCGCAGGCTTCCGCCAGGCGGAACCAGGCGAATTCACGTGCGCTTGCTACCGGAGCCGATGACTTGCTCAACAAGATGAGCCAGGATTTCTCGTTGCTGCTGTCGACCAGTTCCTTGATCAGGCGCTGCACACCGCGATCAGGCAATCGATGCGCTGCCACGCCGAGCAATAACGGACCACCGAGATTTTTTATCAGTACGATGGCTTCATCGTGAGAATTCTGATCGACGATGTTCAAGCGGCAAGTGACCGATTCAGGCCAGTGCGTTGCCGCATCCAGTTCAATGCCGAACGCTTGAGCATTGGCCGGAATGGCGACATTGGCCGGCGGCGGCGTCACTTCGGCAGGTTTGGTGCCGGCGTGCGGATCGGCATCAATAACCTCGGCCTTAACTTCGCGCGCCATCAAACGCTGACGTAATTCAATATAGTAGGGCAAATAAAGATCGAGCTTGAGCCGGTGTTCGCTCCATTTTTGCATGATTAACGAAAGACCAAGCACCAAAAGACGCGGCAATATGCCGTAAACCAACAGTGTACCGATCAGGAAGGTAGCCCACGCGGTACGTGTGTCGGCATCCTGTTTGCCGACTCCAATTCTGCTCGCAATCGTTTGCGGATCGTCCGGTATTGTCAATCCCATCGCTTGCAGCGGCGTGCCGAGAATTTGCGTGAACCTGGGCAAACTGCTGTCCGGCAGCAATGTGGTACCCCAAATGAAATTATATTGCTTAGCCAGCATCAGCAATATCAGCAATATCATGCCGGCGCTTAAGTAAACCAACCAGAACTGATGCGTCAACACACTGATGCGCCATTTGCCGACATCACCGGTTAAACAGCTTTCCCACCAGGCGTGCGATGCAAGCGATGCAATCGTCGGATCTTTCTTATGTCGGTATGGCAACCAACTGGCCAATTGCGCCACGATGCCGCTGCTCAGGCTCTGCAAATTCAGGGTGATGCCCGATAGCCACAGCAGCAGGGAAATCAAATTAAATCCCAGCAGCACCGCCAGTAGCCAGTAAATATTCAGCGTGGCGGATTCACTGACCGCCTGACTGGCGGCCAATCCACCCAGAATCACTGCAAGCGCCAGACAAATTCGGCGGGCGCGGATGAATTGCAGGCGCGGCTGCTGCAATGCATCGTTCAGCGTGTTTTCCTGAATCAAACGCTTGGCGCGCGTATTCAATCGCTGGATGAAATCGGCATAATTAAAATCACCACCGGCAGTCCTCGGCATATCCTGAATACTGGCGTATGACAAATCTTCCGCTTTGGCGGACTCTATCTTGCGTACTTGCTCGATACGCACCAAATCAGCGAATGTATATTGCTTTACTGACATGGGGCGATCCATTCCGAAAGAATGACATTCAGGGTACTACGGTTGGTGATGTATATGTGTTTCACAGGTATCCAAGGAAAATTTGCCTGGATTTTCAGCAGAAAATTTGCTGCAAAACAAGCTAAAATTCGTTATCAGATCATTCAAAGTTATGGCAGGAAAATTCCATGAAGCCGGTTGCAATTTTTAGACATTTGCCCATTGAGGGGCCAGGCTATTTTGCCACATTTCTCGACAACAATCATATTCCATGGCGGCTAATTAAAATCGATGCAGGAGAATCTCCTCCGACCAATATCGATGAATTCAGTGGCTTGGTGTTTATGGGCGGGCCGATGAGCGTCAATGACGACTTACCCTGGATTGAAAACTCGCTGTCGCTGATCCGCCAAGCGGTTGCCGTGAATATGCCTGTACTGGGTCATTGCCTGGGCGGACAACTCATGGCCAAAGCGCTCGGCGGTGTTGTCAGTGCGAATCCGGTCAAAGAAATGGGGTGGGGCGAAGTCAGCGTGCCGGATAATCCGGTTGCCCACGCCTGGTTTGATGGCTTATCCACTTTTCAAGCGTTTCATTGGCACGGCGAAGCGTTCAGCATCCCGCAAGGTGCCACCTGCATCCTATCCAGCCCATATTGCGAAAATCAAGCCTTCGCAATGGGCATGCACTTAGGCATGCAATGCCATGTAGAAATGACCGAACGCCTGGTCATTGACTGGTGCAGTGTCGGCGCGGAAGAACTCGCCAGTTTGAATGAGCCGTCGGTACAATCCATCGCTGAGATGGAAAAGAATTTGCCTGAGCGCGTGGCGGCGCTGAATGCGGTGGCTGAGCGGTTGTATCAGAAGTGGATTGTTAATTTGAAATAATCTATTGGAAACCTGCTTCTCGAAACATTCAGTTTAAATAAGCAATCTTTGAATAACAGTCATTTCAAGCACAGCGAGAAATCTATGTTATTGACTACTAAAGGTTCCTCGCTACGTTCGGAATGACAAATACGGGTTGTCCAGAGTTTCCTTAAATCGTTACAAGAAGAGACACTTTTGTCTAAACCAAGAGTGCGTAGGCCAGAAGAAGCAAAAAATAAAGCTCGCGATCGACTGATCCCACCAATAAAAAAGCCCCGGTAATCCGGGGCTTTTTTATTTACTGATGCTCAGAATTTTTACTGAGGCACAATATTTGATGCCTGTTTACCTTTAGGGCCTGTCGTTATATCAAAGGTAACGCGTTGGGCTTCGCGCAATGATTTGAAACCATTGCTGTTGATTGCAGAGAAGTGTGCAAATAAATCTTCTCCACCGTTATCCGGGGTAATAAAACCAAAACCTTTAGCGTCATTGAACCATTTTACAATACCTGTTGCCATCTTTATTTCCTTAATAATTAATAAATTACATCTACAGTGATCCGTAGTGGCCATCGAATATCAAGGAAAAAAGGTCAACCATAAGCATCACATTTCACAACTTGAATCCAAAAGACTTGAATAAGATACACGTTTGCCAACAAAGTTCAAGCATTTATTACAGACCCAAATGCATGACTCTGATTAAAGGACCGCTCTGATAGTTTCAATAAGCCCTTCATAATATTATCGAAGTTGCTGAGGAAACCGCCAAATTAATGTTTTGACCTTGAATTTAAGGCTATTTATTGCTCTTATTCCGCATTTGTAAAAATTACATTTGTATGAAAATGGTCTTAAAGGTAATATTTATAGAATATTAGGCACCTCTAATAATGGATTAGGCAAACAATGGACCTTAAGTGTATCAATAAAAGAGGATTCTTTATCCTCACTGCAATATTCCTGCTCTTCGCGACAAACCCAACACATGCGAGTCCTCTGCATGCTTCTATCGTCATTGATGCGGATACGGGCGCAGTGCTGCATCAATCGAATGCCGATGCCAGCCGTTACCCGGCTTCACTGACCAAGATGATGACGCTTTATATGCTGTTCGAAGCGCTAGAGCAACGCAAAATGACTCTGGATACCCGCATGCCGGTATCAGCTCATGCAGCCTCTATGCCATCAACCAATATCAATCTGCAAACAGGTGACACGATCAGTGTGCGCGATGCGATTCCCGCGCTGATTGTACGCTCCGCCAATGATGTAGCCGCCGTGGTGGCTGAAGCGCTGGGTAATACCGAAGTCGGCTTTGCGCGTATGATGACTGATAAAGCCCATAAGCTGGGAATGCGCTCCACCACTTTCCGTAATGCTTCCGGTCTGCCCAACAGCGAGCAAAAAACCACGGCGCGTGACTTAGTGACCTTGTCCGCGCGGTTAATGAAGGACTTTCCGCAACACTATCATTATTTTTCAACCCGCTCCTTCAGTTACAAAGGCACCACCTACAACAGCCACAATCGTATGGTGCGTAACACGCAGGGGGTGGATGGCCTGAAAACCGGCTTTATTCGTGCTTCAGGGTTCAATGTGGCCACTTCCGCCAAGCGCGGTGACCGCCGCGTTATTGCGGTGGTGATGGGTGGACATACTGCCGCTGCCCGCGATCAACAGATGGCACAATTACTCAATCGTAGTTTCACCCGGGAAATCGCAACCCAAGTAGCGAGTAATACCAATAATGCTCATGTAGCGCCGGTTACTGTGCAGAAAGTCAGTGCTTCGATTCCTGCATCCAAACCTGCTCCCGTGCTGCATAAAACACCTGAATCTGCCGCGCTATCAAAAATCGCGCAAACAGATACACGCGCTGAGCCACAAAAAATTGCCGCGATGAATAACAAAAGTTGGGAAGTACAGATTGGTTCTTATTTGGAACATGACCGCGCTCAAACACAGGCTCAAGCTGCCACCCGCTGGATACCCGGCGCAGTGGTGATCACGGAAGTGGAAGTCAGTAATCGCAAACTGTATCGCGCCCGATTGGTAGGGCTGCAGGAAAATCAAGCGCGTACTGCCTGCCAAAACTTATCCCGCCAGAAGATGGAGTGCTTGGTCGTTCGCTCACAAAGCTGATTGACACAACGAGTTTAAAGACAGGCATTTTCGCTGTCATCAGACAATGCACATTGATAAAGAATTAGACGCGCGCGGCTTGGTTTGTCCATTGCCCATCTTACGCACCAAACAATCATTGTCCGCAATGATCAGCGGGCAAACTCTGAAAATTATTGCAACGGATCCGGGCTCCGTGATCGATTTTCAGGTTTTTGCAGATCAAACAGGCAATGAGTTATTGTCTTTATCAGAAACAACCGATGAGTTTATCTTCATACTGAAAAAGAAATAGCAAAATCATCATCAGCGCAACGAAACCCCATTTACCGCTTCTTTTGCCTGGTATCGACTACCTCAAAAACATTTCTCAACGGCCTGTTAATCGCCCGCAACGGTCATGCGATCAATCAAAACCGATCCACTCTGTTTCGATCCACGCACCACAACATCATTGCCGATGGCCAGTATTCCCCGGAATATCTCCTTCAAATTGCCGGCAATAGTGATTTCCTCGACCGGATAAGCGATTTCACCATTTTCAACCCAATAACCTGAAGCGCCCCGCGAATAATCACCGGTGACGGCATTGACGCCGTGGCCCAATAATTCGGTCACCAGCAAGCCCGTATGCATTTTCTTCAACATCGCTTTGAAATCCATCGGTGTTGCATTGTGCATGATCAGATTATGCGTACCGCCGGCGTTCCCGGTGGTACGCATCCCCAGTTTGCGTGCTGAATAACACCCCAGAAAATAGCCTTGTACAATGCCATTCTCGATCACTTTGCGATCAATCGTTGCCACCCCATCATCATCAAATGCACCACTGGCCAGGCCCTTATGAATATGCGGCAATTCGAGGATCTGAATATCCGGTGCAAAAACCTGTTGACCGATACTATCCAGCAAAAAGGAAGATTTCCGATAAAGGTTGCCACCGCTCACTGCAGAAGCAAAGTGCCCGATCAAGCCGGAGGCAATCGGCGCTTCAAATAATACCGGCACATCACACGTCGCAATTTTTCGCGCGCCCAAGCGCGCCGCACTGCGTGCACCTGCCTTCTGCCCGATCATTTCCGGTGATTCCAGATCAGCAGCATCGCGCGCAACGCTATACCAGTAATCCCGTTGTTTACTATCCCCCTGTTCAGCAATCACGGCGCAACTCATGCTGTGACGCGATAACGGATACCCGCCCATAAAACCGAGACTATTCGCATAGATAAACTGAGATTCACTGACTGAAATCGTTGCACCTTCGGAATTAGTAATGCGCTTATCCGCCGCATAGGCTGCTTGTTCGCATTGTTTTGCCAACTCGATGGCCTCCTCGACAGACAGCATCCAGGGATAATACAGATCCAGCTGCGGATAATCTTGTGCCAATAATTCTGCATCGGCTAATCCGGCACAATCATCGTCAGCGGTATAGCGGGCGATCGACAATGCTGCGGCAACCGTATCGCTGAT
>WBZP01006887.1_pt1 | contig 11110 bp, 10 predicted proteins | sample 5204301 | NCBI WGS metagenome assembly WBZP01 (sample SAMN12412401, study PRJNA552823) | activated sludge metagenome | isolation source: activated sludge from nitrification reactor of wastewater treatment plant... | place: USA: Pennsylvania | collected 2017
ACTCATACTTACGTTTGCCGTTCTCGTAGTAGTCTAAGTACAAGCTGATCTTATTACTTTTTTGACGTTCTCTAAGTGTTACATTCATACGACTGAAGTATTAAAAAGGTTATCAATGGCTTTTCGTGCAATGATTGTACGGCTGCCTAATTTTCCAGCTTTCAGTTGCCCTTTATCAATCATCCGGTAAATGGTCCATCGGCTCGTGCCCAATAGCTGGCAAGCATCATCTATACTGAGAAAATCTTTTTGAGTAATTGTAGTATTGACTGGCTGTACATTCCTTTGCCGTTCTTCCAGGATAGCTTTATCTACCTTCTCTTCTTTCATACGGCCTTTGTAGGCTCTCTGGGCACATGGTAGTGAGCAGTATTTGGTAACAGTAGTTTTTGCGGTAAAGAGATTACCACAATGAAGACAAGTTTTTTCTATGCGAATATTACTACTCATAACTGTTGCCTTGTGTAGCTGGATGTAGCTACTTGTTGCACCATGTAGCTGTGTGTAGCATCTTTTCACCTTTTGTTGTTTGGGCAACAAATTTAGCTATATGGGCAACATTCAGGCAACGAATATAACATATAAAGAGCAAAAAGGCAACAAAAAAGAACAGAATTTTTAATTATAAGTCATTGAATAACAGGTACAAAATTAACAAAAGAAGGTAAATTACTTTCCGATACAAAACTTACTGAAAATATAATCCAGCTGATCCTCATTGGTGATCTCACCGGTGATCTCACCCAGGTAATGCAGGCAGCGGCGGATGTCGAGGGCGAGGAGATCTCCCGCAAGCTGGTTGTACAATCCGTTCCGGATATCTGTGAGGGAACGGTCTACCTGCTGCAATGCTTCATAATGACGGGCATTGGTAACAATGGTACTTTCAGCATGTACCGTACCCTGTATAACCCTGTCGGCTAAACGCCTGCGAAGGGCAGATATATGCGTACCTTCCTGGGCAGAAATAAACAGTACATCATCGCCGGTAAAACGGTTCTGTGCAGCATCCTCACCCAGCAGATCGGTTTTATTTCCCACCGCGATGTAGGAAGGATTCAACCGCTGAACCTGCAGCAGGGCGGCCTCCAGTTCGGGCGGAGTCGTGCTGTTGACGTCGAACAGATACAAAACAATATCAGCTGAACGCATTTTTTCAAGACTCTTTTCCACGCCAATACTTTCAATCACATCCTTGCTCTCCCGGATACCCGCGGTATCAATCAACCGGAAGAGAATGCCATCAATATTGATCACCTCTTCAATGGTATCCCGGGTAGTACCGGCAATCTCACTCACAATGGCGCGGTCTTCATTCAGCAGGGTGTTCAGCAGGGTGGATTTCCCCGCGTTGGGTCTGCCCACAATGGCCACACTAACACCGTTCCGGATAACATTACCCAGCCGGAATGATAGCAGTAATTGCTCTGTGGTGGTTTTGGCTTCATCCACCAGTGCGTGCAGGCGGCCGCGGTCGGCAAACTCCACATCTTCAGTAGCGAAATCCAGTTCCAGTTCTATCAGGGCGGAAAACTGCAGGAGCTGATCCCGGAGATTTTTCAATGCCTGGGAAAAACCCCCGCGGATATTATGCAGGGCCGTGTTGCGGCTGGCCTCGGTATTACTGGCGATCAGGTCAGCCACCGACTCTGCCTGCGTAAGGTCCAGCTTCCCGTTCAGGAATGCCCGTTGGGTAAATTCTCCTGCTCTTGCGAGCCGTGCACCTAATTCCGTACAGGCGCGGATCACCTGCTCCAGGATAAAGGGAGAACCATGACAGCTGATTTCCACTACCTCTTCCCCGGTATAACTGCGGGGCGCTTTATACAAAGCCAGTACCGCTTCATCCAGCGGCTTATCATGATGACGGAGCATACCAACATGCAGCGTATGGCTGCGCTGTATTTCCAGGTCTTTGGCGGGAAAAAGCTGGTTCGCAATGCGGATGGCCTGCGGCCCGCTTAAACGGATTACCCCAATGGCCCCTACCCCATGCGGTGTGGCCAGTGCAACAATTGTATCATCCCATCCGGTAAGTTTTCCCAGCATGCAGCAAAGATACTGGAGTGCCTCCGGAATCAGCGATGGAAGGAGTACACCATGTTCAGCGGGCCATACCAGCCTGTTTCCGGTAGCGCACCTGTACTCCGGGCTGTAAGGAACAGATGGCCTGGATGAATCCTGCTTTGTCTGCAGGAGATATCATAATATAATCCCGTGGTTCCAGTACCAGCCCGAGCCGGTCTAAGGAAGTGGCCGGCGAACTGAGTGGGTTGCGTGTTTCTTCAATCCGTACGATCCTGCTTATATTCAGTTTCCGGTAATAGAGCCAGCCGCAGCGAATATGCAGATCCCTGCCTTCAAGGGTATAAGATGTATTCAACAACAAATGCAGAATGAAAGCATCCAGCAACAACAGTACACCGAATGCCGGCCAGGCTGCCGACCAGGCCAGAAGGAAAGTAACAGATCCGAGAACAATACCCAGCGGAAAAACAATTTCAGGTCCTTTCCTGGAATAGAATACCTGTTTCATGCTTAAAAGGAATTAATTCATTACCTGTAAAAAATTATGCGCTTCGTATACAGTTAACATATCCGTCATTTCAAAATTGAATTGTTTTACAAAATTAATAACTGCAAAAAATATGAAAAGAGACGTATGCTTAAGATATGCTTACCGGCCAGAGATTGCTTTCTGATGCAGTTGACTGACCCTGGCTGAAATAAACATAACCGGGTACCGGAAACTGTATAAAAAATCCCCTCTCAGCGGAGGGGATTAAGTATGATCAGTGATCTGTTTATTATTGTTCTTCCACCACGTAGGTGACAGGCTGACGGCGGTAAGCATTCACATTACGGCCGTTCTGGAGGGCGGGCTTCCACTTGGGACCGTTTTTGATACACTTGATGGCCTGCTGTTCCATTCCATAACCGTGGCTGGTTTCGGCTTCCACATTACTGATGCTGCCGTCCTTGCTCACGATAAAGCGCACAATCACCTGGTATTTGCCGGGAGGAGCACCTTCATCGGCGGGGTTAAATCCACCGAGTGCTTTCTCCAGGTAACGGGCCCAGGCCGAGTTACCACCGGGAAATTCAGCTTCATTTTCCACCTTGGTGAACACCTTGTCTTCATCGTCGCTCTTGGGAGCTTCCACGATCTGTGTCCCCTTGTCTTCCACCGGTGCCTGCACGATAGCGTCTTTGTTTTCGCTTTCTACCGTTTTGGTGCTGATCACCTGGTCTTCCTTGATCTCCTCGATTTTTTCATCGGGTTTCACTTCCTCATCCTTTACAATTTTAGGAGGGGTGAATTTGATCTGGTTGATTTCAGGCGGTGGCGGTGCTTTGGGCGGCGGCGGTGGAGGCGGAGGCGGCGGAGGGGGTGCCTCTTTCTTGATTTCCGCCATCTGGGTATCCAGTACATCGATTTCAGCGCCCTGGTTTTTCTTCACCACAGAGGCCAGCACAGAGCCCAGGAAGAGCAGCAGTGCAATGGCCGCGGTGAGCAGCAGCGCCCGGGTAAGCCGCTTGTTGTAGGTCTTGCGCAGCTCATAGGCCCCGTATTGCTTATTCTTTCCATCAAAGATGATGTCCAGAATATCGGCAGTTAAAATTTTATTGGCTTCCATTGAATTCGTTTCTTGTTAGTAAGATGCAGTAATCACTGAGATTCCATATCACTTGATGCCGTTGGCTACTTCCGTAAGCCGGATCAGCTCCACTTCGGTGTCGGTGATATCCACCTCGGCATAGTGACCGGGAGGCACTTCATTGATCGACATTTCATCCAGGATATCGATGGCGTTTCGAAATTTAGCATCCTTATCGGCCTTGATGATGTACATCAGGTCGTCCATCGGAGTCGCCTTTTTCTTATCCAGGATTACCTGGCGGATATCTTTGAAGCTGGTGCTTTTGAACTGTTCAGAGGCTTTCTCTGCTGTCAGTTCACCCATGTAATAATACACCTGGTCGGCTTTTCCCAGCAGGATGGTCATCGCGCCTGAATTTTTTACTTTCAGCTGCTGTTCAGGATCGTCTTTCGGCTCATTCATTTTCATCGCCGTAGGTTTACTCATGGTAGTGGTAAACACGAAGAAGGTGATGAGCAGGAAGCCCAGATCCACCATCGGGGTAAGGTCAACCCTGGTTGATAATTTTTTTGGTTTTTTGACGCCGGGTCCTTTCTTATGGCCGCCACCCGACGAGGTATCCATTTCTGCCATGGCTGGATCGATTTAGTCTGTTAATAATCCGGTTATTCCTCTTTCAGTTCACCACCCTTCGCACGGATGGTATTGTACAGCTCAGATCCCGGAGGGGCGGATTCAGAATTGGTTACAATCCTGAATTTGTAGAGGCTGTTTTTCTTGAATGCGAATTTAATGCTCTTGAAGTCGGGATAGGTGGCTTCCCCATCTCCCTTTACCAGCAGCATTTCCTCCAGTTTACGCTGGTCGGAACCTGCATAGGCATTGGTAATGCTTCTCAGCCAGTCTACCATCTCATTATTCATACTGTCTTTAATGGGTATACCCTCCATCTGTGCGGCGCCCAGCGGTGTTTCCAGTCCGGCCAGGGCCTTGATTTTACCCAGCGGCACGCCGATAAAACTCATTTTGGAAACCTTGGTAACCTCTGCAGGGGTAAGCCCGAGGCCTTTAACAGTATTGATGTCTTCAATAATTTCTTTCTTTTTGGTGTCGTCGCCCAGCATCAGGAACACCTTTCCTTCCTTAGTGAGTGTGATCAGGATGGATTTTTCAGGTGCCGCCTTGGTGGAAACTGATGAAGGCGCTACCACCGCCACCGCTTCCGGTGGCTTTTGCTTGGTGGCCAGGATAAAGAATGACAGCAGCAGGAAGGCAACGTCGCACATCGCCGTCATGTCAATGTTGGTACTTTTCCTGGGTATCTTCGCTCTTCCCATAGTATTGTTTTGTTTATAAGATTCAGATCATTCCACATTCCATACATCCGGTCCGCTTATTTGTACAGCGAAGCGAAACTCTGGGTGAGGGTGAAGCCGCTCTCATCAATACCATAGGTAATGCCATCGATACGGGTGGTGAAGATGTTGTAGAAAATGATCGCGAAAGCGGAAGTACCGATACCCAGGGCCGTATTATACAGGGCCTCAGAGATACCCACAGACAGCTTATTGGCAGCATCACCGCCACCTTCGCCTTCACCGAGGGCAGAGAATGAACGTATCATACCCAGTACGGTTCCGAACAGACCCAGCAGGGTGGCTACGGATGCAATGGTGGACAGAAAGACCAGGTTCTTTTCCAGCATCGGCAGCTCCAGCGCGGTGGCTTCTTCTACTTCCTTCTGGATAGCGAGTACTTTCTGATCAGTAGAAAGTTCTTGATTGGTGATCATTTCTTTATACTTGAAGAGACCTGCTTTCATTACATTACCTACACTGCCTTTCTGCTTGTCGCAGGCTGCAATGGCTGCATCCACATTTTTATTGGCGAGCTCGTACTGTACTTTACGGATAAAGTCGGCATTGTTGCCGGTACCCGTTGCCTTGCTGATGGTGAGGAAGCGCTCGATGATGAAGGTAACGCAGGTAAGGAAGGTACCAATCAGGATGGGTACCACAATACCGCCGAGGTACATTTTGTTGAGCGCGTTCTTAGGACCGTCATGATCAGGCCAGAACCAGCCGGTACCCACTTTATTAAAGCCGGAGGGACTACCGAGGATAAACCTCCAGATCAGGTAACCTGCCAGGATGCAAATGATGGGAGCAAGCAGCGAAATGGCATTGCCCGATTTTTTAACTTGTACTGTAGTTGCCGGTTTAACTGTTGCAGTTGGTTTTGTTTCTGCCATGACGTTCAGTTTTTGTTGTGAGTGAAATATGCGGTTTCGTTAGAATTTACGGACTGATAATTACAGGAAAAGGCACAGAATTAAGCTCTTGGAATCAATCGTCGTACACATTTTTTTGTGTGGCACAAGTTAGGAAAATAACCGAAAGAAACAAATCCGGCTATTTTTTTTTTGATTTTTTTTCAAACAGGCTGCAGTATTGAATTTCATCCAAAAAAAGGGGTGCAGCAAACGGTTGCTGTTATTCATACCGCAGGGCTACGATCGGGTCCAGTCGCGCCGCTTTGTAGGCAGGATAGAGGCCTGCCAGTAACCCTACCAGGGTACATACCAGCACCCCGGTAAGCACCCACATCCAGGGAATCACAAATCCGGTTTTAAGAATCAGGGCCACCACATTCCCGAAGAGGATACCGAGCAGAATACCTACCATGGCTCCCATCAGGCTAATGATGATTGATTCCCATAAAAACTGCGCCCGTACAGCGGAAGATTTTCCGCCCAGGGATTTGATGAGCCCGATTTCCTTGGTGCGTTCGTTCACTGCCACCAGCATGATGTTCATGAGCCCGATCGCGGCACCCACCAGCGTAATCAGGGCGATGGCGAGGGTGGCATACCGCAGAAAACCCAGGTTTTTCATCAGCGACTGCGCAATGCTGTCGCTCTTATCAATGTAGAAATTATCTTCTTCCTTTACATCCAGTTTGCGCACGGTACGGAATACCCCCTTCGCCTCCCCGATGGCCACTTCCATAAATTTGAGGTCGTTCACCATCACAGCAAGGTTATAGGATCTTCCTTCTGTGCCATGAACCCTGCGCACAGTGTTGTAGGTAGTGATCACCACTTTGTCGGCATTCATAAATGCGCTGCTGCCTTTATCTTTCAGCACACCAATCACCCGGTAACGTACGTTGGCCGCCATAATGGACTGGCCCACGGCCCTTTCCACCAGTTCTCCAAACAGCTTTTCCGCAACCGCATAGCCCAGCACACACACCGGCGCCCCGCTTTCCACATCGGGAATGGTGAAGTTGCGGCCGGCGATCAGTTCGTATCCGTTCAGTTCCAGGTACTGCTCATCCCCCCCTACAATGCGGATATCCGGGTTCGTTTTCTTTGTGCCGGTATTGGCAATGATACCTGACGGACCCGGGATGGCTATACCTACCAGTGCAGGAAACTGATAATAATTCTTAAAATTACGGGCCTCGTCGAGCGTAATAATCCGCCCTTCACTGGAAGTTTTGGAGCGCAGGGCGCGGCGGTTCGTTTTACGTGCGCCTTCCGGAGGCCCTCCTCCACCAAACCTTACCTGTCGTTCCCGGTAACGCATACTGAATGCGTTGGCACCCATGGTGGAAAAGCTCTTGGTGAGACTTTGATTAACGGCTTCTATCGCGGTAATGATGGCGATCAGCGCCATAATGCCCAGCGCGATAATGGCAACGGTGATGGCCGTACGGAGGCGGTTGCTCTTAACCGTACTGAAAGAAAGGGAGAGAATGTCCTTGTATTGCATACCGCTGAATTCGTGTTAAAGGTACAGGCGGATGCGGAGATGCACACTAAAAATGTACAGGCGGTAAAACGGGCAGCGGCTTAATAATGGAGCCACTCAGTGATCAGCGATGGATACACCCCTATCAGCAGGATAAGGGCGGCTGTAATCACCAGCATCAGGCGGAAACCACTGCTGACGCTCCATTCATTACCCGAAGCACTGCTTTCCCGGAAAAACATAGCCTGGATTACCCGGAAATAATAATAAGCACTCACTGCCGCACAGAGTACCGCAAAGATGACCAGCCACTGCTGCTGCCCGCTTTTCAGTGCAGCCAGCAGCATATAGAGTTTACTCTGGAAACCCGCGGTCAGGGGAATACCCGTAAGTGAAAGCAGGAAGATGGTGGCGGTTACTGCCAGCAGCGGCTGTTCTTTTGCGAGCCCGTTGAAGCCCTCCACTGTATAATCATTCATGCGGATCAAAATCGCGAAAAACCCGATGGTGGCAAGGCTGTAGGCAGCCGCATACAAAACCAGTCCCTCTTTGGCGGTTTCATTCAGCGCAAATACCGCGAGCAGCATGAAACCCGCCTGTGCAATACTGGAATAGGTAAGCATGCGCTTCACACTCTGCTGAAAAACTGCGGTGAGGTTACCGATGAACAGGGTGGCAGCCGTAATAACAGCCAGGAGTACCTGCCATTGGCTGTGCACGGTTCCGAAAGCGTTTTCAAACAACCGGATAAAGGCGATGAAAGCTGCCGCTTTCACAATGGTGGCCATGAAAGAAGTGAACACCGTTGGCGCACCGTCATATACATCAGGTGTCCAGAAATGAAAGGGCGCTGCCGATACTTTGAAAGCCATGGCGATCAGCAGGAATACCAGTCCGACTGCCACCATGGGAGGAATAGCACCGGTTCCCAGGCTGAGCGAGTCGATGTAGAATGAACCGGCCGGATTTCCCCCATACAGAAAAGCGATGCCCATCAGGAGAATACCGGTTGAAAAGGAACCCATCAGGAAGTACTTGAGGGCTGCTTCATTACTTTTCAGGTTTCGTTTATCGCTGCCCGTGAGTATGTACAGGGGAATGGACATGATTTCGATTCCGAGAAAAAGTGTGAGCAGGGTATTGAAAGTGGCGGAGATACTCACACCACAGAGTACAAAAAAGATCAGGGCAAAATATTCAGATACATGCTCGCCTACTTTCGCAATATCCCGGCCGCTGAGGAGGAAGTAAATCAGCGTGCATACCAGCATCACTTCAATGAAAGCCAGGTTGAAACTGTTAAAACGCAGCATATCCCGGACGTTGATGTGCACGATCGGTTCCTGCTGATACAGTTCAGCCGCGTTGGCCAGGGCTATCAGCACGAGGCCGGCGACAGCCCAGTAAAGCGGGGTGTTTTTCCCCCGGAAAAAGACGCCGCCGAACATCATGACCACACCCCAGAGCGCTGTTAAGATAATTGCATTCATAACTGATATCCCTGCCGGGAAATGATTTATAGGATTACCTGAAATTTTTTAATAAAGCAGTTACCGAATCACGGGTGATATCCAGTAACGGCTGGGGATATACGCCCACAACAAAAATCAGCAGCACGATCACCGATAATGCCAGTACCTGGCCAGCCGGCAGATCCCGGATACCCGAGGTAAGCTGGTTGGCCTCGCCGTAAAACACGCGCTGAATCATATTGAGGGTATATACTGCCGACAGGATGATACCCAGGCCGGCCACCACAGTATACCAGATATTGAAACTGAACAGCCCGCTGAACATCATAAACTCTCCCACGAAAGCATTGGTGAGGGGCAGGGCCACATTGGCCAGCGCCACCACTACCAGCAGGATGGTGAGCCGGGGCGCACGGTGCGCAAGACCACCCAGTTGGGAGATGCTCCGGACACCCAGTTGCTTTTCTATATAATCCGCTACAATCCACAAGCCAATCACGTTGACGCCATGGTTGAACAACTGGATCATCATGCCTTCCGCAGCTACTGTTCTGAGGGTAAACAAAGAAGCACACATGAGGCCGATGTGGGCGATGGAAGAATAAGCGATGAGCCGCTTGATATCATCCTGCCGGATAGCCAGTAAACTGGCATATACAATTCCGATGACAGAAAGCCCGATCACCACATTATCAAATCTGATCACGGCCTGGGGGAACATCGGCAGTAACCAGCGCACCAGGCCAAAGAGCCCCATTTTCACCATCACGCCACTGAGCACCATGGTAACCGCCGTGGGCGACTGCTCGTAGGCATCCGGTTGCCAGGTGTGAAAGGGGAAGATGGGCATCTTGATGGCAAAGGCAATGAAGAAAAGCCAGAAAAGCCAGTTTTGCTCAGTGGGCGATAACAGGGCGCCATGGAAATATGCCATGGCAAAGCTGTGATCGGCATAGGATGCGGGCGCTGTATGGAGGTATACGTACAGGATACCTACCAGCATCAGCAGTGAGCCGGCAAAAGTGTACACGAAAAATTTAAAGGTGGCGGCAATTCTTTTTTCACCACCCCAGCGGCTGCTGAGAAAGTAAACGGGTATCAGCGCGAGTTCCCAGAAGAAGTAAAAGAGTAAAGCATCTGTTGCCACAAACACCCCCATGAGTCCGCACTGGGTGAGTAGCATCAACCCATAAAAAACCGGCGCATTCCGGTATTCGTTCCTGTAAGTGGCAATGAAAATCAGCGGGAAAGAAACAGCCGTGAGCAAGGTCAGCAGCCGGCCGGTGCCATCCAGCGATACTGCGAAACTGGCGCCGATATACTTCAGCCATTCATATCCGAAGGTAAGACCGTTCAAAGCCGGGTCCTTAGCCTTCAGCAGACTGAAGAGAGAGACGCCCAGCGTAAGCAGGGAAGCTGCCAGGCTCCAGTTTTTCGCCGCCTTTTCGCCATTCAGGAAAAAACTCACCACGCCTCCAATCAGCGGGATCAGGATCAGCAGGTGTGGTATGGTTATATAATCGCCCAGCATCAAAATAGGTTTTTACAGAAAAAATTGAATAATGAATAATACCAGCATGCCCAGCACCATCAGCAGCACATAAGCGCCTACCTGGCCGCTCTGCAGCAGCCGAAGCTGGCGGCTGCCGTACTGAACGGCACGGCCTACCCCGTTTACCAGCCCGTCGATGCCCCGGCGCTCCACCACATTATTGAGGAAGCCGGCGAGTGTATTACGCGGACGCACCACCACAGCATCATATATCTCATCCACATACCATTTATTGGCCAGCAGCTTACCAAGGCCGGTATCCGGCTGGTCACCTGCAGTATAACGGCTGAATTTTTTCCAGGCAATGATCAGTGCGATCAATGCGCCACCCACCGAAACGGCCATCAGTATATACTCCGTGCTGTGATCCGGATGATGCACCCCACCCTGCGTTTGTACGTACGCGTTAGATGCGCTGAAAACAGGTTCCAGGAAATGTTCCAGCCGGTGTGCACCGTGCATGAATACTTCCGGTATACCTACCAGGCCGCCGAATACAGCCAGCAGTGCCAGTACCACCAGGGGTACGGTAATAGCTGCCGGACTTTCATGCAGGTGGTGTTGCTGTTCATGCGTACCCCGGAAACCGCCAAGGAAAGTCATTGCATACAGGCGGAACATATAAAAAGCAGTGAGCATAGCCCCCACAACGCCAATACCCCAGTAGAGGGGATTGCGAGCGAAAGCCCCTGCGAGGATTTCATCCTTGCTGAAAAACCCGGAGAAAGG
>WBZP01006889.1_pt1 | contig 11107 bp, 13 predicted proteins | sample 5204301 | NCBI WGS metagenome assembly WBZP01 (sample SAMN12412401, study PRJNA552823) | activated sludge metagenome | isolation source: activated sludge from nitrification reactor of wastewater treatment plant... | place: USA: Pennsylvania | collected 2017
GTCCGAGCCGGTCACGGCGTCAGACGCCTCGTCGAGACCGCCGAGCCCGAGCAGGGCGGCGTTGCCGAAGGCGGTCAGGGTTCCTGCGCGGCGGGACACGAGCACCCCGCAACCCTAGGCGCCGCCGGTGCGCGGTTAGTCTTCGGCGGGTGAGCGACGTCCTGCGGTTCGTCGACGTCGTCGTGGTCCGCGGCGGCGTCCCGATCGTCGACCACGTGTCGTGGGACGTCGCGGAGGGCGAGCGCTGGGTCGTGCTCGGACCCAACGGCGCCGGCAAGACCACGATCCTCGCCCTGGCCGCGACCCTCCTGCACCCCACCCGCGGCAGCGTCGAGGTGCTCGACGAGCTGCTCGGCCGCACCGACGTCTTCGAGCTCCGGCCCCGCATCGGGCTCGCGAGCGCCGCCCTGGCCGAGCGCATCCCGCCGCACGAGCAGGTCTCCGACGTCGTGGTCACGGCGGCCTACGCCGTCACCGGTCGCTGGCGCGAGCGGTACGAGGGCGGCGACCACGGCCGCGCCCTGTGGCTGCTCGACCAGGTCGGCATGGCGGGCTTCGCCGACCGCACGTTCGGCACCCTGTCCGAGGGCGAGCGCAAGCGGGTCCAGGTGGCTCGCGCGCTGATGACCGATCCCGAGCTGCTGCTGCTCGACGAGCCGGCCGCCGGGCTCGACGTCGGCGGGCGCGAGGACCTCGTACGCCGCCTCGGGCTGATCGCCGCCGACGACGAGGCGCCGACGACCGTGCTGGTCACCCACCACCTCGAGGAGATCCCCGTGGGCTTCACCCACGCGATGCTCCTGCGGTCCGGCGGGGTGGTCGCGGCGGGCGCCATCGAGGACGTCCTGACCGCCGACCTGGTGAGCGAGACGTTCGGGATCGCGCTCGACGTCGAGCGTCGCGCGGACCGCTGGGCGGCGCGCGCCCGCTGAACGTCCGATACATGCCGGGCCCCGCTGGCCTACGATCGGATCATGGACGCCTGGATCTTGTGGCTGATCGCCGCGGGGGTGCTCGTCGTCGCCGAGCTGCTCACCACCAGCCTGGTGTTCGCGATGATCGCCGGAGGTGCCACCAGCGCGGCCGTCGTGGCGGCGCTCGGAGGCAGCACACCGCTGCAGGTCGCGGCGTTCGCCGTGGTCTCGATGGTGCTGCTCCTCGGCGTACGACCGATCGCGCGCAAGCACCTGCACACGCCCTCGTCGATCCGCACGGGCGTCGCCGCGCTCGTCGGCGCCGAGGCCGAGGTGCTGCAGGCGGTCACCGGCCGCGACGGGCGGGTCAAGCTCTCGGGCGAGATCTGGTCGGCGCGCGCGTACGACGGGCAGAGCGAGTACGCGCCCGGTGAGTCCGTCCGGGTCATCGAGATCTCGGGCGCCACCGCGCTGGTCGGCTGACCGCGCGGCAACTAGGGGAGGGGACCTCGTGGACCTCAGTGGCGGAGCCATCGCGACTCTGATCGTCGCGCTGCTCGTCATCGTCATCGTGCTGGTGACCATCGCCAAGGCGGTGCGGATCGTGCCCCAGGCGCGGGCCGGCATCGTCGAGCGCCTCGGTCGCTACCAGCGCACGCTCAGCCCGGGGCTCTCGCTCCTCGTGCCCTACGTCGACCGGCTCAAGCCGCTCGTCGACATGCGCGAGCAGGTCGTCTCCTTCCCGCCGCAGCCGGTGATCACCGAGGACAACCTCGTCGTGAACATCGACTCGGTCATCTACTTCCAGGTGACCGACCCGAAGGCGGCGATGTACGAGATCGCCAGCCCGATCACCGGTATCGAGCAGCTGACCGTCACGACCCTGCGCAACGTCATCGGCGGCATGGACCTGGAGCGGACGCTGACCTCCCGCGAGGAGATCAACAACGCGCTGCGCGGCGTCCTCGACGAGGCCACCGGCAAGTGGGGCATCCGCGTGAACCGCGTCGAGCTCAAGGCGGTCGACCCGCCGGCGAGCGTGCAGGACACGATGGAGAAGCAGATGCGCGCCGAGCGCGAGAAGCGCGCGAACATCCTGCAGGCCGAGGGCCTCAAGCAGTCGCAGATCCTCACCGCCGAGGGCGAGAAGCAGTCCGCCATCCTGCGCGCCGAGGGCGACGCCCAGGCTCGCGTGCTGCGTGCCCAGGGCGAGGCGGAGGCCATCCAGAAGGTGTTCGACGCGATCCACGCGGGCGACGCCGACGCGCAGGTGCTGGCCTACCAGTACATCCAGGCCCTGCCGACGATCGCGAACGGCACGGCCAACAAGGTCTGGGTCGTGCCTGCCGAGCTCACCAAGGCGATGGACCACCTCGGGTCGGCGTTCCTGCGCCCGCCGGGTGCCGCGCCTGCCGACGGCCCGCTCGAGGCGGAGGCGGAGCGACCCGCGGTCGAGGGCTGACGGCTGACGGCTGACGGCTGACGCTGTGACGGTCTGACGTGTCGGTGCTCGTCCCGGTCGACTCGGCCGACGACCCGCGGCTGGCCGACTTCACGGCGCTCACCGACGTCGCGCTCCGCCGCGTGCGCGAGCCGGAGGAGGGGCTCTTCCTCGCCGAGGGGGAGAAGGTCATCCTGCGCGCGCTGCGCGCCGGCTACCGACCGCGTGCGGTGCTCACCGCGCGCAAGTGGCTGGACGCGCTGCAGGGCGAGCTGGCCGACCACGACTGCCCGGTCTACGTCGCCGACGACGACGTCCTGCAGGCCGTGACCGGCTACCGCGTGCACCGCGGCGCGCTCGCGTCCATGCAGCGCCGGCCATTGCCGTCGCTTGACGCCGTCCTTGAAGGCGCGCAGCGTGTGCTGGTGCTCGAGGATCTCGTCGATCACACCAACGTCGGCGCCGTGTTCCGCAACGCCGCGGCGCTCGGCATCGACGCCGTGCTGGTGAGCCCGGAGTGCGCCGATCCGCTCTACCGACGCAGCGTGAAGGTCTCGATGGGCGCCGTGCTCGCGGTGCCGTGGACCCGCGCGGAGCCGTGGCCCGAGAGCCTCGACGCCCTGCGGGCCCGGGGCTTCCGCACGCTCGCGATGTCGCCGGACCCCGCGGGCCTCTCCCTGCGCGACGCCGACCTCGCTGCTCCGGTGGCCGTCCTGCTCGGCACCGAGGGGGAGGGGCTCACCGCTGCCGCGCTCGCCCGGTGCGACGCCTCGGTGCGGATCCCCATGTCCGCCGGCGTCGACAGCCTCAACGTCGCCGCAGCGAGCGCCGTCGTCCTCTACGCCCTCGGCGGCTGACCGCGTCAAGTGCGCATCCGCCGGTCGGCAGGGCTGGCACCCTGACGCCATGAAGCTCACCCGCGGACGCGTCCTCGTCGTACGTCACGGCGAGACCGACTGGAGCCTGTCGCTGCAGCACACCGGGCGCACCGACGTACCGCTCACCCCGCACGGCGAGGAGCAGGCGGCCGCGCTGCGCCCCCGCCTTGCCGCGTGGCACCCGGCGCTCGTGCTCTCCAGCCCGCTCGAGCGGGCGCGGCGCACCGCCGAGCTCGCCGGCCTCGAGCCGGAGCTCGACAGCGGACTGCTCGAGTGGGACTACGGCGTCTACGAGGGCCGCACCACCGACGAGATCCGGGCGGAGCTCGACGACCCGTCCTGGACGGTGTGGAACGCGACGTCGGGGCTCGGCGAGACGGTCGACGACGTCGGACGCCGCGCGGAAGGAGTGGTCGAGCGGGTGCTGCCGTTCGTGGAGTCGGGGCAGGATGTCGCGCTGTTCGCGCACGCGCACCTGCTGCGCATCCTCACCGCCGTCTGGCTCGAGCTGCCCGCGGAGCGCGGCGTCTCGTTCGCCCTGCAGCCGGCAGGAGCGGGCGTCCTCGGGTTCGAGCGCGAGAGCCGCGTCCTGCGCGCCTGGAACAGCTGACCGCCGGCGGCCACGCGCCCCGCTCGCGGTCGCGTCAGCGACCGCGCCGCCGCCAGGGGAGCAGCTCGGCGTCCACGGGCCCCGCTCGCGGTCGCGTCAGCGACGGCGGCGCCGCCAGGAGAGGACCGTGCCGGTGAGGAACGCGCCGACGAAGGCGCCGCCCGCGCTGCTGACCGGGTTGTCGATGAGCGGCAGCCAGGAGAGCAGGAAGGTCGTCGTCCCGACGCCGACCCCGCAGACGACACCGGCCACCAGCCCGGTCGCGACAGGTGACAGGCCCCCGCCGTCGCCGGGCGCCGTCGAACCGGGGGAGCGCGTCGCCGGCGGCTCGGCCTTCTTCCCGCTGCTCATCGCGTCCACCTCGCGCAGGAGGCGCTCGATCTCGTCGTCACCGCTCATGGGTCCAGTGTGCGCCCCGGGCTCCGGAGGCGGGCAACCCGGGACGGCCCTACCGTTCCCCCCATGACCGAGGCGAACGGGGCGACGCCCGAGGCGCGGGAGCGCGCGAGCTGGACACCCATGCTCTTCATCGGGCTGGGCACCGCGCTCATCATCATGGACGCGACGATCGTCAACGTCTCGCTGCCGTCCATCATCCGCGAGCTGAACATCGGCTCGATCGACGCCGAGTGGGTCAACGCGATCTACTCCCTGGTCTTCGCTGCGCTGCTCATCGTGGCCGGGCGCCTCGGCGACCGGGTCGGGCGTCGCCTCATGTTCGTCTCGGGCGCGGTCGTGTTCGGCGTCGCGAGCCTGGTGGCCGCGCGCACCGGCGACGGCACCGCTCTCATCGCGGCACGCGCGCTGCAGGGTGTCGGCGGCGCGATGATGTCGCCGACGTCGCTGTCGCTCATCAACTCCATCTACCAGGGCCAGGCGCGCAACATCGCGTTCGCCATCTACGGCTCCATCATCGGAGGCATGGCGGCGATCGGCCCGCTGCTCGGCGGCTGGCTGACCGAGCACCAGTCGTGGCGCTGGGCGTTCTACATCAACGTGCCCGTCGTCATCGTGATCATCGTCGGCTCGCTGCTCAGGGTGCCGGAGAGCAAGGACGACCACGTCGACCCCGGCTTCGACCTGCTGGGCGCGGTGCTGTCGGCGCTCGGCATCGGCCTGCTCGTGTTCGGCCTCATCGAGGGCCGCAACTACGGCTGGGTCATCACCGAGAAGGACATCTCGCTGCTGCAGCGGACCTGGCCCGAGGGCGCGCTCTCGCCGGTCTTCTGGGCCTTCGTCATCTCAGCCGCGTCGCTGGTGCTCCTCTGGGTCGTGGAGTCGCGGCGCGCGCGTGCGCAGAAGTCGGTCCTGCTCGACCTGAGCCTGTTCCGGATCCCGACCTTCACCTTCGGCAGCTTCGCGGGCCTGATCGTCAGCCTGGGCGAGTTCGGCATCCTGTTCTCGCTGCCGCTGTTCCTGCAGAGCGTGCAGGGCTTCACGGCGTTCGGCGCCGGTGCGCTGCTCGCGTCACTGGCCATCGGCGCGTTCCTGGCCGGCCCCACCGCGGCGCGCCTCGCGGCCGCTCGCTCGCCGCGCTTCGTGGCCCGGCTCGGCATGGTCCTCGAGATGATCGGCATCGCCGGTCTGGGCCTGAGCCTCTCGACCACGGTCAGCGGCTGGGTGATGGCCGCCTGGCTGGTCGTCTACGGCATCGGCGTCGGCTACGCCGCGGCGCAGCTGACCAGCCTGATCCTCGCCGACGTACCGCGCCGCAAGAGCGGTCAGGCCAGCGGCACCCAGAGCACCGCGCGGCAGGTCGGCTCCGCCCTCGGCACCGCGATCCTCGGCACGGTGCTGTTCGTGTCGCTGGCGCACCAGACCGACACCAACCTCGCTGCGGTGCCCGGCCTCACCGACGAGCAGCGGACCGCGATCAGCGAGGCCGTGGAGCAGTCGGCAGGGACCGTCATCCCGTCGCTGGCCCAAGGGCCGGGCGGGGCGGCGACGGCCGAGGCGGCGGGGGAGGCCTTCGCCACGGCGATCCGGTGGACGTCGCTGACGGCCGTCGGCTTCATCGGGCTCGGTCTCATCGCCACCCTCAAGCTGCCGCCCGACGGCGCCCACGGCGCGGGCACCGGCAGCGGCGGCTCGGAGGCCGGCCGCCGCGACGAGTCCGACGAGCCCGAGGACGAGCTGCTCGCCTGAGCGCCTCCGCGGCGTCGCCGAGGACCAGCCCGGCGGCGTCCACCCGCCTCAGGCGCCGGCGAGCGGCACCGACGACTGCCGTTGCTTCGTGGTCGACCCGCAGCGGGCCTGACCCGTCGGTTGCTCTCTGGTTGCGGTTGACGGATAGTTGCGATTCACGATTGGTTGCGGTTGTCGAATGGTTGCGTATCGACGTCGACGTGGCGCACACTGATGGCATGACGCGCTCCGTGGCCGCCCTCCGGCGGCTCGACCCGAGGACCGCCGCCCGCGAGGTGTCCGGGCTGGGCGACGACGCCTGGACGCGCGCGTTCCTGTCCGCGCTGCAGGAGCAGGTCCGCGACGACCCGCTGGAACGCCTGCTCGACACGTGGGGGCTGTCGGTCGCCGGCGCGGGCCGCGTGTTCGGGGTGAGCCGGCAGGCCATCGCGAAGTGGCGCGCGCACGGCGTCCCCGACGATCGGCTCGTGGCGCTCGCCGACCTCGACGCGGCCACCGACGTCCTGCTGCGCTACGTGCGCCCCGACCGCATCCCGGCGGTCGTGCGGCGTCCCGCGGAGCTCCTCGGGGGAGCGTCGCTGCTCGAGCTCGCCGAGGCCCACCGCTACGACGACGTACGCAGGGGAGCGGCCCACATGCTCGACCTGCGGCGGGTCCAGCCGTGAGCCCGCGCGCCGCGCACCGCGTCACGCTCGAGGAGGGGCACCGCTGGCTGCGCGTCGCCGACGCCGCGTGGGCGGACCCCCTCGACGCGTCGTACGCCGACCGCGCCGGCGGACGGTGGAACGCGCCGGGGGACGGGCCGACGCTCTACCTCAACGCCGATGTCGCCACCGCGCGGGCGCAGATCGCCCGCCTGCTCGAGGGCACCGCGATCGACCCCGAGGACCTCAGCGACGACGCCCCGTACCTGCTCGTGACCGCCACGCTCCCCGCGCGGCAGCGCGTCGCCGACGCGACCACCGACACCGGCCTGGTCGCGCTCGGCCTGCCGCGCACGTACCCGCGACGGGCGCGCGCGGGCCAGGTGCCGTGGCGCGACTGCCGCCGGGCGGCCCGCGCCGTCCGCGGCGAGGGGCTGCGCGGTGTCCTCGCCCGGTCCGCCGCGCTGGACGGCGGTCGCGAGCTCGCCTGGTTCCCCGCGCGCGGGGCGCACGCGACGACCCTGGGGGAGCCGCTGCCGTTCGCCGCGTGGCGCCACGAGACCCTCGACCCGGTCGAAGCCGCCCCGGAGCGCCGCCGACGGGGCTAGCGTCGGCGGATCCTCGAGGAGGTCCCGATGAGCGGATCCGGAACTGCCGACGACCCCTGGGTGCTGACGACCCCCAGCGGCGGCTCGGAGTACCAGATGCACCTCGACCCCGACGCAGGGCTGCTCGTCTGCCAGGTCGGCAAGACGAAGCTCACCTACCTGGCGCGCGCCCTGGACGACCTGCACGCGTGGCTGACCGAGCAGGGCGACTGGGTCCTCCTGGGCGGCGCCGACGAGCAGAAGCCGGCGGCCGAGGGCACCGTCGAGGCCTGGGGCCGCGCGGAGAGCAACCCGGTGGGCGGCTGGTACGGCCAGAAGAAGGGTCTGCGGGGCAGGTTCGGCGTCTACGTGCCGCCGGTGCTCGTGGAGCAGGGCCGCGCGGAGATCAAGGTGGAGTCCCGCAAGGCGTACGCCCGAGCGCTCTGAGGCCGACGCTGCGGCGCACCGATCCCACGACGTCACTGCCCGGATGCACGGACTCCACGACGTCACTGCTCGAATGCACGGCTTCTGCGCCGGAAACCGTGCATTGCGGCAGTGACGTCGCAGGTGGGACGGGGAGGGCGGGGATCCGGGCACCTTCCCGTAAGTTGACATAATGTCCCTTATCGGAGGTCCGCTCAGGAGCACGGGGACGCCTGGAGACCCGGCCCTGACCAGGCTCAGCCTCTCCAGGCGTCCAGGAGCGCGTCCACCGGCAGCTGCTCGGCCCACCACAGCTCGCGCTCGCCGACCAGCGCGTCCTCGTGGTCGGACCACGCGTCGACGCGCGCTTGCGCCCACGCCGCAGCGCCCACGGCGTCGACGTCGGCGTCGGCGATCCCGTCGGGCAGGTAGACCCGCAGCGCCTCGTCGCCGTCGGGCGGGTACGCCGCCTGGTCCAGCCCGGCGTCCCGGGCGCACCGCCGGGCGGCCTCACGCCGGACCTGCTCGTCGACCCAGGGCCCGACCTCCGAGCGCCGGGGCCGCTCCGGCGACGCCACGACCGCGGCCAGCACCTCGGAGCCGGCCCGCGGGTACGCCGCGAGCAGCGCCTCCTCGACGTCGCGGTCCCCTGCACGTCGTCCGAACATCTGTTCGATACCTCCACCTCGTGGTCGCGACCATCCTGGCGGGCGCTCAGACGTCGCGGTGGCACTTCCCCGCGCCGAGCGACTCGATCCCGCGCAGCTCGGCCGGCGCGAACTGCAGCGCGCCCACGTTGTTCGGGCTCATGAGCAGGCCGTCGTCGGGCGTGTGGTCGAGCCCGATCAGGTGCCCGAGCTCGTGCAGCATCACGGCGCTGACGTACTGCTGCTCGCCCCGGGAGATCATCTGCGCGGACCAGTCGGCGTCGAGGTCCATCCAGCCGCTGACGTACACGTCGCTTCCGTCTGGCGCCGTCGCCGGGAACGGTCCGGCCCAGCCGGCCAGCGGGATGCCGCCGGTGTAGCCGCCCTCGTGCGACGGGTGGCCCCACACCACGAGCACGGGTGCCCAGCGATCGCCGTAGCGGGAGCGCTGGTAGGCCCGACGGCCCTGGGGATCCACGTCCTCGTCGGTCGTGCCGTCGTAGACGAAGCGCAGTCCCGACAGCGCCGACACCTGCGCGATCGCGTCCTCGAGCAGCTGCTGCCCGCCCGGCGGCATGCCGTTCGGGCGCACGACGTAGTGGATCGGGCGGCACGGCGACCAGGTCACCGGCGTCCTGCCGTCGGACTGCACCTGCAGGTAGCGCGTCGTCGAGGACGAGCCGGCCGGGTCCGGCGAGCCGAGCATCGCGGCCACCCGCGGTCCCTCACCCAGCCCCGGCGGCGGCGTCACCGCGAGCGCGCGCGTCGACCAGAGCAGCCCGACGACGACGAGGGGCGTGAGGGCCAGCGCCCACCGGCGCACGGCCGCGAAACGGCCGGTCCCCAGGCTGACCTCCATGACAGCAGTCATCGTCACGACCGGCCGACGGCTGAAACCCGGTCAGACGTCGCCGCGGCATGGACCCGAACCGAGCGAGCGCAGCCCGGTCAGCTCGTCGGGGGTGAAGGTCACGACCTTCGGCTGGTACGACGGGTACATCACCGATCGCGTGCTCTGCACGTGGTCCAGCCCGACGAGGTGCCCGAGCTCGTGCAGGAACACAGTGCGGGTCGCCTTCACCCCGAGCCGCTTCTGGATGGAGGCGATCAGGTCGGCGTTCATCTCGACCTGGCCGCTCACGAACACCGCGGTCCCGTCGGCGGCGTCGACTCCGGCCGGCCGGGTGAGGCCGAGGACGTCGGACGTCATGTCCGGGTCCTCCGACTCGGTCACCCAGGACACGAGCACCGGCGCCCATCGGTCGCCGTACCGGTCGGGCTGGTAGCGGGCGCGCTCCGGCGAGGGGGTCTCCGTCGTCGTCCCGTCGTCGACGAACCTCAGCCCGGTGTCACGGCTGATCTCGTCCAGCGCCGACCGCAGCAGCCCCGGCCCGTCGGGTGTGGCGTTGGCGTCGTTCACGACCACGTGGATCGGCCGGCACGGGGACCAGGTGACCGGCGTCCGGCCGTCGGGCTGCACGTCGATGTAGCGGAACGCGCCGTCCGCCGGCGCCGAGACCGGGGCGTCGAGCGCCCCACGCGGTCGCGCGCCCTCCTCGAGGCCGGCGGGCGGCCGAGGCTCCTGCGCGCCGGCGGTCGTGGTGGTCAGCGGCGACGACACCCAGCCGCGGAGGACGCTGAGCCCGAGGACCGCCACGGCCAGGACGGCGATGCTCCACCCAGCGATCGCCGCCCACGGCACGCGCCGACGCGGTCGTCGCGGCGGGGGTGTCGGTGACGTGATGTCGGCCGTGATCCGCTCTCCCCCGGCACGCCAGCCCGGATTGGCACCTGTGCCTCCCGATCCCGGTTCCCGGACCCAGCGCGGCACCCGCCCCGTCGGGGAGCGCGGCAGATCGTCGGGCGGGATGTCGCCCCGCTCCCTCACGTCGTCCCCCGTCGATGTCGCTGTCGATGTCGCTGTCGCCGTCCAGCGCGCCACGGTACGTCGATCGCGTACCGGGACTCGCGGCGACCCGGCTAGATGTCGTCGTGGCAGGGGCCGGAGCCGAGCGAGCGCAACCCGGTCCGCTCCGCGTCCGTGAAGGTCCGCCGCGCCTGGAGATACGGGTACATGAGCTGGTCGCGCGAATCCACGTGCGCCAGCCCCATGAGGTGCCCGAGCTCGTGCAGCAGGACGGGGCGTGCCATGTCCTGACCGGACTCGCGCCGGATGGCGGCGAGATGCGACACCCCAATCTCCACCTGGCCGCTGACGTAGACGGAGCCGCCGCTGCCCGTGAGCATCTGCGACGGGTAGGTGATCCCCAGGACCTGCTCGGTCAGGAACGGATCCTCCGCCTCGGTCACCCACGACATCAGGACCGGAGCCCACCGGTTGCCGTACCGCGCAGGCTGGTACGACGAGCGCGCCGCGCCCGGGTCCTCGTCCGTCGTCCCGTCGTACACGAAGGCGATCCGGGTGTCGGCGCTCACCTCCGCCATGGCCGACGCGAGCTCGTCGAGACCCGTCGAGGGCATCCCCGCCGTCCGCACGACGTAGTGGATCGGTCGGCAGGGCGACCAGGTCACCGGCGCCCCGTCGGGCTGGTGCGTCAGGTAGGCGAACGAGCCGTCATCGGGCTCGGCCGCCGGCGCCGCAGCGGCGCCGGCGGGGCGGGCACCCTCGCCGTCGCCGAGGAGCGGTCCGTAGGGCCCAGGCGTTCCGACGAGCGATGGATCCCCGATCGCCGCGGTGCTGCCGGGCGGGCGCATCGCGACCGATCCGACGAGCGTCGTGCCCAGCACGGCGACCGCCAGGGCAGCGACGAGCCAGCGACGGCGGAGCGTGCGGCGCCGGCCCGCACCGGAACCC
>WBZP01006890.1_pt1 | contig 11106 bp, 9 predicted proteins | sample 5204301 | NCBI WGS metagenome assembly WBZP01 (sample SAMN12412401, study PRJNA552823) | activated sludge metagenome | isolation source: activated sludge from nitrification reactor of wastewater treatment plant... | place: USA: Pennsylvania | collected 2017
GGCACGCCCGAGTTCGCGACCGATGCCAGATTGCTTGTAACCGCCCCACTCGGCTGCAGCCACGTAGGGGTGATAGTCGTTGATCCACACCGTGCCCATGCGCAGCCTCGCCGCCACCCGGTCGGCCTTCGCGGCATCGGTGGTGAACACCGCGCCGGCTAGGCCATAAATCGAGTCGTTGGCAAGGCGAATCGCTTCTGCCTCAGTGCGGAAGGTTTCAACGGTGAGCACTGGCCCAAACGACTCATCTTGGACGCAATGCATCTTCGAATGGCATTCATCAAGCACTGTGGGTGGGAAGTAGAAGCCGTCCGCCAAGTCACCACTGGCCAGTCGCTCGCCACCGGTGCGCAACACCGCGCCCTCAATGACCGCTCGCTCCACGTATGCCTGCACTTTGCGCAGATGCGCCTCAGAGATCAGTGGGCCAGTTTCAGCCTCAGGATCGAAGGGTCCACCCAAGGTGATCTGGCCGGCCCGCCGAACTACTTCATCGACAAACTCGGTCTTGATCGAGTCTTCAACCAGCAAGCGAGCACCCGCTGAGCAGACTTGACCTGAGTGCAAGAACACCGCGGTCAGTGCCATATCGATCGCGGTCTCGCGATCTGCGTCGGCAAAGACGATGTTGGGGTTCTTGCCGCCCAACTCCAAGGCCACCTTCTTCACGGTGTCCGCGGCGGCCTTCATGATCCGCTTGCCGGTCTCAAGCCCTCCGGTGAAGCTGACCAAGTCAACGCGATGATCGGTGCTCAGCGGCGCACCTGCGTGCGGGCCATCGCCCACCACGAGATTGGCAACCCCATCGGGCAGGCCAGCTTCTTGAAGCAGACCCATCAACATGATCGCGGTGTGAGGGGTGAGCTCACTGGGTTTGAGCACAAAGGTGTTCCCAGCGGCCAAACAGGGGGCAACCTTCCACGCCACCTGCAGCAGCGGGTAGTTCCAGGGCGTGATCAGCCCGCACACCCCAACAGGTTCGTGTACGACGACGCTGTGGACATCACTACGGCCCAGATCGACCACGCGACCGGCTTCGTGGCCGGCCGCTTCAGTGGATTCGGTTTGGGCGATCGTGGCGAAGTGACGAAAGACGCTGGTCACGTCGTCGACGTCGTAGTCACTCTCGATGAGGCGTTTGCCGGTGTCGAGGGACTCGGCTCGGGCAATGGCACCTTTGTCTCGCTGAAGCAGGTCGGCGACCCGCTCAAGCAACGCGCCGCGCTCAGACACCGATGTCGAAGGCCATGGTCCATGGTCGAACGCGTGTCGGGCAGCAGCAATGGCATCGCGAGTGTCGTCAGCACTGGCCTCATCGATCTCGGCAACAAGGTGCCCATCGGCTGGGCAGCGGATCTCTCGGCGCCCACCCGCTTGGGCAGTTCGCCAAGTCCCACCGATAAATAGCTCAGGCACACCGCTCCTTGTTGTTGCGTGATGCGCAACGTTGCAGCTTATTTCGCAACACCTAGTCAGTCGTGAGCATGATGCGCGTCACACCGTGAGTCAAGGACTCAGGCCCATTGGTGGACATTCGTGACCTAAGAAAGAGCAGAACCGCTGCGTGAGCGGTGCGCCCACGCAGCGGTTCAATCAAGCAAGGACTACGACAGTTCGACGGGCCAACCCTTGGCTTGCAGGTGAGCGGTAACCCGCTCAATGTCAGCCTGGGTTGGGGTTTCGTGAATCTGCGCAGTGATCGCGTTCTCGATGTCATCAGTGTCAGGCGCCAAGAACCCGTTGGCCTTCAACTGCTTGGTGACAGCCTTGACCTCACGCTTGGTGAGCCTGCGTTCCAAGATCGCCACCAACGGGATGAAGTCACGAGCCGGCACACCTTCGGGGTAGCCAGCGCGCAGCCAGTTAACAACCCCGCCGATTGCCCGACCCAAGACACTGCCGTCGTCGTCGCTCTCGCCTTCGCCGGGGTTAGCCAATGGCCAGCCACCTGCAACGAGTTTGGCCGCGACTTTGGCGATCTGCTCAGGCGTGGCAGTGCCAGCCGGAGCTTTGCCCATGAGCGCGGTGATCCCGGAGAGTTGGTCTCCGGAGACAAAGTCACCGAGCACTGCAATCAGACCAAGGCGGTCAGCTGCGGGCACGCCGTCGGGGTAGGCCGCGCGGACCCAGCCCAGGATTTTGTCGAGTGTTGCTGAACGTTCCATCTCAGGGCCTCCTTATTTCGGCTTGTCGATGAGGTGCGGGAAGGGGAAGAAGTCAACGATCTTGCCCATGCCAGCGCCCACGATGATTTCGATGCCAACAATGACACCCAGCAGGCACAGCGCGAAGAAGATCCACGACAGTGCGCGTCCGCCAGCCGAAGGCCCAGCAGCCACTGCGCCTTCTTCAACGGCAGGCCCAGCCATGAACCGAACGCCAAGGGCGAACAGGATCGGCAAGCCGGCACCCACAACCAACCCGTATCGCAACAGGTCCCATGCCCCTTGCAGGGACAACCACACGGTATCCATCACTTCACCTTCCGGACGCTCGGAGCGCCCTCCCAGATCTCGCCCACATTGTGGTGGTCAACCACGTGTTCGCGAGAGCGGACAAACATAGTCAAGGCGCCAGCGATCAGCAGGGCCATGACAACAACGGGTCCGAACACCGGGCCGAGCCCGTGCCCGATGGCCCACAAGATCGCACCGAGAAGCGCAGCGGCAGGCAGAGTGGTCGCCCACGCGATCACCATGCGACCAGCGACACTCCAGCGCACGTGTGCACCGGGACGTCCCACGCCGCTACCCATGATCGAACCGCTAGCCACCTGCGTGGTCGAGAGCGGAACACCGAGGTGGCTCGCTGCCAAGATAACCGCGGAACTGGCGCCGTCAGCTGCCATGCCCTGAGGTGCGGAGATCTCCACGAGGCCCTTGCTCAGGGTGCGAATGATGCGCCAACCGCCCAGGTAGGTGCCACCAGCGATAGCTAGTGCGCAGATGACCTTCACCCACAGCGGGATGGAGTCAGTGGCCGTTTGCGCGCCGTACGCGATCAGACCCAAGGTGATGACACCCATGGTCTTCTGCGCGTCGTTGGTGCCGTGTGCCAGGGAGACCAGCGAGGCGGCCGAAATCTGACCCCAGCGGTATCCACGAGCAGAACGGGCTTCGTCGCGACCGTGACCGAGCTTGATGACGACCCACGTGCCCACCGCGGCGATGAGGCCAGCGATAAGCGGTGAGAGCACAGCAGGAATCAAGATCTTGCCGACCACACCATCGATCTTGGTGCCATCGCCGAGCCACTTGACGCCGTTAACGCCAAGGCCAGCCATGGTCGCACCGATGATGCCGCCCAGCAGGGCGTACGACGAGCTCGAAGGCAGACCCAGCAACCAGGTGAACATGTTCCACAAGATTGCTCCGGCCAGACCGGCGAGCACGATCACGAGCAACTCATGGCCATGGTCTGCCATCAGTGCCGGAATCGGGGCCCCGTCATCGCCTTGAATCTTGACGACTGAGTTGGTCACGGTGAGTGCAACCGCCACGGACAAGAACGCGCCAACAAGGTTCATCGCGGCAGCAAGAGTCACCGCAGTCTTGGGCTTAAGGGCACCGGTTGCGATGGACGAAGCCACAGCGTTACCGGTGTCATGGAATCCATTAGTAAAGTCGAAAAAGAGGGCTGTGCCGATAACGCACAGCAGAATGAAAAGTGCCACTGTCACAAGCCTCACGATGGCCCTGATGGCGCCTGAGCACAAATTCTTCGAGGCCCGTTCACCAACTGTTCATCTTGCGGATGCCCTGCATTTGCGGAATGTCCAATTTTGGGGGCTAGGCAAGAGGGTTTTGTTAGCGATGACCCCAGCCAAGGCGGTGACTGACCTCGTTCGCAGCCTCGACACAAGCAGCGATCGCGGTGGCCAAGGTGTCGGCCTGAAGCCGGAAGGTTGGGCCACTCACACTCATCGATGCGATGACATCACCATGGGCATTCCGCACGGGTGCGGCAACCGCAGTGAGCCCGATTTCCAGTTCGTCGACGGCCACTGCGAAGCCATCGCTGCGCGCCCTGGCTAACTCCTCCACGATGGCCGATCGCTTGGTGATCGTGGAGCCCGTGAAGGCTGGGAGTCTGCCCAGCATCTCGCTTAGGCGGTCAGGCGCGAGCCCGCTCAACAACACCTTGCCGTTGCTGGTGGCGTGCAGGGGCACGTGCTGACCAACCCAGTTGTGTGACTGCAAGGCGCTTGACCCAGCGACCTGATCTAAATAGAGAGCTGAGTTGTCGCTGAGCACGGCCACATTGACGGTCTCACCGGTGCGTTGAGCAAGTTGCCGACAGATAGGCCGGGCCTCTTGTACGACGTCCAGACGCGCTGTCGTTGCCCCTGCCAACCGAAGCAGACCCACACCGAGGCGGTATTTGCCTCGCTCTTCGGTCTGTTCGATGAGACCGCGCATCTCAAGGGTGGCGATGAGTCGAAATGCGGTGGACTTGTGCACACCAAGTTCACCAGCAACCTCGGTCACGCCCATCTCACCGTGACGGGCCAGCAACTCCAAGATCGTCACGGCGCGATCCACCGACTGCACTGACCCTGTTGCGGCCTCCACACCAGTGTTGCTCATGGCGCAACAGTAGCGGCCTGCGGCGGATCCAGCTCTGCAGCAGCGCGAATCTGATCGAGCCACTGATCCATAGAGGAGGCCACGGCACCGATGTTCACGATCGTGGCCCCGGCATCATGCACCCGGCCTAACGTGTCTCGCGCGGCCTCGGGTGCGCCGATGGGGTCGATTGGGATGCCCGCTGGAAGCACCACCTCAAACCCCCGTGGAATGTCAAAGGCAGCGAGCGCAGAGCGATAACCACCAAACGTCATGCCGAAGGGTTGCCAGCCATCGCCCAACTCGACCGCACGACGCAGCGATCGCCTCGTCGAGCCACCCACCCAGATCGGCACGCTCGAGCGGTGCGAGGTCGGGTCGATGACGAAGTCGCTGAAGTCGTAGTGCTGGCCTTGAAATCGCGGCTCACGCTGACCCCACGAGGCCTTAATCGCTCGCAAGGCCTCATCAGCGCGCTCCCCGCGATCGGAGTACGACGCGCCCAGCAACTCAAACTCCTCAGGCAAGGAGCCAACACCGACTCCCAAGACCACACGACCGCCGCTGAGTCGGTCGAGCGTGCCGTATCTCTTCACCACAGCTAGCGGGTGGTGATAGCCGAGCACCAGGACCTGCGTGAGCAGTCGGATCCGTGAGGTGTGGGCGGCCAAGAACGACAAGGTCGCCAACGGGTCCCAGTAGGTGCCCCCACGCTCAGCCGCAGCCGCCGTGGGCACGGCAACGTGCTCGCTGACCCCAATGTGGGAGTAGCCCAGTTCGTCAGCCAGTTTGGCGGCTTCGACGAACTGCTCTGGCCCCACGTGGTGTTCCCACGCCGGGGTGTAAGCCGGGTGCGCGATCACACCAGGCGGCATCAAGCCCATCCGTAGTGCGGGCACGATTGGTGGCCTTTAGTCGCCGAGTTCGAAGCGGCGCCGGTCGACGTACTCACGCAACTCGGCGTCGATCGCTGAGTCGAGTGGCGGTTGTTCGTAGTCTTCGAGCTTTTGCTTCCAGATCTTCGAGGCGCGTGCCGAGGTGTCGTTGCCACCGTTGCGGTTCCAGCGCTCGTAGTTCTCCGAGGAGGAGAGCAGCGGGCGGTAGAAGCAGGTGCGGAAGCGCTCCATGGTGTGCATGGCGCCCAGGAAGTGACCGCCGTGGCCGACTTCCTCGTGAGCGTCGAACCCAATCGACGCGTCATCGATCTCAAGCGGGGTGAACTCGTGTTGGAGCATCTGCAAGATCTCGATGTCCATGATGAACTTCTCATAGCCCGCGACCAGGCCACCTTCGAGCCAGCCGGCCGAGTGCATCACCCAGTTAGCGCCAGCCAAGAAGGTCGGCATCATCGTCATGAGGGCCTCATAACCGGCCTGGCCATCAGCGACTTGCGAGGAGGTCAGGCCGCCGCCGGTGCGGAAGGGCAACCCGAAGTGGCGCGCGATCTGTCCGGTGCACAGCAAGCCAATGCCCGACTCGGGGGTGCCGAAGGTCGGAGAGCCTGACTGCATGTCGATGTTGGACAAGAACGACCCGAAGATGACCGGAGCGCCTGGGCGGATCAGTTGCGAGAGGGCGATGCCCGAGAGCGCCTCGGTGATTTGCTGCACCAGGGCTGCGGGGATCGTGACCGGCGACATCGCGCCCATCAAGATGAAGGGCGTCAACACCACAGGCTGGGCGGCGCTGGAGTATTCAAACTGCGACTCCAGCATGCGGTCGTCCCAGCGCAGCGGGGAGTTGCAGTTGATCAGGCTGATCGAGGCGGGGGTTTGCTCGATCTTGTCTCGGCCACCAAACAAGATGCTGCTCATCGCGATGGTGTCGGCGGCGTTGACGCCGCTCACCACGTTGCCCATGTAGATCTTGTCGGTCAGCGTCTGCAGGGCATAAGTCATGTCGAGGTGGCGCGAGTCCAGCGGGGTGTCGTTGGGCTCACAGATCACGCCGCCGGCTGAGTCGAGGGCACCAAATGACTGGCTCAGTTTCGCGAAGTTCTTGAAGTCTTCGAACGTGCCATCGCGACGCACTTCGCCTTCGCGCACGAACGGCGGGCCGTAGACCGCACCGAAAGCCATCGAGTTGCCACCGATGTGCACGTTGTTTGCGGGGTTGCGTGCTTGTACGTCGAACTCCCGCGGCGCCTTGGCCACCTGCTCGAGCACGAAGTCGGGGTCGAGGAAGACCTTGTTGTCCTCGACCTTTTGGCCCGCCTTGGCGAACAAGTCGAGGGCCCGCTGATCCATGAACTCGACGCCGAGCTCGGTGATCAGGCGACGCCAACCAGCGTCCAATTTCGCCATCGCGTCCTCGGACAAAATGTCATAACGAGGCATCCGGTTCTCAAACATGCGCCGCAGTCTAGCCCCATGATGCGGAACAGCGGTTCCACATCATGGAACATTTTTTCGCCGTCCTTGCGCCTGTGAGGTTGACGTCGCCCGGCCCTGGGATTCATCATGTGGAACCGATATTCCACATCATGGAACCAGGACCAGATCTGATGAGCGCAGCAGCAACCGGCACCCAGGCCGTAGATCGCGCTGCCCGTCTGCTCTCCCACGTCGTGGAATCCACTGAACCCCTCGGGTTCGCTGAGATCGCCGAAGAGTGCGGGCTGCCCAAGTCAACGACCTCTCGACTGCTGACTGCACTGGAGCGCACCGAACTCGTGGAACGCAACGAAGACGGCGGCTACATCGCCGGGCCGGTGTTCTCACGCTTCGCATCACGCCACGACGGCATCGACCTGGCCAAGGTCGCCCACCCCATCCTGCGGGCCGTTGGAGACATCATTGGCGAGACAGTCAACCTCGGGATGGCTCGAGGAGCCAACGTCACCCACGTCGCCCAGGTTGATTCCACCTTCTTGTTGGGCACCCGCGACTGGACCGAAGTCGAAGTACCCAATCACGTCTCAGCGCTCGGCAAAGTGCTCTTAGCGTTCGACCAACTCCCCTGGAGCAGCACGCTGGCTGGGTTGACCGACCAGACGATCACGAATCCAACTGAGCTCAAGGCTCAGTTGGTCGACGTACGCCGCCAAGGTTGGGCGGCCACCACAGACGAACTCGAAGTCGGGCTGACCGGTATCGCCGTGCCCGTGTTTCACACAACCACTGGCGGCGCCTCCCCTGAGGTCGTCGCCGCCTTGGGCATCTCGGGCCCAACCCCCCGGTTGAGCGGGCGCCATGAGGCAATCGCGCAACTTCTCATCGACCAAGCAGGTCACCTCACCCAACTGCTTGGCCAACAATTCCCGAAGGAGGGTGTGGCATGACACCAGAAGAGATCCTCAAAGGCTTGTATGACGAGACTTTGGTCGGTAACGGACCGCGAGTGCTGGAGCTGACCAACGAAGCACTCGGCATGGGCATGGAGCCCCAGTCGCTGCTGTTCGAGGCGCTCATTCCCGCACTTGAAGAGGTCGGTGCTCGCTTTGAGCGCGGCGACTTCTTCGTCCCCGAGATGCTGATCGCTGGTCGGGCGATGGCTGGCTCGATGGAGGTCTTGCGTCCTCTATTGGCCGACACCGGCGTCGAGACCATCGGCAAGTTCGTCATGGGCACGGTGCAAGGCGACGTGCACGACATCGGCAAGAACCTCGTCAACATCATGTTGGAAGGTGCGGGCTTTGAGGTCATTGACCTCGGCGTGCAGGTCAAGCCGGAGAAGTTCGTCTCTGCAATCGAAGAGCACAACCCCGAGATCGTCGGGTTCTCCGCCTTCTTGACCACCACGATGCCGATGTTCAAAGCCAACATGAACGCCCTCGAAAAGGCTGGCCTGCGCAACAGCGTCATCGTCATGGTCGGTGGCGCCCCCGTCACCCAGGAGTACGCCGACGCCGTGGGTGCCGATGGGTACGCCGCTGATGCATCAGCGACCGTGAAGCGCGCCAAGGAACTCCTCAACGCGCGCCGCACGCCGGTCCCCGCCTAAACAACTCACCCGAACAGGAAGGCACGCCCGTGAGCGCCGACGGCATTCACTTCGAGACCAAACTTCGCTCTGCGACCCAAGAAGTAATCATCGGCCGCGGCCACCGCTTCTGCTTGATCGGTGAGCGCATCAACCCCACTGGTCGTCGGATCTTCCAAGAGCAGTTGCGTGCTGGTGACCTGTCTGCGATCGAGAAAGACGTCGCGGCTCAGGTAGTGGGTGGCGCCGACGTACTCGACGTGAACATGGGTGTTCCGCTGACCGATGAGGCCGACTTGTTGGCCAAGGCGATCATCAAGATGCAAAGCATCACCGACAAGCCGATCTGCATCGACTCCTCCGTCGTGGAGGCGTTGGAGGCTGGCCTGTCGGTCTACAAGGGCCGTGCCCTGGTCAACTCGATCACCGCAGAAGATGACCGGATGGAGGCCATCCTCCCCCTAGTCAAGAAGTACGACGCAGCCGTGATCGCATTGCCCAACGACGCTGATGAGATCCCGATGGAGGCCGACAAGCGGCTGATGTTGGTGAAGAAGATCGTCGACGTGGCCACCAACGAATACGGCATCGCGACCCACGACATCGTCATCGACCCGTTGGCAATGCCGATCGGCGCCGACACCGGCACCTCAGTGACCACGTTTGAGACGATGCGCCGCATCCGTGATGAGTTCGGACTCAACATGACGTGTGGCGCCTCCAACGTTTCGTTCGGGATGCCCGAGCGCCACGCTCTCAACGCCACCTGGCTGCCGATGGCGATGACCCACGGTCTGACCTGCGCGATCATGGACACCCGCACTCCCCAGATCGTCGAGGCGGTCAAGGCCGCCGATGTGTTCCTGAACCACGACGAGTGGGGCATGGCCTGGATCGGTGCATCTCGGTCGAAGAAGTCATCGCAAGAGGGATGAGTTCCGAACAGGGTCCTGAGTTTGATCTCGACTCGATCCGCCGCGAAGGTCTGATCGACACTCCCGCAGTCGAGGCTCGCTCGCACGAGGTGACGGGTCGAGTCGACTTGTCCTTTGAGTTGCTCGACGGCGCCGGTGCCGTCACGGGCACCCGCGGGGTGCGAGTGCCTGCTGGAGTAACGGTCTTTGATGCCGCTTCATGGAATGGCATCGCGATTGACTCAACCTGTGGTGGTCACGGCACGTGCCGCAAGTGCAAGGTGCAGTTGCTGCAAGCCGATGTGCCGACCACCTCGCACGATCGTCGTACTTTCAGCGACGCTGAACTTGCCCAAGGCTGGCGGTTGGGGTGCCTGGTTAACGCCAACTCCAACCTCGATGTGCGTGTGCCTGCCCTGACCACACGTCCCAAGGCGGCCACGGTGGGCGTGGGCCGCCAAGTCATCTTGCGTCCGGCTATCCACAAGCGCTTTGTTGAACTTGAAGAGCCAACGCTGGCCGACCAGGTCACCGACCTCGACAGGCTCAAGGCGGCCATGCCCGACCTTGAGTTGACCTGCGATCTGCACGCGTTGCGACGGTTGCCTTCGGTGCTGCGCGCGAGCGGTTTCGCAGTGACCGCGGTCATGGTCGACGAAGCAATCATCGACATCGAGCCTGGTGACACCACGGGTGTCGGCTATGCCATCGCCTACGACTTAGGTACGACGACAGTCGTGGCCACCTTGCTCGACATCACCACCGGCACTCCGGTGGCGGTGGCTTCGATGTTGAACAAGCAGCAACCCTTTGGCGGAGATGTGATCTCTCGGATCTCGGCCACCATGATGGACCCCGACGCCTTGGGCCGCTTGCAACAAGCCGCCTTCGACACTTTGCGCGAACTTGCCGAGGAGGTCTGCACCGAAGGCAACGTGCCCGCTGAGCAGGTCTATGAAGTCGCGCTAGCTGGCAACGCAACCATGGTTGCGTTGGTGCTCGGCATCGACCCTGAGCCCTTGGGCGTCGCGCCGTTCATCATGTCCTCTGCACACTTCCCCGACGTGTTGGCTAGCGAGGTGGGCCTAGCTCTCCATCCGCGCGCTCGTGCAGCGATTTTTCCCTCCTTGGGCGCCTACGTGGGTGGCGACATCGTGGCTGGAATGTTGGCCACCGGGATGGACCGCGACAAGCGTCTGCGCCTCTTCGTCGACATTGGCACCAACTGCGAGATCGTGCTTTCCAATGGCGACTCCCTGCTTGCCACTGCGGCACCGGCTGGGCCTGCCTTTGAGGGTGGGGCGATTCGGTGCGGCATGCGCGCCGCCGATGGGGCCATCGAAACAGTCGCGCTTAGCGACACCGTGACTCTCGGTGTCATTGGCGATGTGGAACCTCGTGGACTGTGTGGCTCCGGACTTGTCGATGCGGTCGCCGAACTCGTACGGGTGGGGCTGCTGGACTCCTCGGGCCGCTTCGTCGCTGACCCGGCATCGGTTGCGCCCGCCTTGGCAGATCGGATGGTCCAGATCGGCCAAGAGCGCGTCTTCGTGCTGGCCGGTCCCATCGACGAGCCGGAAACTGCGGTCGTGCTCTCTCAGCGCGATGTGCGCGAACTCCAGTTCGCTAAGGCAGCCATCTCCACCGGATGGACCTTGCTGTGTGAAGAACTCAAGCTCGACCCGAGCGACATCCAGCAGGTGCTC
>WBZP01006891.1_pt1 | contig 11106 bp, 11 predicted proteins | sample 5204301 | NCBI WGS metagenome assembly WBZP01 (sample SAMN12412401, study PRJNA552823) | activated sludge metagenome | isolation source: activated sludge from nitrification reactor of wastewater treatment plant... | place: USA: Pennsylvania | collected 2017
GGGATGAGGGAATTCAACCAGCAGATGGCCAACACCCTGATCGAGGCCGTCGAAGCCAAGGATCCCTATACGCGCGGCCACAGCGAGCGCGTGCACTTCTTGTCGATGGAAATCGGCAGGGCCATGGGGCTGCCGGAGGACGATCTCGACGATCTGCACTGGGGCTCCCTGCTGCACGACGTCGGCAAGATCGGGATTCCCGACGCGGTATTGTGCAAACCTACCCGGCTGACCAGGGACGAATATAACTTCATCATGGTGCATCCCGAACGCAGCTATGAAATACTGCGCCACATCAAGCACCTGGAGAAGGCCGTGCTCGGCGCCCGCTACCATCAGGAGATGTATGACGGGAAGGGCTACCCGAGCGGCCTGAAGGGCGAGCGGATTCCCTTGCACGCGCGCATCATCGCCGTGCCGGACACCTACGACTCGATCACCAGTTCGCGGGCCTACCGTGCCGGCCGCAGCCACGAAGCGGCGATGCAGGAAATCGAAAGGGTCGCCGGCACCCAGCTCGATCCGGCCATCGTCGAAGTGTTCAAGGGCATCGTGGCGCAGCAGCCGGAGTGGCTGCAGCGCTTCAACATCAAGCGGGACAAGGCCTGACGCGGTGAGCGAAATCGCGCGCAGCATCATCGGCAACATGACCTACCTCGCGCCGGTGGGTCCGCTGACCTCCGGCGACGCGGCCAAGGCGCTCGAAGACGCGATTGCCGCCTGCCTGTCGTCGAACCAGATCAACCTCATCCTGGATCTTGAGCAGGTCTCGCTGCTGGACGGCCGGGCGCTCGAAATCATCCAGGACAGCAATGCCGCCATCACCCACCGCGGCGGCTCGCTGAGATACGTCAATCCCTCCGCGCTGGTCAGCGACATCCTGATCGCCACCGGACTCGGCGATGCGGTCGCCCTGAAGGGCGCCGGCGCCGGCGAACTGCATTCGGTCGGCGAGGACCTTTCCCTGTTGCCGCCGCTGAAACTGGGCGAAATCCTGCTCGAAACGGGGGCCGTCACCGGGCAGCAGGTCGACGAGGCGAGCAAACAGCAGTCGAGGAGCGGCAAGCGCCTGGGGCGAATCCTGGTCGAGAACGGCGCGATCAGCGAGGCCGACCTGCTCAGGGCGCTCAGCCGCCAGCTCAAGATCCCGCATCTGAGCCTGAGAGCCGGGCTCTATGAAAGCGCCGCGACGGCGCTGATGACCAGGGAGACGGCCCGCCGGCTGGAAATCCTGCCGATGTTCAAGGTGCACGACACCCTGACGCTGGCCACCGCCGACCCGCAGGCCGTTCCGGTGATGGACGAAGTCGAGGACATAACCGGATGCGGCACCTTGCGACGGGTCCTCGTCCGCCGCGAGGACATCCTCAAGCATCAGATCGATGCCTACAGCGGCAACGACCTCGATCCTTCGCTGGTCGAGTATGTCGCCACCGACATGGAACTGGTGGAGCAGCAGACAGCCGACTATGCGCAGATCGACCAGATGGCGGGCGGCAGTCCGGTCATCAACCTGGTCAATGGCCTGATCCAGCGCGCGGTGCGCGACGGCGCCAGCGACATCCACATCGAAAGCGGCCGCAACCGCTCTTTCGTCCGCTTCCGCATCGACGGCCTGCTCTACGAGGTGCTGTCGACCCGCCCGGACATGCATCCGGCCATCGTTTCGCGTCTCAAGGTGATGGCCAACCTGGACATCGCCGAGCGCCGCCTGCCGCAGGACGGGCGCATGCAGGTGACGACGCAGGGACGCAACGTGGACCTGCGCTTCAGCTCCCTGCCGGGGATCTACGGCGAGAAGGTCGTGCTGCGCGTGCTGGACAAGAACCAGTCGATCCTCGATGTCGAAAAGCTCGGCATGAGCCTCGCCAACCTCGCCCTGCTGAAGAAGCTGCTCGGCCGCAGCTACGGGCTGATCCTGGTCACCGGGCCGACCGGCAGCGGCAAGACCACCACGCTCTACGCCGCCCTCAACCACCTCAAGAGCGTCGAAAAGAACATCGTCACCATCGAGGACCCGGTCGAGTACCAGGTCGACATCATCAACCAGAACCAGGTCAACGAATCGATCGGCCTGTCGTTTCCGAAAGTCCTCAAGCACGTGCTGCGGCAGGATCCGGACATCATCATGGTCGGCGAGATCCGCGACCGCGAAACCGCCGAGATCGCCGTGCAGGCCGCGCTGACGGGGCATCTGGTGCTGTCCACGCTGCACACCAACGACGCCGTCGGCGCGCTCTCCCGCATGATGGACATGGGCGTGGAGCCGTATCTCCTGTCGTCGGCGCTGGCCGGGGTGGTCGCCCAGCGGCTGGTGCGCGGCATCTGCCCGGCATGCCGGCAGACCTTTCTGGCGCCGACCGAACTGGCCGAGCGCTTCGGCTGGCCCAAGGGGGCGAAGCTCAGCAAGGGACGCGGCTGCTCGGCCTGCTACGATTCCGGCTACCGCGGCCGGCTGGCCATCCATGAAATCATCGAGTCCAGCGATGCCTTGCAGCGGCTGATGGCGCGGAACCCCAACAAGGACGAGCTGAAGGCCTTCATGACCTCGCAAGGCTACCCGACGATGTTCGATGACGGCATCCAGCGCACGCTGGACGGGCGCACCACGGTCGAGGAAGTCCATCGGGTCATCCAGGCAGGATAAGCCGGGGGACCAGACGACATGCCGATCGAAATCGATTCCGCGCAGCCCGCGGCAAAGGGCGCCGGGCAGGGGGCACTCAGCCGCGGCCTGAAGATGGAAATTCGCTTCCGCGCACCCCGGGTTTCCATCGAGCAGCGCATGATCTTCACCGAGCGGCTGGCGCTGCTGCTGGAAACCGGCGTCAGCCTGCTCGAAGCGCTGAAGGCCATCCGGATGCAAACCGAAGAGGCCTTTCTGGCCGAGATCGTCGGGTCGATCGGCGCCACGATCAGCGAAGGCAAGAGCCTGTCCGCGGCGCTCGCCGAGCATCCGGAGATGTTTTCGGCGACCTACATCAGCCTCGTGGGGGCCGCCGAGGCGGGCGGCTTCCTGCCGCAGGTGCTGGCGCAGTTGCTCAGGATGGATGAAAAGAGCAGCCAGATGCGCAGCAACATCATTTCGGCGCTGTCCTACCCGGCGTTTCTGATCGTCTTTTCCATCGCGGTCGTCGTCTTCGTGCTGGTCGTGATCTTTCCCAAGTTCGAAGTGCTGTTTGCCTCGATCCGGGACCAGTTGCCCATCACCACGGTGTTCCTGATGGACCTTTCGGTGTTCGTCCGGAGCTACTGGCTGGTGCTGCTGCCGAGCCTGGCCGCCGTCGTCTGGGCCTTGCTGCGCTGGGCCGGGAGCGAGGCCGGCCGGCTCGCGCTGGACAAGGCAAAAATGAGCGCACCGGTGCTCAGGGGCATCTATACGCGTTTCTATCTGAGCCAGACGCTGAATGTGCTGGGCCTCTCGCTGAGCAACTCGGTGCCGATCACGGTGGCCCTCAAGGCCAGCCAGGGCGTGGTCAACAATGCCGTGTTCGCCCGCTTCCTCGACGGGATCCTGGATCACGTCAACGAGGGTCGCGGCATCGCCATCGGCTTCAGCAGCGCCCCGTTCGTGCCGGCCATGGTGCGCCAGATGGTCGCCACCGGCGAGCAGACCGGCAACCTCGGGATGGTGATGACGCGGGTCGCCGAGTTCTACGAGCGCGAACTCGGCAGGCGCATCGTCACCCTGTCCAAGGCGGTCGAACCGGTGATGCTGATCATCATGGGGGTCGTCGTCGGCCTGATCGTGGTCTCCCTGATCCTGCCGATCTTCAAGCTGTCGCGCGCGATTCACTAGGGCCGCGCCGATCAGATGCAAGTCAGCGGCACCGGCGAAAGCCGTTGTAGCGGACTTAACCCGCGTTTCCCGGGTCTGTTCCGCGTTTCAGGCGCTTGGTTGGCGCCAGTCCAGGCAATATACTGGCGGGAATTCCACCATTCAAAAGGATATGAAGATGCCAGCCAACATGCAGCGTTGCGGATTGCGGCGCCAGGGCTTCACGCTGATCGAACTGCTGATCGTGGTGATCATCCTGGCGATCCTCGCGGCGATCGTGATTCCGCAATTCTCGAGTTCCACGGTCGATGCCAAGGAATCCGCGCTCGACGCCAACCTCAGCAACCTGCGCTCGGCCATCGACCTGTACCGGGTGCAGCACAACGGCAACTATCCCGGTGCGGTGGCGGCGACCGGCGCCACCTGCACGGTAGGATCGGCGGGTACGGGTGCGATCAACACGGCACAGGCGGTGATCGACCAACTGACCAAGTACAGCAGCGTCACCGGGACCACCTGTAGCGGCGCCGATCCGACCACGCCGCTGGGGCCATATCTGCGCAAGGGATTTCCCCCCGACCCGATCACCAACAGCGCGGCCATCGCGGTCGCCACCGCGGGCGTTCCGCTGGCACCGGCTGCAGCCACCGGCGGCTGGAACTACGACGTCAAGACCGGCCAGATCGTCATGAACAGCAATGCCGTCGACAGCAAGGGCAACGCCTACTCGACGCATTGAGCCGGCCGGGAGCATCACGCCGGGGCTGATTTGAAGAGAATCGCCCCGGGCGGTTTTACCCTGCCGGAGATGCTCATCACGATTGCGATAGTAGGGATCGTCGCCGCGGCGGCGGTCCCCCTGCTTTCTTCGAACGACCCGCAAAAGCTCGCATTGGCGGCCGAGGAGACCGCCAACCTGCTGCGCTTCGCCCTCGGCGAGGCCCGCCGCAGCGCCGGCTACGTGCTGGTCGATGGCAAGACCAGTGCGGGTCGATTGGCGCTCTACAACTCCACCGCCAGCGGCGCCATGCCGCCGAGCGTCGGCACGTCGGTGATCAACGATCCGCTGACCAAGCGTCCGATGGTGCTGGATGTGGCCGGCAACGCCTTTTCCTCCGGTGTCAGTCTCACGCCGCAGTTTCGTGCCGGCGGCTCGGCGCGCCCGCAGTTGCTGATCGGCCCCGGCCTGACACAGATGCAGGGCTTTGACGGCGGTTCCGCGGGTGTCTTGCAAGCCAACAGCGGGGTACTGTTGAGCTATTCGGGGAAGAGCGTCACCGTCGGCATCGACGCGACCACCGGATTGGTGACCCTGCCCTGAGGCCGCGGGATGACGGTGCTGCCTTCGCGTCGTTGCCCGCAGGGCGGATTCCTCTACGCGGAGGTGTTGCTCTCGGTGATCCTGCTCGGCATCCTGCTGGTGCCCGCGATGCAGTCGCTGAACAACGCCATCCTGGGCGGCTCCGGCAACCTGGCGGGACGGCAACTGGCGCTGCGCGGCAAGCTGGAAGAGGTGCTGAGCAAGCCCTTCGGCCAGCTCTACGCCGAGACCTACCTGGTCGGCGGCAATACCGCGACGTCCGTCAGCGCGAATCTTTCCGATGCCGTGGGCGCCAGCGACCGCCGGGTGGTGGTGCTGTACCGCTTTGACCCGGTCACCAACGCGCTCAGCGCCAGCGACACGGGTCTGCTGTTCGTCAGCGTGTATTACACGGCGGACGGCAGCGCCGGTGCGCTGAGCACTCTGGCGGGGCGCTGGTGGTGAGCCTGCGCCGCGCCTCGCCGCAGGGCGGCCTGACCCTGATCGAACTGGTCCTCGCGGTGGCGATCGGCGCCATTCTGCTAGCCGCGCTGAACGGACTGGCCAAGCTCGGGCTCGACGCCCAGGCCGGTGGCCGTGCCGGAAACGAAGTCGCCTACCAGGGCCGCTTCGCCCTCGAGCGCATCGCCGACAAGGCCCGCGCGACGGCGCCCGCGGTCTTGGCGACTCCGGCCGCCGGGACCACCGGCAACTGGTTCGCCCCGACCGGCTGCACCGGCGCCGCCTGCGTGATGTACTGCCGCAACGCCGGCAACCAGTTGATCGAGACCACCACGGCCGACGCCGGCTGCACCGGCACCAGCGTGATCGCCGCGAATGTCACGGCCTTCGCGGCGACGCTGCCGGCGGCCACGGGTCCGGCCGACCGTTCGATCGGCCGCTTCGACCTGAACCTCGCCAGCGGCAGCCGCACGCTGAGCCTGTCCACCAGCGCCAGGCTGGGCGGGGGCACGCAGTGAGTCGGCGCTGGCGGCACGGCGCCGGCTTCACCCTGCTGCCGGTGGTGCTGGCGATGAGCCTGATCGGCGCCATCGCCTTCCTGCTCAACCGCGACAACGGCATGAATGCCGAGATGGTTTCCCGGCAGGCCGACACCGACCGCGCCCGCTACGCCGCCGAGGCCGGGCTGCAGGACGTCAATGCGATCATCCAGCAAAAGAATTGCAGCGGGCCCTATCCGTCGATCCTGACGCCGCAGACCAACGCCAACTTCGGCGGCGCCACTTACTTCGCTTACGCCATCGTGCCGTTCGGCAATGTCACCAGCCTGATTTCCACCGGCAGCTACAACGGCACCTCGGTGACGCTGACGCGCAGCAACGTGATCGCCTACCAGAGCACGCCCAACAGCTACACGATGCAACCCAACGGCAGCAACGGCATCGATAGCTGGATCGCTCCGAATTCGAACAAGAATTACGGCGCCGACACCAGCCTGCAGGTCAAGGGGGACAAGACCGCCGCGCTGCTGAAATTCGATCTCTCGGCATTCCCCGCGGGCAGCCTGCCGCTCGGCGCGACACTGTCGGTCTATGCCAGTTCCGTCAGCACGGGAACCAATACGGTGGGCGCCTACCGCTTGACCGGCGACTGGCTGGAGGGCGCCGGCACCGGCAGCACCGTGCCCGGGGTCAACTGGACCACGCGCGACGGCACGGCCGCCTGGACCGCCGCGGGCGGCGACTACCAGCCGGTCGCCGCGGCCTACACCACCAATGTCACCGCCAACGCCTGGAGCAGTTTCGACCTGACCGACCTGGCCGCGGCGTGGCTGCTCGGCCGTTATCCGAATTACGGGGTGATCCTGGAAGGCGATCCGAACGCGGGCAATCTGCAATTCAACAGCAGCGACAACGCCAATGCCGCGACGCGGCCGATGCTCGCCATCACCTACCTGGTGCCCTGCGGCACCACCGGGCCTTCCGGGACGCCGCCGCCGCCGGTCGTGACGCTGGTGCCGATCGCCGACGCGATGCTCGATCAGGCGCAGAGCACGCGCAACTACGGCATCACCACTCCGCTGGAGACGTGGGTCAAGGGCGGCAAGGAAAAGCGCATCGCGGTGCAGTTCGACCTCAGCGCGATACCCGCGGGAACGGTGATTCAGTCGGCGATCCTCCGTTACCATGTCAACAGCATTACGTCGTCCAGCAACGGCACCAAGCCGATAACGGCGTACAAGCTGACCGAGTCCTGGGTGGAGGGCACCGGCGACGCCGCCGCAAACAATCCCGGCACCAGTTGGCAATACCGCAACGACAAGGTCAACTGGACCACCTCGGGCGGCACCTACAACGCGACGGCCATCGCCATGGACACCGAAGAGAGCAGCGGCCTCTCGCCGCCGCCGTCGAGCTTCGCTTCGGGCTGGCTGACCTGGGGCCTGACCGCGCTGGTGCAGGAATGGATCGATGGCGTCAGCGCCAATTACGGCGTGCTGCTGGTTGCGACCACTCCCAGTGGCAAGGACGACATCCTGTTCGATTCGCGGGAGGCGGCGTCGAACACGCCGCAACTGGTGATCAGCTATTGAGTTTCCGGTTATTCGCTAGAATCGGCCGACCCCATGAACATTGCCCCGAACAAACTCATCGAACGCGCCCTGGGGAAGCTTCGTCCCCTGCTGCCGGGGCGGGGCCGCCGACTTTGCATCGGCCTGGAGATGGGCCCGGACCGGCTGAACCTGGTGCAGATGCAATGGATCGAGGGCAAGCTCGCCGTTCGGGCCGCCGCCTCGCTGCCTTACCCGCGCTCGCGCGAGGCCGTGCTGCTGGCGCCGGACGAGTTGAGGGCCTTGCTGAAGCTGGCCTTTGCGCGGCACCCCTTCCAGGGCAGGCGCGTGGTCTCCTGCCTGCCCGCCGACCAGGTCAAGATCATCACCGTCAGCTACCGGCCCGCCGACGACAAGCCGGCGGCCGAACCGATCGTCGCGGAACTTCGCGAGCGGCTGAAAGGCGAGCTCGACAACATGGTGGTCGATTTCATGGTGCTGCGCGAGGAGGACATGGATTCCGGCAAGCGCCACGCGCTGGTGGCGCTGGCGCCGCGCGAGCGGGTGCTGTCCTACCTCGATTCGCTGACCGACGCCGGCTTGCAGGTCAACGCGCTGGACATCGGACCGGCGGCGCTGGCGCGGCTGGTCAGCCACGCCGGGGCGCGCCGCTATGGGGAGTTTCCCACCACGCCGAATTCACTGGTCATCAATTTCGCCAAGGATGCGAGCTATCTGACGGTGGTCTGGGGACGCCGCGTGATGCTCGATCGTGCCATCGACTTCTGCGAGAATCGGCTGCTGAAACGCTTGGAGACCGTCCTTGACATGTCGAGGGAATTGGCGATGGCGATGCTCTATCCGCAGGACGCGAGCGGCGTGCGGCAGGGCGGCGTCGAGGATGAAACCCGCCGGATGGTCGACGAGGTGCTCGGACCCGAGCTGGCCCTGTTGCAGCAGGAAATCGGCAAGACCCTGGTCTACATGGCTTCGCTGACGCGCGGAAAGTCGGTCGATGTCATCTGGCTGACCGGACGCGCGGCGCGCTACCCCGGGACGGCCGACAGCATCCGGCAGCAATCGAAAGTGCCCGTCTACCTCCTGAACCCGCTGGCGGAATTCGCCACGGAAGGCGAGCGACACGACGATGGCGGTCTCGGGACCATGGCGGGGATCGCCCTGACGACCGGGCTGGCTTTGCGCGGGATTGCCGAAGATGCCTGAATGGACCTGATCCCGGAAGAATTTCGCAGGAGCCTGGGCCTGCGGCGGCGGATCGTTCAGTTCGCCGTCGCCTGCGCCGTGGTGCTGTGCTGCATCGCCGTCGCGAGGCTGGCGCTCGGCGCGCTGATCGTCGGGGAAAACGCCGAGCTGTCGCGCCTCGGGCAAAAACAGCAGACGCTTGCGCAGAGCCAAACCCGGGCGGATGACTACCGCCAGCGCAAGCAGGCGATCGAACAGCAGCTCGCGGCGCTCGAGCAACTGCGCCGCGGCGAGCGCGTCGCGCTGCTCCTCAGGGCGATCGACCAGGCCTATGGCGAGGGCATCTGGCTCGACAGCATCCATTTCATGCGCGGGCGGGGCACGACCCGGCTCGACAACCTGCCCGGCTCGGCCAATGCGGGCATCATCGTGGTGCCGGACAAGCCTGCCGGCAACGACGCGGCGGACCTCGCGCAGGGCGCCGACATCGCCGGACACGCGCTCGACCACTCGGTCCTCGCGGAGTTCATTCGCAAGCTCGGGGTTCAGCCGGGCGTGGCCGATCTGCGGCTGGTCAGCACCGGCACCCGAGCCTACAGCGTGGCGCTGGTGGTCGACTTCAAGCTGGCGCTGCAGATGGACGGCAAGGCGGCGGTGCGGCCATGATGCGGCGCATCGTCGATGTGCTGGCCAGACTGGATCCCCGGCTGGTGATCGGGGCAATGCTGCTGGTGCCCTGCCTGCTGGCCTTCGAGGGCTGGGTTCTGGTGATCCGCCAGCCCTTGGCCGAGTTCATGCATGCGCGTACCAACCGCGCCGCGCTGGCCGCCTCGCTGCAGCAGTCTCCCGATGCGGCCGCCGAACTGGCAAGGATGTCGCGCGAGCTGCAGGAGTTGAGCGAAAAACTGAGCGGACAGTTGCGCCTGCCGGCCTCGGACGATCAGATCGCCGCGGCGCTGATGGCGGCGCTGGACCAGTCCGCGTCGAAGCACGGCCTGCGGCTTTCCGGCCTCAAGCCGGGAGAGAAGAAGCAGGTTTCGGGATTCGAGGAGGTATCGTTCGAAGTCAGCGCCAGCGGCGCCTACCTGCAGCTTTGCGATTGGATGCTGGATTTTGAACGGACCCTGGGGAACAATGCGAGCGTTACCGAATTCGACATGAAATCGATGGGCGAGGGCGGCCGGGTGGCCTTGTCGATGAATGTCGCGCTGTATCGTCCCTTGAAACCCGCCGGAGGAGGCCGATGAAACTGCCCTGCGTTCGACCGGGATGGCTGCTGGTGCTGGCAGCGTGCGCCCTGCCGGCGTTTGCCGCGGATGGCTTGAGCCACGATCCCTTCGTCCGGCCGCCGCTGACCGCGCCGGGCGCGCCGCTGCAGAACCAGGCCGGCGGCAAGCGCCTCGCCGGGCCGGAGGCGCCATGGAATCCGAAGCTCACCGCGGTGATGGTGGCCGGCAAGGACTCGCTGGTCGACATTGATGGTAGGATCATAAATATCGGCGAAGAGATCGATGGCTACTATTTGATCAAGGTCATGGAAGGTGAGGCGGTGTTCAGGAAGAAGAACCGGCGCGTCGTCCTGAAGGTGCGCCCGGGCGAGCCAGCGAAAGGGAATTGATCGGGTGAAGAATGCATAAGCGGGCAATCGTCGCAGCGGCGCTGTGCGCGCTGATCTGCGTTAGCCTGCCGGGCCAGGCGGCGGCGCCGGCCAAGGGAGCCAAGGGAGAAGTTGCCGAGCGCGTGACGCTCAATTTTCGGGAATCCCCGATACAGGACGTGTTCGATGTCCTTTCGCGCAAGGACAAGGTCAACATCGTCCTCAGCAAGGGCGTCAGCGGGACGGTTTCCCTGAACCTCTACAACGTCACGGTCAGGGAAGCGATCTACCGGGTCGCGGAGTCGGCAGGCTATGCGGTGGAATACCGCAACGGCGACTATCTGATCCTCGAACGCAAGGAAATCGGTCTGGAGCGGCCGGGCGGACTGACCCAGTTGCGCGCCTTCAAGGTGCAGTATTCGGACCCCAAGCAGGTCGCCGAAATTCTCTCGAAGTATGTTTCGCGCTACGGCAAGGTCATGCCGCTCAACGACAGGCGCATGATCGTGGTGGAGGATACCGAGGAGTTTCTCGATCGCGCCGCCAAATTGCTCAGGCAACTGGATGCCGAACCCAAACAGGTGCTGATCGAAGCCAAGGTGCTGGAAGTGACGCTGGACGACGGGGAAGCCTACGGCGTCGACTGGAGCAAGATTTTCGGCACGCCCGGCGGCTCGGGCAGCAGCGGCAGCTACGGCACCAGCGGACTGGCCGCC
>WBZP01006892.1_pt1 | contig 11106 bp, 13 predicted proteins | sample 5204301 | NCBI WGS metagenome assembly WBZP01 (sample SAMN12412401, study PRJNA552823) | activated sludge metagenome | isolation source: activated sludge from nitrification reactor of wastewater treatment plant... | place: USA: Pennsylvania | collected 2017
GGCTACAACAAGCAGCAGCAGGATGGCGGCGGCGCACCCAACCGCGGTACCGAACTCCTCAAACGTGATGAGGCCGCCAGCGGCATCCGTCGCGCGAAGGCTGCCGCCCGAAAGACGAAGGCCAAGTCCAACAAGGGTACCACACCACCCGAAAAGACCAAAGCCTCGAGTGGCCGCGGCAACTCCCGTGGGCTGACGCGTGTCGTCCAGCTGTCGCCGTACCGAACCCAGATCGAACAGATCCTGGGAACGGATGCCGACACGCTCGGCCAGGCCGAAGAACGGCTGCGTACGGCGATCGACAAGGTCGCCACGCGGTACAACTGGACTGATGCGATGCTCGACAACGCGCGCACCTACGCGATCAAGTTGGTCCACGGCGATGGCGACATCGACCCGGACAAGCTGAGCAGCAGGGTGCGCCGTGCAGTCGAACAGCGCTTCGCCACGACGGCGTGGTTCATGCGTCACCAGCTGACCAAGCACGACATCCGCATGTACGGTGTCTCGCAGGACTTCTTCAAGGGGGACTACGAGACCGCGCAGCGGTATCACGCCGCCTGACCAAACGCCGCGAGACGTCCTCTCGCAAAATGACCCCGAACACTCTACGTGTTCGGGGTCATTCTCGTTTTTGGGGTTATCTATTCAGCTTTTTCTTCAGCTTCTGCTGGAGCCTCTTCGGCTTCTACGGGGGCTTCCGCTGCTGGCTCTTCTGTAGCAACTTCTTCTGCTACTACTTCTTTAACCTCTGCCGCCTCTTCGACCAACTCTTCCTTGGGCTGATTCTTGCGGAGTTTTTCAGCATTACGGATCACTTTTTGTTTGTCGCTTGCAGCTTCTTTTACCCAGCTTGGCAGTTTTACGCCTTCGGCCTTGAGCAGTTTCACCACGCGAGGCGTTGGTTGCGCACCATTGCTCAGGTACTTCTGCACGTCTTCTTTTTGCAGGCTTACTTCTTTGGTATGTGGGTTATAGCTACCAACATAAGCAACCACGCGACCACTACTAGGGTGACGCTGTGCTTCCTGTACGGCGATGCGGTAGACTGGGTAGCCTTTGCGGCCAAGTCGTTGCAAACGGATTGCGAGCATATTGTGTATCAATTTCCTTCTTCCATGCATTTGCGCCACCACCTCTGGTGGTTTTTGGCGAATCGCGGCGTTACTTCGCTCTAGTACTCGCTTGCCGTACCTAGTACGTTTCGCTCCGTGCTTCACGAGTGCCTTGCGCTTCGCTCAAACGCAAAACCATGGATATTTACTTATATCTCTAGTTCTCGATAGATTGTACACACTTTCACCTCAGATGTCAATCTGTTGGTCACTTTCTTGGACCTCTCATAATTTGCTATACTGTAGTATGGACGAAACGATACCTATTGCAGCGATTAAGTCGAGCCAATTCTCTTTCGAGAGAGATACCCAGCCGGAGCATACAGAGTGGACACTCGATACTAAAAAGATAGCTGGTATGTACGGAATAGCTCTTGGGCTGGGCAATGGGAGGCTTGCCGATATAGCGACAAATATTTTTGACAGCGATACAGCAAAGCTCTTTGCTGATGCCGCAACGAAATATCAAACAGACACAGAAGAATACTACGGCTATGCCAGCCCTGTTTTTATTACCGATCCAGATGGCCGCCCATATTATCATTCCGAAGGCAAAACTCCAGGCCAGCGGTAGCAGTCCCGTCATTCGCAGTCCTACTGCATTAAAACAAAATCATCTTCCCTGTGACTTCTCGCTCACCCGTCAAAACAGCGAGCTACAAGCCTGACGCGACACCCAGCTGTCTGAGCCCAAGAAACGTCTTGGCGCGAGTTCTGGGTGCGCCAGTGGTTGTGGTTTGGTGATTTGAGCGCGGTGAGGGAGCGTCACGAACTTTTTGCTTCTTTTTGTTGGCACAAAAAGAAGCGACTTGGTTCTTGGTCGTACAAGAACAAAAAAGATAGACCTTGGTTGATTTATAATGGCCTGGATTCCAGATCGGGTCTGGAATGACAGGCAGCGGTACATTTGATATCTTTTGCCACATCGTGTTTAATAAAGCCCATGGAAACACCTCACGCAAAATCTCAGTTGGAAGAAGATGACCGGCTTGCAGAACAGCTCGAAGATGAAGTTGCAAATGGTACACGCGCTCGTATAGACATCAATAGCCCAAAAAGCGACCTAGAGGCGACCTTCATACCCCGCCACCCAATGGGACGCGCAGCCACTCGACAGTACCAGCCTAACTCGTAAGAGTAGTCGAACTAGCGTTTTTCGTACGCCTTCAACGCAGCCTTTGCCGCCTCTTGCTGGGCGTTTTGCTTAGACGAGCCATTGCCCTTGCCCATTAGCTTGTCGCCCACATACACCCCCAGGGTAAATACCTTGTCGTGGTCGGGACCTTCTTCGCTCAGCACCTTATACACCGGTGTGTAGCCGTCTATGCGCTGGCTGACTTCTTGCAGATGCGATTTTGGATCACGCCAACTGCCGCTTGCAAGGATCGATTCAAGTTTCGAAGTAATATGCTTGGTAATAAATGCTTCGGCGTCCTCATAGCCTCGCTCCAGGTAAATAGCGCCTATGAGCGCTTCGAACGCATTGGCCAAAATCTGCTGTCGAGCACGGTCGCTACCATTTTTTTCGCCCCGACTCATACGCAGCAGCGGCTCGTAGTCGAGCTTTGCGCCAGCATCGCCAATGCTTTCAGTACGCACCAGGCTGGAACGCCAGCTTGTCAAAATACCTTCTGGCTCAGCATAATTGCGATACAAAGCATCTGTCACCGCCAGCTCTAGCACGGCATCGCCCAGAAATTCCAGCCGCTCATTGTGCTCACTCACGCTCTTTTTGTGCTCATTTACGTAGCTACGGTGGGTCAGTGCCGTGATCAAATAGTCCAAGTTCTTAAACTCAAACCCCAGTTTTTCGCGAGCAAAGTCCTGGTAGGGCGCTGTTTGCATGCCACTCACTACAGATTCTCCTGACGAATTTTCTTCATAGCCAGTAGCATGAGCTTACCAATGTCCTCATACTCAATCTCGTCCAATGCATCATGAAATTTAAACCACTTTATGTCGTTCATCCACTCTTCTTTTTGTATATCGTTGGTGTCGCCCAGCGCTTTTACTAGGTAAATCTGCGTAGTCATGAGCACTAGCTTGTCCACGCGGCGGTAGCGAAAGTGAATCTTGCCCAACCAGCCCAGTACGTCGACGTTTTTCAGCCCCGCTTCTTCACCAATCTCACGCTTAGCAGTCTGCTGCGCCGTCTCGCCTTCTTCTATATGACCTTTTGGTATGGTCCAGCGATCCTTGGCGTCTTGAATCAGCAATATTTCTACCTGACCGTCTTTGTCGCGGCGATACACTATACCACCCGCGGTTGGTTCGCGGACGATTTCTTGGATTGAGGGTTTACCCCTGTTGAAGTATTGTTTAAATCGGTTAAACTTTGGCGCTGGCATCGGCTGATCCCTCTACAAGCGTTCGGTACGCCGTGCCGAGCACGCCGTTGATGAACTTACTTGAGTTGTCAGAACCAAATGCCTTGGCAAGCTCGACTGCTTCGTTTATGGCGACCTTTGGTGGTACCTGATCGCCTCTGTACAGCAGTTCATAGAGCCCCAAACGAAGAATATTGCGGTCAATGCGCGCTATCTGCTCGAGCGGCCATTCTGGCGCAAGGGGACGAATCTGCTCATCCAGCTCATCCTGCTGCTCCAAAACACCCCGCGTCAGCGATGAAACGAAGTCTTTATCTTCGATTTCATCCTTGTAGCGCTCCAAATTTCGGCCGAGGATCTCGTCAATCGACACACTTTTGTCTTCTGCACCTACACGAAATTCGTATTCGTACAGCGACTGAAGTGCAACAATCCTTCCCAAGTGACGGTTCGATGCCATGTTCGGTTTGGTTCTTTCTTGTTAATGATTTCTCTTAGTGTAACGCGTTTATATGACTTATGCAAAATCTTGCGTTGGTCAAATTACGCCTGACTTGCGAGCTTTTTGCCCGTTTCGTTCTTGGTTGTTTTCACCTTTACGGGTGAGGTTTTGTTTACTCGGCGAGCCAACTTGAGCACCAAGTGACTACGGCGAAGCCCTGTTTTGCGTGGGCTACTCTGCTTTTTTGGTTGTGCCATGAATTATATTCTCCTTTGTTTCGAAACTCACCAAAACAGATCAGTTCCGACTACTTATTGCCGATTATAGCAGTTTTTAGCTATTACCTCAAGCTATTATTGCTATTTTATAGTTATTATGTTATAATGAACGGTACGTAGTTTAACAGTCCATCCCAAGAGAAAGAGGTCACCGATGACCGGATCTCCAAAGTACGCCAAGCACGAAAACGTCGAGTACGTGTGGGTCGTTGGCCTCGTACTCGTCATCATTCTCGGCGTTGCGGTGTTGAGCTCGCTCTCATCGGGCGAAAAGCTGACAGGGCAAGAGATTCCCGCTGGTCCATGCACGGCCGTCACGGCCGATGGCGTTTCGACCGGTGAGGAGCTCTTGCGACAAGCCGTGGCCGAACTCGCACCGAACAGTCCTCCAACGGCTGGCGAGCCGACCAACATGCGCGAGGCCGCCGTTGCCGCTCACGGATCCGATCTGCTGCGCGCTGGCACCACCGTTTCGGCCTGCCTGAAGTTCGGTGATCCGCACACGGTCGCCAGCGTCGGCGTCAATCACGACCCCATCAACCTCGGAGGAAAATGAGACAATCAGAACTACGAAACCCGCCAGATTCACCCGAATCTGGCGGCTTTTCGTTTCTCATGAATTACTGTACCAACTATTGCTTTTTTATTGTGATTATGCTATAATGATAATCACGCACCATTCCAACCAAGAAAAGGAGTGCGCCATGGGCAACCAGCCCACGTACCAGAAAAAACCGTTCCTCTCCCGCAGTCAGCGGATGAGCGTCATCCTCTGCAGCGCGTTCCTCGTCATCATTGGGATCGCCTGGCTCACCGGAGGCTTCGACAAAAAGCCGATCAAGTGCGACGGCTTCTACAGTGACTCGTACGTCACCGAAGGTCGTGGCATCATCGACGCCCTGGAACAGGCCCACCTGGGCACTTCAGGGAACATGATCGACGCCGGACAGCAGGTCCAGCACCAGCTCGAACCGATCGAGCCGGGGATGCTCGTTCGTGCCTGCACGAACGAGGACGGGAGGATCGCAACGATCAATGGTGTTCAGGTCTACGGCTAGCGTCGAGATCTGGACACTGCACGGCCGACGCCCACAAGCGTCGGCCGTTCCCTTTTTAAACCACAATATTCACCAGCTTGCCTGGTACGTAAATGATCTTGTTTGGCTCTTTGCCATCCACAAACGTCTGCACATGCTCATTTGCAAGCGCAAGTTGCTCTATGTCGTCCTTGCCCAAATCTTTTGCTACTTCCAACTTGGCGCGTAGCTTGCCATTTACCTGCACGATGATCGTCACCGTGTCGCTCACAATCAACGCATCATCCCACGCAGGCCACATGGTGTCTTGCACCAAACCTTCGTGCCCTAGCTGCTGCCATAATTCCTCGGCCACATGTGGGGCAAATGGCGCAATCAACTGCGTGAGCGTACTCAGTGCATCGCGCCACGGTCCGTCAGAAAAGCCATCTACCTTCAACTTATATAGGTCATTCACGTACTCCATCAGTCCCGAAATTGCCGTGTTGAAGCTCAGGCGGCGGATGTCACCAGTGACTCGGCGAGTGGTTTTGTGCTGCAAACGCGTCACCTCAGCGTCGTTACCTATAAATGACTTATCTGACTCGTCGAATTCTTGCACCACCGTCCACACGCGGTTGATAAACCTATACACTCCCGCTATGCCCGTAGAGCTCCAGTTAGAATTTTCGTCTATAGGTCCCAAAAACAACTCAAATGTGCGCAGGGCATCGGCTCCATAGCCCTGATCAATGATTTCGAGTGGGTCGACCGTGTTGCCCAGGCTTTTGCTCATCTTGCGGCCGTCTTCGGCAGCTATGAGGCCATGGTATACGAGCTTTTTGACTGGCTCTTTGAAGTCAGTAAGCCCCATGTCGTGGAATACGTGCGCCCAAAATCGTACATACAGCAAGTGCGCCACTGCGTGGTCGCCACCTACATAAAAGTCCACTGGTGACCAATAGTTTGCCAGCTCGGGCTTCCATGCCTGAGTGTCATCGTGCGGGTCGGTGTAGCGCAACAGGTACCAGCTACTGCAGGCGTAGCCGTCCATAGTGTCGGTCTCGCGTTTTGCAGGTTTGCCGCAGGTTGGGCAGGTAGTGTTTACCCAGTCTTCTACCCTTGCAAGAGCCGACTTGCCATCGCCCTTTGGCGCAAAATCGTCCACCTCGGGCAAAAGCACCGGCAGCTGATCTTCGGGTACCGCTACAGCACCATGCTCTTCGCAATGAATAATAGGAATCGGCGCGCCCCAGTAGCGTTGGCGACTAATTAGCCAGTCGCGCATTTTGTATGTCGTTTTATTGCGTGCAACATTTTCAGCCTCTAGGTGGTCAACAATCTTTTCTCGCGCTTCGTTGACGGGTAGGCCGCTAAATTCACCAGAATCTACAAGTATGTTGCTGCCATCAACAACTGTTACAATTGGCAGCTCGTACTTTTCCGCAAATGCGTTGTCGCGCTCATCATGCGCAGGCACGGCCATGATTGCGCCGGTACCATAGCCATACAGCACATAGTCGGCCACCCACACAGGAATCTTTACGCCTGTTGCAGGGTTCGTGGCATAGCTGCCAGTAAATACGCCCGTTTTTTCTTTGGTATCGTTCAGGCGGTCGATCTCGGTCTTTTTGACGGCATCTGCTATGTAGTTCTCTACCTGCTCACGCTGCTCGTCTGTGGCGAGCTGCTTTGCTAGCCCATGCTCTGGTGCAAGTACCAAAAACGTTGCGCCAAAAATCGTGTCAGGGCGAGTTGTAAATACTATTATCTTTTCATTTGAGCCATCGACCGCAAAATCAACCTCTGCGCCCTGCGACTTACCAATCCAATTCGTTTGTGCGGTCTTGATCTTTTCAGGCCAGTCAAGCGCAGGAATCTCGGCCAGTAGCGCATCGGCATAATTGGTGATCTTGAAAAACCATTGTTTGATGCTTTTTTTCACAGCTGGCGGATCGTCGGGGCCATCGTGGCGCCAACATTTACCATTTACTACTTGTTCATTTGCCAGCACCGTTTGGTCAATCTCACACCACCACTGCAACGATTCTTTTTGGTAGGCCAAACCGCGCTCAAAAAACTTGGTAAAAATCCACTGTGTCCACTTGTAGTACTCTGGGTCGCTTGTGTTGATTTCGCGTGTCCAGTCGATGCTCGCGCCGAGGCGCTGTAGTTGATTTTTGAAATTCGCAATATTCGTCTGCGTGGTTTGCTGCGGAGGCGTACCCGTTTTGATAGCGTAGTTTTCGGCAGGCAGGCCAAACGAATCCCAACCCATGGGATTAAGCACGTTATGACCATTGGCACGGTAAAAGCGAGCGATAGCGTCGACAATCGCGTGCTCAAATGTATGCCCTGTGTGCATGCCCGCTCCACTTGGGTACGGAAACATTGGCGATATATAGGTTTTGGGCTTGTTCGAAAAATCTTCGGCTACAAAAGCCTTTTTTTCATCCCAAATCTGCTGCCATTTTGGCTCAATGGCTTTCGGTTCGTAGCGCTTCATTAGCTATAGTATAACCTCTGTTCATCATAAATTCTACCCTGAGCCTCAGCGGGCGCTAGCGAAGCTTCCCTACTTCTTGATCCCGAGCAATGACTTGATGTAGTTGATGATAAGTTGATCCAAGCTCACAGCATCCGTAGGCAGCACGGCGCTCGCAGGCGCCTGATAATTCGGGGTGATCGTCATCGTGCCAGTTTGGCCAAGATCAACTACTATCGACTGAGCCATGTGCGCAGGTTCAGAGAGCGTCACCGTCGCGTTCAGCCACTGACCCTCGGCTATCCGCGACAGATCAATACTCCCCGCACACGGCGCAAGCGCCTGATAGTAGGCTGTTTGCTTCACCTGGGCCGAAAGCGTTGCTCTGGCAGTGGTGTCCATAAGCAATTGATAGATCGCCGTCGTGTCGTTGCCAGAACTTTTGCGGATCACCCACATTGGCGTGTTTTCAAACGCGTGCAACCATTCACCGCGCGCGCTGTCACTGCTGAGCAAACTCGCTTTTTGTTCATAGACGCATTGCAACGTATGGGTAAGCTGTACGCCAAGCTGACCGTTTTGCAAATCAACACGTATCCATTTGTCGCGCAGTTGGTCCTGGAGTGACTGTATAGCAGAGGCAATCTGGGCATTGGCGCTGCTGCCCGCAACCAAAGCATAGATGCGCTCAGGCTCCGGTGTCTTCAAGTACAGCGTAGTACCCGTCAAGATAATATCGGCGTTGATCCCTTCGATTGTACCCGACCAACTAATCGCATTGTCTGCCACTGCCAGCGAGCCTTTGGCCATGCTTGATTCTACCGTGTAAGTGCCCGGTGTCTTTAGTGCGTGTTCGGCTGCCGCCAGTACTGTGGCATCTGGTTTAGACAGCACGCTCGAACCAAGCCACGACAAGCCAAGCATAAACACCAGCAATACCCCAAGCACGCGAACCCAGCGTTTTTTGTACCAAGGCTTAAATTGGGGCGGATAATCTTGCATACGCTACACCAGATTGCGTTCAAAAAACGCCTCTTTGGTTGCCATCCATGCGGGCGACTGGCGTACCAGTTTTGTGACATCAGACTGATCAAGCAGTAGGATCTTTACAGCCTCTTCGGCATATACACCACCTTGCGAGCCTTTGACCAACACCAGTGCGTCTTTGTCGAGCACGCTATGGGCAAATGCCCCGGCTTGCACCGCGCTCGCAAACGATTTTACCTGGCAACCATTGGCATGCGCTGCAGGTGCAAGGTATTTTTCGGCCTCTTCGCCAATTGTAATCACCCACTCCACCATGTCGGGGTGAAACAGTTTACCTATCTTTTCATGTTCGGCCGCAGACGATTCGCCAAGTTCATTCATACTGCCCATGATCGCAATGCGCTGCGGTGCCTGCAGGCTGTAAAACGTCTGCACGGCGCTGCTTGCGGCTATAGGGCTGGAGTTGTAGGTATCATCAATGATCGTACTGCCACCCAGCCCGCGTAGTATATTCATACGCCCTGGCACTGGAGTAATCGCACCAAGCCCCGCAGCAAGCTGCTGTGCATCGAGCCCATATTTCAATCCAACCGCCGCTGCCGCAATTGCGGGTCGTACATTATGCTCGCCAACCACCTTTATGCTTGCCTGCACGCCACCAGGTAGTTCTGGCCCCACAAACGTGCCCGCATGCCCTGTCTCTACTGAAAAATCCTGCTCTTCAAAATGGTATTCAGCGGCCGCACTTGTACCGTAAGTATCGAGATTGGGATTATTGAGATACTGCGCATAGGCGCCATCTATATCGTCGCGGTTAATGAGCGCTAGTTTGCTAAAGTTTGCTGCCGCCAGCTCTTCATGCGCCACAGCGTCCATGGTTTTAAAAAACTCCATGTGTTCGGGCGTCACTGCTGTCACTACCGCGATATCTGGCTTTAAGTACGTGCCAAACTGTTCTATGTCACCAGGATAGTCAGCACCAAGCTCTTGCACAATAATGTCCACGTCGGTCGGTGCGAGTATTTTTGCCCTGGCTGCTTTTACGGCTGTACGCCATGCAAAAAAACTCTTTATGTCTTCAGGGTATGGCACACCGAGTATGGCAAGCGGTACGCTCATGTGCGTATTGTGGTTGCCCTCGTGCAAGCGCACGCGATATTTTTGCGACAGCACTGTAGCAATTGCCGTTTTGGTACTTGTTTTGCCCACGCTGCCTGTTACAACAACCAGTTTTACCTCTGGATGAGCTGCAAAATACCCCGCCACAGCAGCCTCTAGCTTTTTCTGTACACGATCACGATATTTGCGCTGAAGACCTTTAAACATTAGGGCTATTATAGCACTGCTTCACGGCTATGTGCGTATCTTCAACACAAAGCGACACAATACCTTCCGCTTGCAACACATAAAGGAGGCTCACAACAGCGTTTTTGTCTTTTTCATCTGTAAAGTGCCCAAGTAACTCATGTAGTCGCGCCGCTCCTTCCGTCGCATCTAGCAAATCAAGCACACGACGTGTTGTCTGCGCTTCAATCTCTTCGCGTATCTTGTCGTGCGCGTTCCAGTCAAATGATTGCTCTGCCGATTCTGCTGACATGCAATTATGGTAATACATTTTATAGCAACGATATATTGCTTGCGTTTTTTTAAGCAGAAGAGGATAATATGCGTAGTGCTGGTGCGCAACGGGGTAACCCTATGCGCGGCAAAACAAACACATTGCAACACAAAAAGTGCCCCGGGTGGGCGCGTAGCAGCATCAACAAAACCTCACTCGCCCAAACAAGAGTGAGTTTTTGCTATAATGACAGCGTGCATTATGCCTATGGGGATATAGCTCAGTTGATTAGAGTGCTTCCATGGCATGGAAGAAGTCGAGGGTTTGAGTCCCTCTATCTCCACCAGTAATGATCAAACTCTCGCGTCACATGCGCGGGAGTTTTAGTTTGCTTAATTTTCACAATTATTTTAATATATTCATACCGTATCAGTTGTGATGACGGAGTATTGTAGAGTTCCTATTCTACATATTGAAAAGGCAGGAGAATACATGATCGTCGACAGTAACGGTGTCGAGCATCGAGGCCCCAACATAGGCAAGCTCGGAGAAATTTGCTGGTGTGGATTCATGGTCGATTGGGATAACCCTGCACACCCCAACAAGCAATATGATGAACACATATCCGAATTGGGTATCGCATGATCCCGTGGAATTACTTGTGGCAATGCGTTGAAGCTGGCCTAATCGTCGGCATCCCCGCGGCAATCGTCTTTGGGCTGCTGACATGGTGGCTGACGTAAGTCTTATTTAATCCGGAGGTTATTGGTTCATGAAACGGTTCCATGACGAAGACATGCAACGTGCGTGGGATGAGGCGAAAGCCGCCGAACGCGAACTGGAAAAAGATCCCGAACGAAAACAACGCGAACGCGAACGGCTGATCCATTGGGCATCC
>WBZP01006894.1_pt1 | contig 11106 bp, 5 predicted proteins | sample 5204301 | NCBI WGS metagenome assembly WBZP01 (sample SAMN12412401, study PRJNA552823) | activated sludge metagenome | isolation source: activated sludge from nitrification reactor of wastewater treatment plant... | place: USA: Pennsylvania | collected 2017
CGGCACCGCCCCGGAAGAGCACGCCGTGCGGCAGGATGATGGCCATCACACCCTCGTCCTTGAGGTAATGGAATCCGTGCAGCAGGAAGGCGAAGTCGGCGGCGGACTTGGGCGCGAGGCCGTGGCTTTTGAAGCGCACGTCATCGGCTAGACGCTGCGATGAAACTGTTCGCGGCGCGGCCGGGCCGAATTCGCAATCGGGAATTGCAGCTGGAAAGTGTACTTTGCCTTGCGCCACCGGTCCGCTGGCCGCCCCATGAAGCCACCCAGGCTATTGCAGCGGAGCGGTTTCGGCTGCAGGTCCGGGAACTAATCGACTGGACCAAGCCGGGTTGGGCGCCGCCACTAGCTCGCTAGGCCGTCCACGCTAAGCGTGTGCTGGCGCCGCGTGAAGGCGACAGCACACTATCCTCCAGTGCGTGAGTGGCCGCTCAAGGACGAAAGCACAGCGCGGGCATCGTACGACTGGCGAAACGGATCCCCTTCGGGCCTCATTAAGGGGTCGGCCAGATCGTCTTGCCGCCGTCAGTAAGCCCACCTTCAGGCCGCCGTTCGACGCCTCGCGAGCGTCGTCGACTCAAACAAGACGCCAGTTCCTCGCGGCTCTTCAGAGCCGCGGCTCGTCACCGGCATGTCATAATTTGTGACGCTGGACACAGTTGGCTATGTTGGCGATCTCTTCTTAGCGTGGACACATCTGGCATCGATTTGGCCACGCCTGTCGCCGACAGCGGGGCAGCCAGCGCGCGCATGCCTCGTCGGAAAACAAGGTCTTCGCCGCGTTGCGCACATTGGCGGGCTCACCGGTGGGCTCTTGGCGAGAGACTTCCTTCATGTTCTCCCAGGCACGCTCGCAGTCGTCGGCAAGCACCTTCCGTACGTCGATTTGCTGGGACAAGCATCTGGCGCACGAATCGGCCTTTGCAATCTCACAGTTCCTGGCACCCGTTGATTAGCACTGTGCAGCCTACTGGTGATGGACTGCCCACCGATCTGCCCATGGGCAAACGTGGGCAGGCCGTAGCAAGGGGGCGCACGCTGACCACGGCCTTACACACACGGACGCTGTGTGATTCAGAGCATGTACTCAGGATGCGAATATCAAGTTGGGCGATGCAATGCTCGTGAATGACGGTTTTCTTTTTGTGCTGAACGCAAACAGTCAAAGAATGAAGGACAGGATAGAGTGGGAGCGCTCCGGGTGGAGTTATGGAGTTCACTGTAAATGCTGATCTAGAAGCTCGCAACCGGGCAGGTTCTGTTGCTTGCAGCCTTTGCGGAGCAGCGCAAGACCGCGCGGTGGATCTTTCGTAATCCCTTCGCCGTTCAGCAGACGCTGCCCAACGGCGACACAGTAGGCTGCACGGCCTTGATTGCACTCGTGCTCCATCTCTTTAATTGGGAGCTCGCAGGCGGGCTGGTATCCGTAGCTGCATGCACGACTGATAAGATGATTCCCTGCCACATGATCTTGCGGCACGCCCTGTCCTTCGCGCAGCAGCTTCCCGAATAAGAAGCAGCTCTCTCCGTTGTTCATTTCGCAGCCGCGCTTCAAGGCAGCGGCGGCGGCGTGCAGATTGCGCTGCGCACTACCCACACCTCCATCCAGGAAGACGCGCCCCAACCGCAAGCATATATCTCCATTATTGCAATCCGTCTGCTTGACAAAGTCATTCTGCTCTCGGCCTAGCGCGAGATTCTGTTCGGACGGAGCGCTGGTGCATCGTCCCGGATTATGTCGACACTCGTTCTTGTTGCCACTGCGGCGCGGTGAGCGTTCCTCGGTATCGCCTGGAAGCTGGCTGGCCCAATAAGCAAGGAGCCCCCCTCGTAGGCACGCTTCGTAGATCATCCCGGTACAAGCTTGCTGGTAATAGTTTAGGGTTAGTGCTCGCTCGGATAGCCGCTTGAGGTCGCGCACCGGCTCATCAAGCAAAGCGGCTTGTAGGCATGATTCTGGCTTTCCATCTTTGCACTCGGTCACACGGCGCCCGAGCAAGGTTCTATCAGCGTCGGTTTGTCGCCTCGGCGCTGCTTCAGTGAGTGGAGATGTACAAGACTCCCCATCGCGTTCGGCACAGGCCCTCTCGTAGAAATGCTTGGCCAACTCCGCGTTCTTCGCACCAGCCCAGCCTTCTTCGTAAGTGATCGCAGAGGCCAGACACGCTGCGCGAAACCCATCTTCACAGGCGCTTTTCCATAGAGTCAACGCTTCCTTGGTGTTCTGGCGTCCCGCCCAGCCATGTAAATAGGCCACTCCCAGGAGACTACAGCTAGTAGCAACCTTGTGCCGCTGACAGAGATCCGCTAGTCGAGCCATCTCGGCCGTCGTAAGCGAGGTCTTGCCACTAAGGTCGATGTGCGAAATGATGGACACAACACACGCTTCACTATCCCCCTGATCACACGCTCTTCTGCGGAGCGTCAGGGCTCGGGCTGGGTCACGGGCTACCCCAACGCCTTGCTGATAGAGGTTGGCTAGCTCCAGGCAGCCGGCTGCGCTGCCACGGTTGCAGGCTTGATTAAAGCGATTGGCTGCGGCCAGCTCATCGAGCGGAAGTCCTTGGGCTCGCAAGAGGCTGCGGCCAAGCTCAATGCAGACCGCCAGATCACCCGCGTCACAGGCGCGGCCTAGGAATTGGCCGGCTACCTGAGGCGCAATGCCTCCGCCAAGCCCCTGTTGTGCCATACGACCAGCTAGCACGCACGCCCTGTTGTCCAAGAGTTCGCAGGCGGAACTGAACATCTGACGGGCCTGCTGCTTGTCCTTTACGATGCCGCGCAGTGGCTGCTCGGCATCAACGAGTTGACCGGCTTTCCAGCAGCCATCTGCCAGCTTTCCTCGACAGGCACGAGTGAAGGCATCTAGAGCTGCAACCGAGCTCTGGTCGCCAAGCGGACGTTTCTCTAACAGCCAGCTGCCAAACGGCAAGCATTGCGCGGCAGAACCTGCCTGACAGACGCGACCACAGGCTTCGCCTCGACGTTGTAACTCCAACTCAGAGCTAGGTGTATGTTCGCACAACGAGCGGTCTACCCTCAGCCGCATAAACCCGAACAACTGCCATATCCCTCCTGCGAAGAGGACGAGCAGTCCACAGAAGATAGCCACCAACCACCGCTGCCCAGGGCCTCGTGGAGCTGAGTGGACCACTCTAAGGTTGCTCCGTTCTCTAAGGTTGCTCCGTTCACTCGGTCTGCTCGACGGAAGAGGACCGCTGCGCTCGGCAGCCATGTGAACCAGGCGCTCCCCTACTCGCGAGGCTTGGAATTTGATACTGAGCAGCCCATGGAGGGCTGCTGCTGCATCAGGAAAACGTCGTTCAATCTGGCGGTTTACGCAGCGGGCAAACCAGGCATCAAATCCTTCGGGAATGCGATGCTCAGCTTTATACGCTGAGGCCCGCTCAGACGCATTGGGGAGAGGCTTAGCCAAGACCTCGTTCAGCACGCTCAGCGCGGAGGGCCCCCCGGTTTCAATGGATTGGTTCGCAGCAATCCAGTAGTGTGATCTGGTCAACAAATAGAATGCGAGTAGACCGAGTGACCACACATCCACAGATGGGGTCAGAATCTCGGCTGGCTGCGACTGCTCAGGGGCCATCCAAATAGGGGTCGCGATCCCTCCATCTTCGGTGCTGCGTGCAAGAGCAGAAAGGCGGCTAAGTCCGAAGCCGAGCAGTTTGACCACGACCTGCTTCTGTCCTACTGGTCGAATTAGGTAGAGATTTCGCGGCTTGAGGTTGCCATGGACGAGATTTGCCGTGTGTAGAGCCTGAAGGCCATGGCAGACCTGCTCCAAGATGGTCTGTATTTCCTCCATCTTCACTGGCAACACTCGTGCCGCAGACTCAAGATCCTGCCCGTCCAGCAAACGCTCCATCACAACCCATGGCCGACGGATCCCACTCGAATCATCCGCTATCCCGTAGTCGAGGATTCTTACAAGGTTCGGTGCATCGAGCTTGAGAACACGATTTCCGATCTCTTCGAATTGCCGCACCATATCGTCATCTACAGCAATGCGGGAATCCAGCAGCTTCAAGCAACACGGCTGACCGGTTCCGCTATCGCTCGCAGCGTACATAGAATTTCTGCCTCCGCTCCGCAGGGGCCGCTCAATCGCATAGCGCCCAGCGAACAGTGAACCAGCTTGCAATGGGGAGTGTTGAGTCATGATTGCACTAAGGCCCAGTAACTCACTTTGCGCTAAGAGCACAGTACATCTTGGCACCGGCTGCTTTTCCTTGCTGGTTTCGCAATGAAGTGCAGAGTTGTCTACATGCACTTTTGTCATGTTTTTCTTCGCAGAGCCGTATGAGGTCTTCTTCTCTTGTGATGCTTTGGCGGCCAGAACTAGTGGTAAGTCCGCAAGCCTCCTCGACTCCCAGTTTGCAAGCATGCAGGTGCTCTTTACTTGCTCGAGTCAACTTGCCTTGTTCCTTAAAAAGCTGCGCGTTCAAGTAGCAAGCTCGGCCATCGCTCTGTTCGCAGGCGGTATTGAACAGCCGCTCTGCTCGAGACGGATCGGCATGGAATTCCCGCCCTGCCCGATATAGCTCACCCAGATGGCGCGCGCTGACCGGTCCGCTGTTCATCCGGCAGGACTCACGCAGTTCAGCAAGCGCTTTGCCCTCGGCTTCACCGTCCTTCAGGGTCAGACGGCACTCACCTTCCAGTTCTTCCTTGCCGTTCTGCGGGCACAGTTCCTCAATAGCCCGCAAGGCTTCACATGCCTCTTTGACCAGTAGTCCCGCCTTGTTGTGCTCAGGCTCAGCGAGCCCCTCTCCACGCAACCGCATCTTAGCATGTGCTAGACATGAAGCGCGATTGCCCTTCTCGCAGCCTTTTGAATATGCTGCGCGGGCCTTGATGGCATTCTCGGGGAGTTTCCGCTTGCTATGGAGCTGCCCGAACTCATAACAGCCGCGGCCTCCATCCTCTCCTTTTTCACAAGAATCGCGGAATCGCAGCTCGGCTCCTACCTCATCGGGCGGAGCCTCAGACATCAGTACTTGCCCAAGACGCAGGCAGGCAGGCAGCACAGGTGTGCTCTGTACGGATTTCTCTGGTGATGCGCTTTCACAGATGGTCTTTAGGATGTCGCGTGCCCGCTTGCCATCTTGCACCTTCGGGTGTTCCTGATGCAAAATGAGTTCTGCCTCTTTGAGACAAGCGGTCCATTCTCGGCCGGTTACATATTCGCTGCATGCGATGTGATAAGCGGCCTGCACCTGCCCGCTGTCTGCGTTGGCCTGCTTCAGAAGGTCGCCGTAGGTTTCGCAGGCCCAACCTTCTTCCGATGAGCAAATGTGCTGACAAGCATCGCGGCTGTCTGAACTCCTAGCCGAGGCGTTCTTTTCGGGCTCACGCGCTTGCTGGCAGTGCAGCCGGTCGCGGTGCTTGCTATGTAGCTGCCATGCACCGGCTCCAGCTAAAAAGACAAGCGGACTGACGAGCCATAGATAGCGACGGCGCTCTTTCAGTTTTTGGCTGAGCCGAGACCAATTCCTCTGTGTGGTGCTTTCTCCGTTGATGTTGTCCGAGGGAGGCTGGTCGAATCGCTGTGGACGTGGCGCAGGGTTGGCAGGGCTGATATGCCCGGAATCGATGACTCCCGAAACGGGCTGAGTTGGATAGCGGATTTGGGCCAACTCGCGGCGAGCCATTTCGGCGTTAGCGAAGCGGCGCTCTGGATCGCGGACTACGCAGTGCGCAAACCAGAGATCAAAGCCGGGTGGGAGAAGTTCCAAGCAGCCGTACTCTTTGGCGCGCACCGTTGCAGGCACATGATGCTTCGACTGAATTTCTGGTAGCAACGTAGACGTCTGCGGCGGGTTGGCATCAGATGCCTTGAAGTAGAAATGACCCGTGAATAGGCGAAACGCGATCAGGCCGAAGGCCCAGATGTCCATTGTGGGCCGCGGCTCTCCCGGATCGAACTGCTCAGGAGCGGCCCAATGCGGAGTGCCGAGCGCTCCACTCAGATCACCACGCGGCTTCGCCAAGCCGAAATCCAAGATCTTGATGAGTGGCGTCGAATCAAATTGTTGCTGACAGTAGAAAATGTTCTCGAACTTGAGATCGCGATGTACGATGTTCTCCGAATGGGAGACTGCCAGCCCATCGGCGATCTGATCGAGAATGGCAAAGACCTCATCTTGCGAGAAGATCGGTATCTTGGGGGGCACCTTCCGCTTCCGAGCCTTGAACTCTTCTTCAAGATCGTGTCCCTGGAGAAGCTCCATCGCGATCCATGGAAGCCGCAGAGTCGGCTCCTCCCCCGTCGCGAGAATGCGGACGATATGCCCGCTTTGCAGTTTTTCCGTGAGTGGAGCTTCCTGCGCGAAGCGCTTCTTCATGTCCGAATCGTTGCCGAACCGCTCATGTAAGACCTTGATAGCACAGGCAGATCCATCATCTGCTACTGCCTCGTACACCGCACCGCTGCCACCGCTCTTGATAAGCCGTCGGATGGTGTATCGACCACTAAATCGCGTGCCCTCTCCCAATATCGTCATTCTTGCTCCTGCAGTGCCGACTCTTCCGGTGATATCTCTAAACTTATTGACGACACTGCGGAATGCTTCTGACGCAGCACCCCGGCAGTTCCTGGCACTTACTGCAGGCTTTCGCCCGATTCCCCGCGCAGGCTGTCCGGAGCATCCGTCGCCCCTCTGCCGGCATGGTCGGCAACGGGCTCTCAGGATCGATAAGGAGCAAGCCTACAACTTCGCACGATTCCGCATCCCGCTGCTCCAGACACGCCTTGCTAACCACTACAATCAGTTCTTGATATTTTTGGCAAGCCCCGTCGCTGCGGTACTTACAGGCCAAAAAGAGATGCTCTAGCGCCTCCGTGGGTCGAGGGGGCGAACTCGATGCCAATGAACGGGCGGCGTTCAAGCAACTGTTGCCAACGTGGTAGCTATGGCAAAGCTTGTCGACTACCGCGAAGTGTGCGCTCGCTACAGTTGGATTGCTAACCTGATTGTTGACTTCCTGGATTGAGTCCGCGATGTTGCCGCAGCTTTCTTGGTCGTTGCACTGCGTCGCGAGTTGCTGAATCAACTGGCAGGCATCACGACTCCCTTTAACGCAAGATACGGACAGGATCTTAACAGCTACGACGGGATTACCAGCATTGGCTGTTAGACTAGCGGCAACATCACATGCTCTGGTGTCTCCAGCGTCGCAGCGTACCGCCAGTAGTTTAAAGGCGTCCTCCATTCTGTTTGCTTTTGTATATATAGCAATGAGGGCGTTACACGCTTCGTTCTCATTTACACAGCGCGCTTGGAGGGCAGTCACTGCGACAGGTGTTTCTTTAGGGTATTTCCCTACCTCTTCAACGCAAACTTTGAGCGGTCCTTCACTGCAGAGCTTCTTTATCTCAGCATGGCAGCCAGACTGTAAGCCACTTAGGACCACGATTCCAAAGAGTCCTCCAATGGCGAATAAAAACTTCAGGATGTTCATCGGTGTCCTCAGACTTTCTGTTTCGCCCATGTATCTTTCCGCGCTGATGTAAGCTAACATGATGGCATTGTCCTAGGAACCACGGAAAATGCCGTCGAATTTAGCTCTGCGAAGTTTTCAGCTCGTCTTCCTCACGCGAAAAGTGGTCTTTATAGTGATGGCACTGGCTGGCTGTCATGCAGAAATCGTGCCAAAGCTAGCACCACCTTCAGTCCTCGCGATGCCTCCATCTGCCGGGCAATCGACTGCGGCTCAGTCAGCGCGACGAACTCCTGTCGTGGATGCTGTTTTCCGTGCAGCGCCCGCTGTGGTTTCGGTGCTGAGCGAGGAGAGGCCGAAGACCACTCCGTTGGGGATCTTTGGACTGGAACTGCCCGACGAGCAGACAGAGGGACGAGTTTCGTTGGGCTCAGGAGTCATTGTCGATCCGCGCGGCTATGTGGTAACCAATGAGCACGTCGTAGCCGGAGCTGCACGGATCAAGATTCTTCTGGCGGATGGGCGAGAACTGCCGGCGGCGCTGGTTGGAGCCGATCAGGCGTTTGATCTGGCGGTCCTTCAAGTGGAAACCGCAGGTCACGGGCTGCCAGCAGTTTCGGTAGGTCGGTCCGAAGACCTAATGATCGGCGAAACTGTGATCGCCATTGGAAATCCCTTCGGGCTCTCGCATACCGTGACCACTGGGGTGGTCTCAGCACTGCATCGCACGGTGCGGACGCCCAAACGCGTATACGAGGACTTTATCCAGACAGACGCCGCCATCAACCCAGGGAACTCCGGTGGTCCGCTGCTGAACATCCACGGTGAGCTAATCGGCATCAATACAGCGGTCCATGCCGGTGGACCAGGCATCGGGCTCGCGATTCCTGTTGCGCGAGCCTGGAACATTGTCAAGGACCTACTCAACTTTGGTCGCGTTCGCAGGGCGTGGTTGGGCATCCGTCTGTCAGGGAATCAGAAACCAGGGAGTCCTGGTGTTACGGTTGCCGAGGTAGAGAGCCACAGCCCAGCAGAGCGGTCCGGGCTCCGACCCCGCGACGTCATTGTGGCACTTGGGGGCCAGCCAACCCCCTCTGCGGCTGCATATCGCCAACTCGAAGAACTGCTGACCGTTGGCCAGGATGTAAAGGTCCGCTTGTTGCGCGGCGTTGAGCTAACGATCCGCACCGATGCTGCGGATCCGTCTCACATGCTGGCCCTCATTTTGAAGCGGATTGGAGTTGAAGTCGGGGAGGCGTCCGAGCGGGCAGTACTGGTCAAACGAGTACAGAGCGACAGCGTCGCACATAATTCAGGACTACAATCTGGAGACCTGATCCTGCAAGTCGGCGCCCGCACTGTGACCAGCGTCGCAAGCTTTGCTACTGCACTGAGCCAGATGCGCAGCGGATCCGATGCGGTACTGCTTGTCGTGCGAGGAAGTTCGTCGTTCTACCTTACGGTGTCGATCTGAAGCTGCACCGTTCATCATCGAGGGAGCAGCAGGATGACCAGACCATACTCTGCCAACATCTCGGAGTCCGGCCCCACTCTGGCGTCGCTCCGTACGTTCCTTTCGCAGGCGTTAAAGGGGAGCGACTTTGAGTCCTTTTGTCTCACGCACTTTCCAGATGTGTCTCGCCGGTTCAACAATGGAAGCGAGCGGCTCATTCTTGAGAACTTGCTTCTCCAACACGTCAGTTCAGCAGAAATCGTGCAAAAGATACGTAGCGATCAGCAGTGGCAGTCGGCGATCTTCAGGCATGGGCACCTTTTGCGTTGGCCGCAAGGTCCTGAGATTGTCGGCGAGCGGTTTCGTCGCATCCGTATCATTGGGGAGAGTGGTCCCGATAAGCGAGTGCTTGAGGTCGAAGAACTGAGCACTGGACGCCGGTTTGCACTCAAACAAGTACGCCCGTTTGCCGTTGAAGATGAGCAGCCCAAGCGGGAGCTAGCGACGGCGGCAAGAATCACGCAGGAGATTCAGAGCAGGCACCTCGCTGCGATCCTGGATCACGACCTTGATTCCCAAGACGCACCTTGGGTGCTGATGGAATTGTTACGTGGGCAGAACCTTGCTGACTTCATGAACCAACACCCAAAGCTTGCACTCTCGGAAGCCTACGAAATCATCACGCAGGTTGCACTTGGTCTCGCGGAGGCTCACCGCAAGCGGTGGGTGCATCGAAACCTCAAGCCGCACAACATCTTCGTCCTCGAAAGTCCAGGGTCAGGTGGCGATGACCGGCAAATCAAACTGCTCGATTTTGGGCTCGCTCGTCAGAGCTGCGAACTGCAATCGGGGAACCTCGGACGTTTCGGTCACTTGTCCTGGTTGGCCCCAGAGCAGTTCACCGAAGGAACTGCCGTTCATCCGCAAATGGATGTCTGGTCGCTCGGGCTAGTCGCTTACTTCGTACTCTGTGGCAAGCACTACTTCGACAGCGCCATTCGGGAGGACGTCCCGTGGAGCGAACTAAATGCAGTCCTTCTTCGCATGCCGCTGCCCTCCGCTTCGGAGCGAGCAGCCGCACAGGGCTGTGGCGCTCGACTGCCGGGCCGCTTTGACGAGTGGTTCGCTAACTGCGTCAGCCGCGACCAAACCCAGCGCTTTCAGAATGCGGAGCTTGCGCTCAACTTCTTGACCAAGCGTGTGATCTGGAACCTCATCGAACCACCGCCTTCGCATCGGACGCTGTTGGATTCGATCCCTGTAACGTCAAGACGGCCCAGTTTGGTCAAGGCTCCATCGGGAGTGTTCATGATGGGGAGCGCTTCGGCTCTGACAGAACGCCGCGCAGACGAACTCGCGCATAGGGTACGCATCACGCGTCCGTTCTGGGCATCGACCACTCAAGTCACGCGCGCGCAGTATTTTCAGGTCATGGGAGAACGCCCTCCTAACGGTGAAGATGACGTCCCCGTAACATCAATTCCGTGGAAGAAGGCTATCTACTACTGCATCAAACTCTCCATCCATGAAAACCTGGAGCCTGCATATGTACTCTCCGAAGATGGGCTGGTGCGGTGGCGTCAGAACCAGCAGCGGCCCGGATACCGCCTACTTACGGAAGCCGAATGGGAGTATCTTGCGCGGACCGGAGAGCCGGTGCCGCAATTGGACGTTGCATTCCTCCGAACGGTTGCTTGGTACGAGGAAAACTCGCAGCGGCAGGCTCAGCCTGTCGGGAGAAAGGCACCGAACAAGTGGGGGTGCTATGATCTTCTCGGCAACGTGTATGAATGGGTATGGGACTATCACCAAGCCGACATCGGCAGTGGTGATGCGGTGGACCCCACAGGACCGCGAACAGGAAGGGATCGGGTTATCCGTGGCGGCTCCTGGCGCGACACTGCAGCCGAGCTTCAGTACACCCGTCGCACCAAGCGCGATCCGCAGAACGTAAGCAGCACGATTGGATTCCGCATCGCGCGCTCGGCTTCATAGCACGCGGAGGAAGTGCGCAGGGCCTGGGTCGAACAGATGTAGGATGAAGTGTCAGCCGTCACTCGCTGGCTATGCTGCGCGTCAGGGCAGTGGAATAACCCTGGTATATCTCCCCCCGGAATCGAAAGATTCCGTCCGCCGTCGAAAAGTGGGGGGTTCGGGGGGAGTTGAATTTCTGTGGATAAGTGCCTCTCGCCGTC
>WBZP01006896.1_pt1 | contig 11102 bp, 10 predicted proteins | sample 5204301 | NCBI WGS metagenome assembly WBZP01 (sample SAMN12412401, study PRJNA552823) | activated sludge metagenome | isolation source: activated sludge from nitrification reactor of wastewater treatment plant... | place: USA: Pennsylvania | collected 2017
CGAAGCGCCTTCCCCCGAGCTCTTCCACGTACGCCTTCTGGCCGCTCGGCACGCCCAGCGCGTCAATCGCGGGGTTGATCAAGAACGTGCCCGTCTCAGCGGAATGGCGGACCTGGACCTGGTGCAGCCCGGCGCCATGGCCCTGCAGCTTCGGCAGCAGGCCGTTCACCCACGGGTCGGCGATTGGGCAGGCCTCTACCTTGAGCAGGCCATAACCCTTGCGCCCGATGTAGCCGACGTCGCCGTACTTCTTCCCGGTCGAGAAGCGCAGGTGGTTGCGATAGCCCCAGGGGTCGGCGGCGCCGCAAATGGGGCGCACGACGGAGTCGTCCAGCCGGCCGATGCGGCGGAGCTGCTCCCGGACGACGGTTTCCTTCGCGGCAAGCTGGGCCGGGTAGCTCATGTGCTGCAGCTGGCAGCCGCCGCACTCGCCGAAGAGCGCGCAGGGCGGCTCCACGCGCTCCGGCGAGGGTTCGATCACACGCGAGACGACGGCCTGCAGGTAGTCGGGGTATTCGCGCTCAACCAGCGCCTCGACCAGTTCGCCGGGCGCGGCGAACGAAACGAACACCACCCGGCCATCCGGTCCGTGGGCCAGCCCGGCGCCGCCGAACACGAGCGATTCCACCCTCACGGTGAGGTACGTCGGTTCGCTGGGTTCCTTGTAGCGGTGGCCGCGGCGTGACATGCGATTCGAGGGTAGGGGGTGGCGGCGGTGCGGGCGAGAGTCAGCCTCGCGGCGGGACGATCACCTGGCAACGAACCGCGGGGCCTCGGGCCAGGCGCTCGTCCAGCGTGACGAGTGGCGTCTGTGTGATTTCCGCCACCGCGATGTAGGCCGCATCCGTGAACGTATAGCTCCCGCGGAGGCTCCACGCGCGAGCGAAGACCGAGTCGAAATCAAACTCTCGAAGCGGCATGGCCAGTACAACCTCGAACATCCGGACGCCGCCTTCGTCCGTTACCGCGCGGTGAGCCACTGACCTCCGGATCAGGTTCGATAGTTCGTACCGGAAGAGAGTCGGGACAGCGAAGTCGTGGCCCGAAACGAATTCGGCGAGGCGGTCGGCCCGCGGCGACGGCTCACCGATCAGTTCGAAGGCCGCCGATGAATCAAGGGTAAGGGTCACCACGCTCCTCACGGACGGCGCGCACGATGTCCTCGGGCTCCATCCGTACGCCGTATTGCCGCGCATTCTCACGAGCGAGGTGCAGCCACTCGTCTGGTGTCAGACGCTCGACTTTCTCTTCGAGCGCTTTCAGGGCGATTTCCTGAAGGGAGCAACCGGCTCGCCTGGCCTTCTCTTTCAGCGCCTCGTGGAGAGCCGGGGGGACGTTTCGGACGGTAATGGTGTCCATGCGGCTAGTGTAACCCACACTGCTTGCATTTTGCATGCACTGTGCGGCGCACCACAGATCGATCCTCGATTGATACGCCGCTGCCCTTCCGCGTTCGCTAAACTCCATGCCCGGGCGCTCTGTGGCCGGCTGGGTGAGGTGGAACCATGAACACTGCGCGAATTGGGCTTGGTGCGATGGCTGTCGTCGCAATCGCCCTCTACGGCTGGCTCGCCGCCGCCCCTGCCGGCGCAGCTGTCTTCCGCTACTGGCAGGGATCCCTCACCGGCACGCACAAGATGTCCGACGCGAACAACTGGGACGGCTCCACCGTCCCGGCCACGGCCGACTACCTGACGTTCGGCCAGCAGGTCGTCTTCCAGGGCGACATCATCAACGACCTGGCCGGCTTCAGCGCCACCCGGCTGACGTTCACCGGCGGTTACGGTTTCGCGCTCTCCGGGAACCCGCTCACGGCGACCGAATCGATCGTCGTCAACAACGACGGCGGCGAGCACTCCATCGCGCTGAACATCGCCGGCGCGGCGCAAACGCTGGTTGGCCGGAACGCGGTTCTGCATCTCTCCGGGACAAACACGTTCAGCGGGGACATCGATGTCTACGGCCGCCTGTACGCCGAATCGAACGGCGCACTGGGCTCGACCGCCGGGGTGACTCGCATCAACCAGGGCGCGGAGATGCGGATCGCGGGCCGTGACCTCGCGGAGCCCATCCGCATCGTTGGCGGCGATGGCGCCTGTGCCCTCCGCAACGAGGGCGGCACCTCCATCCTGCGCAACCTGCAGTACGCCGGCGCCTCCTGCATCACCAACAACGGCACGCTGAGCATCCCGAACGGTCTTGGTGAATTCGCTCCCGGGTTCGACCTGCTCCTCGCCTACGGCGAATTCCAGGTCGGCGGCACGACGAACGCCACCGGGCCGTTGCGGCTCGGCGCCGTCGGGAACCTCCTCTGGGACTCCTCCGCCCAGGTGGACATTATGTCCTCCGAAATCGAGAGCGGCGCACAGATGGACCTGCGCGGAAGCGGGACCGCGGCCTCGCTCGACTTCTTCGGCGCGACGTTCGCACCGGGTTCGAACGGCGGCACCGGGCGGTTTTCGCTGAGCGGCGCCTTCGCCATCCACGATGCGAAGCTTTCGCTCGGGCTGAACGGCACCACCGCCGGCACGGGCCACTCGGCTGTCCAGGCCGGTGGCCCGGTGACCCTCGGCCCCAACACGGCGCTGCAACTCGCGCTGACCATAGGCTACACACCGGTGGTTGGCTCGCAGTACCGGATCATCGACAACACCGGCACCCAGGCGGTCTCGGGGACGTTCAAGGACCTGCCCGAGGGCGCCAAGTTCTTCCAGTCCGGCGTCCCGTGGTCGATCACCTACAAGGGCGGCAGCGGTAACGACGTTGTCGTCACGGCGCTCCAGCCCGACCTGCGGCCGTTCAAGCGCTTCGTGCCATTCGTCGCCGCGGGGAACTAATCGTCCCACCTTGCGACGACGAGCCGGTAGCCAACGTCGAATTCTTCGCGGTCCAGCAGCGACTGGTACCGCCTGCTCCAGGCGCCCGATTGGATGTCCTCCAGGAGCAGTTCCAGGCCGGCGTTGAGCACGCCCTGGTCCAGCTTTGCGAAGGTGGAAATCCCCGCGCGAACCTCGGGGTCGAGGTAGGCCTCGGGCCGCCGCCAGAACGCGCCGAGGAAGCCGTCGGCGCAGTCATGTGGCACCGGCACCGCGCGCACATCCCGCGTCTCGAGCATTTCGCAGAGCCGCTCGATTGGCACCGCGATTCGCGCGTCGGCCTCGTTGATCGCGGGCAGGTAATCGCCCAGCCAGAAGTGGCGCGAAACGTCAAAGTCCCACGTGTACACCACCACCGAGCGGGCGACGCGCCGAATCTCGCGGAAACCGGCTTCCACGTCCGGCCAGTGGTGAATCGTGAGGATGCAGAGCGCCGCGTCCACCGCCTTATCCGGCAGTGGGATGCGCTCCGCCGTGGTCACCGCGGCCGGAGCCAGCCCGGGCGGCCGCTGCGCAACCATCACCATCGAGGGTTCCACCGCCAGCAGCGTCCGCGGCGGCTCGTACGAACCGGCGCCGGCGCCGACGTTCACCACCAATTTCGCGTCCCCCAGGGCGGCCCAGATGGCATCGCGGATGCGCGGGTCGGGTTGGCGCGTGCGGGCGTACGTCCCGCCGATGGAGTCGTACACAGGCCGCCCCTGGGCGACGGTGGCGACTCCCTGCGCGGAGAGCCCGAGCGCACCGCCGATCTGGCGCAGCGACAGTCCCGCGCCGGCCGCCTCGCGGATCGCTTCGTCACGAAGCGCCCGGGCCACGCGCGTGGCGTCAGCGGCCGAATCCATAGCCTCTGAGGCGGCGCGCAGCCGGCGCAGGTGCTCGTCCAGGCGGTCGCCCTGGGCCCGGTCATGGCGCGTCTTTGGCATCCGCGAAGCGTGGGCGCCGGGAAAGGTAGTGTCAAGTCAGATGGACACTAACGGCGAATGCGGAAACGAAACGCCCTTGAATCGGGCTTTGCAAATTAACCCGCTGTTGCAAATCCACTCCCCTTCCTGCGCGAGAAGCTTGCGAGACGCCTTTGACGTTCCTGGTGTGCCAAGCTCCAGAGCGGAGCGCAACTTGGCGAGCTCGGATTCAACGGAGGCGGCGGCAACAGCCTCTTCGCTCCTAGCTTCTCGTGGCCGATATAGTTCACGCTCACAAACATTTGCGGCGACATCGAGCCGCATTCGTGTTTCGACAGTCGTTTCGTTGTGTATGTGGTTGAACATTGGTAGCCTTCTTTTGCTGGAGGTTAGGTACATGCCACTTCCTAGGGCGCAAGTCGCCCTTGACCAACTCAACAAGGCTGCAGCTGAGTACGCCGAAGCGAAGGCCAAGGCTGACGCTGCCCAGACTCTCTTTGAGAGTGCTGCCCACTCGTTGGCCACCACCCGACGGCTGGCTGGCGACATTCTCGGCTGGTGGGATCTGTGGGAGTGGGAAAGCGAACATCGCGAGATTCGCTACGCAGGAATGGCGCTCGGTGAGGCGATCACTAGTTATCTCACTGGTGAAGCCCATAAGGCCGGAGATCGGTACCAGAGAGGGCAAGACGAGAAGCCACACCCATGGCGGAGTTTGGAGGGCATCGTGGACGCCCTGGACGAGGGCGGGTTTCAGTTTCGGACTGTCACACCAGCACGAGAAGCGAATGCCGCAATCACCAATCTGAAGACGGTGACCAGCCGGAAGCTGGCGGACACCACCGTCTACGCAGCCGCCGACGCCGAGAGCATCTTGTCTTGGTATGAGCCTCCCGCTCGAGAGGAAACTCAGTCCAAAACCGGGGCGCAGGAACTCGCAGCCGCGTTGGATAAGGGGGGTGAACAGGCAGAGAAAACCTAGGACAGAACCGGACGGCGTCGGCTGGAGAACTTCCGCCGTCCGGCCCCAGACGTGCCCCCGTACCTCAGTGGACAGAGGAGAGGATTCGTAATCCTCAGGTCGCAGGTTCAAGTCCTGCCGGGGGTACACCCCTTTTATAGACGCCCCGGTGTTATGAGCACCGTGAACGTCGTCAACACGTTGGGGCTAGCAACAATGTCGGTCTTTGAAGATACCACAGCCGATGCAGACCCTCGGTAAACTCGCGGCAAGCAGATTGCCGACACGGATCGCCTCGAACAAAACCGCGTCCATTCCCAAAACGGCAACGGCTGGTACACGGTGAGCTTCAAGCTCCAGACCTGCACCTGTCCGGACTTCGAAGAGTGCCAGAGTCGCTGTAAGCACCTCTGAGCGATCGAGTACCGGGCTCCTTCCAACACGCCTTGAATCGCGTCTAAACACTTGCTAGTATGGAAAAGGCGCAGTCTGCCCTGCGCGCCGAGCGTTCCGCCCCCGTTCTCTCAAGAGGTACTGTTTTTCGATGACCGAAGATGTCCTGACTGGCTCCTCCACCACCAGCGATGGCGCCGTCATTGACGGCGTCCTGAGCCGTCTCTCCAGCTTTACCGACGACGACGCGTCGGACGATGATCTCAACGAAATCGTCGCCGAGGACGAAGAAGAAGCGGCCGCTGAAGACGAAGAAGAAGAAGAGGAAGACGCCAGCCTCGCCCTCCTGACCGAGGAAACCGAAGGCATCGATGACCCGGTGCGCATGTACCTGCGCGAAATCGGCAAGGTCTACCTCCTCACCGCGGACGACGAGAAGCATCTTGCCCGCCAGATGGAGGAAGGCCTCCACCTCGAGGCCATCGAGCAGGAGTACGTCAACAACTACGGCCATCCGCCGTCCGCGGCGCGCGTCGCGGTCACCCTCCTGGAGCAGTGGGCCGCGATCCTTCCCGTCTACAAGGAAGCGAAGAAGTTCATCGATGACTTCGACAAGCTCGTTGTCCCGCGCAAGAACGACGAAGGCGAGACCATCACCGTCAACCGCAAGTGGCGGAACCCTGACGGACAGAAGCTGAAGAGCCTCTCCTACAGCGAAACCATCGCCGACCCGCAGTTCCGCGGGCTCGTCGATGGCGAGATGGACCCGGACTTCCGCATGCACATCGTCAACAAGCTCAAGCTCGAAGACGACGACGCCTACATGCGCATCATCCAGCTCTCGATCGTCACCCACATCCTGACCTCGGACCTGGTCTCCCAGATGGGCACCGAAGCCGGCAGCGAAGACGACCTCGTCCCGCCGGTCGATGGCCTGATCGAGAAGATCTCGCCGCTGGAAGAGAAGCTCCGCTACCACTTCGACACGGTGAAGCGGAACGGCCAGAAGGCCACGCGCCGCCTCACCGAGGCCAACCTCCGCCTCGTCGTCTCGGTCGCGAAGAAGTACATCGGCCGCGGGATGTCGCTCCTGGACCTCATCCAGGAAGGCAACATCGGCCTGATCCGCGCCGTCGAGAAGTTCGACTATCGCAAGGGCTTCAAGTTCTCGACGTACGCAACCTGGTGGATCCGCCAGGCCATCACCCGCGCCATCGCGGACCAGGCCCGCACCATCCGCATCCCGGTCCACATGGTCGAGACCATCAACAAGCTCGTGCGCGTCAGCCGGCGCCTCGTGCAGGAATACGGGCGCGAGCCCACGAGCGAGGAGATCGCCCGCGGTATGACCGAATCCGGGAAGCCGGACGCGGCCGCGGCCTACACGCCGGAGCGCATCCGCGAGATCCAGAAGGTCTCGCAGGAGCCGGTCTCGCTCGAGACGCCGATCGGCGAAGAGGAGGACAGCCACCTCGGTGACTTCCTCGAAGACCCGACGGCCCTCGCGCCCGCGGAAGCCGCCAGCCAGCAGCTCCTCCGCGAGCAGGTGGAAGACGTCCTCGCCAGCCTCACCAGCCGCGAACGACGCGTCCTCCAGCTCCGCTTTGGCCTCGAAGATGGCCGCAGCCGGACGCTGGAAGAGGTCGGCCGCGAATTCGGCGTCACCCGCGAGCGCATCCGCCAGATCGAGGCCAAGGCCCTGCGCAAGCTGCGCCACCCAAGCCGCAGCAAGAAGCTCAAGGACTACCTGGACTAGTTCTCTTCGTAACGCGGAGGCGCGGAGCGCGCAGAGGACTCGGTGAATCTCTGCGTCCTCGGCGCCTCTGCGTTCTTCCTTGGGTTCTGTCAGACTGCGCGCATGAGTCTGGATCCAGAGAGCCGGCCGCTGCCGAAAGACAGCGACTGGCTCTCTCCGTTTCTGGCCCGGTTGCGGTCCGGCGGCGTCCGGTTGCTCGAACTGGGCTGCGGGCCGGGGCTTGATGCCGCGACACTGCTCGCCGCCGGGTTCGACGTCACCGCGTTCGACCGCATCCCGCTCACGCGCGCCAGGCAGACCGCGCCGGGGGCGCGGCTGCTTCGCGCGGACTTCGGCCGAGCCCTTCCGTTCCGAGACGGCGTGTTTGATGCGGCCGTCGCCTCACTTTCGTTGCACTACCTGCCCTGGGTGGAAACCCGGGCGGCGTTCACGGAAGTCCGGCGGGTGCTGAACGAGGGCTCGCCCTTCCTGTTCCGGGTCAACGCCACCGATGACTACGCCCACGGCGCCGGCGAGGGCGAAGAGCTCGAACTGAACTTCTTCCGGGACAGCGGCCACTACCATTCGGACACGAAACGGTTCTTCGATGAATCCATGGTCCGGGCCGCGGCAGAAGGCCTGTTCGACGTCGCTCACCTCGAACACAAGACCATCTACCGCTACCAGGCGCCGAAGCGCGTGTGGGAGTGCCTCGCGATAGCTCGCGAGACGTAAACTCCCCGCGTGACTGACGCGCCCCATGCCTTCCCGTTCGACTACAACGATGCCGTGTTCCGTCACGGGACCGAATCCCACGGCCTCGACTACTCCATCCTGCGCGATGAGTTCCGCGACGTGCACCCAATGGTCGCCGACCGGCTCATGCTGGCGAGGGACGCGCCCGTGCTGGACCTCGGCTGCGGGCCAACGAAGCTCGGCACGGAACTCGACGCCCGCGGCATTCCCTGGGTGGGCATCGACGCCGCGCGTCCGCGGCTGCTGCTCGGCGCCGGCCCACGCATCCAGGCCGACGCGCGGCGGTTGCCCTTCGCGAGCGAGACGTTCGGCGCTATCGCCTCGTTGTACATGCTGTACCACTTCGATGACCCAATGGCGCCCGTCCGCGAGGCCCTGCGCGTCCTCCGGCCGGGCGGCGTCTTCCTCTGTTGCTCCCCGGCCGCCGACGACGACCCCGAGCTTCGGGCGGTACTGCCGCCTTTGCCACGGGAGACGTTCGATTCGGACATGGCGCCCGGGATGCTGGCTGGCGTGCTCGAAGACATCCAGGTCAGCCGCTGGGATATGGCGCTCTACCGCCTGCCCACGCGAGAAGCGGCCTTGAATTACCTCGTCTCGCGTGGCACGGCGCCCGAGGTTGCCGCAGCGGCGGCCGAGCGCGTGGAGCTCCCCCTCTGGCTGACCAAACGCGGGGCCGTGGTCTGGGGCCGCAAGCCGGCGAAGTGAGACCGAAAGCGCCGTCTTCTTCGGCCCGCTGACCAGGAGAAGACGGCGCGCCGAATCGGCCGGTCCCTGACGGCGATCATGGCGCCGGCTCCCGGCGGCACGTACCGTTCGCCGCCATGAGCACACGGCCCGAATCCCCCGCCGCGGCTGTCTCCGAAGCTTCCGATCGGGGCGAAGAAGCCGAATCTGGCTGGCGTGGCCGCGTGCCCGCGCTCCAGCACCGGGACTTCCGCATCCTCTGGGCCGGCATGTTCTTCTCGTCGGCGACGATGATGTTCCAGTTCTACGCGCAGGGCTGGTTCATCATCAGCCTCACCGATTCGGCGGCGCTGCTCGGCCTGCTCGGCGTTGCACGGGGTCTCGGCATGCTTGCCTTCAGTCTTTACGGCGGCGCGCTCGCCGACCGCGTGGACCGGCGCGTGATGTTGATGGCGACGCAGGGGGCAGCGCTCGCGGTCTACGCCCTGCTCACCATCCTCGTCGCCCTGGACGCCATCAACCTCTGGTTCGCGTTCGCGCTCATCTCGGTGTCGGCCTCGATCGAATCAATGGACGCTCCGGCGCGGCAGGCGCTGCTGCCCGAGCTTGTCCCGCGCGAGCATCTGCCGAACGCGGTGGCGCTGTTCACCGCGGCCTCGATCAGCTCCTATGCGTTCCTCCCGCCGATGGCCGGCATCGCCATCGAGACCATTGGCGTCGCCGGCGCGTTCGGGCTCAGCCTCATCGGCCACGCGGTGGTCATCGGCGCGCTGCTGATGATGAAAGCGAGGCCCTACCCGCCGCCGCAGCGCCAGAACGTCTTCCGCGCGGTCGGTGCCGGACTCTCGTATGCGGCGCGGCGCCCGCGGGTGGGGTGGATACTCGCGCTCAGCCTGCTCACCGGCACGCTGGGTTTCCCCATCATCAGCACGCTCGCGCCCCTCTGGATGACCGAAGTGCTGGGCCTTGGCGCGGTTGGCTGGACGTTCATGGGCTGGTGCTGGGGTATCGGCGCCGTGAGCGCGACCGTCTACCTCTCGACGCGCGGCCACAGCCGCGGCCTGGGCTGGACGGTCATCGTCTCGGCGGCTGCGTTCGGCCTCAGCCTCGTCTGCTTCGGCATGACGGCCACGGTGCCCATCGCCGCCGTTTTCTGGTGCCTGAACGGCGCGGCCTACACGACGAACATGATCTCCTCCACGTCTCTCGTCCAGGTCATGGTCGAATCGGCCTACGTCGGCCGCGTGATGTCGTTGCGGATGGTCTCGTCGGCCTTCAACCAGCTCGCCGCCTGGCCGCTCGGCGCTTTCGCGGACGGTGTCGGGATCGAGGTGATGGTCCGCAGCGTGGCGATGCTCCTCACGGCGCTGGTGCTCGCCGCGCCGCTCAGCTCCCGCACCGCCAGGACGTTGGACCGGCAGGACCCCAGCTAAACCAATCGACACTCGCCAATCGCCAATCGACAATCGCCCCATGCCTGACCCTCGCCTCCTTTCCACCGAGACCGCTTACGCCGGCCGCCTGTTCAACGTGTCGCTCGACACCATCGAAATGGATGGCGGCGTGATCGCGAAACGCGAAACCATCCGCCATCCCGGCGCGGTCTGCATGGTCCCGGTGGACGGTGACGGAAACCTGCTGCTGGTCACGCAGTACCGGCACGCCGCGGGCCGCCGCCTCCTCGAACTTCCCGCGGGCACGCTCGAACCCGGCGAGGAGCCGGTCAGCGCCGTCTCCCGCGAACTCCAGGAAGAAATCGAACGCCTGCCGGGCACGATCGAACCGCTCGGCGGGTTCTACGTCGCTCCCGGCTACACCACCGAGTACATCCACCTCTTCGTCTGCACGGACCTGCGCGAGTCCTCGCTCGAAGCAGACGAGGACGAGGACATTGAAGTCGAAGTGCGCACGCCCGCGCAGGCTCTCGCCGCCATCGAAGCGGGCGAAATCTGCGACGCGAAGTCGGTGATCGGCATCCTGCGCTGGTGGGGCCGCCAGGCGCGCTAATCCGCGGCCACTCAGTCCTCAGTCCTTTGCACTTTCAACTCCCTTGCCGTGCGGCCTCCCTGACGGTCGGGGCTATTTGCCCGCGCGGCGGCCTCAGTCCTCAGTCCTTTGCACTTTCAACTCTCCCCGTGATGGCTGCCGCGTGGCCCGGTCTCTTGCCACGATCCGCTCCCGATGGGTCGCGGTTCAACGACGGGGCGCGGTTCGGTGCGGCGCGGCCCACTCAGTCCTCAGTCCTTTGCGGGTTCACATTTCCCCGTGGCTCCCGAGTGGCATAGGGCCGCTCACCACGATCGCTCGGTCCGGAGCTCGCCGGGACATCTGTACCCGGCCAGCCATGGCCGGGTGCGCAGTTGCCACGAGGATCGCGTCGGCGCCTCGGCTCCACCGCTATGCTCGTCGCGGTCAATGACGGGGCGCGGTGCGATGTGGCGCGAGGCCAACTCAGTCCTCAGTCCTTTGCACTTTCAACTCCCCACGTGCGGCCTCTCTGACGGTCGGTGCTGTAACTTCCAACTCACTTCTATAGCTGTAATGAATGACACAGCATTGCTGGCTCCCATAGGGCGGTCGTAGGATTCGGACTGGGACAGCGGCAGCGCCTGCCCGGGCCTCCCGCAATTCGCCTGGACTATGGAAGCCCAGGCCACCCCGGTAACCGTTCGAAACTGGTCACTTTCGGGAGGGTGGGCATGCTCACAGGTTCCGCACGCGGCGCACGGCCGCTGCGCCAGCGCCGGGTTCGCCCGCGGTTCTGGCTCCTGGACTTCTATGGGTCCGCA
>WBZP01006899.1_pt1 | contig 11101 bp, 2 predicted proteins | sample 5204301 | NCBI WGS metagenome assembly WBZP01 (sample SAMN12412401, study PRJNA552823) | activated sludge metagenome | isolation source: activated sludge from nitrification reactor of wastewater treatment plant... | place: USA: Pennsylvania | collected 2017
GGCACCGGTGCGGGCGTACCTGTCGGGCCGGTACATGTCTTCCACCGTTGCGGCCGGATGGACGAACGTGCCGGGCGTCACGGCGCGGACGATGTAGGACAGCGTCGCCGAAACCGCAGGCGTTTTCTCTGCCGCCGCCTCGGGCGTAGCAGGGGCCTCAGTTGCCGGCGCATCGGCGGCGTGATCCTCGCCCTCGCCGTCGTCATCGCCTTCAATACCGCCGCTCGTACCGGCCGATGAGCCGTTCGAGACGTTGGCGCCAGAGAAGTTGAAGGCGGCGACGAAGCGGTCGTCGCGGAACTCGGTATGCTCGGGCTGCGCCGTCGGCTTCGCCCAATTCAATCCTTTCACCGTTCCGCTTTCGACAAGCCGCGGGTTCTCGATTTCAAAGCCCGCCGGCAGGCGATCGACCACCATCACCCGGCCGCCCGGTTCATCGGAGGTCACCTTCACCGTCATGACAAAGCGGTCGTTCTGCTTCACGTCCGCCTTGCCGCCCGTAAGGCTCTTCAGATCCACCGGCTTGCCGTCCATGGAGTAGGCTTGGCGTTCGATTTTGAAGCCTTTCGATACCGCCGGCTCCGGCGTCAGCGCCGCGCCGATGACCGAGATCACAGCATCGACAGCCGCTTCACCCGAGTTGGTGATCGTCAGTCCGCCGGCCTTGAGCTGGGCAGCGGAGAGACCGCGGAACACCGGGCCGTTCACCGGCTTGCCGTCGACCGACAGGGTTGTGCCCTTCACCTCGTCGTTCAGCGCCTTCGCCGCCAGCAGCATCCACGCCTGCTCCTGTGTCGAAGTATAAGTGCGCGTCTCATAGGCCTTGGCGATGATGCTGGCGAGCTTGGGCGTTTCGCTGCGGGCCACTCCGGTTTCGGCCGCAAGCGTGACAAGTGCTGCGCCATCGCGCAGGTTCGAGCCGTAGTCGGAGCGGTAGTCCTTATCCTCATGTGCGGCATCGAGTGCGGTGAGGGCGGCGCCGAACACGCGTTCGGCCCGTTCCTTGTCGCCCATCATGGAAAGTGCCGCGCCAAGCTGCGCCTTCGCCAGCGGCGTTGAGAACTTCTCAAGCTTGGTATCGGCGTAGTAGCGCAGCTCGCCAATCGGCGCGCGGCCGTTGCGGGCCAGCACGTAGATGGCGTAGGCGCGGTCCTCGCCGCCTTTGTCGAAATCTTCAGCATAGGCGATGAAATTTTGCAGCCGGTCGAGCGCCGAATTGAAGCCTTCCTTGCGCACAGTCGATCCTGCCTCCTTCGCCCGCGTCAGGAAGTCGGTGACGTAGGCGGTGAGCCACAGATCGGCGTCGGAAGGTCCCCAGACGCCGAAGGCGCCTGAGGAGTCCTGCATCTCGAACACACGGTCGACGGCTTTCTGCACCCGCTCTTTGAGCGCTTTGTCCTCGGCGATGCCGATTTGCGCGGCCACCGCGTTGGCATAGACGAGCGGCATGGCCCGCGACACCGTCTGTTCGGCGCATCCATACGGATAGCGGTCGAGCTGGGTCAGAAGCGAAGGCACATCAAGACGCGCCGCGGGACCGACAGAGACATTGATGCGCGTGCGCGACGGGATCAGGTCGTGGACGAGATCGCTCGAAAGCGACAGCTTGCCACCGGCTTTGAGCGACGAGATGGTCGTGCGCTTGATATCGCCGGCCGGCGGGAACACGTCGAACGTCATTTCCCGCTTGATCAGAAGGTCATTGGGCCCCGAGACGATGGTCTTCAGCGTCACGCGGCCGACGTCCTTGGGTTTGAAGGCGATGGTTTCGAGCTTCTTGTCGCCGGTCTTGAGGTCGATACTCTTTTCAGAGAGGACCGCAAGTTTCTCATTGCTGGCATCGCCCGTCTTTTCGGCGAGCTGCAACTTGAAGGCTGCTTGCGGCGCTTCGATGTTGTGCACGTCGAAGCCCAGTTGCACTTCATCACCCAGCGTCAGGAAGCGCGGCGCGGCAACCGTCATCGCCACCGCATCGCGGACGATCAGGTCAGCCTCAGCATGTCCGGTCTTGTCGGCGCTCCACGCCACGGCCATGACGCGCACCGTGCCGTTGAAGTCTGGCACATCGAATGTCACGTTGGCAGTGCCATCGGCTCCGACCTTGACGATGCCGGAATAGAGCGACACCACGGTTTCGACCGTCGGGTTGCCTTGCATGGCAACCACGCCGCCGTCGCCGCCGGATTTGAGCTTGCCGCGATCAGCCCGCATGCCGTCGATCAGACGGCCGTAGAAATCGCGGATTTCGAAGGCGAGCTTGGTCTGCGCGTTGAACCACGCTTCGGGTGCCGGCGCTTCGTACTTCGTCAGGTTGAGGATGCCGAGATCGACAGCCGCAACGGTGATGAACGCGTCCTGGCCCTGTGCCAGTCCATCGACCTTCACAGGCACGGTGAGCTTGGACCCCGACTTGAGCTTCTCGGGCAGCGTCAAAGCAACCTTCAGCGTCTTTTCGGATTGATCGAGTGATAGCCACTTGGTGCCGATGGCGCGGCTCGGCATGCGCTTTGCGCCCTCGTCCATGGGACGATAGACGAGTGCCGTCACATAGGCGCCGCCACCCCAGTCGCTGCCGACCGGAATGGCCACTTCGCCGCCGCCCTTGGCGATGTCGGCGTCGAGCATGAGGTTGAGCTTCTGGCCAAGAACAGTGATGAGCGCCTTGCCGCCGGTCTTGGAGGCGATGCGCAGCTTGGCGGTCTCGCCGGCCTTGTAGCTTTCCTTGTCCAGCGCGATTTCGAGTTGTTCCGGGCTATCAACGGCTTCGCCCGACGTGTACCACCCGGCCGAGAATGTGGTGCTTGATGCCGGCCCGCCGGCTTCTGTCGAGGCGACATCCAGGCGATAGCGGCCCCAATCGAGACGCTGGGAAAGTTTCGCGGGCGCGTCCGCCGTGGTGGCGAGGCTGCCGCCGCCAACCTTGCGCTTGGTCGTCACCGCTTCATAGGTCCAGTTGCCGTCGCGGCGATACCACTGCCAGTTCGTATCGAGCCTTGTCAGCGTCCACTCGAGCTTGTCGGTGGCAATCGCCTTGTTGGCGGCGTCGATGGCGACGATGTCGAAGGTCGCGTTCTGATCTTCCTGCACCACGCGCTCAAAGCCCGGCTTGATGCCGATGCGCGGCGATTTCAGATCGACGGGCAGCGTGATCTTGCGTTCGATCGTGCGGCCGCCATCCTCGCGCAACTTGACGAAGATTTCGGCTTCAAGCGGTTTGTCGGTCTTCGGGATCGCCGGCAAGGTCACCGGGATTGTCGCCTTGCCATCCGCGTCCGTCATCAGCGTCGCATCGAGCGCCTGGCGCACCGGGTTGACGAAATCGTCGCTGTTGCCGAACACGTAGCCGGTGAAACCGGCAACGTCCTTGCCGGAGGCTTTGACGATCACTTCTCCTTCAAGGCCAAGGTTCGCCGCCGGCGGGCCGTAGAGATACTTGCCGGTTGCTGCGATTTTGCCAGGTTCCGACGTGGTGAGCGCCGGGGTTTCAGCAGCAAGCGTCATGTCGAGCCGTTCGGGCACGAAGTCTTCGACCAGGAAGGCGCGTTCGGCAATCGCCGCCGCCTTGGGGTCGGTGTGCAGCCACAGCCGCCAGGTTCCCGTCATTGCCGTCTTGGCAAGCGGCAACGTCAGCGAGCGGCCGCCGAGACCCTGGTCGTTCAGCACATAGCGCGCCTGCTCCACGCCATCGGGACGCGAGATGATGAGGGTTGCCGGAATAGCGGACGCCTTACCGGCCGCATCGCGTACAAGCGCGCTGATGGCCACTTCCTCGCCGGCGCGATAGACGCCGCGTTCGGTATAAACGTAGGCGTCGATGGGGCCCGGCACGTCGCGGCCTTTGACGCCGCGGTCGGAAAGATCGAAGGCGTTGAGCGTCAGATCGAGGAACGCATATTCGCCTTGGCCCTTCTCGGCGACGAGAATGGCGGGCGCCGCGCCGCCTTCGCCCTTGGCGACGGCCGCATCGAATTTCACGTAGCCCTTGGCGTCCGTCTTGGCGCTTGCCAGAACTTCGTTGTTCTTGGCAACAAGCTTGACGTTTGCTTCGCCGATCGCGGTCGCATCGGCTAGCGAGCGGACAAAGGCGTGCACACCGTCCGTGCCGGAAAAGGCCGTGAGGCCCAGATCGGACACGATGAACCACTGCGTGGCGCGGCTGCTCTCGTCGTTTTTCGATTTCTCGGCCGGCTTGGCAAACATGACATAGGCGCCGGGCTCAAGCTTGCCGGTCGCGTCCGTCACGGGGACTGCGGTCGTCACGTCGGCGTTGAGCTTGTTGGCGATCTCCATTTCGCCGGAATAGACCTTGACGCCCGAGCGGTCGCGCACGGTGTCGATCTCATAGCTTGAAAGCTGGCGCTGGAAATCGCCCGATTGCAGCGTCGCCACGAGGTTGCGGTCGCCGATCCGGTAGACTTCAATCTCCACCTTCGCGGTGTTGGTGGTGACGACGGGAATGCCCTGTTGCCCACGGCTCGGCAGCACATAGGCCTTGCCGGAAAAGCGCACGATGGCCGAACGATCCGGCACATAGATCGCAAGATCGGACGTCTTGTTCAGATTTTCGCCGACGTCGGAGGGCAGGCCGGAACGGACCTGAAGTTGATAGCGCTCGCCGTGCTTCAAGCCTTCTACGCACAGGTTCTTGCCGTCCTGCACCAGGCTCTGCGGATCCTTGCCATCTACGGAAACGAACTTGGAAACGTCGGTCTGCGTGCGCGACAGATCTTCCGAAAACTGCAGGCAGACGCGTGGCGGGCTCGCTTCCTGATCGACCCGGTAGTCGGTCATTCGGAAGCCGTGCTCGGCGCGCAGCTTGTCGTAGGCTTCACGCGTCTTCTGATCGTCGGCGAGGTCGAGGCTGAGCTTCAAGGCGTCAATGGCCGGCCGCCAGTAGGAGCGCCGCTCCAGCGAGGTGCCGAGCACCGAAAGCGCGTGGGCCCGCTCGGGCCCATCCTTGGCCAATTCATAGCCGCGATAGGCGGCGCCGGAGGCATTGACGGGCAGGTCATAGCGTTCCGATCCTTTGTCGGGATCGGGCTTCACGGCCAACAGTGCTTCTGCAAGCCTCAGCCAGGTTGCGGACGTTTTGTCATCGGCAACGACAGCGCTCGCGAACAATCGGGAGGCCGCGCGCGGATCGGCCGCAAACACCTTTTCGGCCTCGTCGCGCAATTGCTGTGCTGTCCTGCCATCGGATTTCCATCCGGTTTTGAGGAACGCCTCGTAGCGCTTGGCATCGGCGGCGACGCCCTCGTGCGAAAACTTGTTTTCGGCACTGGAAGCCTGCGTCGCGGGAACAAGTGCGATCAGGAGGAAATAGGCGAAGCGCAAAATTGCGTGCATGGGAAGCCACCCTTCAATTGTGCTTCAAGCCGGCGCCGGTTCGGCGCAGTCCTTGAAGCTTCAACACAATATCGGCGCTCGTGGCGGTTTGATGAACCCCAATGGGCCCTATCGGCGGGAGCGCGGCAGCTTAGTTCCGCTGCGCCGGCATCGAAAGAGCGACGATACAACGAAAAGAGCCCCCGGGGATAACTCCCCGCGGGCTTTACGCGCTACTGACTAGCGTTGGTAAACGATAGGTTAAATCGGGCGCCGCCCGCCTTATCCGCGCGAAGCGGGCCGTGCTGCCGGTTTGGCCGAGGTCTCTCGGGCGGCCACGAGACTGGGGACGAGCGGGTTCAGGGCCGGTTTGGCCGGGCTTGCCTTGGCCCACAGCCGTTCGAACGAGGCTTCCGCATGCCGGGTCGCGACAGCATCATCGCCGTGGAACATCTGGAATGCATCGCGTTTTACCGGATCGCGGCGCATGCAGTCGCCGATCCAGACCCGGGTCGCGCCCAAAACCAGCTGCTCGTGAGCAGCGGTGTAGCGGGCGTCTTTGAGAATGCGCACGTCAACGGCGTCGAGATCGGTCAGCGCCGGGCCGGAAAGCCCGGCAGATACTGGCTCCGCATCAAGTACGATGGCGCGGATGGAAATTGCGGTGTTGGCCTCTGCGGCCACGAACTTGGCAAGCGCGCGCAGGCACGGGCTATCCAGATTGCGGGCGAGAACCGTCCACTTCAATTGACCTTCGAACGCCACGTCGCGGGCACGGTCAACCACCTCACTCATGAACGAAATCAGCGACGCCTCCTTCTCCTCGCGGCATTGAGCAACCTGGCGAGACGGAGACGAAACATGCATGTGAGGATTCCCATTATATCGAGCGGTCAACCGGCAAACCTTGCCGGCGGGCGCTTGTTGTTGGGGCCATTTAGCCGTCAAGACCGTTAAACAAGAGTTTCCGCTCTGGTCGATTTATGACGGCCCGCAGCGAAGTCCTTGTCTATCCCAAAGATTTTATTATTCCGCGGCCGGCGGCGCCATGCGCCCGATCAATTTCAAGTCGTTTTCTGTAAAGGCTTCGTCGTCCGATCCATGGCCATCGTCGAGATCGCTGGCATCATCATCGCTGGCGTTGAACGCCAGCTCGATCTGCTGGGGCGCCTCGGCCATCGCCAGTGCCGCGCCGTTATGAGCGCGGGCGAACACCTGACGCAAACCGTCGGGAACGCTGGCTTCGCTGACCGGCACCGAGAAAGTCGCCGTTTCACGTTGAAGCGTCACATCGACCATGCCGGGCTTGTCGGCATTGGGCGTCACGCGAGCATCCGGCTCGTTCCACGGAAGATTGACGACGACGTTCGTGTCGCCTGACGATTGAGCTTCCTTAGTCTCGATCTGCGCCAGCGCATCCGACAATCGCGCAATGGCAGGTGCCGTATTGCCATTGGCGGCAACCTTCACTGTCACTTCCGCTTCCGGCGGAGGCGGCGGGACAGGGCGGGGGATGCGCGGCGATTGCGGGGCGTGCGCGAACCGCGGCGGCATCGGCTGCGGTTGGTAGGTCTGCGCATAAGGTCCAAACCGCGAGACATGCTCGGGGTCGAGCGGCGCCTGCGGCGGCGGTGGCGCAAAGCCCGGTCCACCATGCTGCTGCGCATGAGGCTGCGGCGCCTCGCGGCGTGGCGCGGTCAACACGGATGCCAGTGTGTCGTTGGCGGGGCGCGTCATGTCGTTCGCCGGCTCGGCCGCTACGATTGGCGGCGCGGACATAGCTGGCTGCGGGTTCAGCCGCCGCATGGCATCGGCGCGCCGTGCCGCGCCCATTACCGCGCCCAGGATGATGTCGGACCATGCCCCGTCGGTAAACTTGTAAACGCGGAAGGCATCGCTTCCGGCAAACTTCGATCCCTGACGCGCCAGGCGCTTCTTGATGCTCGAGGCCGTCGGCAGCATCGTGCGCTTGAAGATTTTTTCTTTCTCAAAGCTCGCGAACAGGTTGGACAGCAGCTGCGCTTCGACGCGCAAAGCTTCGCGCTCGTGCGGATTGAGCCGCGGCGGTGCGTCGAGCGGCACGGCGACGTAGTAGTCGCCGTTCATGTCGAACACGACGTGACGGAAAATCTCGAAGTTCTCGCGGATCTGCCGGTCCTTGTGGATGTCGTTGAAGCGCGACAGGATTTGGATCACCGGTCCGCGCTCGGCTGCGTGCATCTTCGGCATCAGTCCATCGAGCCGGCCTGCCGGCCGCTGCACCATCGAAACGAGGAACAGGCACAGATCGACGAACAGCGCGACCGCAAGCGGAACGTAGTCGCGCTTCGACAGACCGCCCTGCTCGGCGGAAAATTCCGCCTGCCGCTGTGCGGCGCCGTCTTCAACCGACTGTACGGCCTTCTTCTGCAGTTCGCGCAGCTCGTCCGCAGACGGCGGCAGCTTGAACGCCAGTGCGCCATAAAACGTGGTGGTGAGGCGGCGGAACGCTTCGATCGTCGCTTCGGAGCCTTCAACCGCGGCAATCTCCGGCTTCGACAACTCTGGCAACTGGTCGATGGCTTTGACGACGCCGCGCAATGCCGTCTGCAGCTGCGGGTCGGGGCAAGAGATGTTTGCGCCCTTGCTGTCGGCAAACGTCGTCTTCTCGGCGCGTTCCGCAAGGTCGGCGCGGATCTGGCGCAGCTGCGGGTCGGTACGAAAGGCGTTAAAGCCCGTCACCGTCATGTCGAGCTTGCGCCCCAAGGACTTCATGAACTCGTTGCGCGTGCCGGTCTTGGCATCGAACGTGGACGCATCGGCGGTGACGATCTTGGCAAGGTCGCCGTCCAGTGCCGACATCTCGCTTTTGACGGAGGTGACGCGGCCCTTGACGAATTCGGACGCAAAGGTGAAGCGCTGGGCGTCATCCTCGCGCATCTTGCGGCGCGGGCCGTCGCCCGGCTTCGAGTTGGGACAGGACGTGCCTTTGGCGCGCTCAAGTTCCGCCTTCTCGGTCGATACGGCGGTCAGCTGGATCAACGTCGCCTGCAACTGCTCCAGCCGGGTCGATGCGCCCTGCAGCGAATTCTGCACCTGCGACACGGCGCTTTCCGCCGATCGCGACGCCTCACCCCGGCTTTCCAGCACTTTCCAGTAGAAGCCGAACCCGAACCCGATCGAAATGAGCGACAGGAACACGTAACCGAAGACGTAGAACGCGCGGGTGATGAATGGCTGCGGCTTGAACATCTGGTCGAGCAGCCAGATGATCATGGTCATCAGCATGGCGACCGAAAAGCCGATGATCAGCTTATGCACGAGCGGCAGATCGCCCATGTTGGCTTCGATGAGTTCCAGCATGCCGACGTAGGTTGCAACCCACGACAGCGCGCCAAGGCCGACGATCAGGATCGTTCGCTTGAAATCCCGCGGCGGCTTTGCCGGCTTGTCGGCGGCAGGCTCGTCGAAGTCTTGAAAGCTTGCGGCGCCGCGTCCGCTAGTCTTTGAAAATTCAGGTTCAACACGCATGGCATCCCACCCAGCATTGGGTGCTCCTCGGCGACCTTCATCGAACCGCCTTCAAGCGTTTTGATGTTTGAACTGGGGCTCGGCGGTGTCGAAAGCTGGGGCGCTTTTGTGGCGCACGTCGCCTCTCCCCTAAGGGTGAGGAAATAGAAGACCTAGTTCTGCAGCAGCGATTTCAGCGTTTCGAGGCCTGGCGAGAGATCGCGGCGTTTGTCTGAGGCGACACGCGTCGCCGCAGGGGTCGTGACAGAGGACGTCTGCGGCGCGCTCCGGTTTGCGGCGGGCGCATGCATGGGCGGAGCCGGCCGCGGCGGGACCAGATCGGGCCGCGGATATAGCTTCGCGTGCTGGGACAAATCCTCGAGCAGGCGATCGACAAGCGGCGCGGCCACTTGCGCGGCGTGCAGGTTGTTGGCCCATACTTCACTGGCCGAACCGGTGCCGACGAGCACGACATAGGAGTAGGCCGCGCCGTTGGCGAACTGCAGTCCGCCGGTGATCCAGGCATCGATGGTCGCGTTGGGATCGGCGGACACCTGCGTCCCGGTTTTGGCAAAATGCACCCGCATGTCGCCGCGGCGGGCCGCGCACCAGTGGCTCAAGGACTTGAGTGTGCCATGCGATGCGCCGCCGGTCTGATAGCACAGCGGAGCCTGCAACAGCGTCTGTAACATCGGATTGGCGCTGCGCTTGATGAGGGAGGAGGGCGTAATGGCCGGCGGCGCTGCGGCGGCCACGCCTGCTCCGTCGTCGCCCTTGATCGTATAGTCGTAGGCGTGAATGAGGCTCGGCATCTTGACCGGCTTGGCCCCCTTGCCGATGAGGGACGCCAGGATCACAGCCGACATATGATGCACACGCCTTGGCGCGCCTGCGATCTGTCCCAGCACGACGGCGGTGGAAGGCGGCGTGCCACCCAGCGTCGCAGCCGGCGGCATGGCAAAACCGAAGCCATCGATCAGGGATTTGATGCGGGCCTGCCCGATCAGCGCGGTGCGGTTGATGAGCGGATTGTTGAGCGAGCAGGCGAATGAGACGAGCGCGCGCCGCCCGTGCCGCTCATTGCCGTGCTTGTCGCACGTTTCAAGCCCCTTGGCCGGCGCTTCGGTATCGACGTAGAGGCTGTCGGGTGTGTCCTTGCCCTCATTGGCGATGGCGATGGCCGCGATCATCTTGCCGGTCGATGCGATCATGCGGCCCTCGGCCGATGCATCATAGAGCCCGTTTTGCGGATTGCGGGCGAGGGCCGAGCCGAAATACGGCGCGGTCTCTCCGGTCTCGTAATAGCGCAGGATATTTCCCTCGGCGTCCGCCGCGGCAACGACAATGCTGGGCGTCTTCAAGTCCGCGCTGGCCTTGGCCGGATCGAGCGTGTAGCCCGCCGTCAGGCGAGACGACCACTTGCCATCGACGGCTGAGAGTTCCCGGTCGATCTTTTGACGGAAGGCGAGATTTTCGGCGATGTCGAAGGTCGTCGTCACGCCGCGCACGTAGTCGCGCCAGCCAAAGCCATAGCGCTGCTTCATCTCCTCTCGGATCCCGAAGCGGGCGGCCGGCAGCAGCACGTTGGCGCGGATCGTCGGATTGGCCTCGGCGCGCTTGGCATGCTCGGGCACATAGAGTTCGAGCGCCGCTTGAAGCTTGGGCCTCACCTTCGGGTCGGGCGGGCCGCCGGCCAGTGCCATCAACTCGAAGACGGTCGCCTTCTGCGCCTCCGCATCGTCGATCAGTTTTTCCGCGCAGGTCCTGGCGCGCACCTCGGTGATGTAGCGCCAGCGGTCGAGCCGCACCTCATTCAACTTCTCGCTGCCTTCCAGCAGGATGATCGGCTTGTTGACGGCGGAGGCGAGCACGAACTGTTCGGCGATCGAGAGATCCTTGGCATCCTTGCCGAACACGATCTGGCTGGTCACGGCGACGCCGTGAAGCGGCTGACCGCCGGTGCGCTGGGCGAGCCAGATGTGGTTTGCCGCCCACTGTTTCAGAAGCGTATCGTCGCCGCCACGGGTCAACTCGCGGTAGATGACGGGTGCAAGCCACCATTCGCGGAACTTGCGCGACAGCTTGGTGAGGCCGCCTTCGCTGCGGCTCGGCGGCGTCTTGTAGATCACACGGGCAAACTGCATCGGCAGAGTCGATCCGCCGACGCCGAGGCTCGGCCGCCCGCTCGAGAGCGTGCGGGTGATGGTGGTGATCGGGATCTTCAAAACGCCGGTCAGGTCGATGCCGAACGGGTTCAGCGGTCCGCCGAGGTAGCGGTCTTCATGAT
>WBZP01006900.1_pt1 | contig 11097 bp, 10 predicted proteins | sample 5204301 | NCBI WGS metagenome assembly WBZP01 (sample SAMN12412401, study PRJNA552823) | activated sludge metagenome | isolation source: activated sludge from nitrification reactor of wastewater treatment plant... | place: USA: Pennsylvania | collected 2017
ATGCCGCTATCCAAGATTTTGGGTTATGTGTTTCTGCCCGCCATCATCACCGCCCTGATTGGTTGGTTTGTTCCAAAAATGATCTTCGGCAGCACCATCATGGGAACCCAGGCCAATGACGCCTTTATTTTCGCCTGCCTGCCGATCATTGCCTTTTATGTGTCGCTCTGGGTTAAGGCAACGGGACAGGATAAACGAGGGATCGGCGCCCTGCTGTTCATATTTTCCATCAGCATCATTTTCTGGACAATCTATAATCAAAATTCCACCGGGCTGACGATTTGGGCGGAAAAGCACACAGACCGGGTTGCTTCGGAAACAACCGCGAAAATAACCGGCGCCATTTTCCCCATGCAGGAAGTGACGGACACGCCCAGGTTGGTGAATAAGGTGAATGAATTTTTCGTGGATGTGAAAGATGACAGCGGTAAAGTGATACAAACGATGGGCCCCGACCCTTATTTCAACAATGTTCCGAAAGACCAGTGGCCAAACGGAAAACAGGTCAAACTCATCAATACCGAACTGTTCCAATCGATCAACCCGCTGTTCATTGTGCTATTGACACTCATCTTTGTGCCGCTGTTCGATTACCTGCGTAAAAAAGGAAAAGAACCCAGCACCGCATCCAAATTCGGCATGGCCCTTTTTATTTCCGGATTATCGGCACTCGTCATGGTATTTGCGATCATGTCCGTACCATCGATCTATGGATATAAAACAGCGCCGGCCTGGCTTTGGGGCACTTACTTCGTTTTCACCGTCAGTGAGATATTCCTGAGCCCGATCGGGTTATCACTCGTTTCCAAACTGGCTCCCGCACGCCTCACTGCCCTGATGATGGGCGGTTGGTTCCTGTCTACTTCCATTGGTGGTAAGGTGGCCGGCGTGATGACCAGTTTCTGGGATGATTTCACGGATAAGAAAGTATTTTTCCTGATCCTCACCATTGCAGCATTCATCGGAGGTATCCTGATTTATTCCAGGATCAGATCCCTCAATGCCATTGTAAAAGAAAAGACCGGTACTGCTTAAGCGGTTACACATCATTGAATGAAAGGCGATATCTGCGATATCGCCTTTTTTATTACCTTACTTCACTAAAACCAACTGTTCATGTCAGGAAAAAAGACCTTCCAGCCATTTGTTTCCCCACAAACGAACATGCCCGAACTGACCGTCAAGTCTATTCTGCTGGGCAGTCTCTTTGGGGTGATCTTCGGTGCAGCCACCGTTTACCTGGCCCTGAAAGCCGGGCTGACGGTATCCGCTTCCATACCGATTGCGGTCATAGCGATTACCCTTGGCCGTAAGTTCTTCCGCACCACCATCCTGGAAAATAACATCATACAAACCACCGGTAGCGCGGGAGAGAGCATAGCCGCCGGTGTGGCATTTACCTTACCCGGTTTTCTCTTCCTGTCATCACCCGACAGCGCATCCTATTTCAATTACCTTACGATCCTCATCCTGGCGATCGTAGGCGGCATGCTGGGCACTTTACTGATGGTGCCCCTTCGCCGGGCGCTGATCGTCAATGAACATGACACGCTCCCTTATCCTGAAGGTACGGCTTGCGGTGATGTGCTTAAGGCCGGTGAAAAAGGCGGCGATTTTGCCCGCACGGCCTTTTGGGGCCTGGGTGTGGCTTTTGTGTATGCCATTCTCCAGAAAATACTGCATGTGATCGCGGAAACCCCGTACTGGATCACCAAACAAACCAATAAATTCTTTCCATCGGCCAAGGTCAGCGGGGAGATCACGCCTGAATACATGGGCGTCGGATATATCATCGGCCCCAGGATCGCAGGTGTGCTGGTGGCGGGCGGCGTATTGAGCTGGCTTGTATTGATCCCATTGCTGGCATCGATCGTTCCGGCAGACACCATCGCCAGCCAACTGGTGAAACTGGGCTACCTGGCCGATATTACCAAAGATGGCGGCAAAGGCGGGTGGAATGCGGCCACCCATACATTTAACGATTACTCCTCCGCCATCTACTACGCGTTCATCCGACAGATCGGTGCCGGAGCCGTAGCCGCAGGCGGCATCATTACGCTGATCAAAACCATCCCCACTATTGTAAAATCGGTGAAAGGAAGTATCGGCTCGATACGTAATAAAAATACGGAGTCGGAAGGCAATGCCACACTGCGTACAGAGAAAGATCTCGACATGAAAGTGGTGGGCCTGGGTTCACTGGGGCTGATAGCGATCATCGCCATTTTGCCACAGGTGCCCGGAGACAGTATCATTCAAAAATTACTGATCGGCATACTGGTGATCGTTTTCGGTGCACTCTTCGTGACCGTATCCTCTCGTATCGTTGGCCTGATCGGCTCTTCGAATAACCCTATCAGTGGTATGACCATTGCCACGGTGATGGGTACCAGCCTGATCTTTATGGCCGTTGGCTGGACCGGCAATTCATACGAACCGCTTGTACTGGTTGTGGGCGGCATGATCTGTATCGCCGCAGCCAATGCCGGTGCCACTTCCCAGGATCTGAAAAGCGGGTACATCGTTGGCGCCACCCCAAGGAACCAGCAGATCGCGCTGTTCGTAGGAGCCATCGTCAGTTCCATCGTCATAGGCCTCACCATCAAATTCCTGGACAAACCAACGGCCGACATGGCCGCACAAGGCATCCAGCATGCCATCGGAACAGAAAAATACCCCGCACCGCAGGCAACCCTGATGGCCACACTCATCAAAGGCATATTATCGTTTAACCTTGACTGGCAGTATGTTTTCGTAGGCGTGTTCCTCGCTATTGTGATGGAACTCTGCGGTATCAAGGCACTGAGCTTTGCCGTCGGCGCATACCTTCCATTGTCCACCACCCTCCCAATATTTATCGGGGGTGCGATCAAAGGATTCGTTGATCACAAAAAGAAAAAAGACCATATTGAAATCACCCCGGAAGAGGAGGAACTTGGCAAGGGAAGCCTGTTTGCCACCGGACTGGTTGCCGGAGGTGCAGTGGCCGGTGTGGTCATCGCATTTGTTTCGGGCAGCGACGGCGGAGATAAGTTTCTTCGAACCATCAGTATGGAGGGCGGCTTAACGTCGAGCCTGGGCGAACATGGCTATTTCCTGATGGGCGTATTGTTCTTTGCCGCAATGGGATGGGTGTTGTATAAGACGGCCCTGAAAAAGTAAATCTTGCAACGCTATCAAAGCCGGCGGAGAGAATGGTTTCACGAATGGAAAATGGTAATATCATACAGATGTTACGAGTAGTTTCTATCATTATTCTGACATTCTTCACAACTCCATTGTTTACGCAGGGGCAAGTGCGGAATGTTTCAATAGAGATTTTCGCTTCGCACAAAAATTACTGGCTCAAACTGAGAACGGATCTGGATAAACACAAAGCCATCGTTTACTTGTACAGAATCGATTCCCTCAGGGATGTTTATTTTGATTATACGGATGCATATCTTAAAAATCCCAACCTGAGTAAGGAAGATATCCTTCGGTTCCGTTTTATAAGGGATACCCAGGAAATACGATATGCCTGGTTTATATCCGATACATTCACCATTGACCTTAAAAAAAACCGGGCTTTCCGGAAGGTTGCAAATGATATGCTGCAAGCGGAAAAAGCTGATTTTGCCAACCAGATGCCTAATGTGGTTACAGCCGACGGTACGTCATTCAGCATTTTAATTCAAAGAAAAAAGCAATTATTGTCAGCACGCGGACACTCACCCGTTAAAGAAAGGCATCCGCTACTTTACAAGTACTTACATGAATTATATATGGCAGACAAAGAAAGAGGCAAACAATCTTTCCTGCATCCAAACTACCAGTTTTGTTGCCTGTAATTTTTGATGTCAAAATATGATTTCATAATACCAAGCGTATCCGATTCATTTATCATCAAACTGAGTGATGATTTGCGAATGAGTAATCATGCTTTGCAGTGTCCTAAACCAAGATTTAGCCTCCGATAAGCACCTGCTTACATTCTTTATATTCACAGAAACAACAGACAACAGCCTTTTTCAGTAATTTTCGTTTTAAATCAACATTTGTATGTGGAAGAACCATCCCAAGGCCTTGCCATTCCTCTTTTTCAGTGAAATGTGGGAACGATTTGGCTATTACCTGATGATCGGCATTTTTACTTTATACCTGAAGGATGCCACTGCAGGTTTCAATATGGATGAAAAAGAATCCGCGAGCCTGTACGGAACTTTTATCGCGTTGGTTTTTTTCACGCCTTTTCTCGGGGGTTTACTGGCTGACCGTTATCTCGGTTACAGGCGCTCGATCATCATGGGTGGCCTCCTGATGGGTGTAGGTTATTGTTTGATGAGCATCCATAACCTTCAGATGTTGTATTTCTCCATGACCCTGGTGATACTCGGCAACGGATTTTTCAAACCTAATATTTCCACCCTGCTTGGTAATGTATATTCCACCCCGCAATACATGTCGCAAAAAGATGAAGGCTACAACATCTTTTACATGGGTATCAATATCGGCGCATTCGTTTGCAATTTTTTCGGGGCGGCCTTATATACCACCATCGGTTGGGGGGCAGCTTTTATAGCCGCGGGCATTGGCATGTTCATTGGTGTCATCACTTTTATCTCAGGCACGAAGCATTATAAACAATTTGATACCTTAAAACCCCTGAAACCCGGCGATATGCCGTTGTGGAAGATTCTTTCCCTCGTAATCCTCCCTTCATTGATCTTTGGCGTCATTGGCTGGTTCATCAAAGGAGACGGTTACATTTTCGATTCCAATTCCACCGATGCGTTCATTTTTGCCTGTATCCCGGTGCTTGTGTTTTATGTGGCTTTACTGCTGCGGAGTAATTCGGATGAACGGCCGGCCATCGCAGCCATGCTGGCCATTTTTGCCGTGGTCATACTTTTTTGGGCCATATTCAAGCAGAACGGCTCCGCGCTGAACACCTGGGCCAGCCGCTATACGGAAAGACATGTAAGCGGAACCCAGGAAAAAGTACTGTCATCTCTTAAACTCACAGAAACCATCCGGTATACAAAGGACTCCGTAACCCAAACCGATGATCAATTCAGAAAAATAAAACTGGATGGTAAGGAAGTAAAGGAATGGAACTATCCTTCTTATTTTAAGAACATCAACAAAAATGACACCCAGATAAAAGATGGCGATGCAGTGAAAGCCTGGGCTCCTAACCTCAGCCAGTCGATCAACCCTTTCTGGGTGATTTTCCTCACGCCGCTGGTTGTGGCCATGTTCACCTGGATGAGACGTAAAGGCAAAGAACCTTCTACACCCACCAAGATCGCCTTTGGGCTGCTGATCTCCGCATTATCGGTTCTCGTAATGATCGCAGCCGTTAAAGCCGGCAATAATGGAACAGAAAAAGTGAGCATCTGGTGGCTCATTGGCAGTTACGGCGTGGTAACCATTGGAGAATTATTCCTAAGCCCGATGGGCCTTTCGCTGGTTTCCAAACTAAGCCCGGTACGAATCACATCCCTGATGATGGGCGGATGGTTCGTGTCCACTTCCATCGGAAATAAACTCAGCGGGATACTGGCCAGCCAATGGGATAAATATGATAACAAGGCCAACTATTTCTGGCTGAACTTTGTCTTGCTGTTTGCCGCCGCTTTGTTCCTGTTCCTGATGCTTAAATGGCTGAACAGGGTGATGAAGGAAAAAGGAGTTAATTAGAAATGTAAAATATCCAATGTAAAATATTCAATGGAGTTTTATACCAGTATGTGCTTGTCGTGATTATTGTAGAAAATTCATTGTAGAAAGAAGAAAAGATATTATCCATATGTACATTTTCCGAAGCGAAAAGTAATTAACTTGATAATTGGAAATTTTACATTTTTCATTGGCACCCATGAGTATCCGAGTATTTAAATACCTCTCTCCACTGATACTATACCTGCTTGTATTCAGGGCCTTCCGGTGCCATGGCTGGGAAGTGTGGTTGCCGATGGTATTTTCCTGGATCGTTATTCCCGGGGCCGAATTATTCATCAAACCAGACGATCATAACCTGAGCGCCGCGGAAGAAGAAGTGGCAAAGAAAAACATCGCTTACGATATAATGCTCTACATCATCGTACCGATGCAATTTACCGCCCTGTATTTTTTCCTTCAATCCATGCAGGAGACAGGATTAACAGGCTGGGACAGGGCCGGCCGTATTTTATCGATGGGCATGTGTTGCGGCATTTTTGGCATCAATGTAGGTCATGAGCTCGGGCATCGTATCCATCTATACGAACAGTGGATGGCGAAAGCCCTTTTATCCACATCGCTCTATATGCATTTCTTTATTGAACATAACCGAGGTCACCACAAACGGGTAGCCACGCCCGAAGATCCCAGTTCGGCAAGGTTTAACGAACCTGTCTACAGTTTTTATTTCCGGACCATCATTTTCTCTTACCTCTCTGCCTGGCATATTGCCGGCAGGGAATGCCGTAAGCGCGGACATTCAGTGTTTAGTCTGCATAATGAAATGATCCAGGCGCACCTGTTGCAATTATCGTTGCTGATACTTGTATATTACTTTTTTGGCGGCACCGCATTGATCTGCTTTCTGATCGCAGCTTTGATTGGCATATTATTGCTGGAGACGGTCAATTATATCGAACATTATGGCCTGAGCAGAAAACAAACGGGTCAAGGCGTTTACGAAAGAACCATGCCTCATCACAGCTGGAACAGCAACCATGTAATTGGAAGGATCATGTTGTTTGAACTCAGCCGCCATTCCGACCATCATTACCTGGCAAGCAGGAAGTACCAGGTACTCCGGCATCATGATGACTCCCCGCAACTTCCCACCGGGTATCCCGGCAGCATGCTGTTGGCGCTCATTCCGCCACTATGGTTCCGCGTTATGAATAAAAGGATCAGGATGGCAAATCCTTAATAGCCGGATTAAGACCCGATAATAGGCGCACCAAAGTATGTGTGCAACACTTCCGGCAGCTTGATCCCTTCAGGCGTTTGATTGTTCTCCAACAACGCGGCAACGATCCTGGGCAAGGCCAGTGAGGATCCGTTCAAGGTATGCACCAATTGCGGTTTTCCATTTTCATCTTTGTACCGGATCTTCATGCGGTTGGCCTGGAAGGATTCGAAATTGCTGACGGAACTTACTTCGAGCCATTTCTGTTGTGCGGCGCTGAACACTTCAAAATCGTAGGTGAGGGCGGATGTGAAACTCATATCGCCGCCGCATAAACGAAGTATTCTGTAAGGCAGTTTCAGAAATTGCAACAGCCTTTCCACATGGTTGACCATTTCTTCCAGGGTATGATAACTGTTTTCCGGTTTGGTCATCTGGATGATCTCCACTTTATCGAACTGGTGCACGCGGTTCAATCCGCGCACATCGCTGCCGAAACTGCCGGCCTCCCGGCGAAAGCAGGGCGTATAGGATGTCATGCGGATAGGAAGGTCTGATTCTTTCACGATCTCATCGCGGTAGACATTGGTCACCGGCACTTCGGCCGTGGGGATCATATAAAAACCATCGGCCGTAATGGCGTACATCTGCCCTTCTTTATCCGGCAGTTGCCCGGTACCGTAAGCGGTGGCTTCGTTCACCATCAGCGGTGGCAGGTATTCTGTATAACCGGCCCCCGTATTATAATCAAGAAAATACTGGATCAGGGCGCGCTGGAGCCTGGCCCCCTTACCCTTATACAGCGGAAAGCCGCTTCCGGTGATCTTGGCTCCTGTTTCAAAATCGATCAGGTCGTACTGTTTGATCAGCTCCCAGTGAGGCTGCGCACCGGCAGGTAAAACGGGCATGACACCCCCTTCCCTGACCACTTCGTTTTCTGCGGGTGTTTTTCCTTTGGGTACCGATGTATGGGGTAGATTAGGCAGGGTGATCAGTTGCTTATTGAACAGTTCTTCCAGTTGTGCGAGTGCGGTGTTTTTTTCACTCAATTGAGATTTCAGGTCAGACACTTCGGTTTTCCTGGCTTCCGCCTGATCCTTTTCACCCTTAGCCATGAGCATACCGATCTCTTTAGACAGGCCGTTGATGGTTGCCTGCATCGATTCCGTCATGCTCTTCAGTTTGCGAATTTCCTCATCAGACGAGAGGAGTTCATCGATCAGACCCGGGTTGGCGAAATTTTTCACTGCCAGCCGCTCTTTCACCAGTTCCCTGTTCTGCCGTATAAAATTTATCTGTAACATGTATCCTTCCGGTTTTTAGATTTCCTTAAGAAGGCAAAGATAATCGGGAAAAGCTTATTCCCTACTTTTGCGCCATGCACCATTCGGAGGAAGACCTGACGATACGCTGGCTGAAGCTGCGAATCAAACTGAAGGAACGTTTTGGCATCAAACCCGATGTAAATGGCGTATTGATGCTGATCGGCGTGCAGGAACTGGGCCAGGGGCCGCAGGAATTCAGCAAGGAACAAAAGCAGGACCTGATGCATATTGCCGTTTGCACGATATTATCGGCTTCCGGATATTATGTGTCGGATGGCCTGGATGATGAAGGCTGGCCACATTTTACCCAGATAAAAGAACTGCCCGTATTGAACGTTACCGAGCAGGAAGATTTCCTGAAAGATCATATCTTGCTCTACTTTCAAAACCAGGGATTCCTGTAGGCGCCCCCGGATTATTCAAACTTGAACCATTTAAACCATACGATGAAAGCAAAAACTATCTTACTGGCCATGTTAAGCCTGGCCTGTTTCAGTGTTACGGCCCAGGTTAAGAAGACTACCCAAAAAACCAAGCCCGTGGAGGTCAACCGAACTGCTGCCAAACGAAGTTCAGTAAAAGACAAAAGCATCAGGGTGAAGATCACTACCGACTCCGGTATCATCATCGTCAAATTATATGATTCCACCCCCCTGCACCGGGATAATTTCGTCAAACTGGTCAACCAGAAATTTTACGACAGCCTGATGTTTCACCGCATCATTCCCGATTTCATGATCCAGGGCGGCGATCCGATGAGCAAGAATGCAACTGCGGGCAGTATGCTGGGCATGGGCGGCGGTGATATGGCGAGGATCCCCGCGGAATTCCGCCCTTATCTATTTCACAAAAAAGGGGCGCTGGCCGCGGCCCGTGACGGTAACCCCGAAAAAGCCAGCAGCGCCTGCCAGTTTTATATCGTGGAAGGAAGGGTGTCCAACGACAAAGAACTGGATATGATCCAGCAGCAGAAAGGCATCAAATTTTCACCTGAGCAGCGCCAGGCTTACACAACCGTTGGCGGCACGCCATTCCTCGACCAGGATTACACCGTTTTTGGAGAGGTAGTCAGCGGCCTGGAAGTGATCGACAAGATCATCAATGTACCCCGGGATGCCAATAACCGCCCGCTGGGTGATGTGCGCATGAAGATGGAATTGCTGAAATAGGCTTTCATTCATTCTTTATTTCGCTAAATTGCAGCCAAGTTTTAACCAATAAATCGATTCTGATGAATTATCCTGCCAATCTCAGGTACACCAAAGACCACGAATGGGTTTTACTGGAAGGGAATGTTGCCACCGTCGGCATTACCGATTTCGCCCAACGTGAACTGGGGGATATCGTATATGTTGATATCAGCACAAAAGGCAAAACATTGTCTGCCGAAGAAGTATTCGGTACAGTGGAAGCGGTGAAAACCGTGAGTGACCTCTTTCTGCCGGTTGCAGGTACCATCACGGAGGTTAATCCTGCCCTGGAAGCCAACCCGGAACTGGTCAACAGCGATCCGTATGAACAAGGATGGATGATCAGGATGACCGTCAGCAATCCCGATGATGTAAGCGGATTGATGAATGCAGAAGCATATGCTGCCATCGTCAGCTAAGTCTTCAGAAACCCACCCTGTGATATGAAACCACTGTCTGTAAAGAGCTTTTTGCCCGGCATAGCCTGGTTTTTTGTCATACTGTACCTCATCTGTATGCCTGGCGACGAGATCCCGGAACCCACCGGTTGGTGGGAATGGATCAAGTTGATCCAGTTCGATAAGATCGTACATATGGGCATTTTCGCCCTGCTGGTCTTTTTGTTCATGTTACCCATTGCCCGTGCTCCATTCAGCAGGAAGAAGAAAGCGGAACTTTTTCTGCTGATCGTATTATCTGCCATTGCCTGGGGAATGGGCACCGAACTGATCCAGAAATTCTTCGTTCCGACCCGTTTTTTTGATATGATGGACTTTACGGCTGACAGTATCGGTGCAACAATCTCCTACTTTGCCACGCGTAAGTACCTCCTGAACCATTTTGAACATACCCCGGAATAAGGGCCGCATACACAGGCACAATCAACCCGAAGGACTATATTTGTAGAGATAAGAATAAAACATGGAATATAATACAACCAGAAACCACCTGATCATGAAAGAGTATGGCCGCCACATTCAAAGAATGGTGGAATACTTACTGACGATCAAAGACAAGGAAACCAGGCAGCGCAACGCCTATGTGGTGATCGAACTGATGGGCTTCCTGAACCCGCACCTGAAGAACGTAGAAGACTTTCGCCATAAATTATGGGATCACCTTTTCCTCATCAGCAATTTTGAACTTGATGTGGACAGTCCCTATCCGATACCAACCCGCGAAACCCTCAAAGCCAGGCCCGAAAGGCTGCGCTACCCCAAAAAATACCCCAAGTTCAACCACCTGGGAAAAAATATCGAGCATGTGATCGACAAGGCGCTGAAAGAAGAAAACCCCGATAAACGCCAGGGCTTTGCCAATTCGATCGCTTATTACATGAAGCTCACTTATAGCAACTGGCATAAAGAGCTGGTGCATGATGATACCATTCAGAGCGAACTCAACAGCATTACAGACGGGCAACTGGAATTCACCAACAGGCCATTTGTTAAGCACCGCACGGATAACCGCCCGGAACGAGACGATTACAATACCGCACGGGTGTCTTACCGCCAGAATTACGGGAACCGAGATAACCGCGGAGGACAGGGCGGACGCGATAACCGTGGAGGACAGGGCGGACGCGACAACCGCGGAGGACAAGGTGGACGAGACAACCGCGGAGGAAACAGGGGGTTTAAGAAGAGATATTAGAAAGAAGTACTCAGTACTAAGCACTAAGCACTATGCACTATGCACT
>WBZP01006902.1_pt1 | contig 11095 bp, 12 predicted proteins | sample 5204301 | NCBI WGS metagenome assembly WBZP01 (sample SAMN12412401, study PRJNA552823) | activated sludge metagenome | isolation source: activated sludge from nitrification reactor of wastewater treatment plant... | place: USA: Pennsylvania | collected 2017
CGCGGGCCTTGGTGGCTATCTCGCCAACCGGACACCAGCCGTGCCCGCCCCGGCGGCCGCCGCCGCGCCAGCTGCGGCCCCCGCCAGCCAGCCAGTGACGGCCTCCGAAGGCGTGGTCACGCCGGCGCCCTCGGCGCCGCCGGCAGCCCCGGTGGCATCCGCCCCCGAGACGCCGGCCGCCGTGGCCGCTCCGGCGCCCGCCCCCGCGCGGCGTGACCCGGCGCCCGTGCCAGCACGCCGCGACCGTTCCGCTTCGCGACAGGCTACCGCCCGGCCCGCCGCCGAACCATCCTCGCCCGCTCCGGCGTCGGCGCCGGCGCCGGCCGCCGCCCCGGCCTCGTCGGGCTCGTCCATGTGGGAATCGCGCCCGGCCGTCGAGGCCGAAACGCCCGAGGCTCCGGCTCCAGAGCCCGAGCCGGTGACGCCGCCCGAACCCCAGTTCGTCGAGCTCACGGTGCCCGCGGATGCCGTGATCGGCCTGCAGCTCGAGACCACCGTGTCGAGCGACCGCGCGCGCGTGGAAGATGCCGTGGATGCCCGCGTCACCCGTGACGTGCGCGTTAGCGGCCGCGTGGCCATCCCCGCCGGATCGCTCGTGCAGGGCACCGTCACGGAAGTGGAACGCGGCGGCAAGGTGCGCGAACGCGCCCGCCTCGGCATCCGCTTCCACACCGTCGTGCTGGCCAACGGCGACAAGCTGACCCTGCGCACCGACCAGATCACCCGCGAGGGCGCGGATCAGGGGCGAGAGAGCGCCGCGAAGATCGGCGGCGCGGCCATCGGTGGCGCCATCCTGGGCGCCATCCTCGGTGGCGGCAAAGGCGCGGCCATCGGGGCTGGCGTCGGCGCCGGCGGCGGCACGGCGGCGGTGATGGCCGGCGAACGCAGCGCCGTCACCATTCCGGCCGGCAGCACGGTCAGCGTGCGGGTCCGGCAGCCGGTGTCGGTCACCGTCGAAAAGGAATAAGGCGTTAGAATCGGCGTGGTTCCGGAGGAGCCTGTGATGCGTGCTGCCCTCGTCGTCGCCTGTCTCGCCATCGCCACAAACGCCATGTCCCAGACCAAACAGGAATACCCCGGCGTGAGCAACTTCACGCGCGTGGATGCCACGATCGCCTGCGGCGGCGCCACCGAGGTGGCCACGCTCGACAACCTGAAGAAGGACGGCTTCAAGACCGTCATCAACCTGCGGGTCGCCACCGAGCCCGGCGCCAACGTGGAAGAGAACCAGACGAAGGCCAAGGCCCTCGGCCTGAACTACGTGCACGTGCCCTTCAGCGCCGGCGCGCCCGACGCCAAGGTGTTCGACACCGTGCTCGCCACGATCGCCGACAAGGCCAACCAGCCGGTGTTCATCCACTGCGCGTCGGCCAACCGCGTCGGCAGCGTGTGGCTGGCCAAGCGCGTGCTGCAGGACAACTACTCGATCGAGAAGGCGACCAACGAGGCGAAGGCCATAGGCCTGTCGAACCCCGGCCTCGAAGCGTTCGCCCTGAAGTACATCGGCGATCACAAGAAGTAGGTCGGCCGATGCAACCCGGCCGCGGGCCGGACGGTCGACACAGCGTGGCGCGGAATCCCCTCGTGCCCTTCGATGGTCCGTCTGCCTGAGAGGAGTCACACCATGAGGAGATTCGTCATAGCTTCGGCGTTCGCGCTCGTCGCGGCGCTACCCGGCGCCGCCCGCGCCGACATCCTGCTCACGCCGTACTACGGCGTGAACTTCGGCGGCTCCACCGTCGACAAGCGCTCGAACGTCGGCGGCTCGCTCACCTGGCTCGGCTCGAGCGGCCTTGGTGTCGAAGTGGACCTGGGCTTCGTGCCGGACTTCTTCGCGCCGAAAGACCTCGATATCGACGTCTTCGGCACCAACAACGTCACCACGCTGATGGGCAACGTGGTATTCGGCCGGCCCGGCGGCGGCTTCCAGCCGTACGTGTCGGCGGGCGGCGGGCTGATTCGATCGAAGCTCGGATCGTTCGGCGAACTCTTCGACGACGTCGCCACCAACAACGGCTTCGGCGTGAACGCCGGCGCCGGGCTGCGCCTGGGTGGCCATCGTCTCGGCCTGCGGGGCGACGTGCGGTACTTCCGCAACCTCACCGGCACCGACGACCCGATCACCGAAGACGTGCTGGGCGACTTCTCCTTCTTCCGCGCCACCGTCGGCCTCTCGATCGGCTTCTAGGGCCTCGCTGGATCGCGGCGTACGCGCGAAGGGCGGCCAGGCGGCCGCCCTTCGTCATGTACGCGTGTGGCTGCGCATCTTGGCTGGGCAGGGGACACGCCAGACGGCAGCAGCAGCCGGCAAGAGGCCTCCGGCATCGGTTGACACCCCGTGCGGCGGCGACGATACTGAGGAGTCGTCTGGCGCGGCGATTTTCCGACTTGATGGGCCGCGCCCCGTCCCGGCAAAGTCTGCCCGGGCGGTCCAGGCTATCTAAGTCGCGGCCCGCGACTGCGCGGGCTTTTTTTGTTGGAGCGTTATGTCCGATCGATTCATCTTCTCGTCGGAGTCCGTCGGCGAAGGCCATCCGGACAAGGTCGCCGACACGATTTCCGACGCGGTGCTCGACGCCTGCCTCGCCGTCGACAAGTTCAGCCGGGTGGCGTGTGAAACGTTCGTCAAGTCGAACGTGGTCGTGATCGGCGGCGAAATCACGACGAAGGCGAAGCTCGACTTCGAGAAGATCGCCCGGGCGGCGATCCGCGAGATCGGCTACGTCAACGACGACGACGTCTTCCACGCCGACAAGGTGTTCATCAACCTGCTGGTGACCCAGCAGTCGCCGGACATCGCCCAGGGCGTCGACGCCCGCAAGGCCAAGGGCAAGAAGACCGCCAAGCAGGGCGCCGGCGACCAGGGCCTGATGTTCGGCTACGCCAGCAACGACACGCCCGAGTTGATGCCGGCGCCGATCATGTACGCGCACCGGCTCGGCCGCGAGCTGACGAAGATCCGCAAGAGCGGCGCGGTGCCGTGGCTGCGCCCCGACGCCAAGTCGCAGGTGTCGGTCGTCTACGAGAACGGCAAGCCGGTCGCCATCTCGAACGTGGTCATCTCGACGCAGCACGCCGCCGACGCGACACACGCCGAGATCGAGAAGTTCTGCATCGAGTCCGTCATCAAGAAGGTGCTGCCCAAGCGCCTGCTCACCGACAAGACGGAATTCCTCATCAATCCCACCGGCCGCTTCGTCATCGGCGGCCCGCAGGGCGACACCGGCCTCACGGGCCGCAAGATCATCGTCGACAGCTACGGCGGCATGGGCCGGCACGGCGGCGGCGCGTTCTCGGGCAAGGATCCGACGAAGGTCGACCGCAGCGCGGCCTACATGGGCCGCTGGGTGGCGAAGAACATCGTGGCGGCCGGCTTCGCCGCGCGCTGCGAGCTGCAGTTCGCCTATGCCATCGGCCACCCCGATCCGGTCAGCGTGCACCTCGACACGTTCGACACCGAGACGGTGTCGACGTCGCGCATCCTGCGCGCGGTGAACCGCGTGTTCAGCTTCCAGCCGGCCGACATCATCGACCAGCTCAATCTCCGCCGTCCCATCTACTCGCAGACCACGAACTACGGCCACTTCGGCAAGAAGGGCATGACGTGGGAAGCGACCGACAAGGTGAAGGCGCTGCAGAAGGCCATCTAGGGACCAGGGCTTCGGGGCTCGTGTCCCGGAGCTCACCGCACGACAAGAACACGGCCCCGTCGGAGCGATCCGGCGGGGCCGTGGTGTTTTCAGCGCTCAGCCAGCCGCGGCGACGCGAGGCGTCTCGACTCCCGGTTCGTGCGCGAGCTTGCCGGGGCGGTATTCGGCGTAGACGTAGACGGGGATGCCGAGCGCGCCGAGGCGATCTTCGATCACCGGCAGCACCTCGTCCCACGTCAGCCCGCCGACACCCGTGGCCAGGCGCGGCACCGCGATCGACGAGAAGCCCTCGCTCTGCGCCATCTTCGCCAGCGCGCGCAGCGACTCGCGCACGGTGTGCGTGGTCGCGCGCCCCGGGCGGGCGCCGTCGCCGTATCCCCCTTCCTGCGTCAGCAGGTTCACGATACGAATTCCCTCCGGCGCTCCCCACAACCAGGCCGTGCCCGGTTTCGGATGCTGCAGATGACACCAGTGATGGAAGTCCTTCTGCAGCGAGGGGAAACGCTGACGCAGCGCCAACGCGAGTCCCTGCGTCATCGGATCGTTGGGCGCAACACCATGAGCGATGACCTGCGCACGTGACCGCAGGAGATCACCGGACACGAAATACAGCACGAATACTCCTTTCCGGTTTACGCCGACGCGCATGCCACGCACGTCGTGGCATACGGGAGGGCGACGAGGCGCGCCTCGCCGATCGCGCGGCCGCAGCGGGCACACTGCCCGTAGGTGCCGGCATCCAGCCGGCGCAGCGCGGCCCGTATCGCAGCGGCTTCGGCGCGGCTCGCGCCGTCGAGTCCCTCGAGCACGTCGTCGTTCTCGAGTTCGATGGCGCGTTCCTGCCAGTCGCGGTCCGAGGGCTGGCGCAGGTCGTCCGCGATGCGATCCACGCGCGCGAGCAGCACACCGAGGCGGCGCTCGAGGTCAGCCCTGACGGTCGTCTCCGACATCACGCCCTCCGCTCTCCACCTCATCAAGATCGGTGCCGGGCCCATGCGGTCTTTTTCCAGAGGAATTCGCAGCGCGGCAGCGCCGGCGCCGGCGGCCGGGCAGTTCCGCGCGGACGACCCGCGAGAGATCCCGCGCGCGGGAGGCCGTCGTGGTCGCGTCCTATGCCCGGAGGAGCCGGACGCACTCGGCCTGGGGCTTGCAGCTCGGGACGGCGTGGACACCGACGACCAGCGGGACGTCATCGACTGGCTGGCGACGCCTGCCGCGTATGGCCCGGGCGTGACCGACGTGGAGCGTGTCGACACCCACGCGGCCATCGTGTTCCTGGCGGGGGACGGCGCGTGGAAGCTGAAGCGGGCAGTGCGGTACGACTACCTCGACTACTCGACGCCGGAAAAACGCCGCGCGTGCTGCGAGGCGGAGCTGGCCCGGAACGTCCGGCTGGCGCCGTCGATCTACCGCCGCGTGGTGGCCGTGACGCGCGAGGCCGCGGGCGGCCTCGCGATCGGCGGCGCCGGCGCGCCGGTGGACTGGCTGGTGGCGATGCGCCGCTTCGACAGCGAGGCGCTGTGCGACCGCCTGGCCGCTCGCGGCGCCCTGCCGCTCGAGGCCATGCCGGCCCTGGCGCGGGAAGTCGCGGCCCTGCACGCCACCGCCGAGCATCGCGTCGACCATGGCGGTGCGGCCGGCATCCGCTGGGTGATCGACGGCAACGTGTCGGCGCTGCGCGCGGCCGGGGCGACCTTCGAGCCCGCGGCGATCGACACGCTGGCACGGGCGACAGAGGCGCGCCTGGAACAGCACGCTGCCCTGCTCGACACGCGCCGTGACGAAGGGCTCGTGCGGCTCTGCCACGGCGACCTGCACCTGCGCAACCTGGTCATGCTGCACGGCGTGCCGACGCCGTTCGACGCCGTGGAGTTCAACGACGAAATCGCCTGCATCGACACCGGCTACGATCTGGCGTTCCTGCTGATGGACCTGTGGCGGCGCGGCCTGCGCCGGCACGCCAACGTGGTGCTCGACGAGTACCTCCAGCGCACGGGCGATGTCGAGCTGCTGGCGCTGCTGCCCCTGTTCCTGTCGTGTCGCGCGGCGGTGCGGGCCAAGACGTCGATGGCGGCGGCGCAGCTCGCCACGCCCGCGGCACGACCCGCGCTCTTCGACACCGCGCGCGAGTACGTCCGACTGGCGCGCACGTTCCTGGAACCGCCGCCGCCGCGGCTCGTCGCCACCGGCGGCAGGTCGGGCACCGGAAAGTCGACGCTGGCGGCCGCGCTCGCCCCGGACCTCGGCGCGCCTCCCGGCGCGTGGGTGCTGCGCAGCGACGTGGAACGCAAGCGACTGTTCGGCGTGGCGCCGGCCACGCCGCTCGACGGCGACGCCTACACACACGCCACCACGGCACGGGTGTACGCGGGCCTCCGCCTGGAAGCACGACTCGCCCTCGACGCCGGCCACACCGTGGTGTGCGACGCGACGTTCACCGACGCCGTCGAGCGCGCCGCCATCGCCGGCGTCGCCGACGACGCCGGCGTGCCGTTCACGGGCCTCTGGCTCGACGCCCCGGTCGACGTGCTCGAGGCCCGCGTGCGGACGCGGCACGGCGACGCGTCGGATGCCGACGCCACCGTCGTGCGCGCCCAGCCGGCGACGCCGCCCGGCGGGTGGCGGGTGGTCGACGCCTCGGGCGACGCCGTCACGACGCTCGCCGCGGCCCGGGCGGCGCTGGGATTGCCGCCTGTGCCGTAGGCGGCGCGGTCAGCGACCGCGCATGGCCGGCGTCACGATACCCACGCGCTCCACGCCGGCGCCCTTGGCGGCGTCGACCACCTGCACCACCTCGCCGTAGCGCAGCGCGCCGTCGCCCATGATGTAGAGGGTCTTGGTGCGGCGGTCCGCGAACACGTCGCGCAGGCGTTCGCGCAACTGCCCCAGCGTGACCTCCTGCTTGTTGATCGACAACCGTCGCGCGGCCGAGTACTCGACGACGATCTGATCATCGCTGATCGGCGACGCCGCCTTCTGCGTCTCCGACGGCACCGAGGCGTCGAGCCCGTTCTGCGTCAGCGGCAGCGCCGCCATGAAGATCACGAGCAGCACCAGCAGCACGTCGATCATCGGCGTGATGTTCATGTCGGCGGTGGCGCGCGGCGCAGGTGGCCGCGTCACCGGGGCGTGTCGGGGATTGGCGTAGGTCATCATCGACGTGGCGCTCACCGCAGCGTGAAGTTGACCGTGACCGTCATGACCACCGCCACCGGCACGCCGTTGAGCCGCGTGGCCGTGTAGCGCCACTGGCGCACGGCCTCGAGCGCCGCCTGATCGAGCAGCGGGATCGACCGCAGCACGGTGGCGTCGATCACCTGACCGTCGGTGCCGATGGTCGCCTGGATGATCACGACGCCCTGCACCCTGGCGGCGATGGCGATGGTCGGATAGACCGGCGCGGCGTCGTGGACCTTCTGGGGGGCGCGCACGTCGCCGCCCACCGGTACCTTCCGTGGCGTCTGTTCCGCGGCTGGCGGCTCTGGCGGCGGCGCGAGCGTGCCGACGCCGCCCTCCACGGTGCCGAAGAGCACGCCGGTGCCGAGATCAGCGGTGTCGATGGGGTCCGCGATCGGCGGCTCGTCGCCGATCCCCTGCGGTGCCTCCGTCGGCGCGGCGTCCGGGTTGACCGCCGGCGTGTCCACCGCGGGTCGCACACGTGGCCGCGGCGGCTCTGGCGGCACAACCGGGGTGATCGACTCGAACGTGATGTGCGAGGCCAATGACGGCAGGGCATCGGCCGCCACCAGTGGCACGACCACCACGGCAACGACGATCGCCGTGTGCGCGAGCAGCGAGAGCGGCACCGTGTAGCGCGAACGCCCGCCGGCGCCGTCGAACGGACGCGTGACATCACCGAACAGATCGCGAGGCATGTCCATCCTCCTTGCACGCGCGTGCCCGCGAGGGCGCACCGCGCATGCGGCGAGTCATGGACGACCGTTCGGGCCCGAATGTCGTCGGTTGTAAAGCGTTGGACACCAGCCCGCGGCAGTTGTTCCGCGCGACGCCGCCGGGATCAGTCGAACTCGCCGCGCAGGGGCGATGCGAGGCCGCCGCTACGCCGGCGCGTCGCCGAGATCGGTGGCGCGGAACTCCGCGAGCGAGCCCGCATCCGCCAGCGCCGCGGCGAAGCCGATGCGGGCGATGTCGTCGGTGAGGCGCGCGAGATCGAAGCGCAGGCCGGTCGGACGTCCGCGCAGCGAGGCCAGCAGCTCGATGGCCGGCGCGAAGGTGGCCGGGTCGCGGTAGTGGGCCCGTTCGTCGGCGGGCAACGCGTCGAACGTGGCCTGGTCGATGCCCGTGGGCTTGATGCGCGCGCCGGGCGTGACGGTGTTCACCGAGATGCCCAGCGATTCGAGTTCCAGCGCGATGGCCTTCGTGAAGCCCTCGAGGCCGAACTTCGTCGCGCTGTAGGCCGACTCGCACGCGAAGCCCTCGATGCCGGCCCGCGACGACACGTTGATGACCGAGCCGCCGCGTTCGCGCATCAGCGGCAGCGCCAGCCGCGTCAGCACGAAGGGCGCCGTGAGGTTGACGGCCAGCGCCGCGTCCCACGTGCTGTCGTCGGTGTCGGAGAGCGACTTCAGCGGCTGCACGGCGGCGTTGTTCACCAGCACCGACAGCGCGCCGCGTTTCTGGATCGCCGCCATGATGCGTCCGGCGTCGCTGCGGCGGCGCAGGTCGGCGATCACCGGATGCAGCGGCGCGTGCGCGGTCACCGTGGCGCAGGCACGCTCGAGCTCGTCGGAGTGCTCCGCCACGGCCCACACCTCGGCGCCGGCCCCCGCGAGCGCCTTGACGAACCCGAGGCCCAGGCCGCGCGAGGCACCGGTGACGAGGGCCGTGAATCCCTGCAGGGGCATCGCCACGCGGGAGACATGCTAACGCGGTCGGCGCACCGGTCGCCATCGGCCAAACGGCCGGGCTGGACGCTACGGCAGGGCGCCAGCGTGCACACGCACGTGCAGATTGCCCGCGCAGCTCACGCTCGGCGTCACGTTGTTGGTGCGCAGCGCCTTCACCGAGGCCGTGTAGGTGACGCCCGCGGTCACGGCGAACTCGCGCTGCACGGCCCAGGCCTTCGATTCAGCCAGCGCCGTCGCCGACTGCGGCATCGTGATCGGCGACATGTACGACAGCAGGGCCAGGCCGGCGGGAGTCGCGCCGTTCCATGCGATCGTCATGGCGGAAGAACTCGGGCCGGCGGCGCTGGCGTTCGCCAGGCAGTAGCCCGTGCCGCTTGCCACGGCCGTGCCCGTGTAGGGCGCCACGAACGTGATCGCCGTGAGATCGGGCGCGTTCGCGGGATTCTGGTCGGTTGTGATGACGACCGGCGTGAACGATGTCGTTCTGATCGGCCCCGACGCGCCGGAGGCGGCGGGCCGTGGCGCGCCGGCCGCCGGGGCGCCGACGAGGTACAGGATCGGTCCGGTGCGGCCGTCGCTGTCGTGCCACGTGCCGCCGAGCGACGGCAGGTTCAGCGTGGTGTCGACGTGCACGGGCAGGCCGCCCGGCGTGGTGAGGATGGTGAAGCCGAAGCCGACGGTGCCGTTCGGGTTCAGGAACCCCAGCCCGCGCACCGCCGCGGCGCCGGCGCCGCACTGGTCGTCGGTGCCGTCGAGCAGGTACTGCGCGCCCTGCTGCGTCACGGTGAGCGACACCACATTGCAGTGCGGCAGCAGCTGCCAACGGAACGTGCCGATCACCTGCGCCGCCACTGGCCGCGCCAGCCCCAAGACCCCTGCCACCACCAGAAGACACACCAGTCGCCAGGTCCGCATGGACACCCCTCTGGACTGACTAGCGGAAGAACCCGGCGCGGGACGCCAGGGACTACTTGCGGCCGTAGGTGGGCTGCACCGTCATCGCGACGACGCGCAGGTATTTCTGCCCGTCCCGCTCGGTCACCGTGCCCTTGGCGATGATCTTCTTGGCCACGAAGTCGAGCAGCTTCAGGTTGCGGTTGGCGGTGTAGTCACCCTCGACGAGGTACAGCCCGTCATCGGCCAGGATGGCCATGGGCCGACCCTCTTTCGCGCGGTTCATCGCCCGAGGAGCGTAGGCCCCGGTGGTGGAGCGGGCCATGGCGGTCTCGACGTCGAGCACCTCGCCCTTGATCTCCACCAGGGCGGCGTGCGCCGCGGGCACGGTGAGCAGCAGCGCACAAAGAGTCGAGAGCAGGAGCGAGGGAAGGCGGGACATTCGGTCGTCCCCTTGTAGGCTGCGCGACGCGCCATCGTCAAGCAACAGATGGCGCGAAAAAGAACCGGCCGGAGCCCTCCCCCCTAGAAAGGCGTCCGGCCGGCACCGGCTCGCGCCGAAGCGCGAGACCAGTTCGGGTCACCTGGCGGCGGCGGTCGCCGTCAGGCCAAGCGTGTTCATCAGCGAATCGACCACCGGCTTGGCGTCACGCGCCTTGGCCACCGCGTCGGTCAGTTCGCCCTTGGCGAACGCCCCCGAGGCCTCGGCCCACAGCGCGTTGGCTTTCTCGAGCGACACCTTCGCGCCGTCGACGGCGGCGGCGTCGAGGCCCTTCGGCAGGCGGCGCATGGCGCCCAGCTCGGTCAGCTTGGCGGTGACCTGACCCACCATCGCCGGCAGCGTCGCGTAGCTCGCCCACTCGGTCGTGAGCTCGGTCTTCTTCGCGGCGGCGGCCTTGGCGGCCTCGCCGAGACTGGCGGTCACGGTCTGCACGTCCGAAAGGACGCCGGCGTAGTCACCCGCCTCGAACTTCGCCTTGGCGGCCGCGACGGCGCTGGTGATACCCGTCATCTGTTCGGCGGCGAACTGCGCAATCTCGGGCTGGGCGGCGGCCACGGCCTTGTCGAGGCCGTCGAGCGCGAACTGCGCCGGCGCCTTCTGCGACGCACACGCTACGGTCACCACTACTGCGAACACCACTGCTGCGAGCTTCTTCACGGGCGTCGTCCTCCGGACGGTCGGCAGCGGACGGCGTTCCGGCGCCGGGCTCATGACCATCAGCACCGAGTGAGACACACGGCCCGCGGGAAAGTCACACGCGGGTGTACACTCCCGGCACCGTGGCCACCGGGGGCCGGGCAGAGGACCTCGCCATGTCGAATCGACGCGTCGTGTCGCGAGCCGCCAAGTCGGCCGCAGTCTTCGTGTTGGGGGTGTTCGCGGTGGCCTGCGGCGGGTCGGACCCCGCCCCGGCAGCGACGGCCCCCGCCGCTCCCGTGGATCCGGCGCGCGCCGCCATCGAGAAGCGCATCGCCCGGGCGAAGGCGCTCGAGTTGCCCACGCCGTACGAGCCGGTGCCGGGCGACGCCCTGTCGCACCACACCTCGGGCTACGCCAAGACGGTGTGCTCGGCGGTCTTCATCACCGGCTACGACGTCGACTTCGCGGCCGAGCACGTCGGCTACTTCACCGGGCCCTATGAAGAACGCGCCAAGGTGGGCAAGCCGGTCGTCGACACGGCG
>WBZP01006903.1_pt1 | contig 11094 bp, 7 predicted proteins | sample 5204301 | NCBI WGS metagenome assembly WBZP01 (sample SAMN12412401, study PRJNA552823) | activated sludge metagenome | isolation source: activated sludge from nitrification reactor of wastewater treatment plant... | place: USA: Pennsylvania | collected 2017
CGCCTGCAGCGGGCCCGGTCCGGCCAGCAGCGCCCTGTCCGGACGTGTTCTGCAGTGGCTAGGCACCCGCTCCTACGCGATCTACCTGTGGTCCTGGCCGATCCAGCTGACCGTCCAGGAGCGCTGGCCCGATCTCGAGCTCCGCTGGGTGGCGGTGACGACGGCGGTCAGCTCGCTGCTCCTGGCCGACGTCTCCATGCGGGTGGTCGAGAACCCGCTGCGCTTCGGCTCCGGCTGGGCCGAGGGGCTCCGACCCCGGCGGGCGGCCTGGGGTCTGGGCCTCGTCGCGCTGGTCATCGGGGCGTCGGTGGCGGCTCGATCGACGGTGCCGACCACGGCGGAACGCCTGGCACAGGAGTTCGAACAGGTGCCCGACCCGACCACGACCGGCGTCGCGCCGACCGCTCCCCCGACCACCGTGTGCGTCCCCACCACCGACGTGGCCACCCAGTTCTCCGGGGTCGACAGGAAGTTCGACCCGAGCACGGTCGAGGGGATCGGCGACCCGACCGGCGACAGGTGCGGGGCGACCCGGGTCCTCGTCGTCGGCGACAGCACCGGGCGGGGCGCTGCCAATGGCCTGAGGCGCGCCCCCGCCAGCGGGCTCGAGGTCTGGGACCGGACGGTGCTCGGGTGCGGGATCGAGGTGAACCCGGACAAGTGCCCGTCGTGGCGCACGATCTGGCCCTCCGCGGTCCAGGAGGTCCGCCCTCAGGTGGTGCTGGTGCACCTCGGCGTGTCGGTCGACGTCGTCGATGGCCCCGAACCCCGCTTCACCGCCCCCGAGGCGTCCGGATTGCGCCAACAGGTCATCGGCGAGGCGATGGATGCCCTGGCCGCCACCGGTGCCCGCGTGGTGTGGACGCTTCCGGCGGTCCCGCTCGACAACGGCACCTTCTACTGCGGTGGCTCCCGCAAGGGCACGGGGTGCGACCCCGACTGGATCGCCCGCTGGAACGCTGACGTGGTGGCGGCCGCGACCCCGCGGGGCGTGGCCGTGGTGAACCTCGAGGACTGGGTGGCGTCGCGGGGGCGGACCAAGGCGGACCGCCCCGACGGGCTGCACTTCTCGGGCGCCGGCCTCGACGCCGAGGCCGCGCTGCTCGCCCCGCAGCTCCGTTGAGGCGACCCCGCCGCGGTCGGGTACCGGTGGCGTTCGGTGCCGGTGGCGCTCAGTACCGGTAGTGGTCGGGCTTGTAGGGGCCCTCGACCGGGACCCCGAGGTAGGCCGACTGCTCCGGGGTGAGCGTGGTGAGCCGGACCCCGAGGGCGTCGAGGTGGAACCGGGCGACGTCCTCGTCGAGCTGCTTGGGAAGCACGTGGACGCCGAGCGGGTAGTCCGCGGTCTTGGTGAACAGCTCGATCTGAGCCAGCACCTGGTTCGAGAACGAGCAGCTCATCACGAAGCTCGGGTGCCCGGTCGCACAGCCGAGGTTCAGCAGCCGGCCCTCGGCGAGGACGATCACCGAGTGGCCGTCGGGGAACACGAACTCGTCGACCTGCGGCTTGATGTTGACCTTGCGGATGTCGCTCTGGCGGTAGAGGCCGGCCATGTCGATCTCGTTGTCGAAGTGGCCGATGTTGCCGACGATCGCGTTGTGCTTCATGCGGGCCATGTGCTCGGCGGTGATGATGTCCTTGTTGCCGGTCGTGGTGATGAAGATGTCGGCGGTCTCGACGACGTCCTCGAGGCGCACCACCTGGATGCCCTCCATGGCGGCCTGCAGCGCGCAGATCGGGTCGATCTCGGTGACGACGACGCGGGCACCCTGGCCGCGCAGCGACTGCACGCAGCCCTTGCCGACGTCGCCGTAGCCGCAGACGACCGCGAGCTTGCCGCCGATCATCACGTCGGTCGCCCGGTTGATGCCGTCGACGAGGCTGTGGCGACAGCCGTAGAGGTTGTCGAACTTGGACTTGGTGGTGGAGTCGTTGACGTTGATCGCCGGGAACAGCAGCAGACCCTGCTCGAACATCTGGTAGAGGCGGTGCACGCCGGTGGTCGTCTCCTCGGTCACCCCCTTGATGCCGGCCCCGATGCGGGTCCAGCGCTGTGCGTCCTCGGTCAGGGTCCGACGCAGCGTCGCGAGCACGACGCCCCACTCGTCGGAGTCCTCCTCGACGGTGTCGGGCACCGCGCCGGCCGCCTCGTACTCGGTGCCCTTGTGCACCAGCAGGGTGGCGTCACCACCGTCATCGAGGATCATGTTCGGGCCGGTGTTGCCCTGTGCGTCGGCCGGCCAGGCGAGCACCTGCTCGGTGCACCACCAGTACTCCTCGAGCGACTCGCCCTTCCAGGCGAACACCGGCACCCCGCGCGGGTCCTCGACGCTGCCGTTCGGGCCGACGGCGACCGCGGCGGCGGCCTCGTCCTGGGTCGAGAAGATGTTGCAGCTGCACCAGCGCACCTCGGCTCCGAGGGCGGTGAGGGTCTCGATGAGCACAGCGGTCTGCACGGTCATGTGCAACGACCCGGTGATCCGGGCCCCGGCGAGGGGTCGGGAGTCGGTGTACTCGGCCCGGATCGCCATCAGTCCGGGCATCTCCTGCTCGGCGAGCTCGATCTGCTTGCGGCCGATGGGGGCCAGGGCGAGGTCCGCGACCTTGAAGTCGGTGAACGTCATGGGATGCCTCCTGGGCGCGGCGGACGCGCCGCGGTGGTGAAGTCGTGTGGGACGAGCTCGGGCTGGGGTCGTCTGACTCCGGGAACAGGGCAGCCCTGGCGGGACCCGAGCCTACCCGCGACCGGGCGGAGGGACCTCGGTGGGTCCGGAGCCGCGCCCGGACAGCGTCAGGCGCCGACCAGATCCTCGGACAGCTCCCAGAGCCGCACCGCCTGATCGGGGTCCCGGGCCCAGGAGCGCACGCCGTGGGTGGCGTCGGGGTCGTCGACCGGCTCGGCCACCGAGCAGTTCTCCAGATAGGCGCCGCCGTGCGCCTCGAGGGTGGGCGCCGTGGCGGCCCACACCGTCGTCGCCGCTCCCTGCGGAACCGACTTGAACACCGCCCGCCCGCCGTCAGCGGAATCGGCCCCCGTACGGCGCACCGACGACAGGTACTCGAAGTCCTCGGCCCGCATGTGCCGACCCAGGTCGGTGGCGATCATGCCGGGGTGCACCGAGAACGCCCGGATGCCGTCGGAGGACCACCGGCGGTCGAGCTCGAGCGCGAACAGCGCGTTGGCGGTCTTGGACTGCCCGTACGCGGTCCAGTTGAAGTAGTCCTCCGAGCGCTCCCAGTTGGGGTCGTCCCAGCGGATCGGGCTGAGCCGGTGCCCACCCGAGGACAGCACGACGACCCGGGCGGATCCGTGCTCTGCCACGGCGGTGGCCAGGGGCTCCTTCAGCAGGGTCGTGAACAGGAAGTGCCCCAGGTGGTTGGTGCCGAACTGGATCTCGAAGCCGTCGGTGGTTCGACCGAGCGGACAGGCCATCACCCCGGCGTTGTCGATCAGCAGGTCGATGACCGGATGCCGACCGGCCACCTCGGCCGCTGCAGCCCGGACCGAGGTCAACTCGGCCAGGTCGAGCACCACCGAGTCGACGGTGATGCCGGGGACCTGGTCACGCAGCTGCGCCACCGCGGCGTCGAGCTTGGCCCGGTCACGCGCCGCGAGGACCACCGCGGCGCCCCGAGCCGCCAGGGCCCGGGCCGTCTCGAGGCCGAGCCCACCGGACGAGCCGGTGATGACCGCGGTGCGTCCGGTCAGGTCGACACCCGCGAGGACGTCGTCGGTCGTGCTGTCGGCTCCGAGCATCGTGGCTCCCCCTCGTCCGGCTGACCCCCTGGCCCGGACCACCCGGTCCGTGGCGTCAGGCGTTGCGCAGCCATTCCTTCAGATCGTCGAGCACCGCGATGGGGCCCGGGTCGACCCCCGCCCTCGCCGCCAGGTGCAGCGTGACGAGATCCCCCTGCAGGACCAGGTCCATCAGCTGGGCCAGACGACCGTCGCCTTCGGCCCGCACGGTGTGGATGTCGGCCACCACTTCATCACAGACCGAGGCCACGAAGTCGAAGCGACGCGACACGTTCGGATGCTCGAAGTCGTGGCGCAGAAGCACCATCGTCAGCACCTGGCGGGTGACGTCGCCGTGCTGGGCCCATCCGGCCAGCTCGTTGTGGGTCAGCTCCGGGATCCGGTTGCAGAACGCCGGGACCTTGGGGTTCTCGTTGAACTGGCCCTTCCAGCGCCACGCGGCCACCTCGCCGAGCGCTCCGCCGCCGTACACCAGCGGCAACGTCCCCCCGATGCGCGCCGCCAGGCGCTCCGCAGGGCCGGATGCGACGCGGAGCTGCTCCCGCCGCCGCTCGAGCTGGGCGATCGCGGCGTCGATCTGGCCGGTCATCCCGTCGGCGAGCCCCATCCGCTCCAGGGCGACCAGCAGCGGCACCGTCACCGCACCGATGCCGGCCCGCGGCATGGGGATCGAGGAGTCGACCGGGAGAAGCGGAGCCCCCCACTCGCCGGCCAGCCGGGCCAGCTCGCCGCCGGCGGCGACCACGACCAGCCGCGCACCGGCGTCGCGTGCGGCGGTCGCAGCTCCGATCGCCTCTTCGGTGTTGCCCGAGAACGACACCGCGAACACGAGCGTGTCGGGGCCGACGAAGCCCGGACACTCGTAGTGCTTGGACACCACGACCGGCACCGGGCAGTCCGGGCCCGCCACCGCCGCGCAGATGTCTCCTCCGATGCCGCTGCCACCGACGCCGAGGATGACCACCGACGTGACCCCGGCGGCGTCGGGCAGACCGTCTGCGGACGCTGCCGACATCCGGGCCGCAGCCATCTGCTCGGGCAGCGCGTAGGCCTCGGAGAACATGCCGAGCGAGTCGAGCACCGACCCGACCCCCTGCGCCCCCGCCCCGTCGACCGGTGCGCTCACTCGGAGAACGTGGGTTCGATGCCGTCGGCCGCGGCCTTGGCCATCAGCCGGTCGTGCTCGGCGTCGTCGACCGAGGAGGCCTCGTCGATCAACATGACCGGGATGCCGTCGCGTACGTCGTAGCGGCGGTGCAGCCGGGGGTTGTACAACGACTGCTCGTCGGCGAAGTACAGCAGCGGGCCCTTGTCCTCGGGGCAGGCCAGGATCTCCAGCAGCCGGGGATCGAGGGTCTGGTCGGTCGTCATGGTGGTCTCCTTGGACGGACTGGTCACGCGGTGAGCAGGGCGCGGACTTCCTCGGTGCGCCGGGTGCACGCCTCTGCGTCGGGGGCCTCGAGGTTGAGCCGCAGGAGGGGCTCGGTGTTGGACGGTCGGAGGTTGAACCACCAGTCGCCGCCGTCGACGGTCAGGCCGTCGAGCCGGTCCTGGGGCAGGTCCGAGAAGTGCTCCGCCACCCTCTCGATCACCGCGGCGGGGTCCTCGACGCGGGTGTTGATCTCTCCGGAGTCGGCGTAGCGCTCGAACGGTGCACGCAGCTCCGACAGGCTGGTTCCGGCCACTGACAGCTGTTCGAGCACCAGCAGGGCGGCGATGATGCCCGAATCGGCGCGGAAGTTGTCGCGGAAGTAGTAGTGCGCGGAGTGCTCGCCGCCGAACACGGCGGCCTCCTCGGCCATGACCTGCTTGATGAACGAGTGGCCGACCCGTGTCCGCACCGGCGTTCCCCCGTGCTCGCGCACCACCTCGGGGACGGTCCGCGAGCAGATCAGGTTGTGGATCACGGTGCCGCCGGGGTTCTTGTCGAGGATGCCGGCGGCGATGATGGCCGTGGTGGTGGATCCCGAGAGGCCGACGCCCTTCTCGTCGACCAGGAACACCCGGTCCGCGTCGCCGTCGAAGGCCAGGCCGACGTCGGCGCCGGCCTCGACGACCCGGCGGCGCAGGTCCTCGGTGTTGGCCGGCTGGATCGGATCCGCCGGATGGTTGGGGAAGGTCCCGTCGAGCTCGCCGTACATGACCTCGAGCTGGAACGGCAGCGAGGAGAACACCGCCGGGACGATCAGACCACCCATGCCGTTGGCGGTGTCGGCCACGATCCGCAGCGGAGCCAGCGACGACACGTCGACGAACGAGCGGACGTGATCCGCGAATGCGCCGAGCACGTCGAGGGAGCTGACGGTCCCGGTCGTCGCCGCAGCCGGAACCGATCCCGCCAGCGACGCCTCGCCGACCTCGCGGATGCGGCCGAGCCCCGTGTCCTCGCCCACCGGCCGGGCCCCCGACAGGCAGAACTTGGCACCGTTGTACTGGGCCGGGTTGTGCGACGCGGTGAACATCACCCCGGGGGCGGCCATCGAGCCCGAGGCGAAGTAGAGGAGGTCGGTCGAGCCGAGCCCGAGGTCGACGACGTCGAGGCCCTGGGATCGCACCCCGTCAGCGAACGCGGCGGACAGCTCCACGCCGGACGGGCGCATGTCGCGGGCCATCAGCACCCGGGTGACCGACTCGCCGCGACCCTCGGACTCTTCACGGGCGAAGGTGGCGAAGCCGACGCCGATGGCGTGGGCGAGCTCGGGATCCAGCTGGTCGGGAACCGTGCCGCGGACGTCGTAGGCCTTGAAGATGGCGTCGAGGGACGGCATGGGGCGCACCCTAGTGGCCGGGACGCGACACTTCGGAGTCCGGGCCCGGGCCGTCGCGGCGCGTCGGCGGCAGTCCGTCGGTCCCGTCGAGCTCGTAGTCCCCCAGCCGGGCGAACGCCCGAACCCTGAACAGGTCGCGCAGCAACCGCAGCGCGTCGCGGGCGACGTGGACCGTGGACCGACTCGAGTTGACCACCCGGACCGGGACCTCGGTCAACGTGAGCCGGTAGCGCTCGACCAGGTGGAACAGCTCGACGTCGAACGCGAACCCGTCGATGCGGCTGTGGGCGAACACCAGCCGTGCCACGTCCGACCGCATCGCCTTGAGCCCGCACTGCGTGTCGCGGTACCGGCCGAGGAGGACCATGCCGGTGAAGAGGTTGACGACCCGACCGCCGACCTCCCGCAGGCGGCCGGCCCGGACCACGGTGAGGGTGCCCTCGTGCTGGCGGCTGCCCACCGCCACGTCCCAGCCCGCCTCGATCGCGTCGAGGAAGCCCAGCAGCTGCTCGGGCGGGTACGCCAGGTCCGCGTCGGTGAACGCGACGGTGCGCCCATCCGCGGCCAGCACGCCGGAGCGCACCGCCGCGCCCTTGCCCCGGTTCGGGGCACCGCGCAGGACCACGTCGGCCCCCGCGGCCTCGGCCCGCTCCGCGGTGTCGTCGTCGGAGCCGTCGTCGACCACGATGATCTGGAGCCCGTCGGCGGGACCGCCCACCGACCCCAACGCGTCGCGCACCCGCTCGACGGTCCCGGCGATCCGGTCCGACTCGCGGTAGGCGGGGATCACCACGCTCAGGCGGTAGCGACCGGGCGCAGCGGCACGACCAGCGGGCGACCGCTGGTCGTCGCGCACCGCGTCGTACATGAACCGGCGGTAGTTGGCGGTCCGCACCAGCAGGGCGGTCACCAGCGCCGGGACCTTGATGGCCACCAGGGCCCAGGCCTGGCGGGGGTCGAGCGCCAGGTCGAGGACGGTCACCACCGCCACGTCGATCGCCAGGGCGACCACGGCGGCACCGACGTAGCGGCCCGGGCGGCGGTACCAGCGCACCCGGGGATCGCCGGGGAAGGTGACGGTCCCGTGCAGCACCCACGACACCACGGTCGCGACGGCGACCGCGACGGCATCGGCGGCCGGAACCGGCCAGCCGACCCGTTGGCGCAGGTACACGAAGAGCCCGACGTCGACGGCGGTGGCGACCGCGCCGACCAGCAGGAATCGCCGGAACCGGTTCACCTGGGGCTCACTCCAGCCCGGTGGGGGGAGCCCCGTCGGCGACCTCGCCCCCGGCCGCCTCGGCGCCACCCTCCTGACCTCCGTCCGCCTCGGCGTCGTCCGCGTCGACCTCGTCGGGTCCGATGCCGCCTGTCGGGTCGGCAGGCGGTTCGGAGCCATGACGGCGGTCGGTCCCTCGGGCCCACGAGAGCGCTCCGAACGGGCGCAGCACGCCGACGCGCTCGACGATCCGACTGCAGCGCGAGCGGTCGTCCCAGACCGCGAGCCCCACGAGCAGCACGAACCCGACGATCGAGAGCAGCCAGCCCAGGCGGTCGACGTTCGTGGTGCCGTAGCTGACCGTCACGTGGGTGTCGGTGGGGACGACCACCATCAGGTTCGGGCTGACGCGGTACGGACCGTCGGCCCCCTCGGCCTGCCAGTTCGGGAAGAACGAGTTGCGGATCAGGATCGGGGTGCCCGGTTCGGACACCTCGAAGCTCACCGAGTCGCCGTCGTCGCGCACGTTCGACACGGTCACCTCGGGGGCCGGCCGGCAGGCAGGGTCGGTGTCGTCGGGCGCGACGCGGGCCCACTCCGACGGCCCCGACGTGGCCAGTGGCACGTCCCAGCGAGAGGGGTCCTGGTACCAGATCACCGCGGGGCCCGCCGTCTTGGCGCCGACCTCCTGGCCGGGGGCGGGGGCAGAGCGCTCCTTTGCGTACACCCACCCGTCGATGTGGTCGTCGGTACCGGTCAGCACGACGGGTTCGCAGCGCAACGGCGTCACCAGGTCGGCATCCGCCACCTCGAAGACGACCCACTGGTGCTGGACGCCGTCCGAGGTGGGTGCGGGGGTGATCGAGGTGAGCTCGGTCAGGCGGTCATCGGCGCGGGCCGCGGCGATCGCCGCGTCGGAGGTGGCCAGGTAGTACTTCACGCCGAGCATCTGCAGGTGCGACACCCCCTCGGTCACGTCGAGCGCCGAGTAGGGCATGTCGCGTTGGGCCCGGCTGGGCTGGCTGGACAGCTCCGACTGGTTGAGGAAGTGGAACGGCGTCGTGGAGCTGGCCTCGAAGTAGAGGCCCTCCATCGAGCCGATGCATCCGTCGGTGAAGTACGGGAGCAGCATGAGCGCCATCGGCGTGCCGAACCGGTCGAGCTTGGGCTCGTACTCCCACATCGCCCGGCCGCAGCCGTCGTCGCGGCCGATTCGGTCCATGGTGTCGATGATCGCCTTGAACTCCGGGTAGGCGTCGCGACCCTCGAGGCCCTCGTAGTTGTAGCGGGCCCAACTGGCCGCGACGTTCTGACGCTTCCACTCGAGGCCCATCCACCGGTACGACGACACCCCCGCCGCGTCGGTGTCGAGGTGGCCTCCGGGCAGGATGCGCAGGGCGCCGGCGATGGTGACCGCGACGATCGTGACCACGAGCGCAGCGCCGATCACCCCGACCAGGACCGGTTCCTCGCGCCGGCGGGCCAGGTCGGCCACCACCAGCGCGACCGAGCGGATGACCAGGCCCACCGCCACCGCGGCCAGCAGGTACAGGGCCAGGTAGTAGAAGGGCAGGATCCGGGCGTTCCACAGCCGCCACTGCGGGGCGAAGCGGAACGCCCAGGCCATCGACACGACGACCATGGCCAGGAACCAGCCGATGCGCTGACGGTGGACGAGTGCGAGCAGGACCCCGAGTCCGGCCAGCGCGAACACGACGTTGCGGTAGGGCATGTCGAACTGCTCGGGCTGCGGCCAGAGGTACTCGGCGTACTTGGTGTACTTCTCCCAGCCCATGTCGTTCATGAAGGCGCTGTCGAAGAAGAACGGCACGAACCAGAAGCAGGCCAGCAGACCGCCGACCGGCAGCGTGAGGGCGGAGAACGTGACACCGCGCAGGTCGAGCCCGAGGAACAGCAGCAGCACCACGACCGTGGCGACCACCGGAAAGGCGTCGGTGCGCCAGACGAGCGTCAGCGACGTCACGACCACCAGGCCAGCCGCCATACCCCGCGCCACGGGGAACGCGTCCCACCACGGGATGCGGTCCTCGCGCCGGGTCAGCCACAGCACGATGGTGGCGGCTCCGGCGAACAGCGCCGGGATGATGTGGCACAGGATGACGAGGGCGAACAGGCCCGCCGCGAGCGCCAACCGGCGACCCGTGCGCACCCCCCGGACCAGCACCGCCAGGTACAGGACGCACAACGTGAGCGAGATGGAGAAGGCGAACTCGCCCGCCATCGTCGAGGTGATGTTGCCGCCGAGGATCGTGTAGCCGGTCTCGTAGAGGAACGCGCCGGCGCCCACCGCCACCAGAGCGGGACCGGGGAAGGGCAGACGGAACGAGCGGGCGAGCGCGAACGCAGCCAGCGGCAGGGTGACCAGCCCCGACACGGTCACCAACTTGAAAGCGACCTCGTAGGGCACCGGGACGCTCAGGACCGCAGCCATCCCCAGGGCGATCCACAACGCGGTACGAGCCACGTGGTTGCGGACCCGGCGGGCGACGACCCACGCCAACCAGCCCCACCCCGCCAGCAGGAACGGGCTGAGCCACAGCGGAGGCCCGACGTTGATCATCACGATCAACAGCGACGGGACCACCATGTAGAAGACGTAGGCGGGGAACCCGGCGTACCAGTCGGGCGTCCAGCCGGTGAGCCGGAACTGCGGCAGCAGGTGGTCGCGCAGGAACGCCGGACCCCACACGTGGGCGCCCATGTCGCCGCCGGTCGGCGTGGAGGTGCTGAGGATTCCCCGCGGGCTGAGCGAGGCGAAGACGAAGATGCAGGTCAGCGCGACGACGACCCAGGAGGCGATGAGCGCGAGGTCGTGGCGGGAGTGGCGGTCGTCGTCGGCGCCGATCAGCTTCCGGTCGCCGTCGGCGACGTCAAGTCCGTAGTCACCCGGGTCGGTCGAGATCGCCGGCTCGGCTCCGAACCGGACGGTGACGTTGGTGTGAACGGTGACGTCGGTGTGGACGGTGACGTCGGCGCTGTCAGTCGGGATGGGTTGAGCGCTGGCGGCCACGTCGGGCCGGTCGGGGTCGCTCGGGTCCGGGGGCGCGTCGGAGCGCGGTGGGGGGCTCGGATCCATGGGGGCCTCATCGTGTCAGATCCCGCCCATCGCATCGGGTCACCGCCGTGCGGCACCGCGAGCCGGAACGGGACCCACCGACTCCGCAGAGGGTCAGGACGACAGCGACCGACGGTACCGGGTCGGGACCGCGCTCAGGTCGGTCAGCACCCCGTCGAGCTCGACCGACTCGCCGTCGCGGTGCCAGCTGCGGGTGTCGCAGGTCGAACAGGAACGCATGACCAGCCGTGAGCCGTCGATGGTCAGCCCGATC
>WBZP01006905.1_pt1 | contig 11088 bp, 16 predicted proteins | sample 5204301 | NCBI WGS metagenome assembly WBZP01 (sample SAMN12412401, study PRJNA552823) | activated sludge metagenome | isolation source: activated sludge from nitrification reactor of wastewater treatment plant... | place: USA: Pennsylvania | collected 2017
GGATTGAAACATCGGGACATGATTTTTGGGTCAGTCTTGTGACTCCATGGGAATTGGCAATTAAGTCTGGATTAGGAAAAATCCAAACAAAACTCGTGGAACAAACCATCTTTGAGCATCAAATGACTCAAAACGGATTTACGATAGTACCCATTCGGCTTGAACATGTCTTGAAAGTGAGAACGCTTCCTTCCCACCATAGAGACCCTTTCGATCGCTTACTCGTCGCTCAAGCTATTTTGGAAAAAGCCTCTCTTCTTACACTGGATGGACAGCTAAAACCGTACGGCGTGGTGTACCAACCTTAACGTTGGAACAAGAGTTTTCTCTATTCAAAAAAGTCACGAAGGTGTCGAAGCCATCTCCGATTTGTACCATTTTACACATCAAAATTTGTACATTCCTACATTTGTACTTGCATGACATGATAAGTAACGATGTACCAAATTCGATCAACACCGTGGATTAAATCTCTATCTTTAGAGCCACACTATATTTTAAAAATTGTTCGACTCAACCCGTGGATATGTTCGAAATCTCGGTCAAATGTGAGTAAATGCGCTCCTGCATCTACTGTGATCGCTGCGATCCACACATCGTTAATAGGGATCGGAGTACCCGCCTTGCGAAGCGAGACGAAGATTTCGGAATAACGAAGAGCGACATCCTGTGTTACAGGAAGTATCGAAACGAAAGGCTCTTGTAGAAATTCCTTCAAGACCATTCTGTTTTCCACTGTACGCGTACCTAGTAAAAATCCAGCCTCAAGTTCACCCATTACAATCGTAGGAAGGAACACCACGTCCGCACGTGCAATCCGATGAATCACTCCCTCATGATTGACGCGCAAATGGGCATATGCAGACGTATCGAGAACCACGCGTGAACTCCCCTCAAGAGGATGTTCTACGGATTTTGGCTCGGAGTGTCCCAAAGACCTCTTGGGACGAAGTGTGCGTTTTTTACTAATTTTACTGCCAGAGACGCTCATCGATGGTCCGTTGCATGGAGAGAAAGCCCTGAAACTCTTCGAGGTCTTTGGAAGACCATGTGGCGTACCGACGAAGTCGGGCCTTACGTTCGTCAATCCCTGTGGTTTTCTTCAACAGATCGAGAACAAATGCATTGACACTTTGCCCATGAGCTCGACTGAGCTGCACGAGACGATGGTTTAATTCGAGCGTCACACCTCGAACGGTAAGTTGGCTCATGACATTATGAATATACAATTAAGCATTCATGATGTCAAATTCAAAAATACATGAAAATTCGGTAATTCATAAGCCTATTTTCCTTTGTACATAAGTACATTTGTAGTCCACCACAAAGGTTCCGAGTCCGGCGTTGTTCCTGTAGTGCTTGTGCATCGTCATCCGAGGCTGCAGGTTCAGCATGCAATACAACATGCGGTGCTTTTGGTACAGATTGTATTGTCGACGCAGGTAGCTCTCCGGCTTCTGATACAGCATGTCCTTAATCGCTATCTTTTTCGTTGGGGCGAGCCAGTAGAGGTCGTAGGATCCCGTTCAATGGTCGTGATTCGATCCAACAACATGGTTCGTGTCTCCTCATCCAATTCTTCCATAACAACGGGTTGAATGGGACTTGAAAAAGTGCCCCAAATCCATTCAATTAATCCCACACGTTCTTGCTCCGATAACGTGAGAACCTCGTCCATTATTATACGTGCAACTGGATTGATATCCTTCATCATGGTTACTTCATTTCACGCCCATACGTTTGAAAGCTCATTTCCACTTCGCCATTTCGGTTTCAAGAATATTAAGAATCAACGCTCGTATTGTCGTCCCTTGATGGGCCGCATGCACTTTGAGTTTACGATGAGTCATCGAAGGTAAGTTGACGACTAATCGTGCTTCGCCTTCGTCGAGTACATGTGCTTCTTTTGCGCGACTACGTACAGAATCCGTTTTCGTTTTGCGACTCGTTGGGCGAGTCACAGCAAGTTTTGGTTTTGCCATTGCTAAGTCTCCTTTTTCTTTCGAATCCATTGATACAAACTACGAATTTCTCGTGCGGCCTCTCCTTGAGGCTCCGTACTCACTACGCTTTCTCCAAGAGCTGCAGCTTCCGCAAACACAATACGCTGCTGAATCATCATCGGGGCCACAGAGCCATACGTTCGAAGAGCCTGTGGCGTTTGCCGAGCCAACACCGTGCGTGCATTGGCCCGATTTAAGACAAAGAGTCGACGCAGTGGCTTTCGTTTTAGTTCTTTACGTATCTCGTCCGCTTCCTCCAATAACGCAATTGTTTCACCTGTAGCCCACACATCAAAAGGGCCCGATTGTACAGGAATCAACACGGCATCGGCAGCCACAGCCGCGGAACGCGTACTTTCATTCATACGAGGTGCACCATCTAACACAACGTACTGATAGCCTTGCGTAAGTTCTTTGAAACGAGAGAACGCCAAGACTTTATCCCATTTACACACGGCCAAACCTGACAACGTTGAACCCTCTTGACGTGCAGCACCCCAATCTAACGAAGAACCTTGGCGATCTAAATCAATCAACAACGTACGCTGGCCCATCAAGTGGGCACACGCAGCAAGATTCGTAGCCAGTGTGCTTTTGCCTACGCCCCCTTTTTGATTGAGCACGGCTAACGTAAACATTCACAAAACAACCTACTTACAATTTCATTTTTGTACAAAACATTAAAAACACACAAACCATCACACGGCCCATACTCTCAAACAGCAATCCGAATACCGAACCTTAAATTTGCTCACTAAAAACTGAAACGTCGTAGTGAAAGAGATCGCCAATAAGATCGCCAGGGGGGGGCGGGGGGACGTTTCTTTGGATTTGGACTCTTTTTGATTTTGAGAGTGAGTTTTTGTGAAAGGGTGGTTTATGAGATAATACTCTGTATTTTACAGTGTTTCATTTGTTTTACTTATATAAAAGTGCAGGGGTTGCAGGGGTTGCAGGGGTTATTCTTCCAGAAGCTGGCAACTTGGCAAAAACTAAATAATAACCTTTATAAATAATAGTTTTGTGTTTTTTGTGTTTTTTGAAACTCGTTAAAATCCTAAAAAAATAGGGATGAGACTTGGTGGAAATACACGAAACACTAAAAAATAGGGATGAGACGATGAGACTTGGTGGAAATACACGAAACACTAAAAAATAGGGATGAGACTTGGTGGAAATACACGAAACACTAAAAAATAGGGATGAGACTTGGTGGAAATACACGAAACACTAAAAAAATAGCGGATTGGCGAGTTTCAAAAAGTGTGATTTTGGGAAGTTCTAAAAAAATAAGTATGTCGAGTAGTTTTGCCAAATAGCCGAGGATGAGCGGTAGAACCCCTGCAACCCCTGCAACCCCTGCACTTTTATATAAGTAATGGCGATGTATTGAGGATTCTTATAAAGGTATTCTTTGCTAAGAAGAATGAAGAATGTCGATTTTGTGTAGAGTAATCTTCTTGAGAGTTTTCTGCGTAGGGTGAACGTTTAGTTCTTGGGTACATGCGTTCGGTGGATTCGTATTTTTTGGACAATCCACTTGAGTGTGTTGGTTCGTGTTTCGATAGCTTCAAATCGATACTGGCCAAATACTCTCCGTTTTGCTTTTCTTAATTGAGCACTTAGTGTCAGTGACGTAGGTTTTCCATTGGAGCCTATTAGGTTTTCGATGGCATCACGCATGTCTTGGTAGAAGGTTTGAGTATCGGGAGGAGGTTCACCCCGTGTGGGCGGAGGGTATAATTCTCGAATGACTTGTCCAGTCGTCAGGCCTTTTTCTTCTGGATCCATATTTCTCCAGCAGTGTATAAGTGTGAGCATGGAGTTTTTGGAGGTATCGAGTTTGTCGATGCCTTCCCTTGTTTGTAAAGGATTCGGTTCACCGAGCCAGACAAGGCAAGCGGGGATCATTTGAGTCCAGTGTTCAAAAGAGCCCCAAGGATCAAGATTCATGGTGGGTCGACCGTTCACCCACCAGGCGCGTAAAATCGTAAGGGCTGCTGTAACAAGACGAGGGCGCTCTTGCCGTACCCACGTAAGAAGATCGGGATGTTTGAAGTCTTTTCTTGTTTCTGGGTTTTCAAGCAAACTTTCAAGTTCAATGGGCAGTACACGACGTACGGTATCTCCACCATAGGAAAGGTTATTGCCTGTATAAATAAATACAGTGGTGTTGGGTGCAGTGATATTTGCACTTTTGCCTAATTCTCGATCTTGCCATCGTCTTGAGGTAATTGCGTTGTCTAGCGATGCGCTTTCGATGGTTCGTGCAATGTTATCAAAAAACGTAACGCAATCTCCGGATGCGAGGGCTGGACTAATCAATTTACGCATTTCTTTATCATCTTCAGGGAAGGGTCTCTTGAACCCGTCTCGTCCTGTCATGATATTGACAGCTACATCGGCTAGTTTCGTTTTACCTGTACCTCGCGTCGTTGCTGAAATGCCGAAAGAAGGCACAGGCCCATCGATCGCAGGTCGAGCAAAAAGTGTAAGGAGGAGCGCAAGCCATGCGGCTCGATGAGGATTGTTGTTCGAATCTCCCACAAAGGGAAAGTCTTCGACCGTTTCATACAGTTCGGTTAATGCTTTTTTGGCATCTTCGTACGTAGGGTTTTCTTGAATGAGTGGGAACGTTGCGTTGGGAATGTATACGTAACCTGTGGTTTCATCATAACCTGGTGTTTGAAGAATACTCCCATCGGGTCGAAGGTAGGGTGCTTCAAGAACGCCGATAATCGCCCGGATCTCAGACCATTGACCACGGTGTTGAACTGCATATACGACGTGATCGTTGGGTGAAGTTTCCGTCCATTGTTGCGATCGTTTATCGAAGCGAGCGTAGCGAGCGTACGTGGTGATTCGTTCGCGAAGAGTCGAAGCTGCAATAGGACGAATGAGAGGTGTATCGGCACGAGGCCCTTTTTCTGTTCGTATGATGTGCACAAGTTTGTAATCCCGTTGAAATAGGTTTGGGTCGTGTCTAAGAGCCCCAATGGTTTCGTCCACAATGCGGTGAAGGTCGTGTCCCACGTGGATCGGGGTATGTGGATCATGTTGGGGTTGTATGTTTTGTTTCTTCAAAAGGTAACCCCAAGACTTTGTGCTTTTGTGAACGGCATCGTGTATTTTCTTTTCGAGCTCATGCTGAAGCCATGGAGGTTCGCACTTGGGGTTGTAGTGTTCTTTAAGAAGAGCAAGAACGTGAGGTTCTGGGAGCAGAAGACCGCGTACAAGTCCTACGCATGCCCTCATAAGGGTGACGGATCCTTTTTGGCCTTCGATGGCGGATTGTGTGTTTTCTAAAAGCTTTCGACCTCGTTCGAGTCGACTGGAAAGAGAGGGAAGAAAGCCTTCATAGGTTCCTTCGGCTTGGACAGAGATCTCTTTGGTTTCGGGATGTGTTGTCGAAAGAGGTTCTTGATCTTCGTGGGGTAAAGGTCTGTCGAGCGTGCGAAACTGGTTGAGAATCGTATCGGGATCAAGCAGTTCACCTTGGAATGGATAGGCTTGGTAGGTGCCCTCGGCACCGACGCGTTCGGCGGGTAGATACCAAAATTGGCCAGGAGCTTTGGGTGCAGGGTCGAGATGAAGGTGGTGTTGTTGGGCATGCTTTTGTGCCCAAAGCCACAGCTGCTGGTATTCTTTGGGAGTTACAGGGCGCGTGAGTGGCAAAATGATGCGGAAGCAACGTCTGGGTGCACAAGGCTTACCTTCTTTGTCCATGGCCCCGTGCGAATAGCTGGTATGGATAAAACCGAACCATCGGCCAAAGGCGTCTTGGGCGTTTTCGAGAGAGCCTCCATCATCGACATCCAGCACGAGGGCAGAGATAGCCTCTACGTGTTCGTTGCTTCTTTGGTCGTTTGTGAAAGTGGCCGCGCTCCAGCCAGGAAGGTCTGTTTTTTTAAGATGAGCTTGAGGTGGTTGACTTAGCGTTTCGAACCATTCGTTCCAATCAATGAATTTTCGTGTACCTTGAGGTTGGTTTCGAGAGTTAAAAACTGTGATAAGTGCAGAAAGGTTGCGTGTTGAGTGTCCGTTTGTTAATGTAGTCATGACAATTAAATCTCCTTTGCTAAAGGGGAGAGAGTTTTCGAAAACCTACGGGGTGAAGTTCGTAGGTTTTCGTTTTTTAAGCTGGTTTATTAGGTTTGTCGACAGTGTTCGTGTGGCTTGTCTTTAAAGGTAGCGGCCTAGACCATGAAGAATTGTTACTTAGTCTTGGGATAGAAGTAGCATCGCGCTTTTTTGGTTTGTAGTTTTGAAAGGTTCTTGTGGAGTGTGAAGACAGGATAAAATAAGATTATGACTCAACTTGCAGATCGTATTTTGAAAGACGCCTTGACATTACCCGAACGACAACGTGTTCAGGTGGCTTCAGAATTATTAGCAAGTGTGAAGCCGCCGTTAGATTTGTTGGAAGAAGACTCTCCTGAGTTCGTGGCGGAGATTCAAAGACGTGCGGATGCGGTACTTCGAGGAAAATCAAGGAGTTTTTCTTGGGAAGAGGCACAGCGTATTGTGGCAAAGCATTTAAAAAGAACTTAAATGCTTTTATGATAAAGCTTGAGTTCTACACTTGAAGAGGGGGGCTTCATGTTGAATGTGGAATTCGATCCGATCAATCATCCTGACCGTTTTGGAGAACAGCCTGTTTGAGAACAACATTTGATTTTGTATTGGGTTCATTCAGTGATGAAACCTGCAAAAACGCTTGCTGGTACGAGTAGCTATGGGTTGGAACACTTTTGCGAACAAGAAGTCGGGTTTTACGTATCCAACGGTACGTTCAAAGGTGCAATGATTGCAGCCGATATTCCTCCGGCCAAAGACCTCTATCCAAATGCTTTATATCGAGTGCGCCCCCTTCGAAATTCGAAACGTACTTCACTGGGTTTGTACAAACGCACGCTGGATGATGAGTATACAAACTGGAAATAGGTGTACACGATTCTTGATGCAGCCGACAAAATCGTGCGTGAATTTCGTAGGTTACGAAAATATGTACTTCGTAAAAGTACAAAATCATAAAATATTAAAGTTGTATTTGTACAATTGTATATGAATGGATAGACGATGGACGATCGATGGAGGATTGAAAGGGTTTGTTATGTGGTGCAAGAAGCCTGGTTATTACCTGAAACACAGCGTAAAAAACTGGCGTATGTGCTTTTTGAAAGTCTTGAATGTACATGGGATAAAGAGACTCTTAAACAGATAGTTTCTTGTGTGGTAAGCGATTTTGTGAAGCGCGAATCGTGCGAAAGTGGACTTGTTCCAAGCAAGCACCGAAAGCCAGTCACAGGCGGCGTTGGCACGGCGTATCGTTGCCATCAGCGAGTGGGTCTGTTCGGGCGTGGGCTTGAGTTGAATCTGCGCGGTCAGTTTCACCTCGACAACCTAACACAAAACAACACAAAATACCTTATTTTCAAGACTGTTTGTGACATTATCTGTCTGCGAAAGGGTATGATGAAACGGTACTCGTGCTGCTCGATACCATGCCGTGGAAACTTAAAGAGTATTGGATTCTGAAATTGAGTTCAGAGGAATGGGAACGGATCCCTATCGAAAAACGCCTATCGGGAGTCCATCCTCGACAATTGGTAAAGGCCTTGACGGAAACACAACGTAGGCAACTTCGAGACGCATTACGTGAGCATGGTTTATAAGCGATGAAAGGAAGACTCTATGGCAAGTGCAGCCCATGATATTTTGGTGATGGCGCTTCGCGAGCGGCCTGCGTTGTTGCAGATGCTGCTTGAATATGTTGCAGAAGGAGAAGAAATTTCAGTACTGGCACAACCTCTTTCCGTGAGCGATTCTTCTGTACGTTTCGCCGATCTCAAAGAGATGCGTCCCGATCTTGTATTTTCCTCTTCTGTGCTGCCTTGGCTTCTTGTGGAAGTGCAACATGAAGTCGATGAGGTGAAGCAGCGACGATGGCCTTTGGCTGTGAGTGTACTGTTGGATCAATATCGTCAGATGGGAGAGCTCATTGTGCTCACACCTCATCGTCGTGTGGCGCGTTGGGCTCGTAAAGCTGTGCATTGGGTAGGACCTTTAGGTACGTCTTTGTCGTTGTCTCCTTTTGTACTTTGGGTGAGTCCCGATGTTGTAGATCTGTTGCTTGAGAGCGAGGCCCCTCCTGAACTTGCTTTAGTGGTGGCGTGGACGCTTCAAAACCAGTCTGGGCCACATGCGCGAAAACAAATTAAACGTGTAATTGAGCAAACATGGCGTCTTCAAGAGCCTTTGCGAGCGAAGCAAACACGTGCCATTTTACAAATGATTAGCAAACCTTTGCTGGAGTATATACGTGCTATGAACCTCGATCAGATTCCTGAAAGTGAAGCATTTAAAGAGTTTAAAAAAGCTCTTCAAACCGAAGGTGCAGTTGAAGCCGATCGCAAAGCATTGTTTCGTTATTTGGAACGACGACATAACGACGACATGTCGCTTTGACCCAAGAACAACGTGGACGAATCGAACGATGCACAGACCCCAATCAATTAGAGCAATGGATGGATGTGCTTTTTGCTGCGTCTTCTCCAGAGCATGCGTTGCAAAAATTATTTTGTATCTAGCAAATGGATAAAGATACAAAAATTGATGAATTAATGGTTCGTGTTCCAGATGGGTGGGACTCGGAAGAGAAGGACACCATGGATCCTGGTTTTATGGACGAACTTCGTCGTCGAGCGTCTCAGTTTTATCGAGGAGAATCGGTAGGAGAAGATTGGCAAGTCGTGATGGCTCGAGTGTTTGAACGATTGCGTGCGGGAGGCTCTCTAAGATGGATGCAGACACTATTTCAATTCAAGCAATCGTCGTAAACGTAGTTCCACTTCTTGTAATGTTTTTGTAGATACGCATCCCCAGCGTGAAGGAGAAAGAAATCGAGTTGTGGAAATGCAACGAATGTCTTCCGTTTTAATCCAACTAGGTACAGTGATACCACCTTCAGGAGGAAGAATGGGCACATGAAGAGGTTGGTTTTTGGATTTGGAAGTTAGAGGAGCAACAATTACTAGTTCAGCAGGACTTTGGTTGAAGCTATTCGTAGAAAGAATGAGTACAGGACGACGACCTGATTGTTCATGACCTACAGTTGGATCCAGTTGAACAAGCCAGATGTCACCGCGTGATAGGGATTGGATAGCCATCTTCACCTACCGGATAAGGTTCTTCATCTTTAAGGCCATCCATCAACGTGCATTCCCATGCTTTTCGTTCTGCAAGTTCTTCGGCCCACACTGGAGGGTTGGCGCGTGCTGCGCCAAATCCATTATGTACAGCACGCCAAAACATATGCTCTTCGTAAAGAGCGAGTGCTTTACTTAAAAGAGTTCCCATCGATTCATGGGTTTGCTCGGCGAGGATTCGCAATTGTTCATGCGTGTGATCTTCGATACGCACAAGTTGACTCATGACTTTGGTTCCTTTGTAAACAAATTAGTTTACATTTTTGTATACCCTAAAATAGGAAGAAAATCAAAGGATTTTGTTCAAGATTTTGGGAAGGACTCTGCCGTGGGGATAGCGATTTGATCAATAGTGTTGATCAAATCGAAAGTACAGTAGTCATGTACAAAGATCGATTTGTGCAATTGTACAAATGGCAAATCGTGTGGTTACAGAATGCGTACACGTTTTCCTTCAAAGACCGCACAAATCTCCAGCGAAGCTCCCAGACCTTCGACATACCGTCGTAACGTAGACAGCAAAAGATCTTGGCGTTGTTCCATGCGAGACAGTTCACTTTGTGCGATGCCTACGGCGTCGGCGAGTTCTTGTTGGGTTCGCCCTATGGTTTTACGTAAGTGTCGCATCACTTCGGAAACACGGCGTGCTTGTGGGCCGCGACCCACGTAGACAAAACGACCCGACGTTAGTTCCACCTCGGGTGTGTCCTCATCGACGGTGTCCTCTTTTTTACGCATGGTAGAGTCGTCTTTCGTGAGATGTCGCTTTGCGTGCGCGGATGAGTCGTATTCGCTCGTTACGCGTCGTCGTGATGACATAGAGGATGCGTGTTTTGTTCGAATAGCCGAGGGTGATCGTGCGGTCATGATGCAATGTTATGATGAATGTTGTTCGAGAAAATGTGTTATTCAACAAGCCAACGAGGAATGGGTTCAATTTGTAAATCTAAACGTAGACTTATGGTGCTACGTAAGGGTTGGTCGGAGGATTTATTGCGTACAAATCCAAGTGATTCATAAAATCCAATGGATTGTGCATAGGCATCGACTGTGATGAGACGACATCCTGCATATTTAGATACCTGTTGGGCGACTAGGAATGCTGTTTGAACAAGGAAAGTTCCAATTCCTCGCATTCGTGTTCGAGCCGAAGTCGTTACGGCTAATCGTCCGATTTTAAGAGCAGGAATGATAGGATGATCCGTATGCGTCAGTTGTAGTTTACGGCGTTCTCCGCTTTTTAATTCGATTGCGTCAGTTAATACGGCGATATATCCAACGAGTTCACCTTCGTATCGTGCGAGATAAACGCGACATACATCCTTTTGTTGAAGTCGAAACGCATCGTCTTTAAGGAATCGATTTAAATCTTCATCTCCACAGGAAAAATTTTGCACCGTATCGTGGTCGTTGGATGAAATTAAATCAATGTCAAATCGTTCGCGAACGATTTGCAGACGGTTCATGAGGAGACAACAGGAGGCTTTTTAGGAAAACCTTTGGGTTGAAATAACTGAGCTAATTTTGTAATGGCCCATTCCTGACGACGCTTTCGTTCTTCTTCAGAACATCCGCGTTCGAGATCGGCCAGCAAACGCTCGGCGTCTTCACCCTCAAGAGGGGGAGTTGGTTCAATCGGTCGTGCCATATTACATTTATGATATGCGTTTTAACTCATATTGTCAAGCAAAAATCACATTTTATAGAGGATTAACGAAACGACGTGTGCCCCACTTAGATCCAAATGTATAAATGTACAAAGGTAAATTTGAAGAATTATACAAATAGCAAAATGTGTACCATAGACTATGTGGGCTCAATGCCTTTTTTCTTGACGCCTTCAAAATTTTAATTGAGCTCAATTAAAATTTTGAAGG
>WBZP01006329.1_pt1 | contig 11086 bp, 6 predicted proteins | sample 5204301 | NCBI WGS metagenome assembly WBZP01 (sample SAMN12412401, study PRJNA552823) | activated sludge metagenome | isolation source: activated sludge from nitrification reactor of wastewater treatment plant... | place: USA: Pennsylvania | collected 2017
GACCTGGGTCCCCGGCGGGAAGTTGGCCTGACAGGCGCCTTCCAAGAAGTCGCCCTGGCGTCGGCAGTCGATGCCCGCCGGCCAGCTCTTGAGCCAGCCGCTGTTGTTCAGCTCCACCGCCAAGGTGACCCCGGACCATTGCTCGAGTTCGATCAGATCCACCCAGCCGGCGTCGCTCCCAGCCTTGAGATTCACATCCTTCTCGTAGGACCAGAGCAGGTTGTGGGTTCCCGGGGTGAGACGGAAGGCCTCCTGCCGCCAGTCCTGTTCGCCGCTAATCCCCAACTGCAATTGACCGTCGAGGTAGAAGCGTAGGAAGTCATAGCCACGCTCGGAAGAGACCTTCCAGTGGAAACGCAACCAGCCGGGGCCCTGGACACTGGTCCGCAGGGTGCTCGTCAGCTCATCCCCGATCGCCCCGCTTTGGGCCGCATCGCCCTCCCAATAACTGACCGCGGTCTGCCCGAACCAGGGCGCACCGCGGCTGCTCGTCCATTGCAGGCTCGGGTTGTCCAAAGCCTGGCCCAGATCGAGACTGCCGCTTACCTTGTCGACCATCTTGATCAGGGTCATATCGGCGCAGGGCCAGTCGTTGCAGTACCCGCCCGAATGCTCGTAGACCGGACTGCCCCAGGTATCCTGGCTCCAACCGGCCACATAGAGACTCCCCTGGCCGTCGGTGACAATCTTGAAACCGGCGTCGATGTATGGGGAACCGAGGAAGCTGTGCCAAATCAAGCGGCCCTCGTTGCTCAGTTTGATCACCACGATATCGTCGGAGACCTCACCGCAACCGACGCTCGCCTGATCACGCAAGGGCGTGCCCCAGGTGGTGCAACTGTAGCCGGTCACATAGATGTTTCCGCCCGGTTCCAGGGTGAGGCCATTGCCGTAATCGGTGTTCAAGGAACCGAGGAAGGTGTTCCACACCAATTGGCCGTTGCTGCCGTTGAGCTTGGCCACCAGGATATCCGGGCCCCAGGAGTATTCGTTGACCGGTTTTCCCCAAGTGGCCGATGTCTCTTGCCAGGAATCGCCGCTGGTGCCGGTGACATAGGGATTCCCCCTGGAATCCACCGCCACGTGAAAGCCGCTGTCATGACTGGTGCCGCCGAGGAAGCTGTGCCACAGCAGTTGCCCGTTGCCACTGAGCTTGGCCACAAAGAGGTCGGAGGCGGGGAAACAACCGCTCAGGTTGCAGATCTGACCGCTGGTGAAGGCCCGCACCGGGCTGCCCCAGGAGGCGTAACTGCTGCCGACGGCAAAGAGGTTGCCGCTTCCGTCCGCTGCAATGCCACCGACCCCTTCTCCTAGCGGCGAGCCGAGAAAGGTATTCCATAACAGTTGGCCGTTGGCGCTGCTGAATTTCGCCACGAAGACATCCCAACAGGAACCACCACAGCTGGTTCCCGGCGAAAAGGCCCGCACCGGGGTGCCCCAGGTGTTCTCGCTGCCGCCGATCACGAACAGGGAGGTGCCTGTCGGGTCCAGGGCGATACCCCAACCGGCGTCATAACCAAATGGATTGATGAATTGCTGCCAGATGGCGTCGCCATTGCTCCCGTCGAACTTGACCAGGATGGCGTCGGCATCGTTTTTGTCCCGGTCATACCAGTGATAGCCGGCGACATAGAGATTGCCGTTGCTGTCGACCACCAGGCCGCGACCGTAATCGCCCTGTTTGCGGTCGTTTTCGTCCTCGGAGAACTTCCAGGAATAGGCCCAGAGGGCGCGCCCCGTGCCAGCGCTCAATTTGCCGACGAACATCCTGGTGGTCTGGGTGCTCGCGTCCCAGTAATCCCCGGTCAGGAAGATGTGGTTGCCACCGGCATCCAGGGCGAGACTCCAGGCGATATCCTCGCCGCCCGTGGCGCCCATGAAGCTGTTCCAACTCAGGCTGGGGTCGATGATGAGGGGTTGCTCGGGGTCATGGGTCCCGACCCGGAAGCCCAGACGCTGTTCGCCGCGGAGATCGAAGGCGACCTCGACCGGCCGTCGCTCGCCGCCGATCTCCTGCCAGGCGATGGGGGCCGTCTCGCTGAGGGTGCCGCGCTCGAAGCTCAATTGCAGACCGCCATCCTTACGGATCTGTAGCGGCAGGTTGTAATCGAGTTGGATACTCGCCACCGCCGCCCCCGGCGCCAACCGATAGAGGCTCCGCACGAGTCCACCAACAGGGCTGTATTCCAGATCCACGCCCGGCCACAAGCCGGGATAACGAACCTTTTCTAGTGGTGGGGCCTTGCCCATGTCACCAGTCGAGGTGTTCGGGACTTGGGGCGCGACCGCCCGCGCCCCGACGAAACGCACTCGGAGCGCATGATCCAGTCCGGCGACGTAATAGCCCTCCGGCCCGAATCCCAAGACATGCCCACCGGAGGTGAAGGTACGTAGCGCCGGAGAAATGGAAGCCGCCGGGGTCGACCCGGGGTCGCTGGCGGTCGCTGGCTGGACGATTCCCTCCGTCCCCTGGCTCGGCCCGATCGCCGCCAGGCCCAACAGAACCACCAAGCCGAAAAAATACAACCACTGACGAAGATTCATTACCGTCTCCTCCCGCCGCCGCGGAAAGCCACTCGGGTATTTGTTTATCCCTATAGACCTGGGATCAAGAGCCGTTATTGATCTCAATCAAATGAGACCATGGTTTTTGCCCCTTGTTATTCTTCCCAGGGTCCGGCGTCCCCTTGCGTTGCCTCGCGGGACGGAGTTCACCAGCCCATGCCGAAGACTAGGACAGCGTCCCTGGTTGGTGGACCAGCCGTCTCCGGGCCAGGTAGGTCTCCCGAGCCAGGCGGACGTCTTCCAGGAACCAGGGCAGCTCTTCGAGCAGGAGGGCCTGGGGGCCATCCACCAGGGCCTTCTTCGGCGCCGGATGGAAGTCCACCAGGATCATGTTGGCCCCGGCCACCACTCCCTGGGCGGTGGCCTGGAAGATGTCGGGGATACCGTCCTCACCGGTCTCCCGGGTCCCCACCGAATGGGAGGGATCGATGCATACCGGCATGCGGGTGAGGCGCTTGACCGTGGGCACCTGGGCGAAGTCGACGAAATTGCGATGGGGATCGCCGAGATTGGTCTTCATGCCGCGCAGGCAGAAGATCACCTGGTCGTTGCCCTCGCTGGCGAGATATTCGGCCGCGAGCAGGGATTCGGTGAGGGTGATGCCGAAGCCGCGCTTGAGGAGGACGGGAAAGTCCCGCTGGCGTCCCGCCGCCTTGAGCAGCTCGAAGTTCTGGGTGTTGCGGGTGCCGATCTGCAACATCACCCCGGTGGGCTGCCCAGCCTGGTCCAAGGCGGTGCGGATTTCCTCGATGTGGGTGTCGTGGGTGATCTCCATGGCGATCACCCGGATACCGTATTTCCCCGCCAGCTCGAAGACATAGGGCAGGCAGTCCTTGCCGTGGCCCTGGAAGGAGTAAGGGCTGCTGCGGGGTTTGTAGGCCCCCATGCGGGTGCAGACCAAGCCCTGGTCCCTGAGGGCGCGCAGCATCAGCTCGACATGGGTCGGGGTATCCACGGCGCAGAGACCGGCGAACACATGCAGGCTCTGTTGATCGAAGCGGACCCCGTTGTAGTCGAAACCGCTCGCACGATGGTCGTCCTTGTGGCGCCCGAGGATGCGGTATTCCTGGGAGATGCGGACCACCCGTTCCACCGCCGGAAAGGACTCGATGGCTTCGCGGTCGAGCTGGGCGGTATCGCCAAGCAGGTAGATCTCGGTAAGGACCTGTTGGGTCCCCCGCACCTGATGCATCCGGGTGCTGATGTTCGGCAGTTGATTGAGGTAGCTCAGGAGGGCAACGGCGTCGCTGTCGTCCAGGCTCAGGTTGGGTTGCAAAATCACGATCATTGACGGGGTCTCCATCTACCGCTGGCGAAAGCCGCCTATTGTGAGTGAGGCCAAGGGCTGGGGGATAGTCCGCCTGGATCGGTAGCCAGGCTCATGTATTGGCTGAGCGAGGCTGGGTTAGGGCGCTTGGCGCCGAACCTCGATGGGCGGCCCCCGGGCATGGGCGCTTTGGTTTGATTATTGTTCTTAAATTAAGAACAATACAACTTTAATATGGGCTTTTATTCTCGAAATAAGAACGATAAGCAGCCATTTTCAGCCGAGGCCCGGTCCTCCTGACACGGAGGCGATTTCTGCCAAAAGAAATACCAGCCGGCTGGTCTGTTCGTCCGTCTTCGGTGTTACGCCAGCCGGCGCGTTCTGGTATTTCTTTTTCCGGCCATCGCCTGGAGCCCCGTTCCAACCTCAGCCGCCGCATACCTGGATCCGGCTCCTACCGCCGCTGTGCGGTCGCACCTGGATCTGGAGGCCGATCCGCTCGGTCATCTCCGGCACATGGGAGATGACCCCCACCTTGCGGCCCTGGGCCTGTAACCTGTCCAGGGCCTCCATCGCCACCCCCAGGGTATCGGCGTCCAGGCTGCCGAAGCCCTCGTCGATGAACAGGGATTCGACCCGCACCCGGTTGGAGGAGAGGGAGGCCAGCCCGAGGGCCAGGGCCAGGGAGACCAGGAAGGATTCACCGCCGGAGAGGGAATGCACCGAGCGGCGCTCGTCCCCCATGTCCTGATCCACCACCATCAGGGCCAAAGTATCCCGGACCCGTTCCAAGCGATAGCGCCGGGAGAGATCCGCCAGGTGGCGATTGGCATAGCCGAGTAACACATCGAGGCTGAACTGTTGGGCGTAGTGGCGGAATTTCTTGCCGTCGGCGGAACCGATGAGTTCGTTGAGTTGCCCCCAGACGCGGTTTTCGGTCTCGCGGATGGCGATCTCCGCCTCAATGGCCGCCGCCTGGTCGCGGTGCTCGTTGTCCCGGCGCCGCCACACTTCCAGCTCCATGACTTGCTCTTGGAGCCGATCCAGCCCGGCGCTGGTCTGTTCCAGTGCGGCCCGTAGCGATTCCGCCGATTCCCGAGTCGGCGCTTCCCGGTCCAGGGCTTCCCGTTGGGATCGACGTTCCCGGTAGGTGACTTGCGCATCCCGCACGGCCTCGGCGAGGCGCCGCAAAGTCTCCCGCTCCTGTTTGATCCAGGTCTCGTCCCGGGCGAGCCAGGCACGGAGCTGGGGTTCGTCCAAAGTGAGCCCGGGATGTTCGGTATTGAAGCGCTGGATCCAGTCCTCCAAGGCCGTGGCGGCTTGGTTCCAGGCTTCCCGAGCGGCGGCGAGCTGGTTGTGTGCCTGTTCGAGCCGGGTCTCGGCCCGGGCCTGTTCCTGGGCGCTCTGTTGCGCCTTCTGCGTCTGCTGTTGGTGTCTGGACCTCGCCGCGACGATCGCCCCGGCCAGTTCCGCTTCCACCGCCGGGATCGGGCGACCGGCAAACAGGGCCTGTCGCTGGCGGCGCCTGTCCTCTAACTCGCCGTCCAGTCGCGCGAATTCCTCGGCGGCCTGGCAGCCTTGCGCCGCCTTTTCGGCCAGCCGCCGGGCCTGTTCTTCCCAGGTGATCGCCGCGATCCGGGCCTGGAGCGAGCGGTTCTGGTCGACGAACCAGGCCCCGCGCTTCTCGGGCGCCATGGAGGAGACTTCTCCGGCCAGCGGATGGGCCGGCCAGAGGTCGGCGTCCCGTTGGATGGCCTCGCTCAGGCTGTGCCTTTCCGCGGCGATGGCCGCCAACCTGCGGTCATCGGTGGCGAGACCGGCCTCATGGCCGGCCTCCTCTTTGATCAGGGCATCGAGGGCCTGGCGACAAGCGTCGACCTGGGTTTTGAGACCGACCAGGATGGCGCGGGAAGGGGCCTCGCCGCTCGCGTAGGGATGGTCGATCGCGCCGCAGACCGGGCAGGGCGAGCCGTGCTCCAGATGGGCGCGCAGGGTCTCGACGTTCTTGGCGCAGGCGGCCTCGGCGGTCTTCAAGGCCTGTTCCGCCTGTTCCAAGCGGGCGCTGGCCGGCGGTTTCCCGGCCCGGAGCCGGGACAGGGCGGCTTCCGCCTCGGTAATGTTTCCCCGCAGGGCGGCGGCCTCGATGTCCAGGGTCTGCCGCCGTTGGCTGGCGCTCTCCAGGGCGCTCCACAGGCGCTCGGCCGTGGTCAGTTGCTCGCGACGTCGTTCAGCCCTCGATCGATCTTCGGCCAGGGCCTCGGCATCGCATCCGGCCAGGACCTGGGTCGCGGCCTGGAGATCGTTGTTCCCCAGTCCGAGAGCGGATTCGGCGGCGGCGAAGGCGGCGGTGGCCTGGGTTTCCGCTTGGCGGGCGGCCTTCAGCCGCTGGTCGGCGGCCTTATGGAGCGGGATCAGCAGGGCGATCTCGGGATCCAGGGCTTTAGCCAGATTGAGATCCCCGGCGGCCAGGGCGGACGCTCCTTCGGCTTCGGCAACGGCTTGTCGGGCCAGGGCCAGGTCCGCTTCGGCCTCTTGGCGCAGGCGTTTTGCCCCAGTCAATTGTTCTTCCATGGAGAACAATTCCCTTCGATTGTTCTCCAGATCGGTGCTAATAAGGTCCATTGTATCGATCAAAGGGCGGCCCCCCCGGGCGCTTTCGACCTGGTCGAGAGCGGACTGCCGGGGAGCGGCGGCGGTTTGTTCCCTAAGACTCTGCTCCAGATGCTCGAGGGATTCCTGTTCCGCCTGCCTCAATCTGGCCCAGGTTTCCTGCTGGCGTAGCTGCTGTTCCAGTTCGCTTTGGCGCTCTTCCAAGACCGCCGCCTCCGCCTTGGCGTCGGCCCATCGCTGTTCCAGACCGGCCCGCGCCTCAAGGGTCAGGGGCGACTGCCCGGCCAATCGGCGCTTCAGCTCATCCAACGCCTGTTGTTCCGCCTTGGCGCGCTCGAAGGCCCGCCTGGAGAGTTCGCTGTAGATCTCCAGGCCGGTCAGGGTCTCCAACAGTTCCGAGCGTTCGTTGTCGTTGGCCTTGAGGAAGGCGGCGAAATCGTTCTGGGCCAAGAGCACCGCGCGGGTGAACTGGGAGAAGGACAGACCGAGGCGTTGCTCGATCTCCTGTTTGACCTCTTTCTTCACCCCGCCGAGGCGTTGGCCCTCGACGAGGGTCTGTAGCCACATCTCGCTCTCCTGCAATTTGCCCCCGGCCCGGCCACGGGCGCGCCGCACACTCCAGCGGGCGCGGTAGGCCAGGCCGTCGTTGCCGACGAAATCCACTTCGGCCCAGGCCTCGCCCGTGCCCCGGCGCAAGAGGTTTCTGGGGTCTTGCGGGCTGATGGTCTCGGTGCCCACATCCGGCAGGCTGACGCCCTTGATGGCGGCGCGGGTCAGGCGCGGGGTTTCGTCGTAGAGGGCGAGACAGAGGGCATCGAGCAGGGTGCTCTTGCCGGAACCCGTGGGGCCGCAGATGGCGAAGAGTCCGGCGGAGGCCAGGGGCTCCTGACCAAAGTCGATCTCGAAACCGCCGGCCAGCGAGGCGAGGTTCAAACCGCGAATGGCGAGGATCTTCATGCCTCGTCTTCCTGATGCAACCAGAGTTCCCGGAAGGCTTCGAGCAATCTGGTGGCGGGCTCCGCCCCATGGCGTCCGTGATGGAGTTTTCTGAACAGATCCTCCGGCTGGAGTCGCCCCAGATCGTCGAGGGATTGGGGACCCTCGGCGGCGGTTGCCGGGTTCTGTCGTCCGTAAGTGGGGTCGATGCGCGCCAGACGCACCGGCTTGCCTTCAAGCACCGACTCGATCCGCGCCCGCAGCCCGGGCTCCGGGGCCTCCAACCGCACCCGCACCTCCAGGTAGGGCTGGGCGATCAGGGGTGTCTCGGGCAGCTCCAGGGCCAGGAGGGCGTCCAGCACCTCATCGAGCGGGGCGTGTTGCCCGGGCACCCGTAGCAGGTCCACCGCCCGCGGGACGGGGAGAGGGGTGGTCGTCGCCAGGGATTCACTGTCCAGATCGACGCGCACCACCTGATGCCGGTACTGGACCTCGGCGAAGGAGAGGGGCAGCGGACTGCCGGCATAGCGCACCCGTTCCAGGCCGCCGATGTTCTGCGCCCGGTGCAGATGGCCCAGGGCGGTATAGGCGATGGCGGGGTCGAAGATCTCCACCGGCAGGGCCTCGGCGCCACCGATGATCAGTCGCCGCTCGGAGTCCGCCGAGATTGTTCCGCCGCTCAGGTGACAATGCCCCAGCGCCAGGATGGCCTGGCCAGGCTCTCGTCGCTCCAGGGCGAGATCCAGGACCTGGTGATAGAGCCGCTCGATCCCGGCCAGATAGGCATCGCCTTGGGTTTCCAAACGTGGCAGGTCGCCTGGGCGCAGGAAGGGAACGGCCAGACACCAGGCGGCGACCTCCCGCTCGCGATTACGCAAGGGTACCAGCAGCCGTTCGAGTTCGATCCGCCCCTCGGCGTCCCGGGTCACCTGGCCGATGGCGCGGGCGTCGAAGACCTCGAACAGCGGCGATGGGGCCTCCAACCGGGCTGGCGAGTCGTGATTGCCGGCGATGAGAAGGATGTCGAGCCGGGGGAGCCGCTGTTTGGCGGCGGCGAGGAAGCGATAGAACAGCCGCTGGGCCTGGGCGGAGGGGTTGGCGTTGTCGAAGATGTCGCCGGCGATCAGCAGGGCGTCGATCGCTTCGCTTTCCAGGGTGTCCAGCAGCCAGTCGAGAAAACACTGGTGCTCATGGCTACGGTCGTAATGATGCAGGCTTTGGCCGAGATGCCAGTCAGAGGTGTGCAGCAGGCGCATGGGGGACTCTTGTTGTCGACATCCAGGTCAGATGAATCTGAAGGCCTGGAGCGGCCAGGGCCGCCCGGGCGTGAAAAATGGCCGCTCGATCAAGACATAGGTGACGCCGGACAGCAAGAGGCTCACCACCAGCACCAGCCAACCCTGAAGCAGGCCGGGCCAGGGGAGCTGTTTCACCAGCCAGACCACCGGCAGGTGCAGCAGATAGAGGCTGAAGCTCAGATTGCCGAAGAGTCGCAATAGGGGCGATGACAAGAGGCTGGCGATCAGCCCGCGGCTGTTGAGGGCGGCCAGGATAAAGGCCGACCAGAGGCCACCGAAGAGAACGAAGTCATGATGGAAGCGATCCTCGGCCATCCTGAGCCCGGTCAGCCAGGAAGCAATGGCGGGGACCAGGCCGAGGACGATGAGCAGGATGAACCCGGCGGCGATCCCCATGGCCGAGGCCAAACCCGGGTGTCGGGCGGCTTCCAGGGAGTCGATTCGATGCTGCACCAGGGCGGCGAGGGAGCCGCAGAGAAAGATGGGGAGATAGGGGCCGAGGCGGAGGTCGTTGCCTACGACCTCTCCCGGCGGCCAGAGGTAGAGCGAGATCAGCCCGATCAGGGAACCGATCATCAGGGTGGCGGGCAACAGTCGCAGTCGCAGCAACAGGTGCAGCATGAGCACCACCAGGGGGAGCAGCAGATAGTATTGGACCTCCACCGGGATGGCCCAGAAGAGACTGCCGCCGCGGAACAGGGGAAGTTGGTCCCGGAGTTCCGGGGCGGTGAGCGGCAGCGTGAAGAGATGTCGGCCAAAACACCAGCTCAGCAGCAGGGCGACGGAGAAGAGGGGGGCGATGCGCCGGAAGCGGCGTTTGGCGTAACGCCACCAGGTCCCGGGGTCGAGCAGGCGCTGGCGGGAATAGCCATAGAAGGGGGCCGAGAGCAGAAAGGCGCTGAGGGCAAAGAAAAGAAAGACGCCGTATTTGCCGCTGCCGGCGAAACTCAGCCCGGGGATGGGGTCCATGCGGGCGAGGCCAAGATGGCTGAGGAGGACGAGGATCACCGCCAAGCCGCGGACGCCGTCGAGGATCTCGTACTCGATCCCGGCGGAGGAACTCTTGGCCAGGAAGACGGCCTCCAGCCGCTTCGCCAAGGCGGAAAGGGTTTGGTGGTGTCGGCTCAAAAGACAAAGATCAGGCCGGAGATCAGGGCCACCAGGGCCATGACCAGGGTGGCGACCATGGCCAGGGCGCCCAGCGCCATGATGAGGGGGTTCGCCAGCAACAGGGCACTGCCGAACAGGGAGGCCAGGTCGTGAAATTCCAAGGTCAGACCCACCAGCCCGCGAAGCGACTTTCCCAGGGTAAAGAGGTCGCGCCAGCCCCGGCCTTGGTGTTGCCGCACCGCCTTCATCTCCGCCGTGCCTTGGCGCAGGTTCTGGGCGAGTTGCTGGCCGCCCTGAAATACGGCTTCAAGCCGCTGTGGCAGGGCGGCGATATCCTTCAGGGAGAAATACAACCAGATCAAAAAAGCGGGCGGCGGTAGCAGCAGCAGGCCGATGGAGATCCGCGCGGCGTTCGCCCAATCTGGGTGCGACAGCAGGAGAAAGCCCAACCAAGCCGCCGAGACCAGGCTGAGGAGGGCCAGCTTGCGCACGCCGGGGAGACTGCGTTCGGCGATGCGGACCGGCACCTGGATGGCGGTGGAGACTTGTTCCTGAACGGCTTTCAGCCGGCTCGGTTCGATGGGGAGCTGGGTTTCCATGGTGGTTTGATCCTGTCGGGCGCGAAAAGAGGGAGGTCCGGGGCCGGATTCGGCTTTGGAGGCAAAAGTGTATGGCGGCTTGGAGACGGCGGCAAATGCGGTGGGTGAAGCGAGTCCCAGCATTTTGTCTGGACCAAGAAGCTGGGTTGTGGCGCTTGGCGCCTCAACACCAGCCAACTTTACCCGGATGTCGCTGGGCCTCTCCCGGGCCAGGGCCTTGTTGGCCGTTTTTTCGTTCTCAAATGGAGAACAATTAATTGTTTTACTGATTTTTTGTTCTCATAAAGAGAACAAAAAGTGGCTATTTCCGGTCGCTGCCCGGAACGACCGAGCGTTCCTACCCACTCCTGATCGGTTGATACTTTCAGCGGTGGCTTCGAGGTCGACACCTGGCCAGATCAGTCGGAGGCCCAAGATGTATTCGGAGACGGTATCGGAGCGCCTCGCCCCCTGGCGTCCCTGCCGGGGTTGTTCGGCGAAGGCGGTGGTGACGACTAGATCCCGCCCTCCAGGCGCGGATAACGCACATGATCAACCAGGTCCTGGATCTCCTGTTTCGGCGCCGGGCTCAGCAGGCTGCCCAGGATGACGCCGACGAAACCCGCCGGGATACCGAAGATGCCGGCGGAGATGGGTTTGATGCCGAACCAGAGTGGGGCGTTGACGCCGAAGAAGGGGTAGGTGATGTACATGTAGTACAT
>WBZP01006906.1_pt1 | contig 11086 bp, 12 predicted proteins | sample 5204301 | NCBI WGS metagenome assembly WBZP01 (sample SAMN12412401, study PRJNA552823) | activated sludge metagenome | isolation source: activated sludge from nitrification reactor of wastewater treatment plant... | place: USA: Pennsylvania | collected 2017
AACCGCGGGGGTCGTCGCCGCGACCGGCGGCGCCGCGACCGGCGGCGGCGGCGCCACGACCGGCGGCGGCGGTTGCCTTCGGTTCGCATACAGCTCGGGGTCGAGCTGAATCGTAAACTCGCGAATCAACCGGCCGCGCGGCCAGACCAGCTCCAGCAGCAGGTTGAAGCTCGGATCGCGAATCGGTTCAAGCGATGTGACCTTGACGAAGCTCGGGCCGCCTGGCGGGGTCTGCACCGAAAACCGCAGTTTCGATAACAACTCCAGCCGTTCGACTCCAACCCGATCGAACTCCTCCTGACGGGGAATCCGCACGACCAGGCCGGTCAATTCGGCAGGATTGTTGACAACTAGAGGCAGTTCGGCCTCGAAGGTCTGATTGAGCGCCGAGCGCACCTCCATCTGACCAACACCTAGGGCAAAAGCGCACAACGGCGCCACCAGCCCGGATAAAAAGAAAAGTCGGAGTAATATCCTGGTCGGCATGGAACCTATCTCCACTCCACCGCCGGAAGAGGGTTATACCGGCGGGATGACATTGGATACCGCCGCCGGCGATATCAAGCCAGCGGTCGTTCCGCTTGGAACCGTCGGCGGAATGCGCGGTGGTTCGAAGCTTCCCTTTAAAGATACTACTTAATCGGGATTTCCGCGATTTGGATGCGCTGTGAAATTTCGCGGCCGATGCTCGTTCCCTGCCCTGGTCGGATCAGAGTTCCAACAGGATGCGCAACATCCGCCGCAGTGGCTCGGCAGCACCCCACAGCAATTGATCGCCGCAGGTGAAGGCTCCAAGATACGCCGGCCCCATGTTGAGCTTGCGCAAGCGCCCCACTGGCACGGTCAGAGCACCGGTAACGGCGGCGGGCGTCAGTTCGCGCATGGAAAGCTCGCGTTCGTTCGGGATGACCCGCACCCAGTCGTTAGCCGCGCCGATGATCTCCACCAACTCGTCCAGAGGGACATTCCGGGTCAGCTTGATGGTCAGGGCCTGGCTGTGGCAACGCATCGCGCCGATTCGGACGCAGATGCCATCAACGGGGATGGGGTTGTCCGCGCGGCCCAGAATCTTGTTGGTCTCGGCCTGCCCCTTCCACTCCTCGCGACTCTGCCCGTTGTCCATCTGCTTGTCGATCCAGGGAATCAGGCTGCCGGCCAGCGGCGCACCGAAGTTCTGGGTCGGAAAGTCGCTGGAGCGGAGGGTTTCCGCCACGATGCGGTCGATCTCCAGAATCGCCGAGGCTGGATCGTCCAGCCGGTTGGCCACGGAGCCGTGGATTGCGCCCATCTGCTGGATCAACTCGCGCATGTTCTGGGCGCCCGCGCCGGAAGCCGCCTGATAGGTCATGGCGCTCGTCCACTCCACCAAGTCGTGGACAAACAGTCCACCCAGCCCCATCAGCATCAAACTGATCGTGCAGTTGCCGCCGATATAGTCCTTCACTCCCCGCGCCAGCGCGTCCTGAACCACCTGGCGGTTGACCGGGTCCAGGATGATGACCGCGTCGTCCTTCATGCGCAGGGCCGAGGCCGCATCGATCCAGTAGCCGCGCCAGCCGGCGGCGCGCAGTTGCGGATAAATCTCGTTGGTGTAGTCGCCGCCCTGGCAGGTGACGATGAGGTCCAGCGCCTTCAGGTCGGCGATGGACCGGGCATCCTTCAGGGGAGCCGTATCCTTGCCGATGGCCGGACCAAGACCACCTACCTTGGAAGTAGTGAAAAACACCGGATCGATCAAGGCAAAATCGTTCTCCGCCACCATCCGGTCCATCAGCACCGAACCCACCATGCCACGCCAGCCCACCAGACCCACACGTTTCATCGTCAACAAGCCTCGCAACCATTCGAACAGGGCGGGAATCAACCCGGCACAAAATCTTACTCCACCAGGGTCGACGCCACCGCGTCGCCCATCGCCTGAGTCCCAACCGGGATCATGCCGGGCGCCATGATATCCATGGTACGCAGGCCCTTGTCCAGCACCCGACCGACCGCGCGCTCGATGCGCTCGGCCTGCTCCGGCGCGTTCAGGGTATGGCGCAGCAACATCGCCACCGACAGGATCGTGGCCAGCGGATTGGCGACGCCCTGACCGGCGATGTCGGGGGCGGAGCCGTGAATCGGTTCATACAGGCCCTTGCCGCGAGCGTCGAGCGAGGCCGATGGCAACATGCCGATGGAGCCGGTCAGCATCGCCGCGCAGTCGGAGAGAATATCGCCGAACAGGTTGCCGGTCACCATCACATCGAACTGCTTGGGGGCGCGGACCAGTTGCATGGCGGCGTTGTCCACGTACAGGTGCGACAGCGCCACGTCGGGATAGTCTTGCGCCACCCGCTCGACCACCTCCCGCCACAGTTCGGAGGCTTCCAGCACGTTGGCCTTGTCCACCGAACAGAGCCGATGCGACCGCTTGCGAGCAGCCTCGAACGCCACCCGGGCGATGCGTTCGATTTCGGACTCGCGGTAAACCATGGTGTTGAAGCCTTCACGCTCGCCGCCGTCCAGGATGCGGATGCCGCGCGGCTGGCCAAAGTAGATATCGCCATTCAACTCGCGCACGATCAGGAGATCGAGGCCGGAAACGATCTCCGGCTTGAGCGCCGAGGCAACGGCCAGTTGCGGATAGAGCAGCGCCGGGCGCAGATTGGCGAACAGTTCCAGGTCGGCGCGAATCGCCAGCAGGCCACGTTCCGGGCGCAGCGACCGGTCCAGCTTTTCCCACTGCGGACCGCCGACCGCGCCAAGCAGAATGGCGTCGGCGGCGCGCGCCTGACGGCGGGTTTCCTCCGGATACGGCGCGCCGAGCGCGTCCACCGCGCAGCCGCCCAGCAAGCCATATTCCAGTATCGCGTCCAGGCCGTGTTCCTGGCGCAGGCATTCCAGCACTTTCACCGCCTCGGCGACGATTTCCGGGCCGATGCCGTCACCGGGGAGAATCAGAATTTTGGGAGTCATCAATTTTCCTCGACGTACCGTAGGGCGGATTAGCGTATTGTAATCAGCAGGATAACCCGCACCCGTTTCATGCGGCGAATTACGGCGCAAGCGCCCAACCCGTCCTGCATGTTACATGCTCAACGGCCACACTCATCTGCTTCGATCACTTCGGATTCGCGCTCGGCGGCGGCGATCCACGCTTGCAAGTGCAAATCGGCCACCCATGTGGCGGCGTAGCCGTCCACCACGCCGGGGCGGCTCACGCCGTAGGTCGCAAAGCGCAGCACGACCGGCCCGAACATGGCGTCAGCGATGGAAAATGCGCCGAACAGCCAGGGACCGCTCGCGCCAAAGCGACTGCGGCAATCGGTCCAAAGGGCGGCGATGCGGTCGATATCGGCGGCGATCTCGGGCGTGACGGCCACGCGCCGGCCATGCGCCCGGACATTCATCGGCATGCCGTTGCGCAGCGCGGTGAATCCCGAATGCATCTCGGCGCAGACCGAGCGGGCCACGGCGCGAGCAATAGAATCCACCGGCCACAGCGCGGGTGCCCGCTCGGCGAGATATTCGCAGATCGCCAGCGAATCCCACACCATGAATTCGCCTTCGCGCCATACTGGCACCTTGCCCGAAGGCGAGTATTGCTGGATTTGGGCCGTACCCTCCGGGGTGAAAAGCGAAACGCGAATTTCGTCGAATTCGATCCCGGCATGGCGCGCGGCCAGCCAGGGCCGCAGCGACCAGGAGGAGTAATTCTTATTGCCAATCACCAGTTGCGGACGCATCGGATAGTCTCCTGGAACATGCGCACACCCACGAAATCGCTGAAAGCTTAAAGCCCGTTCGTGCATAAAACAAATTCCTGCTCAGTACCCATTGCAGCTAAGCGCGCTTCGAACCACTCCAGGCGCACGGCGCGATTTGCAAAACAGCCCACGCCGGCTACGCTAGCGCATCTTCGGCCACTTCCCACCGATCACGCCCCCATGCACCGCGACGACATTCCGGCTTTTCTGATTTCGCTCGGCATCACTGGCCTGCTGCTGTGGGGGCTGGTGTATTTCATCAACGAATGGTGGGGGCGGCTGCCCAAGGCGGTCGCCCTGATCCTCTTCATCCTGCTGGCGGTCATGGTGATTGGCTATCCGATCTATGCCCTGGCGCGCTGGTCGGACCGCTATCTGGCGCGGGTGCGGGAGGCGCGCGGCCAGAATCGCAAGACACCGGATTGAATCTCGTCCGCTTCTCCCCTTCAAGCCCGAACCGTACCGCACTCCCCATGTTTGGACTGTTCCAGAACTGGCGCCGCCGGCGCCGGCTCGAGCGCGCCCGCCTTCCGGAAGCGGAATGGCGGGCGACGGTGGCTAATCTGCCCGTACTGGAGGGCTTGAATCGGGCGGAGCTGGAACGGTTGCGCGATCTGGCGACGCTGTTTCTGGCCGAAAAGGCGCTGGAACCGGCGGGTGGGCTGGAATTAACCCCGGAAATGGGGCCGCTGATCGCCGCTCAGGCCTGCCTGCCGATCCTCAACCTGGGATTGGATCACTACCGGGACTGGAGCGCGGTGATTCTGTATCCCGAGGGCTTTCTTGCTCATCACGAATACACCGACTCGAACGGCCTGGTGCATAGCGTCCACCGGCCACTGATCGGCGAGGCCTGGGAACGCGGCCCAGTAATTCTGTCCTGGGCCGACATCGTGGAGACGCTCGACCATCCGGGCCTCAATGTGGTGATTCACGAAATGGCCCACAAACTGGATATGCTGAACGGCGCGGTCGATGGCCTGCCGTCCCTGCACCGGGGCATGGCGGTGCGGGACTGGAGCCGCGCCTTTACCGCGGCTTACGCGCATCTGAGCCGGGCGGTGGACCGGGGCCGGCCCACGGCATTGGACCCCTATGCCGCCGACAGCCCCGCCGAATTCTTCGCCGTCGCCAGCGAAGCGTTCTTTGAAACGCCGGCGGTGATGGCCGACGCCTACCCCGTTGTTTACATTCAATTGCGAGCGTTTTACCGGCAGGACCCGCTGGCCCGGCGGGCTAACGTCCCCCCTCCAACCGCAGCCGCCCTTCCTGATCCACCACCTGGATGCGGCTGAACCCGGCATCCTGGACCACCGCCAGCAGGCACGGGCTGGTCATGACCTGCGCCCGCCGGTAGCCGGGCGGCGGTTCGTGCCAGTCCACCCGCACCGTCAGTACCCCGTCGCGCACGATGGCGGTATCGTCGGCCAGCGCCAGCCCATAACCAGCCGTGGACCGCTGCCCCATCGCGATCAGCAACACGCCCTCGCGGGGAAAATCCACTGCTGGCGGGGGCGGTGGATTCATCCACTGACTATTCACCCGCGCGTATAGATCCCGCCACTCACCCGAACGGGCGATCCAGCGCACGGCGGGACGGTCCAGCCCGCCGCACTGGCCTTGGCTGGATAACGCTGCTATCGGCACGGTCGCGGCGCCCGCAGCGCTGCCGCCCGGCTGGGCGCACCCCGCCAGCACCGTCAACGCCATGGCCCAGATCCCACCCCAGCGCGTCATTGGGCGGGGAGCATCGTGCCAACGTTGACCCCAAAGTTCAGCAGGCTGGGATCAACAACCTGGAACGACCCCGAACCTGATCCGCCACCGGCGGCGGCGACCGCCTTGCTGGCGTTGATCAGGCCATAACCGAATTGGTCGTCCTTGTCCGGCGCTCCCAAATCATCGGTAAGCGCGCCACTGGTCAGCAGATTCGCGATCGCCTGCGGCTTCAAGCCAGGCGCGACCGCCTTCATCAGCGCCATCACCCCGGCCACATGCGGCGTCGCCATCGAGGTGCCTTGATAGATCCCGTAAGCGTTCACCAACGCGCCGCTGCTATCCGTGGCAACCGTACTCAGCACCCCATCCGGCTTGCCGTCGCCATTGACGTCCTGCGCCATATTACCGCCGGGCGCGACCATGCTGACCCAGGACCCGAAATTGGAGTACGGCGCCCGCGCCTTGTTGATGTCCACGGCGCCGACTGCTATGACGCCGGGAAAGGCGGCCGGATAGTTAAGTTCGCTGGTGCCGTCGTTGCCCGCCGCCGCGACGATGACGACGCCGGCGGCGCGGGCCTGGTCGTAAACCGTCTGTTCGGTCGGCGAGGCCCCGGGACCGCCGAGGCTTATATTGATCACGTCGGCGCGGCGTGGCGGTACGGTGCCCGAATCATTCGGCAGTCCGGCGGCGAAGCGCACTGCCTGTTCGATATCGTAGCTATAGCAGTTCAGCTTGCCACACACCCGCAACGGCATGACCCTGGCGCCAAAAGCGACGCCGGCCACGCCGACCGCGTTGTTGGTCGCCGCCGCTACCGTGCCGGTGACGTGGGTGCCATGGAAGGAACTGCTGCCATCGTCGTTGGCGTGGTCGCCGGGATCGTCGGGATTGGGGTCGATGCCGTCACCGTCGCCGGCGTTGGCCGGATCCTTGATGAAGTCGTATCCAGCCACCAACTGCCCTTGCAGGTCGGGATGGCCGAGCACCACACCGGTGTCGATCACCGCCACGATGACGTTGGCGCCGGTGGTCACGTCCCAGGCCAGCGGTAGATTGATCTGCGGGTAATGCCATTGGAGTTGATAAAATGGATCGTTGGGGACCAACAGGATCCGACGAATATGGTTGAGTCCGGCAACATCCACCTCCGGGTCCAGATTGAGCACCTTGACCTGGTACAGGGTTGCCAGCTTGTCCCGCGCGGCCGAATCGGCGGGCTGGAAGCCGCCGGGGAATCCAGATGATTCGGCGCTGGCCAGCATTCGATCAACTGCCTGCGGCTTCAACGCCGCCAACTTTAACAAGGCGTTCCGCTGCCGGGTTTCACCCTCCCGGCCCACGAACTTGCCCAGCATCCGCGCCTGAGTCTGCAATCCCCCCTGCGTTTCGACCCGATTATCAGGGAAGCGCACGATAACCTCGCCGGCAACGAACGAATCGCTCAATCGCATGCTGGGAGCCGCCGGCTCCTGCGCCGAACCGATGGTCAGCTCGTAGCGGGACGCGCCCCGGTTCGCCCCCACCAGTACCAGATAGTCGCCGTCGTTCTTGACCGTCAGCGATTCCACCCGGACCTGACCGGCCGAGGCGTCGAGCAAATTGCTGCCCAGATCGGCCAGACCCAGGTCCAGATCGTTCTGGATACCATCGCCGGCGAGGGTCAGAGTGACCCGCTGGCCAGCTTGCAGGCTGACCCGGTATACATCCACCACATCGCCAGCAGCGCGCGACCGCCCCTCGGGACCACTGCCGGGCTGATTGACATAACCTGTCACAGCAACGGGATTGGGCAGGGCTTGGGCGGTCGCCGCGGTATCATTGGGAATGTAAAGGGCGTCGGGATCATTGTCGTCGCCGTCCAGGATGCCCTCGGCCGCCGGAGCCAGGGATGGATCGTCGTCGCTGATGCTTGCTTGCAGCGGCATGCTGGCCAACCCCAGCATGAGAAACGCATACTTTAGGAGCCTCAATTTCATTTAATATCCCCTCACGGACGGATTTAGAGCAGGCTTGGCGGACGCCGGCTCCCCGAATTCAATAGACACCAAATTGGCAAGCAATTGTCGCGCCTCAACCTTCGCCGTCTTCAGGCCGGACTACCAGAAGTCATCCAGCCGCGCGGGCTCCCATGCGGCGCGCTGCACTTGCCATTCCCCGCCGCGCCGAATCAGTTCAAGGTCAAAACGATATAGGTCGGCGTTCAATCCCACCAGTTCGCCGACATTCGCCACCGGTCGGCCGGCCATCGCCGCCGCTACGCTGACCGTGGCGTGATCCGGTTGCGGCAAGGTGATGCTGCGAATCCGGGTGAACAGGTGAATGGACTGATTGCGCAGGATGTGCAACCGGATCAGGTTTTCCATCGCCTTGCGGTCGTTACCCTGAACATCGGCGTAGTTGTCCGCGATCAGCGCGCGCAGGCCCGGCGCGTCGCGCGCTTCGGCCGCGGTCTGGGCCTGGGCGACCAGCGCCCGGATTTCGGCCTCGGGCGAGTCGGCGTTGCGCGAGCAGGCAACCAGCAGCGTCAGCGTCATGGCCGCCCACACCAACGGCCAGAAACGATTTCGGGTCATGATTGGCACGGAGTTTCCCCTCGCACCCGCCAGCCCGGATTACAATCGGCGTTGAATCCGTCCATCATCCTTACCTCGCGGGTATCCTATCCATGAACTATCGGTTTGAAATACTTGATCAGTCTAGCGGCTATCGCGGCTTTTTTCGTCTGGAAAAGTACCGGCTGCGGCACGAACTGTTTGCTGGCGGCTGGAGTCCGGAGATGATCCGCGAGTGCCTGGAGCGCGGCCACGCGGTCGCCGTCCTGCTCTATGACCCCGAACGCGACCGGTTGGTTTTACTGGAGCAGTTCCGGGTTGGCGCGCTGGAGTTTCCCGGCGGTCCCTGGCTGCTGGAAATCGTCGCCGGGATTATCGATCACCCGGGCGAAACCACCGAGGACGTGGCCCGGCGGGAAACCGTCGAGGAAGCCGGCTGCGAACTGCTCGATCTCGTGCCGATCCGCCAGTATCTGGTCAGCCCAGGCGGCACGTCGGAGAGCATCACCCTGTTTTGTGGGCGGGTGGATACCGCGACCGTCATCAGCGGCGTGCGCGGCGTCGCTGCCGAACACGAGGACATCCTGGTTCATGTCGTCCCCCGCGCCGAGGCGCTGGAATTGTTGCATTCCGGCCGGATCAACTCCGCCGCGCCGATCATCGCCCTGCAATGGCTGGAGCTGAACCGGTCGAAGTTACTGGAGCGCTGGGGCCTGGCGCCTGGCTAAATCCCCAGCCGGCGCAGGTCGGGATCGGGTTGCGCCCGCTCCCAGAGTATCCGAAACAGTTCGAGCAGTTCCTTCATGCGCTCGGTCGGTTGCGGTGCGTAGCCGCCGAGCAGGCGGCGCGGATCGCTGAAGCGCAGCAGCGCCCGTTCATCGGCAATGATGAACGCTTGCCCCAGCTCCGGCCGATCCGGGATTTCCCGCAGGTTCAGAGTACGCAGGATCAGGGCGCTGGTCAGCCGCTCGCCCAGCCGCACCAGCCCAGGACTGTCGCTACGCCAATCCCGGGCCGGCGGCAACAGCAGATGAAATCGAATCTTGGGCTGGCTCACCACCCGGTTGCGGATGGCGGCGAGTACCTCGGGATCGTTGTACAACTCGGAGCGCACCAGCGGCGTGTAAAGATACAGCGCGCGCCGCATGCCATCGAGCAGATCCAGCAAAGCATGCCGGCTATCGTCCAGCCCGTTCAGCACCATCATGGAACTCTGGTCATCGTCCGCCATCGCCGTTACCTCATTGTTCGGCAAAATGTTCACTGTCAATAAGTTATACCATTTTCTAATAAATTTGAATTTTTAGTGGAAAGCTCTCCACTCCGGACTTTTCGGCCAGACACCCACTGCTCAGAAATTCTTGCGCAGGTCCATCCCTGTGTACAGACCAGCCACCTGCTCGGCATAGCCATTGAACGGCAGCGTGTCGCGGCGCAAGAAGTCACCGATGCGCCGTTCCCGTTTCTGGCTCCAGCGCGGATGATCCACTTCGGGATTGACGTTGGCGTAGAAGCCGTATTCGCTCGGTCCTTCGCTGGCCCAGGTGGTGCGCGGCTGCTGCTCGACAAAGCGGATTTTCACGATGGACTTGATGCTCTTGAAGCCGTATTTCCACGGTGTGACCAGTCGCAGCGGGGCACCGTTCTGATTGGGCAGTTCCTTGCCGTACAGTCCCGTCGCCAACAGGGTCAGCGGATGCATGGCCTCGTCCATCCGCAGTCCCTCGATGTAGGGCCAGTCCAGCAGGCGGGTGCGTTGCCCCGGCATTTGCGCGGGGTCGAGCAGGGTGGTGAATTCGACGTACTTGGCGCCGGCGGTGGGTTGGAAGCGCGGCAGGATTTGGTTCAGTGGAATGCCGAGCCACGGCACCACCATGGACCAGGCTTCCACACAGCGCAGTCGGTAGATGCGTTCCTCGGGCGGATGCGGGGCCAGGAAATCCTCCAGTGCGTACTGGCCCGGTTTTTCGCAATGGCCCTCGACCGTCACGGTCCAGGGCTTGGTCTTCAGGCTGCCGGCGTACTCGGCTGGATCGGTCTTGCTGGGGCCGAATTCGTAGAAGTTGTTGTAGGACGTGATGTCCTTGTAGGGCGTCGGCTTGAGATCGTCGTCCGCCGCCTGGGCGAGGTTGCCGCCCAGCGTCGGTGGCAGCAGGGCGACGGCACTCAGCACCGCGGCGGTTTTCAAAAACTCGCGGCGGCGGGCGTACAACTCGGGCGGGGTAATTTCGGACGGCTGGATATCGGCGGGGCGTTGGATCAGCATGGCGCGGGTCTCGGTGATGGACTGCATTCGTTGTGACCCGCGCCGACCTTGCGAGTTGCGCCGGCCCTACGACATTCCCTCGTCGCCCGGAAGCCGGTCCATCCACCGCGGCGCCGCCCCTGGTTCCAAGGTGGAAAAACCGTGTCGTCGGGGCCAGGACTCTCTGCTCGATCCACGGTCGCTCAAGCCGGCGTGTGATCGCCGGGCCGCGCCCGCTCGAACCAGCGCACCCAGTCCAGTGCGCGGGGATCGTCTTCCGGGGGCGCCCAGGCGGCGAAGTCCTGGTTTTCGATGGGCCAGTACGGCCCCGGCTTAATCTCGAACATGACGGTGCCGGGGGCGCGACTGACCACGCTGTGCCAGGCATGGGCTGGAATTTCCACCGCGCAATCGCCGTCGCTGGCGTTAAGGTCGACGCGGGCCAAAACGCGGCCCTCCTCATCGAAGCGAAGCACAGAGAAAGCGCCCCGAACCACCACCATCAGTTCCCAGACGGAATCCCGCGCGTGGCGGTGGGGACGGATGTAGGTGCCGGGCTCCATGGCGTTGAACAGACGCTGGATAGGATCTTCCAGCACCGGATGCACGTTCAGGTTCTTGCGGAGTCGTGAGGAGCGGGCCGCTTCCGCGCTCAGGTGGTTCAAGATCGCGGTGTCGTAGAGTTTCAAGTCGTTGGGCATGGCCAGGTTTTCTACTCTTCTAGAACTTACGCATTGACAAGCATTGCATAATGTGATTAGCAAGCTGAACCTTAGCCAGGGAGGTTTTCGTTGATGAGAGCAATCAGTCGTCCCTCC
>WBZP01006907.1_pt1 | contig 11086 bp, 5 predicted proteins | sample 5204301 | NCBI WGS metagenome assembly WBZP01 (sample SAMN12412401, study PRJNA552823) | activated sludge metagenome | isolation source: activated sludge from nitrification reactor of wastewater treatment plant... | place: USA: Pennsylvania | collected 2017
AAAAGGTAGTATAAGCACTAACTCCTTTTTTCATCAACCCAAAGGTTCTTCCCCGTGAGGCAACCTATACTATATATACCGTAAAGAAAACAACCATTATGAATACTTATTTATCAGACTATCAACTTAGTATTGAAAAGCCCACGGTGTTTTGGGAGAAACAGGCCCAGAGCATTGAGTGGTATCGTTTCCCCTCAAATATATTATCTCCCGATTCTAAAGGGTATCCCGGATGGTTTGAAGGAGGAAGCCTCAATATGGCTTATTTATGTCTTGATTATCATATCAAAAACGGTAGAGGCAATCAGACAGCTTTGATATATGATTCTCCGGTTACGAATACCCAACTTTCCTACACTTATTCAGCGTTAAAGGAAAAAGTTGCCCGTTTTGCAGGGGCAATGCAAAAAAAGGGGATTCGGAAAGGAGATCGTATTGTAATTTATATGCCGATGATTCCCGAAGCGGTCATTGCAATGCTTGCTTCTGCCCGTATCGGAGCAATTCACTCGGTGGTGTTTGGAGGGTTTGCGCCTCATGAGCTGGCAATCCGGATTGATGACGCAAGGCCAAGTTTGGTAATAACGGCCTCTTGTGGAATAGAGTTTGACCGAATTATACCCTATAAGCCATTATTGGATCAGGCGATTGAAGAGGCCAAATGGAAGCCTCAGAATGTGATTTTGTTTCAGCGGGAAATGCTGAAAGCCGAAATTACTTCGCCCTTTGAAATTGATTTTATGGAATTTATGAATCAGGCCGAAGCTGTGGACCCTGTGCCGGTGGATGCTTGGGATCCCCTTTATATTCTTTATACTTCAGGCACTACCGGTAAACCCAAAGGGATTGTAAGAGACACCGGTGGGTATGCGGTTGCGCTGAAGTATTCCATGGATAGAGTATATGATACAAAAGCGGGAGAGGTTTATTGGGCTGCCTCGGATATCGGGTGGGTCGTAGGGCATTCTTATATTGTTTATGGGCCGCTCATTCAGGGATGTACTACCATTCTTTTTGAGGGAAAACCCGTAAGAACTCCGGATGCCGGTACTTTCTGGAGAGTGGTCAGTGAGCACAATGTAGTGAGCCTATTTACCGCTCCGACCGCTATCCGGGCAATCAGAAAAGAAGACCCGGAGGGTGAATTTATCCGGAAGTATGATATCTCCTGCCTCAAAAACTTGTTTCTTGCCGGTGAAAGATGTGATCCGCCCACCCTCGAATGGGCACAAGAGCAACTGAATATTCCTGTACTTGACCATTGGTGGCAAACTGAAACCGGTTGGGCTATGGTAGCCAATATGACAGGATATGAAAGGGTACCGGTGAAGGCGGGATCTGCTTCTCTTCCGGTTTGTGGTTATAATATTAAAATCGTATCCGAAGAAGGAAATGAACTTATCCCCAATCAGGAAGGGTACATCACCGTAAAACTTCCGCTCCCCCCGGGATGTCTTCCTACTCTTTGGAATGAGGACGCTCGTTTTTATGAATCCTATCTCAATCAGTTTCCGGGATATTATCTTACGGGTGACGGCGGATACAAAGATGAGGAGGGCTATCTCTTTATTATGGGCCGTATTGATGATGTTATAAATGTATCCGGTCACCGGCTTTCTACCGGAGAAATGGAGGAAATTGTGGGTGGACACGATGCTGTGGCAGAGTGTGCAGTTGTCGGGATTGAGGAAAAAATAAAAGGTCAGGTTCCCTTGGGGCTTGTAGTACTTAAATCCAATGCCAATATAACCGAAGCTGTGCTGGAAAAAGAAATCGTTTCCCTTATCCGAAACAAAATCGGTGCCCTCGCCGCTTTCAGACAGGTAGTTATCGTAAAGCGTTTACCCAAAACCCGGTCCGGAAAAATTTTAAGAAAAACGATTCAGAAAATTGCGGATGGAGTACATTATGCAATTCCTTCCACGATTGATGACCCCGTCATTCTTACCGAAATTCATGACCGCCTAAAGGAACGAAAAATAGGAAACGCTTTTGAATGATAAATCCTTAATCAATGACTATTTAAATTTTATTAAAAATATTTTCTGTTAATTTATTACCATTATATCCGTTTTTAAATTATGATAAAGATTCAAAATCAATCAGAATATGATATTGCTTATCGTCAAAGCGTAGAAAACCCCGAAGCATTTTGGGCAGAAGTAGCAGATAGTTTTGTGTGGTATCAAAAATGGGACAAAGTTGTGGACTGGAACTTCACGTTGCCGGAGGTAAAATGGTTTGTCGGTGGAAAAACCAATATCACTGAAAACTGCATTGACCGGCATTTAAAAGTAAGAGGGAACAAAATTGCCCTGATTTGGGAGCCGAATGACCCCAAGGAGCGTTATATGCGCCTTACTTACAGAGAGTTGGCTGAAAAGGTAAATCAATTTGCCAATGTATTGAAAAACAATGGGGTAAAAAAAGGAGACCGTGTGAGCATTTACATGCCGATGATTCCTGAACTTGCAATTTCTGTCCTTGCCTGCGCCCGTATTGGAGCAATTCATTCCGTTGTGTTTGCCGGTTTCTCGTCTGCTTCTCTGGCTGACCGTATTAATGATTCCGAGTGCTCCGTTGTGCTCACTTCAGATGGATTAAACAGAGGGGCAAAACAAATCCCTGTAAAAAGGGTGGTGGACGAAGCCTTGGAAAGCTGCCCATGCGTAAAAAAAGTAATCGTAGTGGACAGATTGGGATGGGCTATTCACATGCAGGAAGGAAGGGATGTCTATCTTCATGATGAATTGAAAAATGCGGAGAAATATTGCGCACCGGAACCCATGGATTCGGAAGATCCCCTATTTATCCTCTATACTTCTGGCTCTACCGGAAAGCCCAAGGGGGTTGTTCATACCTGCGGAGGCTACATGGTGTATGCAGAGTACTCTTTCCGGAATGTGTTTCAGTACGAAGAAAGTGATATTCATTGGTGTACGGCAGATATTGGGTGGGTAACCGGACATACGTATATCGTTTATGGTCCGTTACTCGCCGGAGCTACGTCTGTAATGTTTGAAGGGGTACCTACTTTTCCCGACCCCGGAAGATTTTGGCAGGTATGTGACAAATGGGGAGTTACCCATTTTTATACCGCACCGACGGCTATTCGCTCACTGATGCAGGCAGGAGAAGACCATGTACTTGCTTATAGTCTCGATTCCTTAAAAGTACTGGGTTCCGTAGGAGAGCCTATTAACGAAGAAGCCTGGCATTGGTATCATACTCACGTAGGCAAAGGTCGGTGTCCCCTCGTTGATACCTGGTGGCAGACAGAAACCGGAGGCATTATGATATCGACGCTTGCCGGAGTAACGCCGATGAAGCCTGCTTATGCCACATTGCCGCTACCGGGGATTCAGCCCGTACTTCTGGATGGGGAGGGAAACGAACTTACCGGAAACAATGTGGAGGGCTATTTGTGTATCAAGTATCCGTGGCCTTCCATTATCCGTACAACCTGGGGCGACCATGAAAGGTGCCGGATTAACTATTTTGCAACTTATAAAGGCTATTACTTTACCGGCGACGGAGCCAAAAGGGATGAAAACGGAATGTACCGGATAATTGGAAGAGTAGATGACGTAATCAATGTCTCCGGACACCGGTTTGGAACGGCTGAAATTGAGAGTGCCATCAATCAGAATAGCAATGTAGTAGAATCTGCGGTAGTAGGATACCCTCATGATATCAAGGGTCAGGGCATTTTTGCGTATGTAATTTGTAAAGAGATGCCGGAGAATGCGGAATATACCCGGGCAGAAATCGTGGAAACGGTGGTTGCCCAAATTGGTAGAATCGCAAAACCTGACGTAATTTTGTTTGTATCCGGTTTGCCTAAAACCCGTTCAGGTAAAATTATGCGTAGAATTCTTCGTAAAATTGCCGAAGGAGAATACGAGAATACCGGAGATACCTCTACCCTTCTGGACCCGCTCGTTGTAGAAGAAATTATAACGCTAGCAAAGCAGGTGTAAAGTGATCAGGAATAATAAATGGCGTTCATTCGTCGTTGTCTAGTTAAAGACAATGACGAATGAACGCTAAAAATCTTACCCCTTTTTCCTGAAACCCAAAGGAATTGCAATAAGACACATAAGCATTGAAACTCCCACTACGCCCCATTTCAGAACACCAAAAGTACTGGTCCATGAAGCCATGAACATCCATTTCTCGGGGTGGGTAAAAAGAAGGGCAAAGACTCCGATATTTTCCAGGTAATCCAAATCAGCTGCTAAAAGGGGCAGTAGATTGAGGATTTTCAAGGGATTATTTGCGGAAATCACCCCGGAAAAGCCCCAGCTGATTGTGAGGCTGAGAAGGATAGCATACACTAGTGGATAAAGTAAATCCACCGTTTCCGCCATTTTATAATATTGAATTCCCTTATCGGTAAATTTATCTAAATATTGAGTATAGACTTCCTCTGCGCTATACCCAAACCCAATATCCAAAACCCCTGCATTTTGAGATTCTGCCTTAATGTAATGAGAGCAAAACCCTAGTATAACCTGAAACAAGATAAACACTGCAAGAGAAAGCAGAATATTTTTACCGGATGCGTATTTCCGGATAAAATCAGAATATTGATATAGTATATTCATTCAACTCATAATTTTAGTCTCTTTTTAGCATCTCCTCTTTATTCAAATCAGAAAGAGTGCTTACTTTTTTCTGATTGCTCCCTTCTGGAAAAGGCTCAATATTCCAACAATTCTTCCAATTTGTTTTTCAACCTTGAATTGGCCAGAAATTGCTTTTCTAACGCTACATTAAAGGGTACAGGAGTATCCATAGAACCCAATCGCATTACCGGCGCATCCAAAAAGCGGAAGCAATCTTCTCCGATTCTTGCTGCTATTTCCGCACCAAAAGCACCTGTTTCAGTATCTTCATACAAAACCAATGCTTTCCCGCATTTTTTCACCGATGCATAAACGGTTTCTTTATCCCAAGGCAGAAGCGTACGAAGGTCAATAATTTCGACATCCACATTCATTTCTTTTACGGCATCAAGTGCCCAGTGTACGCCCATTCCATAAGTTACGATAACTGCGTCATTTCCGGTTTTTGCTACCCTTGCTTTACCCAAAGGGATATTGTAATACCCCTCAGGCACCTCTCCATGAACAGAACGATAAAGCAACTTATGTTCAAAGAAAATCACCGGATTCGGGTCCAGAATAGAAGTCGTAAGTAAGCCTTTTGCGTCATCGGGAAAAGCCGGATATACGACTTTCAGCCCGGGTGTATGTGCAAACCAGGATTCATTACTCTGAGAGTGAAACGGGCCTGCTCCAACCCCTGCGCCCGTAGGCATACGAACTACCACATCCGCCGCATGATTCCATCTATAATAGTTTTTGGCGAGATTATTGATTATCTGATTAAACCCACAAGTAGCAAAATCAGCGAATTGCATTTCCATTACTGTTTTTTTTCCGGCCAGCGAAAGTCCAAGTCCAGCCCCTACAATCGCAGATTCACAAATTGGGGTATTTCTTACCCTGTCCTTTCCAAAAAGGGCTACAAATCCATCCGTTATCTTAAAAACGCCTCCATACTCCGCTACATCCTGCCCCATAATCACCAACTCCGGATGTTTAATCATCGCCTCTTTGAGCCCCTGACTGATTGCGTCCACTACTCGAATATTATGCGTAATCGCAGTATCAGGAGGCGTAAGCGATGCGGAAAATGGAGCATATACCCCACCGATTTCCTTTACCGCATCGGGGGTAAGTTCCGGTTCCTCAAAGGATGCTTCTACCTGCTGATTTACCCATTGCTTTAGCTCCAAACGGATTGCTCCGGCGGTTTCTGAAGTCAGTACTCCTTGCTCGATGAGGTAATTTTCAAAGTTTTTTACCGGGTCCTTTTTATCCCAGATATCAAATAATTCTTTAGGAACATATTTAGTACCGGAGGCTTCTTCGTGTCCGCGCATACGGAAAGTCATACACTCCAGCAAAACCGGTTTACGGTTAAAACGCATTTCCGCTGCAAGTTCTTTTACCGTATGATAGACCTCCAGAATATTATTACCATCTATCGTTACCCCCTTCATTCCGTATCCGGCTGCTCTTTCGGCAAGCTGATTACAACGATACTGCTCATTCGTAGGAGTAGATAGACCGTATCCGTTATTTTCAATCACAAACAAGACAGGGAGGTCCCAAACCGCAGCGACATTGAGGGCCTCGTGAAAATCGCCTTCACTTGTGCCTCCGTCTCCTGAAAAAGGAACCGCTATAAAATCTTTATTATCAAGATTACTCGCTAGTGCAAGCCCGTCCGCAACGGGAAGCATTGCGCCAAGATGAGAAATCATTCCAATTACTCTGTCTTCGGGTGAGCCAAAATGAAACGAACGTTCTCTACCCTGTGAATAGCCCGTTTCTTTACCCTGCCATTGAGAAAACAATTTTTTCAATGGCATTTCTCTGGAAGTAAATACACCGAGGTTTCGGTGAAGGGGCAGAATATAATCCTCTTTCTTCAGTGCTTTGGTAAGCCCGACAGCAATTCCCTCTTGTCCGATACCCGAAAACCATTTACTGATTTTACCCTGACGTAATAAAATCAGCATTTTCTCCTCAATCGTACGCGGCAAAACGATACTTCTGTATAATTCAAGGAGTTTTTCGTCCGATAATTCCTTTCTGTCATAAACGATGGGCGAAAACGCAACTTCTGTATGCATAATAAAGGTTTTTTAATGAAAATTTTCAGGGCGCAAAAGTACAGAAAAAATATGAATTGTGCTAAATCGTAGGGCAAACGAAATCAAATTTACCGACAATGACTCAGGCTTCAACTTGAAAATTACAGAAGTGGGTGCTCGAAGAAATTAGGGAGAGTGGAGGCTTGCCGTAAGAAAACGACAAAACAGGGGGAAATAGCGAATATTTCCCCCAATATTTTGTATCTACGCTACGGGAGGCCGAAATACCCCTAAAGTAAAGGAGAAAAATGAGAACAACTTTCCAATACATTATCCCCTAAAAAGTAAATATGAAATCAAGATTCCGCTTTCTGCAACTTTTAGTGTTAATCCGCTTTGATTGCAATTTTCCCTTTTGCGTTTTCTTTTCCTTTAAGTTCCCACGTATAAATTCCAGACGGAAGCCCTTCTGAATAAATTAATATTTCGTTTCCATTGGTATTATAAGTCCGAATAATTCTGCCTGTAACGTCTATAAGTATTAGGACATAGGCTGAATTATCTGCATTTTCAAACGTGAGTTTGGTGGTATGAGAAAAGGGATTAGGATAAATTTTTACTGTTTTGGCAAAGAAGTAACCCGGAATGTCAGTCGTTACCGAAATTGTCATGCTATCAGTAAAGTTACCGCAATCATTTGATACCATAAGAGTTACTGTATAGTTTCCCGATTGAGAATAATTTACGGCTGGGGTAACAAAGTTGCTGGTTGTTCCGTTTCCAAAATCCCAATGATAAGTGGAATAGCTGTTATTTTGCGGAAAAAACAAAGTGGTATTTCCGGAGTTGAGGAAAGTGAAGCCGGCATTTGAGGGGGGAGCAATTACATTATAGGATAAATTTACCGGAGCAAATGCATCTTGTAAGTAAATTGTCTGAATTCCGGAGGCGTTTGGGCTGAAAGAATAACTTCCAGTTAAGTCAGGAATGCTCCCATTCCACAAATAAGGCGGCACTCCGTTTTGAACGGTTGCAGTAATCGTACCTCCTTCACATTTGGGGTCGGAAAGCAGGATAGTTGCGGGATTATGGAAGGTGCTGTTTATGGTATTTGTGATTACAGGAGCATTAAAATCAAAGTAAATACCGGCGGTATTTTGTACTTTGGTTTCCGGAATCAATCCTGTTTTGGGTTTGATACTAAAGCTGACAAACCCCTGACTTCCCGCCATGTCTGTACCTGAATCCGGCAGGTTGATATGGGCAAAAGTAATAATCAGGGTATCATTTGCATCAACGGCAATCGTGCAGTAATGACTTGACCCTAAATACTCCAATGTATTTAAATCCAGATTCGGGTCTATCTTGTCTTTGATAATCACATATTCCGCTGCCCACGTTCCTGTATTTTGGAAATGAACGGTATAATCCAATACGGGCGTATTAAAAGGGATATAGCCATTTTGAGTAATGCCCGAGGGAGAAACTTCTTTGTAGTTGGGATCATAAGACGCAACAACTACTTTCACAACAGAATCCTTGTTATTGGTTGGGTCCATATCTCCATTTATAGGAAAAATTTCTACAAAACTGAAAGCGGTATCTCCCAAAACTGCGGAAGAATCTACCGGAGAATATATTGAAATTATGTGATAGTTAGAAGAAAAAGAAATTCCTGCCGGAAAGTCCCAAATCGCTGTGTGCGTAGCCAGATTATAGGTAGTTGGTTGAACAGAAAAGGACAGATTGGTCAGAAGCGAATCATGATGATACACTAACTGAGCAGGCGCACTGGGGTTAAAAGAACTATTTTTATAGTAAATAAACGTACTATGATATGCCCAACCGGGAACATAATTCCTTTCCGTAAGTTGCACCCTTAATTCTATTACCGAATCTATCGTTACAGGAATGTCAAAATCAGTAGAATCTATCCCTAATTGAGGAATATTAACACTAAAAGGGTTTATTCCAGGACAAGGAGTGGTCATAAAGGCAGGGATTAGAGGCAAATATGTTAAAGTAAAAGTGTTGACTCCTGTCAGAAACTCATAGTAACCTAAAGAGTCAGAAATACGGTAGCCTCCCGGATCAATGTGTACAAGCCCAGATGAAATTACCTGTTCGTTGGTGTCCTTGACACAATTTCCGTTACTATCTACATATAAAATGCCCCCAACTTTTGAAAAACAGGGAGCAGTGGCAAGTATTACCTCATGTAAAAAACAGTTATTGGCATCGGTAATATTTACAGAATATCCACCGGTTGGAAGATTAACTACAGTTGCAGTTGTATCTCCTGTATTCCAGTCGTAGTGATAGGGAGGAGTACCGCCAGTTACATTAAGGGCAATAATTCCGGTGCTTTGCCCACAGGTAAAATTTGCAAGGCTTGGGTTCAGCAAGAATCCATTAAGGCTGTTTACATAATAAGTACTAGACCAACTATCTCCTATACTGTCTGTAACGGTGACGGAATAAGCTCCCGATGCGAGTCCTGTCAGGTCTTCAGTTGTATCTCCATTACTCCATAAATATGTGTAGGGGGGTGAACCCGTTAATACCGATAAATCGATTGTCCCTATGTTTACTCCGCCACAGGGAGTAGGTGTTGTGATACCCATAATTGCCATAGGATTAACATGAATATCAATATATCTTATGATATGTGCATTGAAAGGAGTGGCATCATCAAAACCATCTAACCATAAATAATGACTACCCGTATCAGCGGGTGTAGTCAACCAACTGAAATATAGATTTAGTACTCCGCCATTATAGCTTGGTATTATATACGCATTAATAGGGAGGGCATTCTGATGAAAGCCTAATATTTGCCCTGGGTCAGGATCGGTGTACTGTACCTCAAATGTAACCTGCTGTCCGCTATATACTTCTATCCGAACCGGATTAACCAACATCCCTCCGGATAGATTCAAAAGAGTGTCCTTTGGAGGAGTATTCACTGAGGTTTGTGTCCCACAATTCAAAACACTAACCATTAAATCTCTCCATATTTGCCCTATTTGTACGCCATTTCTCCACTCTGTAATATAAATACATAATACTCCACTCACAATTGAACCTGTAGGATTGGGTGTAAATGTGATTTCTCCGGTTATAGGATCCAAATTTACTAGCCAATCAGGCCCTAAAGGAGACGTAGGGCTGTAGCCGGTATTGTAATTAACCTGAATAACCGAGTCTTTATAACAAGAACCAAGGGTGTAGGATAAGGAATCTCCGTCTATGTCGGTTGCTGACTGAGAAAAACTTTGGATTTGGCCTGCGCAAAGGTAGGTTATAGGCAGGTGGTTATATATCGGGGAGTTATTACATGTACTTAATGGAGGATTGATTGTAACAGAATTATAAATGGCATCTCCACTCGCCCCAGATGTAATAGCGTAATTTCTGCAACAGCTTCCCCATGAAATCGTCACGCTATTGCAGCCCAAACTACATAAATTAATATCCTGATAATAAGTAGCTCCCACAACTCCTGTTATTCCTGTGCCTGGTGTAGTACATTGGGTAGCGGTAGAGGGAATTACCGGAGTAACTTCATCATAACTAACCAAAACAGGATTGTTTTGAAAAGTCGGGCTGCACCCGTTGGCATTTAATGCTAAAAAAGGTGCCGGAAAGGGATTAGGGCTAAACTGTCCCGGCGGCAGGTATCCTTGGGTTGCTGCGCCAGCACAATCTAAGTATGTGGTTTGAAATACCCTGTAACTACATCCGTCCGGTAAACATTCATACCAAATAGCAGACCCCATGAAGTGAGACGCACTTAATTTTAAAGAAAATAGCAGGAAAAAGGAAAGTGTAACAATTAATGTGTTTAATTTCATAAAATATTATTACGAATTATTCGATACAAAGCTAAGAAGTAAAAGACAGATAAACAAATGTTTTTCAGCGTGAAGAGAAAAACAGGTTAAAATTTAAAAGATATTTGATTGGATTTTGCAAATTACACCAATAGATGGGGCTTTGGGTTATTTATTTATTGCTTTTGTCTTAACAAACGAAATCAAATTTACCGACAATGACTCAGGCTTCAACTTGAAAATTACAGAAGTGGGTGCTGGAAGAAATTAGGGAGAGTGGAGGCTTGCGCTGTAAATGAAACTTTGACTTTTATCGGCGTTACATTTGAAAATGCTGTTTTTTACTTCAAATTTTAAATAGGACTTACGCTAAGGAATGAGAAATAAATAAGTAGCATAAGTTATTTAACTTTGATTTCCTTTTTTTGAGAATTTCTTTTGAATTTCAAGAGGAACATTTCTTTGAATGGATTGATATTATAGAACCCGATACATTCGAGCGTTAATTAGGAATACCCAAGTTCCGGGTGTTTGAAAAACGCCTTAATTAATTCTTTGTTTTTTTTCATATTCTCCAAGCTGTTGA
>WBZP01006908.1_pt1 | contig 11085 bp, 11 predicted proteins | sample 5204301 | NCBI WGS metagenome assembly WBZP01 (sample SAMN12412401, study PRJNA552823) | activated sludge metagenome | isolation source: activated sludge from nitrification reactor of wastewater treatment plant... | place: USA: Pennsylvania | collected 2017
GCGGTCGCCGATGATCAGCTCACGCTGGCCGCGGCCGATCGGCACCATGCCGTCGATCGCCTTGAGGCCGGTCTGCAGCGGCTCCTTGACGCCCTGTCGCGCGACGACGCCGGGGGCGATCCGCTCGATCTCGTTGTAGGCCGTCGTGGCGATCTTTCCCTTGCCGTCGATGGGCTGGCCGAGCGGGTTCACGACGCGCCCGATCATGGCGTCGCCGACCGGGACGGACATGATCCGCTTCGTGCGGCGCACCTCGTCGCCCTCGCGGATGCCGTGGTACTCGCCGAGGAGCACGGCGCCGACCGTATCCTCCTCGAGGTTCATGGCGAGGCCCATGACGTCGTGGGGCAGCTCGAGGAGCTCGCCCGCCATGCAGCGCTCGAGGCCCTGGATGCGGGCGATGCCGTCGCCGACGCTCAGCACGCGTCCGGTCTCGGCGACGTCGATCGTGGCGGTGAAGCCCCCGAGCTGCTCGCGGAGGACCCTCGTGATCTCATCGGCGCGAATCTCCATCCCGTCCTTCCTGTCTCTTCGGCTAGCTGGTGGCGACGAGGCGACGGCGCAGGGCGAGGAGCCGGCCGCGCACGGTGCCGTCGTACGTGCGGCCCGAGGCGTTCACGAGGACGCCCCCGAGCACCGCGGGGTCGACGCGCGTGCGAAGGTCCACCTTCGCGCCGAGCGCCCGCGCGATCGCCGCGGCGAGCGCCTGCTGCTGCTCCGGCTCGAGCGGGGCCGCGCTCACCGCCTCGGCGGTGACGATGCCCTGCGCGGCGTTCCACGCGGACGCGTACTCGGCGGCGAGCGCCGGCAGCAGCGCCAGGCGGTCGTGGGCGGCGAGAAGCTCGACGAGCCGGGCGGTGAGCGGCTGAAAGCGGGCCGCGGCCGCGACGGCGCTCGCGGCGCGGCGGCGGGCCTCGGCGGGGAGGGCGCGAGAGAAGAGCTGGCCGCGGATCGAGGCGTCCCGGTCGAGGAGGCGCACGAGCGCCTCCAGCTCCCCTCGCGTCGTCTCCGCCACCGGCCCGCCGAGGCCGCGCGCGACCTCGAGGGCGGCCCGGGCGTAGCGGCGGGCGACGCCCTGCTCCTGTCCGGTCACGGCCATGCGGCCGCCTCCGGCGCTGACGCGCACGGCATGGGAGGCTCCTGTCGAGTGGCGGCGTCCATTGTGTCGTCTCGTGCTGCGGATCGAGGCGCCCCCGGGGGCCCAGGGACCTCTGACGAAAGCGGGGCAGGATACCACGCGCCCGCACGGAGGGTCAAAGCTCGAGGGGGCCGGAGCCGCGCACGATCAGCGGCTTGGGGCCGGCCGGGAGCGCCCGGCCGATGCGCACGGCCCCCTCGGTCCCGGCGAGGAACGCCGCGAGCCTGGCCTCGGGGACGAGGAGCAGCAGGCCCCCCGAGGTCTGGGGATCGAACAACAGGGCGAGGAGCGCCTCGTCGACTCGGCCCCGCACCTCGACCAGGGGCTCGAAGGCCAGGCGGTTCGCGCGGAGGCCCCCCGGCGCGAAACGGGGCGCCAGGTCGAGCGCGGCCGGCAGCAGCGGCAGCGCCGCGGCCTCGATCTCGAGGGTGAGCCGGCTCTCGCGGGCGACGGCCGAGGCGTGGCCGGCGAGCCCGAAGCCGGTGACGTCGGTGGCCCCGGCCACCCCGTGGCGCAGCGCCGCCTCGGACGCCGCGCGGTTGAAGGTCGCCATCGCGCGAGTCGCGGCCTCGACGGCCTCGGCCGGCGCCTCGCCGGCCTTCAGCGCGGTGGCGACGACGCCGGTGCCGAGGGGCTTCGTGAGGACGAGGGCCTCGCCGGGCCGGCCGCCGGCGTTCGTGAGGAGCCGGGCGGGATCGACGAGCCCGGTGACCGCGTAGCCGAACTTGATCTCGGGGTCTCGGACCGAGTGGCCGCCGAGGAGGGCGCAGCCGGCCTCGCGCAGCGCGAGCGCCCCGCCGCGCACGATGGCGGCCGCCCACTCCGCGGGAAAGTCCTTTTCCGGGAAGGCGGCGATCGAGAGCGCGGTGATCGGCCGGCCGCCCATCGCGTAGACGTCCGAGAGAGCGTTCGCCGCGGCGATGCGGCCGAAGGCTTCCGGGTCGTCGACGACGGGCGTGAAGAAGTCCACGGTCTGCACGAGGGCCGTCGTCGCGTCGAGGCGGTAGACGCCCGCGTCGTCGCCGGTGCGGTGGTCGACGAGAACCCGCGGATCGTCGCTCTTCGGCAGGGCGCCCAGGACCTGGGCGAGCTCGGTCGGTCCGAGCTTGCTCGCTCAACCCGCGCAGGCGACCCGCTCGGTCAGCCGCCTGATCCTCTCTCGCTCGTCGCTCACGAAGCCGGGCGCCCCAGTGCCGTCAGCGGGCCGCCGGGGGCGAAGGGGCGGCGAAGCCGTCCGGGGGCTCGCCCATGCGGCAGTCGCCCTGGAAGAAGGCCCCGTCCTCGACCACGAGCTTGGGGGAGACGAGCGTCGCCGTCACCCGGCAGCCCGACAGCAGCTCGATGCGCTGCCGGCCCCGGACCGTGCCGCTGACGCGGCCGCGGATCGAGACGACCGCGCAGTCGATCTCGGCGTCGACCTGGCCCGACTCCCCGACGATGAGCGTGTTGTCGGAGACGATGCGCCCCTTCGCCCGCCCGTCGATGCGGAGGGTGTCGCGGAAGCGGAGCTCGCCCGAGAACTCGGTGCCCTCGTCGAGGAAGCCGTTGAGGTCTTCGGCCTGCAGCGCCTTGAACTTCAGCATCGAGCCGAGCCTAGCACGGACTAGCGGCCGCGCCGGACGAGGAGCTCGTACAGCCGGTTGAGCTCGGCCTCGGTCTGGAAGCGGATGCGGATCTGGCCGCTTCTCCCGCGGCGGGCGATCTCCACCCGGGCGCCGAGCGCGGCGCGAAGTCGCTCCTCGGCCGCGCGCGTGTTCGCGTCGCGGCGTTTCTCGCCCTTCTCCGCCCGCGGGGCGCGCATGAGGGCGACGCGGCGCTCGACCTCGCGGACGGAGAGGCCCTTGCGCGCCGCCTCGCGGCCGAGGGCGAGCTGGTCGTCGTCGCGCTCGAGCGCGAGGAGCGCGCGCGCGTGGCCGGCGTCGAGCTTCCCCTCGCCGACGAGGGCTTGCAGCTCCTTCGGCAGGCGGAGGAGCCGCAGGGTGTTCGCGATCGTCGAGCGCTCGCGTCCGACGCGCCGGGCGATCTCCTCCTGAGTGAAGCGCAGCTCGTCCTGCATGCGCCGGAAGGCGTGGGCCTCCTCGAGGGGCGAGAGCTCGGCGCGCTGGATGTTCTCGACGATCGCGAGCTCGAGCATCTGCGCGTCGGGGACGTCGCGCTCGTGGACCGGGACGGTCTCGAGGCCCGCCGCCTGCGCCGCGCGCCAGCGTCTCTCGCCGGCGATGATCTGGTACCGCCCGCCGCGGCGGCGCACGAGGATGGGCTGGACGACGCCGCTCTCGCGGATCGAGGCGGTGAGCTCCTCGAGCCGCGCCGCGTCCATGACCGAGCGGGGCTGCCAGGGGTTCGGATCGAGGGCCGCGACCGGGGCCTCGAGGACGCCGTCGCCGGAGGCCGGCGCCGGGGCGGCGGGCTCCGCGTCGGGGATGAGGGCCGAGAGGCCGCGGCCGAGGGCCTTGCGCTTCGCGGGGTGGCTCACCGCGCGAAGAGGGCCATCTGGCCCTGGGACAGAAGCTCGCGGGCGAGCTGGAGGTACGCCTCGGCCCCCTTCGAGCGGATGTCGTAGAGGATCACCGGCTGGCCGAAGCTCGGCGCCTCGGCGAGGCGGATGCTGCGGGGGACCTGGGTCTTGAAGACCTTGTCCTTGAAGTGCTCCCGCACCTCGCGGATCACCTGCTGCGTGAGGTTCGCCCGCTCGTCGACCATCGTGAGGAGGACGCCCTCGATCTCGAGCTCCGGGTTGAGGGCACGCTTCACGCGTTGGAGCGTCGCCTGGAGCTCCGAGATCCCCTCGAGCGCGTAGTACTCGCACTGCAGCGGCACGAGGACGCTGTCCGCCGCCGCGAGAGCGTTCAGGGTCAGGAGCCCCAGGCTCGGGGGGCAGTCGACGATCACGTAGTCGTACTGGCCGACGACGGGGGCGAGCGCCTCCTTGAGCCGGTACTCCCGGGCCATGGCGCTCACGAGCTCGACCTCGGCCCCGGTGAGGTTGCGGTCGGAGGGCACGAGCGTGAGGTGCTCGAGGTCCGTCGCGACCATCAGCTCGGCGAGGGGCCGCTGGTCGATGAGCGCCTCGTAGAGGCTCGGCCGGCTCTCCCGCGTCTTGCGGCCGAGCCCGGACGTGAGGTTGCCCTGGGGATCGGCGTCGACCGCGAGCACCCGCCGCTCGGCGGCGGCCAGGCTCGCGGCGAGGTTCACCGCCGTGGTGGTCTTGCCGACCCCGCCCTTCTGGTTGGCAATCGCGATGGTGCGTCCCACTGGATCTTCCCTCTGCCTCGCGCGGAAGGGGGGAGGATAGCACGGCCCCGGAGCGGATCCCGGACACGCCGGCCGGGCCGAAGGTCCGAGATCCGCTCCGGAATGCCGGCTCGTCGTTCGTTGTCCGTCCCCGTTGTCCGTCCCCGTTGTCCGTCCCCGTTGTCCGTTTCCTCTTCATTCGTTCCGTCGAGCCGAAAGGGCCGGTTCCGTCCCCCGTCCGTTCGGGGCCCCTCCCCTCGGGCGAGTGTTCCACGTGGAACACCGGGCGCCGGTCACCCCGCCCGGCGGAAGACGTGCAGCCCGGGGTGGTCGGGGAGCCCCGGCTCGCAAGCGAACGCCGGGTCGGGCACGGGCGCCGACCCGAAGACGAGCAGCCGCCCGCCGGCGGCGACGAGCGGCACGAGCGAGGAGAGGGGGAGGGCGAGCGCGCGGAGGGCGAGGGTGTCGGCCGGCGGCCCGGCGTACCCGTCGTGGCGCGCGCGCACCGCGTCGACCCGGGCCGACGCGCCGGCCGCCCGCGACGCCTCGCGCAGGAACGCCCACCGCTTCGCCCTCGGCTCGAGCAGCGTCGCCCGCACGTCCTCTCGCGCGAGGGCGAGGACGAGGCCGGGAGAGCCGTTGCCGGAGCCGACGTCCAGGAGGTGGCCGGGGCGCACGAGCGGAAGCGCGGGGAGCACGGCGGCGACCAGGAGCCGGACCCGCTCCTCCGGCGAGCGGGCGGCGGTGAGGTTCACCCGCGGGCTCCAGGCCGCGAGCGTGTCGAGGTAGGCGGCGAGGGCCGCCCGCGTCTCTCCGGCGAGGCCGAGCCGGGCGAGCGGGCCGTCGTGGGGGCTAGCGCCCGTCGTCCTCTCCCGGGGCCGCGGCGTCGTCCTGCGGGGCGATCGTCACGCGGCGGTCCATCCCTTCGCCAACGCTGTAGGTCCGCACGTCGGTCCTCTCCTGCAGCGCGAGGTGGACGATCCGCCGCTCGTAGGCGTTCTGCGGCTCCATCATCAGGGCCCGCCCGCTCTCGCGGACCTCGTCGGCAAGCCGCCGGGCGTCCTCGGTCAGGGCCGCGTCGCGCGCCTCGCGGAAGCCCGCGCAGCGGAGCCGGATCATCCTCGGCCGCAGGGCCTCGCCGAACGAGCGCTGCAGGAGGTGCTCGAGGGCATAGAGCTCGTCGCCCCGGGCGTCCTCCCCGTGGAAGAACGCGGCGTCCTTTCCCCGCAGCTGCACGAGGAACGCGTCGCCCGAGTCGTCGACCTCGGCTTCCACCTCGAGCCCGCCGGCCTCGGCGACCGCGCGCACGATCGCGAGGACGCCTTCCCGCGGGTCGACGGGCGGCGCCGGCGCCGGGGCCGCGGGCCGCGGGTCCGCCTCGCGACGCGGGCCGCCGCGGCCGGCCTCGACGACGGCGGTGGGGGCCGGGCCCCGGCCGCCCGCCGCCGGTTCCTGGAGGAGGACCGCGATCTGGGCCGGCGTCGGCTTGAGCCCCCGGGCCGCCGCGGTGCCCGGGTCGAGGACCACGTAGCGGAGCTCCCGCATCGGCAGCCCGAGGCTCGCCGCCGCGGAGGCGAGCGCCTCGTCGACGTCCAGGCCGGTGAAGACGCGGTCCTTCACTTGGTCCTCCGCTCGCGGCCGCGCTTCGCGTCGGCCGGCTTCAGGAGACGCATCTCGACGAACTGCTGGGCCACCGACCACACGTTCGAGGTGAGCCAGTAGAGGTTGAGCCCGGCCGGAGCCCAGAGGAACATGCCGGCGAGCATCAGCGGCATGAGCATCATGACGCGCTGCTGCGCGGGGTCCATCGCGGTGGGCGTCATCTTCTGCATCACGAACATCGTGAGGCCCATGACGATCGGCATCACGTAGAGCGGGTCCTTCGCCGCGAGGTCGGGCACCCAGAGAAACGGCGCCCCCCGCAGCTCCACCGACACGGTGAGGACGCGGTAGAACGCGAAGAGGAACGGCATCGTGAGCAGGAGCGGGAGGCAGCCGACCGTCATCTGCGAGCTCATGCTCATGCCGTGCTTCGCGTAGAGGGCGCCGATCTCCTCCTGCATCTGCTGCCGCCGCGGGTCCATGAGCGGGACCTTCCGGTAGCGCTCCTGGATCGTCCGCATCTCGGGGGAGATCTTCGCCATCTTGAGGCCGTTGACGATGCTGAAGTGGCGGAAGGGCGCCATCACCACGTTGATGAGGATCGTGAGCAGCACGATCGCCCAGCCCCAGTTCCCGACGTGGCCGTGGACCCAGCGCAGCAGCCCGATGAGCGGCACCACGATCGGGCCGATCCAGTCACCGACCGGGACGACCTTCTCGAGGCCGTAGCCGAGCTTCTCGAGGGCGGTATGGTCCTTCGCGCCGACGAAGAGGAGGACCGGCTCCGTCTCGCCCACGGCGACGTCCACGACGACGGTCGTGACCGGCTTCTCGCCCGCGGCGACCGGCCGCGCGATCGGCCGCACGCTCGCGCGACCGGCCGCCGTCGGCGCCACGAACAAAGCGCTGAAGTAGCGGCTCTCGACGCCGGCCCAGCGCACGCCGTCGAACGCCTGCCCGGCCTCGGGGAGCTTGGATGTGGCTGGGCGCTCGACCGCCGCCTGGAGCACCACCCCGCTCGGCGCCTGGTAGTCGCGCACCTCGCGCTCCTCGGCCGTCTCGTTGCCGAGGCCGGGGCCCCACACGAGGCGGGCGGGAAGCGCCTGCCCGTTGCGGCGCACGGCGGCCGTCACCTCGACCAGGCCCCGGGCGGGGAAGCGCAGCGTCTTGCGGGCTTCGAGGCCGGCGCCGTCCGCGTACGTGAACTGCAGGGAGCCGGGCGCACGTCCCTGGGCGCGCACCGTCTCCGACGATGCGACGAAGAGAGCCTCGCGCAGCCGCGCGTCGACCGCCGCGTCGCCCGTCAGCAGGTCGAGCGGGCGGACGCCGCCGGCCTGGGCCGGCACCATCTCCTCGGGCCGGCCGCGCGCGTCGCGCTGCTCGTGAAGCGTCCACGACACCAGGCGTGCACCCTTGTTCGTGAAGGCGACGGTCGACTCGGCCGTCTCCACCTCGACGCGCCGCTCGCGGTCGTCGGCGACGGCGGCGGACACGACCGCCGACGCGGGCGAGGCCTCGGCCGGCGCGGGGGCGGGCGTGACGACGGCCGGCGCGGGGGCGGCGTGGGCCGGGGCGCTCGCGGCGGGCGACGGACCCGGGGCGGGGCCCGGCTCGGGCGGCGCCGGAGCGAAGTACCGGCTGAAGACGGTGAGCACGATGAGCGACAGGGCCACGGCGAGCAGCAGTCGGCGTTCTTCCATCACGACCTCTTGGCGGCCGGCAACGGCACCGGGTCCGGTCCTCCGGGGTGAAACGGGTGACAGCGCAGCAGGCGGCGGGCGGCGAGGAGCGAGCCCCGCGCGGCGCCGTGGAGCCTCACGGCCTCCTCGGCGTACACGCTGCAACTCGGCCAGTACCGGCAGTGGCCTCCGAGGAGCGGCGCGAGGAGGGCCCGGTACGCTTCAACGAGGAGAAGGAGCGCTCGGGCGGGGCACGAGGGCGGCGCGGGGGATCCGCTCGAGGCGGGCGCGCAGCTCACGCTCCACCTCGGCCAGGGTGCGGCCGGCGAGCTCGGGCTTCGCCAGCACGACAACGTCGACGGACGGCCGACCCGACGCCTCGAGCCGACGGAAGCTCTCGCGCAGGAGGCGCCGGGCGCGGTTGCGCACCACGGCGCCTCCGACGCGCCGACTCACGGCGAGGCCCATCCGGTCCTCCGAGCCGCCGTTCGCCGCGACGAGCAGCGTGAAGAGGCGACCGTCGAGGCGGGCGCCCCGCCGGAAGACCCGGTCGAACTGCGCCTTCGTGCGCAGGCGCTGGGACGGGCGGAAGCGCGCACTCATGCCTCACGGCGGCTCGCCGGGAGCTCGTCAGGCCGCGAGGCGCTTGCGGCCCTTCTGGCGGCGGCGCTTCAGGACGAGCTGGCCGCCCTTGGTGCGCATGCGGACGAGGAAGCCGTGGGTGCGCTTGCGCTTGCGGTTGTTGGGCTGAAACGTCCTCTTCATGTCGATCCTCTCGTGCGGCCGCGGCCTTTCTCGGCCGCTCCATCAGGACAAACTCTGAAGCCTACCCAAGCACGCCCGGGACTGTCAAACGGAGGGCCCTCGCGGGAGCCGGGCGTCCTTGTGAGCGACCCCTCCCGTGTGCTACCGTTCACGCGTCACGGACAGCCGAAACCTGCGGTTCCTCCCATGCTTCCCCTCACCTCTTTTCCACACCTGTTGAAATCTCTGTGCAAAAGGGATACGCGGAGGAAAGAAGCGCGCCCTCCGCGGGACTCTGCTTGTAGTTTATTGATCTAGAAGGTTTTATCGCTGGCGTCGCGACTTCCCGCGGCTCCGGGCGGCTTGGGCTCGATGTCCGAAAATCTCTGGGACGAGGTTCTGGCGCGCGTCGAAGGCAAGATCAACCGCCACAGCTTCGCCACCTGGTTTCGGCCGACGAGCTATCTCTCGAGCGACGCGGAGACCCTGCGGATCGCGGTGCCGAACGGCCAGTTCCGCGAGTGGCTCAGCAAGAACTACCTGGGCGTTCTCCAGGAGGCGCTCTCCGAGATCGGCCGGCCCGGCACGAGGGTCCTCTTCGAGGAGGCGGCGGCGCACGAGGAGACGGCCCCCGCGGCCGCCCCGTCCCCGCTGCCGGAGCGCGAGGCGTCGATCCTCAACCCAAAGTACACCTTCGAGAGCTTCGTCGTCGGCTCGTCGAACCAGTTCGCGCACGCCGCGGCCCGCGCGGTCGCCGAGATCCCCTCGAAGTCCTACAACCCGCTCTTCATTTACGGCGGGGTCGGCCTCGGCAAGACGCACCTCATGCACGCGATCGGGCACTACATCCTCGCCCGGCAGAAGCGCCAGAACGTCCTCTACATCTCGACCGACCGCTTCATCAACGAGATGATCAACGCGATCCGGTTCGACCGCCTGCCCGCGTTCCGAGCCAAGTACCGCGCGGTCGACGTGCTGCTCGTCGACGACATCCAGTTCATCGCCGGCAAGGACCGCACGCAGGAGGAGTTCTTCCACATCTTCAACGCTCTCCACGACAGCCAGAAGCAGATCGTGGTGAGCTCCGACTGCCCGCCCCGTCAGATCCCGACGATCGAGGAGCGGCTCCACAGCCGCTTCGAGTGGGGCCTCATCGCCGACATCCAGCCGCCCGACATAGAGACGAAGGTCGCGATCCTGCGCAAGAAGGCGGAGGCGGAAAGGGTCGAGGTGCCGGAGAACGTCGCTCTCTTCATCGCGAGCAAGGTGCGGACGAACATCCGCGAGCTCGAGGGGAGCCTCATCCGCCTGATCGCCTATGCGAGCCTGACCGGCCGCGACATCGACCTCGTGCTCGCCCAGGAGACGCTGCGGGACCTCCTCCACACCGAGGACAAGCCGGTCACGATCGAGATGATCCAGAAGTACGTGGCCGACCACTACAGCCTGAAGATCAGCGAGCTCAAGGCCAAGAACAACTCGAAGTCGGTGGCCGGCCCGCGGCAGGTCGCGATGTACCTGACGAAGAACCTGACGGGAGCCTCGCTCCCCGAGATCGGCAAGGAGTTCGGCGGGAAGCACCACTCGACGGTGATCCACTCCATCCGCAAGATCGAGGACCAGCGCAAGCAGGACCCCGATTTCGACAGGCTCATCAACAGCTTCATGCAAGCATTCCGATGAGCTTGCGCGGATTCCCACACTCCGTCGGGCGCGGGGCACGAGGATCGGCCCCCGCATCTCGACAATCCACGCGGGACCGGGCCCCGCGGCTCGGCCGCCCACAGGAACGTGCACGCGGAAACCCCAGGGGAGAGAGAGGCTTGCGCGCTTCTCAACAGCGCGGCGTCCCTCACTATCCTCTTCTTCAGTACCTTCTCCGTCGAAGGAACAGCTAGGGAAAAGGAAGGATCCATGGAAATCCTCGTCCGGCGCAGCGACCTCGCGCGGGAGCTCCACCTGGTCCAGGGCATCGTCGAGAGGAAGAACTCGATCCCGATCCTCTCGAACGTCCTCGCCGAGGCGCGCGGGGGCGAGTTGCGCATCTCGGCGACCGACCTCGACGTCTCGCTCGTGTGCGGCTGCGCGGCCGAGGTCAAGTCCGAGGGAGGCGTCACCCTCTCGGCCAAGAAGCTCTACGAGATCATCCGCTCGCTGCCCGACGCCGACGTCCGCCTCACCCTCGAGAAGGACGCCTGGACCCGGATCCGCTGCGAGCGCTCGGAGTTCAAGGTCGCGGGCCTTCCGCGGGAGGACTTCCCGAACCTCCCGGAGGCCCGCGCGGCGAAGGCGATCGAGGTCCCGTGCTCGGTCCTCAAGGCCCTCATCCAGCGGACGTCGTTCGCGATGACCGCCGAGGACGCGCGGTACTACCTCGCCGGCGCCCTCCTCGTCCTCGACAAGGACCAGGCGGCCATGGTCGCGACCGACGGCCACCGCCTCGCCTGGGCCCAGCGGTCGGTCTCGCTCAAGGTGGCCGAGCCCACGCGCATCCTCGTCCCGCGCAAGGCCATCACCGAGCTCGGCCGCCTGATGGACGAGCTCGGGCCCGACGAGACGGTGTCCTTCCAGCAGGGCGAGTCGCACCTCGTCTTCACCGCCGGCGGGCGGACCCTCGCGTCGAAGATGGTCGAGGCGCAGTTCCCGGCCTACGAGAAGGTCGTCGCCGTCACCGGCGACAAGAAGATC
>WBZP01002584.1_pt2 | contig 11084 bp, 6 predicted proteins | sample 5204301 | NCBI WGS metagenome assembly WBZP01 (sample SAMN12412401, study PRJNA552823) | activated sludge metagenome | isolation source: activated sludge from nitrification reactor of wastewater treatment plant... | place: USA: Pennsylvania | collected 2017
GATCCCCAGCGCCGCGATCTGCTCTACACCCTGCCGCGGCAATTCGCCTCCTTCAAGCCGGTGGCCGAAAAATTCCTCCGGGACGTATTCCGGCCCAGCCGTTACGAGGAACGCGTCCTGCTGCGGGGGGCGTATTTCACCAGTGGAACCCAGGAAGGCACGCCGATCGACCGGCTGATGAGTTCGCTGGCCACCACCTTCGGGCTGCACCGCCAGGTGCTGAGTACGTTCTCCGGCAAGGGTCGTAGCTATTTCATTACCCGCCTACTGCGCGACGTCGTGTTCCCGGAAGCCGAGATCGCCGGCGCCAATCTGCGGGTGGAACGCTGGCGAGCCTGGATTCAGCGCGGCGCCTACGCCGCCGCCCTGCTTATTACCGTGACCGCCGCCCTGTTGTGGCTGACCAGCTACGCCCGCAACGAAATGTACGTGCGCGCGGTGGAAAAACAGCGACAGGAAGTGAACAGACAGATTCAGGCGCTCTCGCCCGACCAGACCGACCCCGCCGCCACCCTGCCGCTGCTCGACGCCGCCCGCGTCATCCCCGGTGGCTACGCCGACCGCGATGCCGGCAGCCCCTGGCTGATGGGCTTCGGCTTATATCAGGGCGATAAACTCGGTGGCGAGGCGAAGGCCATCTACCAGCGCCTGCTACTGCAGGTCATGCTGCCCCGTATTGTCTTGCGCCTGGAAGAGCGGTTGCGCCAGAACGCCGGTAATCCCGGCTATCTGTACGACACGCTCAAGATTTACCTGATGATGGATGATCCGGAGCGTTTCGACGCCAAGGCGGTCAAGGGCTGGATGGAGCAGGAGTGGCAGCTTAACCTGCCCCGCACCGTCGGGCGGGAACAACGCGACCATTTGTCGGCGCACCTGGACGCGCTGCTCGAGCAGGCTCCACTGAAATCGCCCATCGCGCTGGACAGCGGGCTGATCCAGAACAGCCGGGCCGTGCTCAACCAGGTTCCCCTCTCCCAGCGCATTTACGAGCGCATCAAGCAAAATCAGCGCAGCGTCGGTGACCCGCCGGATATCGGCCTGACCATCGCCGCCGGCCCTGACACGCCGCGGGTGCTCGAGCGCAAAAGCGGCCAGCCACTGAACAGCGGTGTTCCCGGCCTGTATACCTACAAGGGTTATTACCCATTTTTTCTGAGCGAGAACCCAAAGCTGGTCAGTCACTTGGCCGACGAGAGCTGGATTCTCGGAACGGCGATTCAGGCAGCCAACAACCCGGCGGACCGGCAACGCATCGCCGATGAGGTGTGCCGTCTTTACTTCGGCGACTACCTGCGGCAGTGGCAGGAGCTGCTGGCCGACGTCCAGTTCAAGAGCTTTGACAGTCCGAACGCCGCGCTCGACCTCCTGCAAGTGTTGTCCCAACCAGCCTCGCCCCTGCGCACGCTGATTGAAACCGTAGTCCGGGAGCTGGCGTTGGACAAACCACCGGCGCAGCCCGATGCAGGCAAGCCGCCCGAAGATAAATCACTGACTGACAAGATCGCCGGTATCCTCGGTAAAGCCGACGCCCCGAGCGGCGGCCCCGCGATCCAACCTTGCGGTCCCGACCCGCGCCTGCTGGGTTTTAGCGCCCAGTACCGGCGCGAAATCGGCGGTCCGGAGGGCGCCATTCCACCCATCGACAAAACGCTGTCCGCAATTAACGACCTCTATGGCCACATGAACGCCGTCGTCCGCGCCCGGGAGACCAGCGCCGACGGCGGCGTACCGCAAAATCTCAAGGACCAGATCGGAACGGTCGTCAATCAGTTGCAGGTAGACGCCGCCCGCAAACCGCCACCCTTCAATACCCTGCTCAACAAACTGGCCCTGGACAGCGTCGATATTATCCGCAGCCCGCGCGACCGGCTGAACGCCCAATGGAAAGCGGCCCAAATCGCCGCTTTCTTTCAGGATAATCTGAACGGCCGCTATCCACTGGTTCGCAGTTCCATCCAGTGGAGCGGCGCTGGACCGGGCGGCGCTCCCACGGCCATGCCAGCGAACACCATCCAATGGGCCGGGCAAAGTCCCAGCACCGGCGTCAGCCGCTCGTTGGCCGGACCACCGGATGCCACGCTCGCCGCCTTCGGCCGGTTCTTCGGCCCCAATGGCCTGATGGACCGCTTTTTCAAGCAGTTCCTGCAACCTTACGTGGACGCTTCGTCAGGCACCTGGCGCTGGCGCGGACCCACCGGCCCGGAGCAAAGCATCACGCCGGACGCCTTGCAAGCCTTTCAGCGCGCCGCTGCCATCCGCGATGCCCTGTTCAACCCCAACGCTCAGACTCCAGCGATCCGCTTTCAACTGGTTCCCCTCGAACTGAGCGGCGACGCCAGCCAGGTCGCGATCAGTCTGGACGGCCAAACGCTGGCCTACACCGCCGGGCAAGCCGCGCGGGTCGCCGATCTGCAATGGACAGGAGCATCCGGGCAGGCGCGGCTCGAATTCCTGCCGCCCGTCGCCGGCAATCCCTCGCAGATCAGCGAAACCGGCCCCTGGGCCTGGTTCAAACTGCTCGACCAGGCTCAAACCCAGCCAGCGAGTTCCGGGCAGTTCCGGTTGACGTTCCAACTGGGCGGCCGACAGGCCCTGTACGAGTTGCGCACCGCCAGTGGTTTCAACCCTTTTCGTTTGCGGGAGCTGGAGGGTTTCCGGTGTCCGGAACAACTGTGACCCCAAGGCCGTCGCCTTTGGCGGGCTTTTTCGGCAAGCTGCCCAGCCGCGGTGATTTCATCGGTCGCCAGCTCCCGAAAACCTTCGTGACGCCTTGGGACACCTGGCTACAGGCCGCCATCGCGCGCAGTTGCGCCCAGATGGGCGAGGATGCCTGGCGCGAGTACTACTGCACCAGCCCAATCTGGAGGTTCGCCCTGGGCGCCGGTTTGTGCGGGGCGGACGCCTACACGGGAATTTTGATGCCGAGTATGGATCGGGTGGGCCGTTATTATCCGCTGGCGATCGCCGTACCGCTGGCGCCGGACTGGCCGCTGCTCGCGCTGCCCATCGCCGGCGAGGCCTGGTTCCAGCAGGCCGAACGGCTGGCGCTGGCCGCGCTCGAGCGCGACGAACTGGATCTGGACGCTTTCAGCCGCCAGGTGGCGACGCTGGGCGCGCCGCTCGAGCCGGACACTCCCAGCGCGACGGCGACCCACGGGAACGCCTGGTATTGTCCCTTGCCGGAACCGCTGAATCTGACCCAAGCGGCGCCGGCGTTGGCGAACCATCTACTGCGCCGCGCCTTTTCCCAGCCGAGCCTGTGGTGGACCGAAGGTTCCGAATGGATCACCCGCTGCCTGCTGATTTGCGCCGGCCTGCCGCCGACCGCCGGTTTTGCGGCGATGCTGAGCGGGGATTGGCAACAGTCCGGTTGGAACGAACAATCATTCGCTGGCGTCGCCTGTCTTGCATGCGGGCCATCGACCGCCGAGGAGGCATAACGCATGAATCAGAAACAATTATTCCAATGGTCGTCCGCTGGCCGCAGCCATGTGGGCATGGTTCGAGCGATCAACGAAGATGCCTGTCTCGTCCTGCCCGAGCGGGGTCTGTGGGCGGTCGCCGACGGCATGGGCGGCCACGAAGCAGGCGATATTGCCAGCCAGATGGTGGTCTCGGCCTTGCAGCAGATCACGCCGCCATCCGACTGGCCGGATTTTCTGGAGGCGGTGCGAGAAAGCCTGCGCGACGTGAACCGGCGGTTGCGCGAGGAATCGGCCCAGCGCTACCAGCACCGCACCATCGGCAGCACGGTGGTGGTGCTGATCGTCTACGAAGCGCAGTGCGCCTGTCTGTGGGTCGGGGATAGCCGCATCTATCGGTTGCGGGAGGGCCAGCTCCAGCAACTGACGCGCGACCACAGTCATGTGCAGGAACTGGTCGATCAGGGCTTAATCGCGCCGGGGGATGCGCACCGCCATCCGCTGGCCAACGTGATTACCCGGGCGGTCGGTTCCGCGGATGAGTTGCAGGTCGACGAAGTGGTGCATCCGCTGCAAGCCGGCGATCTGTTCCTGCTATGCAGCGACGGCATCAACAAAACCGTGGACGACGAGGAAATCGCCCGTTTGCTCGCCCACAGCGACCACAACTGTCAGGAAGCCGTCAAGGCGTTCATTCACCTGGCCCTGATGCGCGATGCCAGCGACAACGTGACGACCGTGGTCGTCAACATCGGCGAACCGATTTCGGACCATTTGGTCGAGGACCCGGGCTCCGACACGCTGGCCAATCCGATTCCACCCAACTGGTACTTGCAGTAGGGCAACGGTACCAGAGTGATTTGAACGTGGTGGATTATAAGGACACTAACGCCTCCGCCGGTACAGCGGTTGTGGCTGATCGGCGGCGGGCTGATAGCTCTCGCTGAACTCGCCGAACGCCTCCAGCGCATCTTCCAGGCCGTGATCCGCCCGCAACTCAAAGGCATCGAAGCCGCTGCGGGCCATGAACAGCAACTGATCGCGCAGCACGTCGCCCACAGCGCGAAGTTCCCCTTGATAGCCGTAGCGCTCCCGCAGCAACCGGGCTTGGGAATAGGCGCGGCCGTCGGCGAACTTGGGGAATTCCAGCGCCACTAGCGCCAATACCGGCAGGTCAGTAGCCAGATCGGCGACGTTGGCGGTGTTCGGCAGTCGCACCCCGACCGGATCGCCCCGTTCCCGTAGCGCCGCCCGTTCCTTGCGCCAGCGGGCCAGCGTGACGATCACCGGCCCGGCCGGCAGGTCGGCGTCATCGGCGAGATGTTGCCAACGATCCTCAACGATCCGACGGTGCTTAATAACCGACCGCATAACGCTCTTCCTCCTGTTTCGCCTCGTTGCTTCCAGGCGAGTAGGCCCGCGTCCGAAATGGTTCCAGACCAATCCGCCGGAACGTGTCCAGGAATCGCTCGCCGTCCTCGCGCCGATCCACATAAACCCGCAGAATGCGCTCCAGGGTGTTGGCCACCTCGATCTTGGGCACCGAGGGACCGAGAATATCGCCCAGCGTCACGTCATTTTCCGACGATCCACCCAACGAAATCTGGTACCACTCCTCGCCTTTTTTATCGACGCCGAGAATGCCGATGTGGCCGACATGGTGATGGCCGCAGGCATTCATGCAGCCGGACAGGTTCAGGCGGAGATCGCCGAGATCGTAGAGATAGTCCAAGCGGTCGAACTTCTCGTTGATCTGTTGGGCGATGGCGATGGAACTGGCGTTGGCCAGACTGCAAAAATCCAGCCCGGGACAGCAGATCATGTCGGCCAGGGTGCCGATCACCGGCGCGGCCAGCTTTTGCGCCTCGAGCGCGCGCCACAGCGGATAGAGATCGGCCTGGCGCACATCGGCCAGCAGCAGGTTCTGATGATGGGTGGCGCGGATTTGGCCGAAGCTGTAGCGGTCGGCGAGATCGGCCACCGCGTCCATCTGGTCGGCGGTGATGTCGCCCGGCGGCGCACCCGGTTCCTTCAGCGCCACAAACACGTTGCGGTAGCCGGCGACCTTGTGCTCGGCGATGTTATGGCGCACCCAGGTCGCGAACGCCTTGTCGCCCGCGAGCGACCGCGGGAAGCTGAGATCATCGACGGCAGCCTCATACGGCGGTGGCGCGAAAAAGCGGCGCACCCGCTCGATTTCCGCCGCGTCCAGCACCAGCCCAGAATCCCTGATCTGTTCCCATTCCGCCTCGACCCGCTCGCGGAATGCCGCCGGCCCCAACGCCTTGACCAGAATCTTGATGCGGGCCTTGTAAATATTGTCGCGCCGGCCGTACTGGTTGTAGACCCGCAGGATGGCTTCCAGATAACTCAACAAATCGCGCTGGGGCAGAAATTCGCGGATGATCTGGCCGATGATCGGCGTCCGCCCCAGCCCGCCGCCGACCAGCACCCGAAAACCGATCTCGCCCTGTTCGTCGCGCAACAGGTTCAGGCCGATGTCATGCACCTGAGCCGCCGCGCGGTCGTGGGCGGCGCCCGTGACGGCGATCTTGAACTTGCGCGGCAGGTAGGAAAATTCCGGGTGGAAGGTGGACCACTGGCGGATGATTTCGCAATAAATGCGCGGGTCTTCGATCTCGTCCGGGGCAACGCCGGACAAGTGGTCGGCAGTGACGTTGCGGATGCAATTGCCGCTGGTCTGGATAGCATGCATCTCCACTTGCGCCAGTTCAGCCAGGATGTCGGGGGTCTCTTCCAGCTTCGGCCAGTTGAACTGGATGTTCTGGCGGGTGGTGAAGTGGCCATAGCCCTTGTCATAGTGGCGGGCGATGTGGGCCAGCATTCGCAGTTGCCGCGACGCCAGCAGGCCATAGGGAATGGCGACCCGCAGCATCGGCGCGTGGCGCTGAATATAGAGGCCGTTCATCAGCCGCAACGGCCGGAACTCGTCGTCGCTCAGTTCGCCGGCCAGATAACGCCGGACCTGGCCTCGATACTGGGCCACCCGCTCGTCGACGAGCGTTTGATCATGGAAGTCGTACTGATACATGGTTTCCGCCTGAAAGCCCGGTTGCGCTTTGCCCAAGCAACCATTGCCATGGGGTCATTTGGCGTAAACTCTAACATTGCCGCCATATGCAAATAAATAATTTTTTTACCATAAATTTATAGCATTTTATTATTAATCAACCATCGATCTCCCCATTCTCAAGGGATGAAAAAGCCCGGTTTTCACACCGGGCTTGGGATCGCGAAACCATGCGGCCCGCCCGGGGCGAGCGGACCAGCCATGTCGCGGCAACTGGATCGCTCAGGCCTGCACCTTGGCGAACGCCTCGATCACTTCCGGCGGGGCCTGGATCAGCTCGATCAGCACCCCTTCGCCAGACAGCGGCGTTGCGTCGTTGCCCTTGGGATGGAGGAAGCAGACATCGTAGCCGGCCGCGCCCTTGCGGATGCCGCCCGGGGTAAAGCGCATCCCCTTGGCGGTCAGCCATTCCACCGCCGCCGCCAGATCGCTGATCCACAGCCCGATGTGGTTAAGCTGCGGTTCGTGAACCTTCGGAGCCTTACCGGGATCAATCGGCTGCATCAAGTCCACTTCAACCTTGAACGGGCCGGAACCGATGGCGGCGATATCCTCGTCTACATTTTCCCGCTCGCTGCGGAAATTGCCGGTCAGGGTCAGACCCAAGGTATCGATCCACAGCCGGCTCAGTTTGGATTTATCCAGGCCGCCGATGGCAATTTGCTGAATGCCAAGCACTTTAAAGGGTCTATCAGACACAAAAACCTCCTGCTGATTGCTTCTCTCTCCCCTTGCGGAAGAGAGACTGGGGGGTGAGGGGTAAGGTAACAGACCTTTTTAGTATGTCATTCAACCCCGCGATTGCAACCGCATCCTGTCCCTTCCAGTGCGATTCCCCGCCGGGGAATCGGACCAATCTTCGGTTATACTTTCGCGGTACTGTCCACCTATCGCGTTTCGATCCACTGGAGGATGCGCATGTCGAACCCACAACAAGCGGACGCGGCGACCCCGACGTTCAACGAATTCCCCCCAACCCCCTACGAGGAATGGCGCAAGGTCGTCGATAAATTTCTCAAGGGAGCGCCGTTCGAGAAACGACTGGTTACCAAGACCTACGAGAACATCGACCTCCAGCCGATGTACCGGCAGGAAGACATTGAAGGGCTGCCCCATCTGGACAGCCTGCCTGGCTTTGCCCCCTACCTGCGCGGCACCACCCCGCTGGGCTACGTCGCCAGCAGTTGGGATGTCGCCCAGGAACTGCCCTACGGCACGCCGGCGGCGTTCAACGAAGCCCTGCGCGCCGATCTAGCGCGCGGCCAGAACGCCGTCAACCTGGTGCTCGACCGCCCGACCCTGGCCGGCGTCGATGCCGACCAGGCCGAAGCCGACGATGTCGGCAAGGGCGGCCTGTCCGTTTCCAGCGTCGCCGATCTCGCCCAGGCGCTGGATGGCGTGGATCTGGAAAGCACGCCGATCTACATCCAGGCCAGCACCAGCGCCCTGACCTTCACCGCCCTGCTGGCGGCGCTGGTCCAGCAACAGGGCAAGTCGCTGGCCAAGGTGCGCGGCGCCATCGGCATGGACCCGCTGGGCCAGTTGGCCCGCGACGGCCGGCTGCCCCGCGATCTGGATGGCGTCTACGACGTGATGGCGCAACTCGCCGCCTGGGCCAAGGCCAACGCCCCGCAAGTGCAGACCATTACCGTGCAGGGCAGTCCCTACCACAACGGCGGCGCCAGCACCACGCAGGAACTCGCTTTCGCGTTGGCCACGGCGGTCGATTACGTCCGCGCCATGCAGGCGCGCGGTCTCGGCATCGACGACATCGCCCCGCGCATCCGTTTCTCCCTGTCGATCGGTTCCAACTTCTTCATGGAAATCGCCCGGTTGCGGGCCGCGCGGCTGCTGTGGGCCAAGATCGTCCAGGCGTTCGGCGGCAATGAAGCATCGCAGAAGATGAGCCTGCACGCCCGCACCTCGGCCTGGAACCAGACGGTTTACGACCCGCACGTCAACCTGCTACGCGCCACCACCGAGGCGTTTTCCGGCGCGGTCGGCGGCTGCGACAGCCTGCACATCTCGCCGTTCGACGAACTGCTGCGCGTGCCGGACGAGTTCTCCCGCCGCGTCGCTCGCAACACCCACACCGTGCTGCGCGAGGAAAGCCACATCACCCGCACCGTGGACCCGGCCGGTGGCTCCTGGTACGTCGAAAACCTCACCGACTCGGTCGGCCGCAAAACCTGGGCGATCTTCCAGGAAGTCGAGAAACAGGGCGGCATGGCCAAGGCGCTCGAAGCGGGCTGGCCGCAGGCGCAAATCGCTGACACCGCCGCCAAGCGCGCCGCCAATCTCGCCAAGCGCAAGGACATCTTCGTCGGCACCAACATGTATCCGAACCTGAAGGAAACCCGGATCGAGCCGGCGCCGGTGGATGCCTGGGCGGTCCAGACGGAACGGGCGACGGCACTGAACCGTTTCCGGGCGGCGGCAAACGCCGGCCGGAAGCAGGCGGCGCTGGATGCGCTCGCCAAAGCCGGCGCGAACGGCGTCGAGGCCGCGATTCAGGCCGCGCTCGCCAGCGCGACCCTGGGTGAAATCGCCCAAGCCGCGCGCACCGGCGCCAAGGCCGGCCCCACACTCAACGCTGTCCACGCCCATCGCGGCGCGCAAGCGTTCGAAGCGCTGCGGCAAGCGGCGGAAACCTATACCGCCCGCATTGGCCAGCGGCCGGAAGTGTTCCTCGCCACCATGGGGCCGTTGACCCAGCACAAGGGCCGCGCCGATTTCGCTACCGCCTTCCTGGGCGTGGGCGGCTTCGAGACGATCTATCCATCCGGCTTCAACACCCCGGACGAAGCGGCCGACGCGGCGCTGGCTTCCGGCGCCAAGGCGGTGGTGATTTGCTCCACCGATGCCACTTATCCCGAAATCGTTCCGCCGCTGGCGCAAAAACTCAAGAAGGCCAGTCCCGATCTGATCGTGCTGCTGGCCGGCTATCCGGCCGATCAGGTCGACGCCTTCAAGGCGGCCGGCGTGGATGATTTCATTCATCTCGCCGCCAATTGCCAAGCTCTGTTGTCAACCTTGCAGAAGAAGATGGGGGTCGCCCAATGAGCAAGTCACCCGATTTCACCACGATGGCCTACGGCGCCGACTTCCCCAAGCCCAGTTTCGCGGAATGGCGGGCGCAGGTCGAGAAAGCGACCGGCAAGACCCTGGAGCAACTGGTCTCGGCGACCATGGAGCACATCGACGTCAAGCCGCTGTACACACGGGATGACATCAAGGACTTGCAGCACCTGGGCTACGTCGCTGGCGTGCCGCCGTTCCTGCGCGGCCCCTACCCGGCGATGTACGTGACCCAGCCGTGGACGGTGCGCCAGTACGCCGGCTTCTCCACCGCCGAGGAAAGCAACGCCTTCTACCGCCGCAACCTGGCGGCCGGCCAGAAGGGTCTGTCGATTGCGTTCGACTTGGCCACTCATCGTGGTTACGACTCCGACCATCAGCGCGTGGTCGGCGATGTCGGCAAGGCCGGCGTGGCGATCGATTCGCTGTTGGACATGAACATCCTGTTCGACGGCATCCCGCTCGATCAGATGTCGGTGTCGATGACCATGAACGGCGCGGTGCTGCCGGTGTTGGCGTTCTACATCGTCGCTGCCGAGGAACAGGGCGTTTCGCACCAGCAACTCACCGGTACCATTCAGAACGACATTCTGAAAGAGTACATGGTGCGCAACACCTACATCTATCCGCCCGATCCCTCGATCCGCATCATCGGCGACATCTTCGCCTACACCTCCAAGGAGATGCCGAAGTTCAACAGCATCTCGATTTCCGGCTATCACATGCAGGAAGCCGGCGCGACCGCCGATCTGGAGCTCGGCTACACCCTGGCCGACGGGCTGGAGTACGTCCGCACCGGCATCAAGGCTGGGATGGACATCGACACCTTCGCCCCGCGCCTGTCGTTCTTCTGGGCCATTGGCATGAACTACTTCATGGAAGTGGCCAAGATGCGCGCCGGGCGGCTGCTGTGGGCCAAGATCATCAAGCAGTTCAACCCGAAGAGCGACAAGTCGATGGCGCTGCGCACGCACAGCCAGACTTCGGGCTGGAGCCTGACGGAGCAGGACCCGTTCAACAACGTCGCGCGCACCTGTATCGAAGCGCTGGCGGCGGCGCTGGGCCACACCCAGTCGCTGCACACCAACGCCCTGGACGAGGCCATCGCCCTGCCGACCGACTTCTCGGCGCGCATCGCCCGCAACACCCAGCTTTATTTGCAGGACGAAACGGCGATTTGCAAGGTGCTGGACCCGTGGGGCGGTTCGTATTACGTCGAGGCGCTGACCCACGAACTGGTCAAGCGGGCCTGGGGTCACATTCAGGAAGTGGAAAGTCTAGGCGGCATGGCCAAGGCCATCGAAACCGGTCTGCCCAAGATGCGCATCGAGGAAGCGGCGGCGCGGCGGCAAGCGCAGATCGACTCCGGCAAGGAAACCATCGTCGGCGTCAACAAGTACCGGATGGCCAAGGAAGACAAGCTGGACATCCTCAGCATCGACAACACCGCCGTGCGCGAGGCGCAGGTGCAACGCTTGCACAAGCTGCGC
>WBZP01002781.1_pt2 | contig 11077 bp, 8 predicted proteins | sample 5204301 | NCBI WGS metagenome assembly WBZP01 (sample SAMN12412401, study PRJNA552823) | activated sludge metagenome | isolation source: activated sludge from nitrification reactor of wastewater treatment plant... | place: USA: Pennsylvania | collected 2017
ACTTATAAAAACAATGATATTTATATTGGTTCTAGAGCTGAAATGTATTCAGGAATAAGCTATAACGCCAAAATTTCATATGGAAAGTATCAAAACCTTTACTATTATAACCAATATGAGGGTACTACATTTTCGCCAACTGGTTTTCCTGTAAGCGTTACTAAATTCCAAATCGATTATGAGGATGGTTTGACCGATTTTATTAATTTTTCTGGAGAATTTGGATATTCCAATTTTGACAACTGGAAACCCAACCTAAAACTGGATTATAATTATTACGAAACAGTAAAATTTGATAAACCTTACCACAGACCAGCATTCACGGCCCGATTAGGTAATACCTTCACCATTGCCGACAAGATAGTTTCTTCTGTGGATTTTTATTTTTTAGGTGGATTATATTCAAAAGATATTATGACTATGGAAACCGTAAAAATGAAAAATATAGCAGATTTAAACGCTGAATTTACTTATTTATTCAGCAAACAGTTTTCTGCATTCGTAAAATTGAATAATATTGTAGGACAAAACTACCAACGTTATTACAACTATCCTCAGATGGGTTTGAATTTCGTTGCAGGTATTAATGTGTCTTTATAATTTTTCCTAATAAATTGGATATTCAAAGAGAAATATTAACGGTAATAAAGAAACAGGATTTTATTATTCTTCCTGGAATTGGTGCATTTATTTTTGAGTATTCAAAACCTTATTATAACGAATTAAACCAGCTGATCGGAAGCAAAAAATCAATCAGATTTGAAAATGTAATCACGAAAGACCCTGATAATAAATTAACCAAGGCACTTTCAGAATCACTTTCTATTCCAGATAATTTTGCGGAATTAGAGTATCAGGATTTTTTAAGAAATTTCAAAAAAGAAATTATTTTAAAGAATAAATTTGATTGGGGAGGATTTGGAATGTTTTTTAAAAGCTCCAATGGAACAATTGAATTTTATCCTGAAAAAAACTCAATTGAAGAGAAGAAAATAATAGCCTCTACGCCAGCAAAACCTGTAGTTGAAAGCGTTGTTGTAGCTCCTCCTAGCACTCCACCGGTTTTACCTCAGAAAGTTAAAGTCCGCCAGGAAAAGATTAATCATACGGTTATCTTAAAAAATACCAAAAACTCTTCATGGTTAAAATTAACATTATTCCTTCTGCCTGTGGCCCTGTTGTCATATGGTCTGGTGAATAACTTTCTAAAAAATTCTCCCTCAAAAAGTACCGAACAAACTTTGGTTGAAGAAATTGATTCTCTCGAAAACGTTGATAAAAATTTCCCCGAAATAAATGATAGTGAGAATGTGATCAAAAGTGAAACAAAAGTAACCACAAAGCCGAAAGATAAATCAGCTGAAGTTTCGGGAAGTAATGAGACTCCAAACTATTCAAGTCAAGAAAAAAGTGGTAATTATATCATAAATATTGGAATATTTAAGGTGAGAGAAAATGTAGATAATTTGGCAACATATCTTGCTGAAAACGGCATTCCGGCTAAAGTAAGACCCAGTGGTAGCAAATACAGAGTTTATGTAACCGCCGAAAACGAGCAACAAGCCAAAGAATTTGTTGACAAAATTGAACAATTAACGGGCGAAAGACCCGTTTACCAATAAAAAATTTGATATTGTGCAAACGATAAATCAATCCAGAAGTCACGAAGTTAAAGCATGGGGGATAAGTATATTCATTTATGCGGCAATCCTTGTTTCGCTATATTTAATAAAAATTGCCTATGAGCCTGTTGAAGAACTAGCTATGGGTGTTGATTTGAATTATGGAGTAGATTTGGTGGGTTCCGGGAATATTCAGACGCACAATCAGGCCAATGATTCTAAAGAGAATTTTGAAGCGGCTCCTCCTTCTGGAAATGAGTCTCCCAAAAAAGTGGAAATAAGTAAACCTGAACCGGTAGTGGAGAAATCTACTCCAGTCAAAACATCTCCATCAAAAGTAATTACCAGTGATGAGGATACTAAAGTTACAATGAAGGAAAGCAAAGAGCCTGCAAAACCTTCAAAACCAGTAGCTGAATCCAATAATAATACTACTAAAACTACTGCTCCACCTGCTCCCAAGGAAAGAACAGTTGACAATGGCTCTATATTTAAGAAACCTGGCTCTGGTAGTGGGAATTCAAATGGAACAATAGGAACCAAATCAGGTATTGGTGGCAACAACAATGGAGACGGAAAACCCGGAGAAGTTGGAGATAAAGGTGACCCAAGAGGCACAGTGGATGGCAAAAGTATGATGGGTAAACCAGGAAAAGGAGGAAACGGAAACGGTGGTACAGGAAGTGGAACTTCTGTTAATATTTCCGGTTGGAAAAATAAAGGACCATTGAATATACCTAAAGATAATTCCTCAGAAACCGGAAGAATAAAATTTAAGGTAATAATTGATGATTTTGGAGATGTTCAGAGAATTGATGTTATCGAAACCTCCCTAAGTCCTTCTGTGACAAATTATTATAAGACTCAAATTACCAAAAAACTTAAAACAAACCTCGTACCTGAAGGCACCCCGCCTCCAAGATCTACCGGTACAATTACTATAAATATCACCAGAGGATAATTTTGCGGGATGACCTACGATCAAACCATCGAATATCTGTACAGCCAGCTTCCGGTTTTTCAGAAAATTGGCAAAAAGGCCATAAAACCTAAACTTACCAATATAATTCTGCTCTGCGAAACACTGGGAAATCCGCAAAATGACTTTAAGAGCATTCATATAGCAGGGACCAATGGAAAGGGTAGTAGCTCTCATTTTATGGCTTCTATTTTGCAGGAAGCAGGCTTCAAAGTTGGATTATATACATCACCGCACCTTAAAGACTTCAGAGAAAGATTCAGGATTAATGGAAATCTGATTTCAAAACAGTTTGTTATTGATTTTGTTGAAAAAAATAAGGCCCTGATTGAAAAAATAGAACCTTCATTTTTTGAAGTTACAGTTGCGTTAGCATTTAAAGTATTTTCCGAAGAAAAAGTCGATTATGCTATTATTGAAGTTGGGTTAGGAGGGAGGTTGGATTCTACTAATATAATTAGTCCGATTTGTTGCCACATTACTAATATTGGATTTGACCACATGGATGTTTTAGGGCAAACCCTTCCCGAAATTGCCTCAGAAAAAGCAGGGATAATCAAATCAAATACGCCGGTGGTAATATCGGAATACACTGAAGAAACTAAAATAGTATTTAGCCAGAAGGCATTTGATAATCACTCAAGCATTTATTTTGCAAGTGATTACTATGAAATGGTGGAAGTTAGTGACCACTTAGATTCACTCAATTTAAAAATTAAAAACAAAAAAACACAAGAGATAATACAATTCAATTCCGGGTTAGTAGGATCATATCAAATTGCTAATGTAATTGGTATTTTAAAATTATCTAATGTTTTGCAGAGTATTGGAGTCGCGATAACACAAAATAATATTTTGCTTGGAATAAAAAATGTTATCCACAATACCCACCTCAAAGGTAGATGGCAAATAATAGGGAGAAATCCAATTGTAATTTGCGACACAGGTCATAATGAACATGCATTAAAAATAACACTCAAGAGGCTAAAGGAGGCCGATTTTAACAATTTACACCTAATACTTGCATTCGTAAAAGATAAAGACCTGGAGAAAGTTTTTGGTTTACTTCCTGAAGAGGCCAAATACTATTTCACCACTTTTGATTCTTTCAGAGCAATGCAGCCAGAGGAATTAGTGGATTACGCTTCCAAATATGGCTTAATATCTCTTCCTTTTCCTGATGTTAACACCGCTATTGAGCATGTAAAAGCAATTTCTACCGAAAAAGATATTATTTTTGTGGGCGGAAGTACCTACTTAGTTGCAGAAATAAAAGATTTATAAACATTGTCAAGGAAAAAACTACCCAGATTTGAGCATAATCAAAATGCTGAAAATGTAATCGAGAGAGGAAAAGAATTATACACCACCATTAAGGGCAAGTGGAACGAAAATTATTTTAATAACACAAATCCTATTTCGCTTGAGCTAGCATGTGGAAAAGGAGAGTACACTGTAGGCTTAGGAAAAGAATTTCCGGATCAAAATTATATTGGAGTAGATATCAAAGGAGATAGGATTGCGAGAGGATCTAAAAAAGCTATTGAATTAAATCTAAAAAATGTTGCTTTTTTAAGAACTGGAATTCAATATCTGGATGAGTTTTTTGTTCCGGACGAGGTTTCGGAAATATGGCTGATTCACCCTGATCCTCAACCTCGAGATAAAGAGGAGAAAAGGAGACTCACTAATCAGAAATTTTTAAATTTATATAAAATCTACTTAAAAAACGAAGGTTTATTTCATTTAAAGACTGATAGTAAATTTTTATATGAATATTCCCTCGAAGTAATCAAAGCTGATCCCGAATTTGAAATTATTGATTATACCGACAATTTGTATCTATCTGAGCTAAACAAGGAGCATTTTGAAATCAAAACCCACTACGAACAACTTTTTCACCAAAAAGGCTCTGATATACATTATATAAAAGCTAAACATAAAAAAAGAGCCTCAAATTGATTTGAGACTCTTTTAGTTAAAATTGCATTTACTACCTGATTATTTGATCAATGATGCGAAATACTTCACTGTTCTAACCAATTGAGAAACATATGACATTTCGTTATCATACCAGCTGATAGTTCTTACCAACTGCGTATCTCCTACATTTTGTACTCTGGTTTGTGTTGCATCAAACAATGAACCGTAGCTGATTCCTATGATATCAGAACTTACAATTTCATCTTCAGTATATCCAAAGCTCTCATTAGCAGCAGCAGCCATAGCTTTATTTATTTCATCTACAGTTACTTTTTTATCCAGGATACAAGTCAATTCTGTTAATGAACCGGTAAGCGTTGGAACACGCTGAGCTGATCCGTCAAGTTTTCCTTTAAGGCTAGGTAAAACCAAACCAATAGCTTTTGCTGCTCCAGTACTGTTGGGTACGATATTCTGGGCAGCAGCTCTGGCTCTTCTCAAATCACCTTTAGCGTGAGGAGCATCCTGAGTATTCTGGTCATTGGTATATGCATGAATAGTGGTCATCAGTCCATTTACAATACCGAACTCTTTTTCCAAAACCTGAGCCATAGGAGCAAGGCAGTTTGTAGTACAGGATGCACCACTAATAATGGTCTCAGAGCCATCCAATATATCATGGTTAACATTGAATACCACAGTTTTCAAATCTCCTGTTGCTGGAGCAGAAATCACTACTCTTTTAGCTCCTGCTGTAATGTGAGCACCCGCTTTAGCCGCATCAGCAAAAAATCCGGTACATTCTAAAACTACATCAACATCATGTGAGCCCCAAGGAATCTGAGCAGGGTCTTTCTGTGCATAAATATTAATTGTGTCACCATTTACTATTATAGAGCTGTCAGTGGCCTCAACTTTTTCTTCAAAACGACCTTGAGCTGTGTCATATTTCAATAGGTGAGCAAGTGTCTTTGGGCTAGTTAAATCGTTTATAGCAACAACATCGATACCTTCCATGTTATAAATTTGACGGTAAACCAAACGACCAATACGGCCAAATCCATTAATTGCTACTTTGATGTTTTTCATTGTATTCTAAATTTATGTAAAAAAAAGATACACAAAATTAAAAAATATATTCCCATTTACTATATTGAATTTGTATTTTTATTCTCCTTTTTCTATGAAATATGACAGACTATCTTTAAATAAATCAATTATTTATAAATAAGAAATAGTAATTGATTATTACTAAATTTTGCTAAGAATGGGATAGGGGTAACTCTTGAATTGCTAATTAAAATAGTGCATTTAGTATCCATTTTTATTTCCTTTTACTGCCCAATTTTCTTATCTTTGTAAAGGAAATCTTCAAAAGCAAAATATTATTTGGGTTCAAAAAATTAAAAAATGAAATTCAGATAAATAGCTAATTAATATTTCATAACAGATTCTTTTTCTGCATTTTATTGCAGTTTTGATAAAGTAAAATTAAATATAAAATACATAAAAATAGTACAATGGAAGATTTGATTTTAGCTGCCTGGGACGACAGGGCACTTTTAAAAAACCAGGAAACGATTGACGCCATTTATGAGGTCGTGAAAAAAGTAGATGAAGGTGTTTTGAGGGTTGCTAATATAAATAGTGATGAAAAATGGGTTACTAATGAATGGATTAAAAAGGCTATCATTTTATTTTTTCCATTAAGGCAAATGGAAATTCAGGAAGTCGGGATATTTGAATATCACGATAAAATGGAATTAAAAAGAAATTATAAGGAATTAGGAGTCAGAGTAGTTCCTCCGGCTGTAGCTAGATATGGGGCCTATATTGCTCCCGGGGTGATTTTAATGCCATCTTATGTAAATATTGGTGCATATATTGATGAAGGAACCATGATCGATACATGGGCGACAGTGGGCAGTTGTGCTCAAATCGGCAAAAATGTCCATTTAAGTGGCGGAGTAGGTATCGGTGGCGTGTTAGAACCACCTCAAGCAAGCCCGGTAATTATTGAAGATGGTGCATTTATTGGTTCCAGGTGCATTGTTGTTGAGGGAGCCCATATTGGGAAAAAGGCAGTGCTAGGAGCTGGTGTTACAATCACTGGTAGTTCCAAGATCATAGATGTAACCGGTCCTGAACCTGTCCAATATATTGGTGTAGTACCTGAAAACTCTGTGGTAATACCGGGAACAATTATGAAAAAATTCCCTGCAGGTGAGTATGGAGTACCTGCGGCATTGATTATTGGAAAAAGAAAGGAGAGTACTGATCTAAAAACATCACTAAATCAGGCACTTAGGGAAAATAATGTAAGCGTTTAAATATTAATATCTTATAATTAAAAGGGGCTCAATGTAATAATTGAGCCCCTTTTTGTTAATTAAGTTCGTAGATATAGGAACTTTTATATAATTTGAAAGCACAAAAGCCGGAATCTTCAAAAATAAGACCCAGCCGGTGATAGGCCGGGTCTTTAGTTTTAATAAGTTCTACGGAAATAGCAATTTTTATTTATAGGAAAACACAAAGTCGAAATCCTTTGATGTCAGCAAAGATTATATAGTTTTCTTTTCATTCAAAACATATCAGCGTTTAAAGTTTTTCATATATTTTTTTGACAATTTGTGTCAATTTCTCAATATTTGCTAAATTTTTAATCAACATTTGTAAATTATTTTGATTTATTTTGTCAAATATTAGTGTTAATAGTTAATTTTATGTCGTGGAACTACGAGATAAAATAGAAAAGTTAATTATCGGCTTAGGAATAAGTTCGGCCAAATTTGCGGACTATATTGAAGTCAGCAGGCCTATCCTTAGTCATATCCTAACCAACAGAAACAAGCCATCATTAGACATTTGCCAGAAAATATCTGATAAATTTCCGGAGCTAGGTCGAGATTGGTTTTTCGATGGCCATGTATTAGATAAAACCATCATTCAGAATATTGCCAAAAAATTTTCTTATCATCATTTTATGGATGATTTGGATAACGAGCGAGAATTGAATATTCCTGACAATGGTAAGGATGAAAATAAAATATTCAATTCTCAGAGCTTAGGGATTTCGGAAAGAAAAGAGATAAAAGTTATGGTTTTTTATTCTGATTGTACTTTTGAGACTTTTATCCCAAATAAGAATTAAGACCTTTTTCAGATTTTGAATTATTTTTAAATGTTTTATAATTTATATTATGTTAAATAGTAAAATATGAAATAGGCCACAATTCCTTGTGGCCTATTTCAAGAACTTAGTTTTTACACTGTTCCAAAATACGATTTAGATTTTTAAGATTCTCTTTAACGTTCTCCAAATCCAAATCACCTACCAAATCTAACTGGTAACTTGTCACAATTCCATCTTCAGTGTAAATCAAAATGTCTCCTTTTTTATTTTCAACAACAAATTGAATATTTTCCTTTCCCTGAACATTTGTTAAATTCTTATTTTTGGTAATTCCAATTTCAGGAAAATCAATCATTTTCTTTCCTATATAAGAATCCAATTTTGCTTTAACACTAGATTCTGGAGTAGTTTTTAACGTTAAACATTTATCAAAATATGGTTTAGCAATACTGAATTGTTCACATGCTTTTTGTTCGATAGCCTTACCATCTTTTTGGAAGGTTTTCATATCCATAGCATCTACCACTTTTTTAGTTTCAACAGCCTGGTTGAAATACATTACAGCCATATTATAATTTGTTTCATAATGATTGGCATCTAAAGCTAAGACTCTCTGGTATATAGCTAAAGCTTTTTCCTGGTTGGCTTTCTGATTTTGGATTAACTCAGGAAGCTTTTTCTCGAGTGCAACTGCACTGGTATCATCTTTTTTAGCCTTAATTTGCTCTTTTAATTTGTTTATCCCATCCTCAATCGCAACCTTTTGAGAAGTAATTTCAGCAATTTTCTTTTTATTTGCCGCCACATTTTTGGGTTCTTTTTTCAACTTTGCAGTTAGATTAGCAATTTCTCCTTCAAAAGCGGAAAGTCTATCATTCTCACCTTCTAATTTTTTCTCCAAATCAACTGTACTGTGTTTTTCAATCGCCTCTTTGATTTTAAAAATTTCAGAACCAAAATCCTGAGATTTAGAATCATACAATAGTCCTAAATTTGATAAATTCAGAATATTATTTGGATCTTTGTCAACCATTTTAGAAAGATCAGCAATAGCACCATCTATATTGTTTGAAACAATGTAGGTGTTAATTATCTCATTTTGAAGGTCTTTGTCGGCAGGGTTCTTCGCTGCCCCTTTTCTCAAAACAGAAACGGCATCATCCCATTTTTTTTCAACTTTTAGAATTTGAGCCAAGCTATAATATACAGCAGGATCCTTTCCGCCATTATCAATATATGCGTTAAAATTTACTTTTGCATCCGCTGAATTTCCTATTGCCTGGTTTACAATACCTGCGTAAAGGGCTGCTGTAGTATCTTTTGGATTAATTTTCGAACTCATGGCAAAATATTTAGCAGCCATCCACATATTTTTGCTGTTATAAAAATTGGCACCCTGAGATAAAAATAATTGGCTCATTGTAGCACCATTAAGGGCTTCTTCTATAGATTTCACCTTTTTTCCACCAGCTGCTTTCTCAATCTCCAAAGCTTTAGAATAAGCATCATAAGCCTTTTGTGAAGCAGTTGAATCGTCAGTACAACGGCTTCCAATAGTCACATATGCTTCAGCAAGTTTAACCCAAGTGGCACTTTTTACATTTTGCTTAGGATTTTCAGTCGATTTAATGGCTTTTTTTACTTCATCAGCATAACTCTTACACTCAATTTCTTTTAAAGGGTCTGCTGCTGCCTGACCTTTAGCAGTTAAAGCGATTACACTTATGAAACCTGCTACAATTATTTTTTTCATTTTTTAATTGATTTTATTTTTTGTTTTAGACAGATATTAATAATTAGGTTTATTTTCTATTTCCTTATTAACAATTTATTAATTATGATTCGGGCGATATATCCGGTGTTCCTTCAGTGTCTGTATCTGCAGACTGATCTTCGTCAGATTCTTCATTGATAATCCGGGTTACCGAGGCAATTCCATCATTATCATTAATTCTTATTAATTTGACGCCCTGAGTATTTCTACCCATTACTCTTAAATCTGATACCTGAATCCTGATTGTGATACCTTTGTTTGTAATAATCATAAGGTCATCAAAATCAGTCACTTCTTTAATGGCAACCAGCCTTCCAACTTTATCAGTAATATTTAGGGTTTTAACCCCTTTGGCTCCTCTGGAAGTGATGCGATAATCTTCAATATCAGACCTTTTTCCAAATCCATTCTCTGAAACTACCATTAACTGGGCATCTTCTCTGTTAATACAAATCATTCCGATCACATGGTCATCTTCAGCCAGAGATATACCTCTCACTCCAGTAGCTCCCCTACCCATAGGCCTGATCCCCGATTCATGGAATCTAACCGCTTTACCCTGACTAGCAGCAATAATGATGTAATCATTACCATTCGTCAATGCTACATCAATTAGAGTATCGCCTTCATTGATGTTTAAGGCAATTATTCCATTTTGACGAGGTCTGGAATAAAGCTCTAACAATGTCTTTTTGACTGTACCTTTTTTGGTACACATCACTATGTAATTATTTTTAATGTAATCAGGGTCGGAAAGCGTTTTTACGTTTAGAACAGCCTTGATTTTATCATCAGATTCGATATTGATAAGGTTCTGAATCGCTCTTCCTTTTGAAGTTTTGTTTCCTTCAGGTACTTCAAATACTCTCAGCCAGAATAGTTTGCCTTTTTCGGTAAAGAATAGCAGGTAATTATGATTGGTAGCCATAAAAAGGTGCTCTGTGAAGTCTTCCTCTTTGGTCTTAACCCCTCTTGAACCCGTGCCTCCCCTTCCCTGGGTTTTATATTCGGCAAGATTAGTACGTTTAATATAACCTTGATTTGATACCGTAACGAGCATTTCATCGTCGGGAATCATATCTTCGATATTAAATTCCCCTCCTACCATCTCTATTTTGCTGCGACGAGCGTCGCCAAATTTAGTTTTGATATCTACCAGGTCAGCTTTTACGATATCTTTCTTTTTCTCCTCTGAGGCAAGAATCGAATTTAACTCATCAATTAACTCTTTTATCTGCTTGTATTCTTCTACAATTTTGTCCCTTTCCAGACCAGTCAATCTTTGCAATCTCATATCAAGAATTGCTCTTGCCTGGATTTCGGAAAGACTATATTTGCTCATCAAACCCGCACGAGCCTCATCAGGATCTTTTGAGTTTCTGATCAACGCAATTACCTCGTCCAAATGGTCTAAAGCGATTAACAATCCTTCGAGAATATGAGCCCTTTTTTCAGCTTCTTTTAATTCGTACTGAGTCCTTCTGGTAATTACTTCAATTCTATGCTCAACATAGTATTTAATTAATTCTTTAAGATTTAAGGTTACCGGTTTACCTTTTACAAGAGCTACATTGTTAATGCTAAAAGAGGACTGTAACTGCGTGTATTTGAATAGGTTATTCAGTACAACATTAGGCACAGCG
>WBZP01006911.1_pt1 | contig 11077 bp, 6 predicted proteins | sample 5204301 | NCBI WGS metagenome assembly WBZP01 (sample SAMN12412401, study PRJNA552823) | activated sludge metagenome | isolation source: activated sludge from nitrification reactor of wastewater treatment plant... | place: USA: Pennsylvania | collected 2017
AACAACGTCGAGAATGCGACGTTTGGCGCGGGTCTTTTGAGCATCGGTGAGTTCTCTGAGTGCGGGACTGTATTCGCGAGGACGTCGACCGCGCTCGACCACGCCGTACATCTTGTCGAGTGAGTCTTTCTCGCGTGCGTCAGCAACCTCGGTGAGCGCCTTGGCCTCCTCGGTGGCTGCATTAACCACGTTGGCGGCCGCATCCAAACAAGCATTGGGCGTGGTCAGCAAGAGCGGCAACTTGATCACCATGTTGCGTCGCGAGCGGGTTGCTTCATCGGTGGCTAAAGCCTTCGCACGCCCGATATGGCCCTGGCTGGCCTTGGCGGCGTAAGCCGCGCGCTCGCGAGGCACGTTGTGCGCCCTCACCAGGAACTCAGTGACGTCGTGCGTGCTTGGCGTCGAAAGCACGACGTGCCGGGTGCGACTGCGGATGGTGGGCAGCACGTCCTCAACGCTCGGGGCACACAAGATCCACATCGTGCTCGGCGGAGGCTCTTCCAGCGCCTTGAGCAACGCATCGCCCGCGTGCTCGGTCAGCCTGTCGGCGTCTTCGACGATCATGATCTGCCAGCGGCTCCCGCTGGGTCGAAGCGCGGCACGCAACACCAACTCGCGCATGCCCTTGACGCCAATGGAGAGCAGTTCGGTGCGCGTGATCGAGATGTCTTGGTGTGAGCCCACCTTCGCGGTGTGGCAGTCATGACAGGTGCCGCAGCCACCCTCCGCGCATTGCAGGGCAGCCGCGAACGCAATGGCTGCGTTGGAGCGCCCCGAACCAGGGGGTCCGGTGAGCAACCACGCGTGCGTGAGGTCACCAGCCACTGCCCTTTGCAAGGTCTCGACTGCCCGCTCCTGACCGACCAGGTCATCCCACACGGTCATAACAGCGGCTCTATCCGGGCCCGGATTTGGGCCGCGATCTCTTCGCGGGGGAGTCGCGCATCGAGGACCAGGTAGCGATCTGGGGTTGCGCTCGCCATACGCAAAAATGCGTCTCGAACCCGCGTGTGGAACTCCTCCCCCTCAGCCTCGATGCGATCGCGTTCTTCGAAGCGACCCAGCCCATGCTCAGGCTCCAGGTCAAGGATCACGGTGAGGTGTGGGCGCAGATCGTGAGTGGCCCAGCGAGCAACCTGCTCCAACTCGGCAGGGTCAAGGGTGCGGCCCGCGCCTTGGTAAGCCAACGTCGAATCGACGTATCGATCAGTGATGACCACCTCGTTGCGCTCCAACGCCGGCAGCACCAACTTCTCCACATGCTCGGACTTGTCGGCGGCGTAAATCAACGCCTCAGTGCGATCAGCCAGATGCCCCGTCTCCGGGCTCAGCACGATCTCGCGCAACTTCGCGCCCACCCCGGTGCCACCAGGTTGGCGAGTCAAAACCACCCTGCGGCCCTGGGCCTCCAACCACTGCTTCAGCAAAGCCGACTGAGTCGACTTGCCAGCCCCCTCACCGCCCTCGAAGGCGATGAACAGGCCGGTGGCGGTGTAGGTGCCGAGGTATTGCAAGGGGTGGTCCTTTCGTCAGCTATCTGAGCCTAGGAGAAGGCACCGACCAGAGCGGATTTCGGGGGGTGTGAAAGTCACAAGTAAACCTGTGACTTGGGCGCTTGACCCGGATGATCTCCCCCGCAAAGCGTCAAAGTCACAAGTTAACCTGTGACTTTTCCCCCAGGATCGGGGGTCAGCCAAAACAGCGACCCCCGGGGATCCCGAAGTACACCAACCCAGGGTTGGGGCCTTCTTCGCGGTAGTCAACACCGAGCCCATCAAGGGCTGCCTGCCACGACCCGGTGACCGTGGGGTCGGAGATCTCAAACCCATGGTCGGCGGTCAACAAGATGGTGACCTCGTCGATCACACCCAAGGATTCAAGGCGATCAAGGAAGACCCCAAGCCGCCGATCTGACTGGATCAGCCCTTCACGTCCTTGGGCAGAGCGGGGTCCGCCTTCGTGGTGGCCAGCGTCGCTGACGATGTTGCTCCACCACGTCAGCCGAGGCGCGGTGTCCACCGATGCCCACAAGTCGAGCACCTGCTGCAACCCGAGGTCATCGACGCGCTGACTCCAGGTGAACCAGCCGTCGGATTCGAACTCATCTGAGGTTCGGTACGGCGAATCAACCGGCGGCAAGAAGTCATCGAGCGCATCGGTGGTGGATTCTCCGGTCTCGCGCATCAAGCCCATCGTCGAGTAGTCAGCTCCACGGTCGATGGCCTCATCGATCGATGCGGTGCGTACAGGTCCGGGTGCATCCGCATGGTCGTTGACCATCTCGAAGATGGTTTTCACCGAATCATGCAGCCACTCCGCCGATCGGTGCCAGGTGCTCTGGTCGTTGGGCACGACCTGGGATTGCTTGACGCGGTCGTAGTAGACGTTGCCCATCACGCCGTGCCGGCCCGGGCCGACGCCGGTCAAAATCGCGGTGTGGTTGGTCAAAGTGATCGAGGGAAACTCGGCCACGGCCCCGCCTCGAAACGCGAGCCCGCGCTCGATGAGCCGGGCGACGTTGGGCAGCCAGCCTTCTTCGGCACCTGCAAGCACCTCGCCGCTGTGCCCGCCGTCCCACAAGATCCCGATCACTCGTCGAGGCGAGATGTCCTCCAGGTGCTCGGTGCGCACCACCCCGTCGAGCGGGTTGCCCTCACGATCAACCAGGTGCTCCACCGGCACGCCTGCGAGATGAGCCAGGGTCGGTCCCACGTCAACGAGTCGGGCGTGGTCGGCGACGAAGCCTTCGCGCCGTACTCCACATCCACTCATCACCCACGGCGCGCGCGACTGAATCACATCGAGTGAACCGTGCTCACCGGTGTGTCCGGTCTGATCAATGAAGTCGTGCTTGGGGGTGTGCACGATGGCAAGGTCGGGTGAGCGTTCGGGGTCAGAAAAGAAGCTCAGCAGCCGCTGCCTGGGGTAGGGATAGGCGTTCTGAGTCGATCGCGCTGGGCTGGGGTTGGCCAGTTCTTCTGAGTACGGCAAGAAGGCCATCGGGTCTTCGCTGCCAATTGGGTCGACGCCGCTGAGCAGTTCGCGTCCGTGCTCGGTCCACCTGACGCGACCTAAATGGTTGGCTGCGTAGGCGTCGCCGTCTTCGACCCAGACCACGAGGTCCAAGATGTCGGCGTAGGCGGGGTCGCATAGAGCCTGTACGGCGCGCTCGCGGATCTGCATGGCCGACAATCTAACTGCTCATTCGCCGCTGTGCCGTTGTTGTTGGCCCGAAACCCGCGGTGCCATCGACGATGAATCCACTCGACTCCACACCCACTGCTGCACCAGCAAGGTGACCCAACCAGCCAATCCCATGCAACCGATGTTGATGACCAGTTGCAGGGCCGACCCGGCCATCTCGTGCCAGTTCCCAAATGCTGCCGCCAAGGCCAAGTTGCCCGCCGCAGGAATGGTGGTCACCGAGATGAAGACACCCGACAAGCCGCCCGACTTGGCCGAGGTGATTGACAAGACGCCAGCGGCCGCCGCGATCAGGGCCACCACAACCGACCAGCGATCGGGTGAGTAGATAAACGCAGTGGCGGGGCGTACGACGATGTCGCGCTCGTGCACCCACCCCAATCCGCGGCCCATCAAAGAGACCACCAAGGTCACCGCGATGGCGATAGCAAAGCCGATCGCCAAGCTGCGCAAGGCGTGGCGCAGCAGGCCGAAGCGTCGTCGTACTAACGCCACTCCCAGAGCTGCGATCGGACCGAACTCTGGGCCCAACACCATCGCGCCCACCGTCAGCACCTGGGAGTCCAAGATGATCGCGATGCCAGCCAGCAAGGTGGCCATGGTCATGAAGCTTAAGAAGGTGAAATTGAGTTCGGAGTCGTCGTAAGCCCGCGAGACGACCTCGAGCCACACCACCGCGTCGGCTCCGGCCCCGGGCGCTTCCTGCTCGGCGCGCAAACCAGCTTTCGAAATCCAGGCAGGCACTTGACGCAGTTGCAACGTGCCCTCGTGGTCGACATCGAGAGCCTCGAGATGGCTGATGATGTCGTTAACCGCTTCGCGTGCGACATCAACGATGATCAGATCGCCCTCAGGACGCACTGCGGCGCCACGCAACCGGCTCAGGTGACTGATGGCGTAAGAGTATTTGAGCGAGTCAACCACCGCATCGGCAAGATGGGCCGGCACGGCCACTTCGAGTCGCAGCATGATCGTGGCCTATCCGGGTTGAGGAGCCTGTTGGCGATGGCCTGACCCTAACGCCTCTGCCATGCTCTGATCTATGCGCGCACTGGTGAAGACCAAGCCCGGCCCCGGGCTAGAAATGATTGATGTTCCCGTCCCCGTTCCGGGCCCCGATGATGTGCGCATCCGGGTGCTTCGAGCCGGGCTGTGCGGCACTGACATCCACATTTACGACTGGGATCCATGGGCGGCAGCCACCCTCAAACCACCGCTGGTGACTGGGCATGAGTTCTGTGGTCGCATCGATGCAGTGGGCGCCGACGTACACGGCCTCGCCGAAGGCGACTTGGTCTCCGGCGAGGGGCACATCGTGTGTGGTCACTGCCGCAACTGTCGGGCCGGCCGTCGCCACTTGTGCATCAACACCGTCGGCATCGGAGTCAACCGAGACGGTGCGTTTGCTGAGTACGTCGTCTTGCCCGCCACCAACGTATGGAAGCAACCCGATGACCTCGACCCCGCCATCGGAGCCCTGTTCGACCCCTTTGGCAACGCCACCCACACCGCGTTGTCGTTCCCCATGGCTGGCGAGGACGTACTCATCACCGGCGCCGGGCCAATCGGGGTAATGGCAACGGCAATCGCCCGGCATGTGGGGGCCCGTTTCGTGGTGGTCACCGACCTCAACCCAGTCAGGCTGGAGCTCGCCCGCAACGCCGGAGCAAGTTTGGCGATTCACCCCTCCGAATTGCGCGATGCCATGACGACCTTGGGGATGCGCGAGGGCTTCGACGTGGGGCTGGAAATGTCGGGTGCTCCTCCAGCAGTGGAGGGCATGCTCGACACGATGAACCATGGCGGGCGGGTGGCGATGTTGGGGTTGCCTTCTGCGTCGTACGCCATCGACTGGGGGCGCGTGATCACCCACATGATCACGATCAAGGGCATCTACGGCCGCGAGATGTATGACACCTGGTACGCCATGAGTTCGATGCTGCAAACCTCAGCGCCGCTGCGCGAGGCTTTGGCATCGGTGATCACTCACCGACTGCCAGCCAGTGAGTTCGAGCAGGCCTTTGAGGCCATCCGTGGCGGCGACTGCGGCAAGGTGATTTTGGATTGGGAGGAGATGTAGATGTTCCACTTCCGTGAGACGTTGCAGGCTGAACTTGGCGAGATCAAGAACGCCGGGCTCTACAAGGACGAGCGCGCACTAACCACCCCTCAGTCGGCGCATGTGTCCACGGCTCGGGGAGAGGCGTTGAACTTCTGCGCCAACAACTACTTGGGCCTGGCCGATGACCCGTCGGTCATCGCTGCGGCAACCAAAGGCCTTGAGGACTGGGGCTTTGGCATGGCATCGGTGCGCTTCATCTGCGGCACTCAAACCATGCATACGAAACTAGAAGCGGCGATCTCAGACTTCGTCGGCAAAGAAGCAACGATCTTGTTCTCCTCCTGCTTCGACGCCAACGGTGGAGTCTTTGAGGTGCTCTTTGGTGAGGGCGACGCGATCATCTCCGATGAGCTCAACCACGCCTCGCTAATCGATGGGATCAGGCTCTCGAAGGCAGCCCGCTACCGCTACCGCAACGCCGACATGGCCGATCTCGAACGTTGCCTCGTGGAGGCTTCCGACGCCCGACGCATCGTGATCGTCACCGATGGGGTCTTTTCTATGGATGGCTATCTCGCGCCGCTGCCGCAGATCTGTGATTTGGCCGAGCAGTACGCCGCCATGGTGCTCGTCGACGACTCCCACGCAGTGGGATTCATGGGACCTGATGGTGCTGGCACGCCCTCACACTTTGGGGTCTCATCACGCGTCGACATCATCACCGGCACCTTGGGCAAGGCCCTGGGCGGCGCCTCTGGTGGGTACGTCAGCGGACCCCGTGAGGTCATCGACCTCCTGCGCCAACGCGCCCGCCCCTACCTGTTCTCAAACGCAGTCGCTCCCTCAGTGGTCGCAGGGTCGCTACGCGCTTTGGAGTTGGCCGCAGGGGCTGCCGATGGCCGCGAGCGACTGTTCGGGAACGCCGCCCTATTTCGGAGTCTGATGACCGAGGCGGGCTTCACACTGCTGCCCGGCGAGCACGCCATCGTGCCCGTGATGTTCGAGGGCGACGACGGCGCCCGCCTAGCAGGAGCGATCGCTGACCGCATGCTCCAACTTGGGGTTTACGTGATCGCGTTCAGCTTCCCCGTCGTACCCCGTGGCAAGGCGCGGATCCGCGTACAACTCTCAGCTGCTCACTCAGAAGCTGACATCCGCACCTGCGTGGGTGCGTTTGTTTCGGCGTACTCCGAACTCGCCTAGCCCTGGCGTCATAGCCCCTGGTGTCGAAATCCCAGGTTAAGTACCCGAGTTGTCACTTCACCCAGGTGCAACCTGGGTGAAGTGACAGATTCCCTACTTAACCTGGGATTCCTGCAGCGGGCTTAGAGCCCGCCGATTCGACTTGCCGGAGCGGTGACACCCGGGTGGGCACCCAAGTAGTCGACCACTGCTGGGATGTCTTCGGGACCACCCTTGAGGTCGGTGCCCAACTTGAAGGCGGTGAACAGGTCGCCGCCTTCTTGCAGGAAGCTCAGCGTGCCGACTCGGTACGTCGCATTCATGTCGATCGGCGTGCCGTTGAGCATCATCGACCCGCCAACCACGCGAGATCCCTGAGGCTGCGAGGCATCCCAGTCGTAGCTGAACCCGTTGGAGACACCCAGCGCCAACATCGGACGCGAGCCACGAGCGGGCACTGGCTGGTACTGCTGCTCCAGGGCCTGCCGGATTTGGTCACCGGTCATCGAGACTGTGACGAGGCGGTTGCCGAATGGCATCACGTCGTACACCTCTTTGTAGGTGATTTCACCAGACGCTTCGGTGTACTTCGGTGCTAAGCGGAAGCTAGCTCGCACACCACCGACGTTCATGAAGGCGATCTGAGCGCCACCTTGGTCGGCACCGTCCGTGGCGGCCAAGATCGCATCTGCGATCAGGTCGACCATGGGGGTCTCGATGCCACGGTTACCGCTGGAGTCACCCAAGATGTCTTCGGCGTTGGATCCCACGACGCGAGCACCAACCGTGTCGCTCAGGGCCTTCCACTTGGTGATGATGTCGGTCTGACGCGGGTCCTTCTCGATGTCGCGTGCGTTGAGGATGTTCGTGGCGGTGCTGGCCTCACGAACGACGTTGCCGGTGCGCTTGTTGATCACCAACGTGGTCTCGGTGATGGCTTGGCCGTAGTTCGTCGCACTCGTCACCAACCGCGGCTGGCCCTTGGGGTCAGGAATCGAGCAGACATAGCCCATGTGGGTGTGGCCGCTGATGATCTGGTCGACCTTCGGTGAGATCTGGGCAGCCATCTGTGCGATCGGCTCAGAGATGCCGTCGCAGCCTTGGAACGTGCCGGTGACGTAGCCACCTTCGTGGATGAGTACGACGATCGACTTGACGCCCGAGCGCTGCAGGCGACGGGCGTACTTGTTCGCCGTCTTGACCTCATCGAGGAACCGCACCGAACTCACACCTGCCGGGCTCACCAGCGTGGGGGTGGCCTCCAGCGTCATACCAATGAAGCCGATCTTGACTCCACCGACGCGCTTAACCGACACCGCGGGGAGCAGCGGGCGGCCCGTGCTCTTCTTGATGACGTTGGCAGCTAGCCAGTGGAAGTCAGCACCCTTGTAAGGCGCGTCAGGGAAATAGCAGCCGTCCTTGGGGTGGCACCCGCCGCGCTGCATGCGCAGCAGTTCTTTGGTGCCTTCGTCGAACTCGTGGTTGCCCACGGAGCTGACGTCGAGACCAAGCGCGTTGAGCGACTCAACAGAGGGTTCGTCGTGGAACATGCCCGAGAGGAACGGCGAGCCACCGATCAGGTCACCGGCCGCGACGGTAAGCGAGCGTCCGCCGGGAGCGGTGGAGCGCAACATCGCCAGACGGCTGGAGAGGTACTCCACCCCACCGGCGGGGGTCTGCGAGGGGTCTTGGGCACGCGAAAGTGGCGTGTCAGTCGCCTCTAGGTGACCGTGATAGTCGTTGAAGCTGAGCAACTGAACAGAGGTAGTCCTCATGCGCTTTGACGAGTCGCCCTTGGCTGTCGCCGGCGCCATCGCGCCCATGGTCAAAGCCGCGAATAGCGCAGCCACTGTTGTTGCAGTTAATCGTCGGTTTGGTCGCACGTGCGATCTCCTCGGTGCTTAGGTGTACGGCGAAGCCCACACAACCACGTCACCTAGCAAACCGTCGATACCCTAAATCAGGACAATTGATGAATCGTTAGCTACTAGTCGCCGACCTGTCCATCAATGACCTCCCGCGCTTTGCCCGGCAGTTTCACGCTTTGCCCGGGAGATCTCCCCCGCAAGGCGGCAAAGTCACAGGTTTACTTGTGACTTTTACTTCGCTGCGGCCCGCTTCCGAGGCGCCGCCTTTTTGGCCGTGGTCTTCTTTGCAGTTGCCTTCTTGGCGGTCGCCTTCTTGGCAGTACGACGCGCAGGGGCTTTCTTGGCTGGTCCTTTAGCCCGACGCTCAGCCAACAGTTCGGCAGCGCGCTCGAGGGTCAGGGCATCAACGGAGTCGTCTTTGCGCAAGGTGGCGTTGTATTCACCGTCGGTGACGTATTCACCAAAGCGTCCGGCTTTCACCACGATCTGCTTTCCTGAGACGGGGTCATCACCCAATGACTTCAGCGGGGGTGCGGCGGCGGCCCGGCCACGGGTCTTGGGCTGGGCATAGATCGCGATGGCTTCCTCAATGGTGACGCTGAAGATCTGGTCCTCAGTCGCCAGGGATCGCGAGTCGGTGCCCTTCTTCAAATATGGCCCGTAGCGGCCGTTTTGGGCGGTGACTTCTTCACCTTCGATCGAGCCCACCACACGCGGGAGTGAGAGCAACTTGAGCGCCTGCTCCAGCGTCAAGGTGTCTAGCGACATGTCCTTGAACAGGGAACCAGTGCGTGCCTTTGCGGTCTTCGGGGCGTCTTCGGGAAGCACCTCGGTGACATAGGGGCCGTAGCGACCGCTCTTGCCGATCACGGTGAGCCCGGTCTCGGGGGCAACGCCAAGGGTGATCTCTTCGCCTGCCGGGTTGGCCAACAACTCCACGGCCTTCGCCACGGTGAGTTCGTCGGGCGGCAGGTCGTCGGGCACGTTGGCTCGTCGTCCAGCTGGATTGCCCTCATCGTCGGGGCCTTCGACGTAGGGCCCGTAGCGACCCACTCGCAGCGCGATGCCTTCACCGATCGGGAAGGTCGCCATCTCTTTGGCGTCGATGTCACCGAGTTCGTTGACGAGCCGATGCAGCCCGGGGTCGTCGCCGAACCCGAAATAGAACTTGCCGAGTTCGCTGACCCGGTCGGCGCGACCGCCTGCGATCTCGTCGAGCACGGTTTCCATGCCTGCGGTGAACTCATAGGAGATCAAGCGCGAGAAGTGCTCTTCAAGCAGGCGAACCACGCTGAAGGCCAGCCAGGCCGGCACCAGGGCCGTGCCTTTCTTGTAGACGTAGCCGCGGTTGAGAATGGTGCCGATGATGGAGGCGTACGTCGACGGACGACCGATCTCGCGCTCTTCGAGTTCCTTGATCAGCGAGGCTTCGGTGTAGCGAGCCGGGGGCTTGGTTTCGTGGCCCTCAGCGTTGAGCACGGCCGCCGACACTCGATCGCTTTCGACGATGTTGGGCAGCGGGATCTCGGTGTCATCAGTGCGCTTGGAGTCGTCGTCTTTGCTCTCGACGTACGCCTTCAGGAATCCGTGGAAGGTGATCACTCGACCAGACGCGCCAAAGACAACGTCTTCGCCAGTGGCAGCAGTGCCGCCCAGCCTCACCGAGACGCTGCGCCCAACGGCATCCTTCATCTGGGAGGAAATGGTGCGCATCCAGATCAGCTCATAGAGGCGGTATTCCTCGCCCGTGAGACCCGTCTGCGCAGGCGTGCGAAATGAGTCGCCGGCTGGGCGGATCGCCTCGTGAGCCTCCTGCGCGTTCTTCACCTTGGAGGTGTAGGTGCGGGGCGCGTCCGGGAGGTACTCAGCGCCGTACAACTCCTGCACCTGCCTGCGCGCAGCGCTGATCGCCGTGCCCGAGAGCGTGGTGGAGTCGGTGCGCATATAGGTGATGTAGCCGTTTTCGTAGAGTCGCTGAGCGACGCTCATCGTGCGGGCGGCACCAAATCCCATCTTGCGACTGGCTTCTTGCTGCAAGGTCGTCGTGCGAAACGGGGGGTACGGCGAGCGACGGTAGGGCTTAGCCTCCACACTGCGCACCTCGAAGTCGGTGTCGTGCAGTGCCTTGACGAGGCCTTCGGCACCCGTCTGATTGAGGTGAACGACGGACTTGTTCTTGAGCAGTCCGTCAGTGCCGAAGTCTTTGCCGCTGGCCACTCGCACGTCGTTGACCGAGTGCAGTTTGGCCGGGAACATCCGCTGGTCATGACCGGCACCAGCATCGAACGTGCCCTCGATGTCCCAGTAGGAAGCACCCGTGAACGCCATGCGCTCGCGCTCGCGGTCAACCACCAGTCGAGTCGCCACCGACTGCACGCGCCCTGCCGAGAGTCCACTCATCACCTTCCGCCACAGCACCGGGCTGACTTCGTAGCCATAGAGCCGGTCAAGAATGCGACGGGCCTCTTGGGCTTCGACGAGGTCGTCGTTGATGCTGCGCGGCGCCGCGACGGCTGCCTGAATCGCTTGCTTGGTGATCTCGTGGAAGACCATGCGGTGAACGGGCACCGACTTAGGCGGCTTGAGTTCGTCAAGAAGGTGCCAGGCAATGGCCTCACCTTCGCGGTCCTCATCCGTGGCGAGGAAGAGTTCGTCGGCCTCTTTAACAAGCTTCTTCAGTTTGGCGATGTGAGCCTTTTTGTCGCGCGGCACGACGTAATAGGGCTCAAAGCCGTTATCCACGTCGACGGCCATGCGGCCC
>WBZP01006912.1_pt1 | contig 11077 bp, 15 predicted proteins | sample 5204301 | NCBI WGS metagenome assembly WBZP01 (sample SAMN12412401, study PRJNA552823) | activated sludge metagenome | isolation source: activated sludge from nitrification reactor of wastewater treatment plant... | place: USA: Pennsylvania | collected 2017
TTTCGACGATTGGGCAAATCTGCTGCTCGAACAAGCGACCCTGGCCGAAGGTGGGACGCTCGACGACCCGGCCGGCTTCGTCAAGCGCATCAACGACCTGATGCTCGCCCTGTCGCTCGGCAGCGGTCGCTGATGCGCGACGGCGGGCCGCATCTGCTGCACGGCCTGCCGCCGATGGTCGATGCCGGCGTCCGGACGCTGATTCTTGGCAGCTTCCCGTCGCCGGCCTCGCTCGCCGCACAGCAGTATTACGCGCATCGGCGCAACCAGTTCTGGCGGCTGCTCGCCGCGCTGCTCGGCGAACCGCTGGTCGAAATCGACTACCCGAGCCGGCGATCCCGTTTGCTCGCACACGGCGTCGGTGTGTGGGATGTTTATCGACGTTGCCGGCGTTCGGGGGCGCTCGATTCGGCGATCGAGGCCGCCGAGATGAATGACTTTTCCCGCCTCGGCGAGCTCGCCCCGCAGCTGCAGCGCATTGGCTTCAACGGCCAGACGGCGGGCAAGTTCGCCCCCTGGTTCGCCGCACGCGGCTTCGCCACGATTGTCCTGCCGTCGAGCAGCCCGGCCTATACGTTGGCGTTCGAGGAGAAGCTGGCGCGCTGGTCAGCGGCCGGCATCGGCACACACGGCGACTGAGCCAGCGCGGCGGCAGGTCCCGCCCGCCCGTCGATCAAGCGCCGGCGCCGGTCACTTGCCCTGCACCAGCGCCTCACGCAGGCACTGGCGGTGCTCCGGCCCGATCTTGTCCCGGCATTGCTCGCGCGCTTTCTGATGCAGTGCGCAGCGCGCCGGGTCAATCGACTGGCTGCAGTCGACCGGCGGCATCTTGTCCTGCACGCAGCGCTTGAACTGTGGTCCGCTCAACTCACGACACGCGGCATACGCCTGTTTGCGCACTTCGCACTGTTGCGGGTTGCGCGCCTGACTGCAGTCGGTCCGCTGCGCCTGGCCGAGCATGCACTGCCGGCGCGCCGGACCGAACGTTTCCTTGCACGCTTCGAGAATCTTGCCGTGCGCTTCCTGCCGAGCCTGACACTGCTCAGGATTGGCCGCTTGCCGGCAGTCGCCCGGCGCGCCCATCCCCGGCCCCATGCCGCCCATTCCCGGCCCCGGCTGGGCACTCGCCTGCGCCGCGAAAAAAGCGCCGGAGAGCAATAGAACGATCAGAGAGGACTGGTGCATGGCGATCTCCTTTTGGCTGTAGCGGGCCCGGCCGGCCTGTAGACGAAAGCGACGGACAGCCGGACCAACCGTTGAAATGGGCCTATCTTACACCCGCCGAAAGGCCGCTGGCGGTGGCCGGTTCCGGAAACGCTGGCACGGCCGGCCGCGCAGAGTCGCCACCGCCTTCTGTGCAGACGACATCCGCGGCGACGCGCGGACCCGGCAGCGCGCAGGTACAATGGGCGGCTCGTGCTACCGACTTGTCACGACTGCCTTGAGCGAGCCCTCGCGTCCATTTTCGTCGCCCCTCTTCGCGCCGCTGCGCGGCTGGCTCGACGTGCTGCCGTCGCGTCCGGACCACCAGGCGTTGTCGCTGCTCGCCGAACGTCATCCAGTATTCTCCCGTCGTGGGCAGCGCATCCGCTTTGTGCCGCCACGCGCCGACGGCCGCTCGTACGAAGACCGCATCTGGCAGACTGGTGAGGTTGAAACACGACCCGACAACTGGCACGATTTCTTCAACGGACTCGTCTGGCTGACTTTTCCGCAAACCAAGGCAGCGATCAACGCCGCGCATGTCGCCGCGACACCCGGCGCCGGATCAGCCAGGGGAAGCACCCGCGACGCGCTGACGCACTTCGACGAATGCGGCATCGTTGTCCTCGCCAGCCACCCGGATCTGCTCGACCTTCTGCGCGGTTTCCACTGGAAGACGCTCTTCGTCGACCGGCGCAGTGACGTACTCGCCAGCATGCGCTTCATCGTCTTCGGCCACGCCACCTACCAGGCACTGCTGGCGCCGTTTCCGGGGCTGACCGGGAAGGCAGTTCTCTACCCCGTGGACGCCCGCTGCCTGCACCTCTCCGCCACCGCGCTGCCGGCTGTGCTCGACACCCGTCTGGCGGCAGACCTGGCCGCCGGCGCCTATTCCCGGCCGCGCGATTTCCAGCCGCTGCCGCTGCTCGGCATTCCCGGTGTCGTGCCGGACAACGAATGTGCCGTGTACTACGACGACCGCCGCCAGTTCCGTCCCGGACGCATGCGCACGGGCAACCGCAGGCAGAGCGGCTGACACACGGCTTGCCCTAGCGCCGGCCAGCCGCCTGCAAAGCGTCGCGGATGGCAGCCAGAACATCCGGCTGATCGGCATGCTGCCGGTCGGCAAGCGCGGGAAGCGCCGGCCAGCCGCTGTCCACCCAGTCGAGGCCGAAAAACCGGCGCGCTGTTGCATAGCGCGGAATGACATGAAAATGCACATGGTGGTCGACCATCATGAGCATCAGATGATTGATCACGTCGTAGGCGAACACCGCCTTCAGCGACCCTTCGACGAGGCCAATCAGCTCGCCAAGTTCTGCCATTTCGTCGGCGCGCACATCGGAGAAGCGCGCCGCATGGCGGTTGAGCGACAGAATGCCGGCGCCGAGCGTCGCCTGGGCCGGCCTTACCGACCACGACCACGCCGCCGTGCGCGCGATCAGCAGTTCCGCAACCCGAAACTTGCTGCGAAACTCGGCCAACAGGAACAATTCGTTGCTGCCTTCGTCCATCCTCTCCTCCCTCTTCGGCGACCGGCCAGGCCAGCAAACTGCCTCCCCGCTTGGGCGAGAACCCTGCTTCTTTCTTGCTCCGTGCGGCGCGCTGGCAAGAAATCCCGCCAGGCGCAGAACCCGCCGCCCGCCGGCACCCACCTGCACGATGGCGGACAAGAGAACGCCCCGGCATGCACCGAGGCGTCGCCCTGGCGGGAAGGCTGCGGCTTACTTGTCAAACGGCGTCGGCCGCGGCGTACTGTCGGCGGACGGCGGCAGCAAGGGAAGCTTGAAGCTGGGCTGCTCGCCGGTCAGCGTTTTCAGAAAGGCAACGATCCTGGCGTTTTCCTCGGGAGAGAATTTCTTTCCGAGCTGGACGCGGCCCATGGTGTCCACCGCTTCCGGCAGCGTGTCGGCCGCGCCGTCGTGGAAGTAGGGATAGGTCAACTCGACGTTGCGCAGAGTGGGCACCTTGAAGTTGAACCGGTCGGCATCCTTGCCGGTCACGGCAACGCGCCCTTCGGCCGGGCTGGCCGCCTTGTAGGGTTCGACGACACCCATCTTCTGGAAGGAATTGCCGCCGACCGCCGGGCCATTATGACAGGCAACACAGCCGCTGCTCTTGAACAGCGCGTAGCCTTCGAGTTCCGCCTTGCTCAGCGCCTTCTTGTTGCCCTTCAGGTAACGATCGAAGCGCGAGTTGGGCGTCACCAGAGTCTCCTCAAAGGCGGCGATGGCTTGCGTAATACGGTCGATGTCGACTTTGTCCGAAGCGAAGACCTTCTTGAACTCCTCCACATAGCCCGGAATCGACTGCAGAACGGAAACCGCCAGCTCGTGCGTGAACGCCATCTCGCCCGGATTCGCAATCGGACCGCCGGCCTGCGCTTTCAGATCCTTGGCCCGCCCGTCCCAGAACTGTGCAACATTGAGACTCGAATTGAGAACGGTCGGCGAATTGATCGGGCCCTTCTGCCAATTGTGACCGATCGACGACTTGAGGTTGTCGGAACCGCCCATCGACAGGTTGTGGCAGGAGTTGCAGGAGATGAAGCCGGACTTGGACAGGCGTGGATCGAAGTAGAGTTTCTTGCCGAGTTCCACCATGGCGGGATTGGTGACCTTGGCCGCGGCGATGGGCTTGATCGGCTCGTCTGCTGCCGACCAGGCAGCGGAACTGCCGAGGATCGCCAGGCAAACGATGGGGGTGCGTACTTTCATGATAACTCCCAGACTGATCTATTGACAGATTGCCGTAACTGCGCCAGGGCGGCCGGCCGCCGTCTGCTTCGCGGTTGCCGGAAACCGCACCACGCGCCACATTCAGCATACCGGTACGTCATCGGCGCTCATTTTGATCCAAATCAATGAATGTCGACAAAATGGAGAATGTCGAGTTGTCCATGGTCGTGTGGAATGGGACGCCACCGATCCCCGGCAGAAACATCTCCCCACCGATCTGGCTGCCTGCACTGATCGCTGCCGCGATCGGCCCAGGCAGGCAGCGCGCCTTCCAGCGCTTACCCGGACGATGTCGCAGAAGAGCCGGACGTCGTGCGGGCGGCGATCGCTGCGCCTGACAACGATCCGCCAGTCGCCGGGCGCACAGCGCACTGCAGGTCGTCGCCTCAAGGCCTTCGCCGCCGGCTCGCGCGCAGCCGTGCGAGCGGTCTTCGCCCAGCGCCAACCCTTCCCCGAGTGGCGCAGCTGCGCGGGGTGCAGCCTGCCCCAGCCGAGCCGCCGTCTTGGCCACTACAGCCCAAGGCGACCCTGGGTATGGAAGATGCGGTCGATCGCGTCCAGTCCCAGGGCTCGAACGCGGTCAAGCACGCCCGTGTCGAAGCCGCTTGGCCGGGTGCCTGTCGTTTCCTCCCAGATGCTGGCCAGATCCAGCGGCGTGAGCAGAGAGCGCTGGTCATCGCGCTGCCGCAAGTTGGCCTGAAAACCCTCGTGCCAGCGGTTGCCCGCGGCATAGCGCTGGCCGACGTAGTCGATCTCTTGCCGCGCATCGGCTGCCGGCAGGGCCAGCCAGACGCCCTCGGCATCGCACGCGAAAGCACTGCCATCGGGCAGCGGGGCGAGCGCTGCGTCGATCTGCACTGCCTCCGAAAGCACAAGACTGAAGCCTATGGTCTTGATGGCATCGAGAAACGGCAGGATGCGGTTGGCGATGATCCACGAATCGAACTGTTGTGTGCCATGCAGGATCTGGTTGATCAACTCGCCATCCTTGGCACTCTCGCGCACCACCTGGGCGAGCAACAGAGGGGCGTTTTGCGGCCAATCGAAAGAAACGGAACTCATGAAAAACTCCTTGGCGAACGACTTGACGACCGCTTATCTTGCCACAGGCAATGCCCGCCGTAGCTCAGGCGCGGCGACGGCGCTTGGCTGGCCTGAATCACGCAGCGCGCGTCCTTCGCTTTGCCAGCGGCCGCATCGGCCAGTCCCTTCGACGCCTCGTCGCTCAGCAGCCGATGAATGCGCTCGCGCTTCAATTGGTCGTGGTCGTCGAGCTGGCTGGCGTCGATCAGGGCGACATCGCTCTCGGCGTTCTTGGTGATGATCCTTCCGTCGCCGCCCTTGACCTCTTCAGCCAGTCTGAAGAAGTTCGCTCCGGCGCGCGAGAGCGCAATGACGTCGCTTGCAGAAATCCCCATCATGTCCTCCTGTGTCGTACAAGATCGGTGGGATATTGAGCGGGCTAGAGGCCAAGGAAAGACGTGGTCTGTCCCGCGTGTTCTGGTCCCGCGTGTTCAGCCGCCTGTTCCCGTACGTGGTCACCAGCGCAGCGGCGTGACCTTGCGCGTGCGCGTATCGACGCGGAACGACGCTCCTCGCTCGTTCGTGACGCGCAGGTGGCGGCCGTCGCCTGCAAGTCTTAGCTCGGTAATGAAAACGTCGCGCTTGTCGGCTTCCTTGCCGTCGTCGGGTGCAGCGGCGTAGACCCTCAAGATCCAAAGCTCCTTACCCGTCGTTGTGTCCACGGCCGCGATGTAACCACCATTCTGGGCAAGGCCGCGAGCGCGCCCCCAGACGATGGCTTCGTAGCGCACGCCGGCGCGCGACACACTCGCCGCTTCCGGCATCTCTGCGCGTTCCTTTTCGACGCCGCCGCTGGCGAGGCAGCCGCTCGCACCCAGCACCAGGAGCGTTGCGGTCGTCAAGAAACCCGCCGCGCGTTGCCGCAAACGGCCCAAGGCTAGTCCTCTGAGTCTGGGACAAGGGCCTGTCGCGCCAGGTCCACGCGATAGACCTCGCCCCGCTCGTCGGTCACCCGCAACCGGCCCTTCGCATCGAGAGCGAGTTCCTCAATGAAGACGTCTTGCTTGTCCTCTTCCATATCCGGTCGGTACGTCACGTCGTACACTTTGAACAGCCACAGCTCGCGGTCAGTCGCCACGTCGTAAGCGGCGATGTAGCCGCCGTTCTGGCCAAGGCCACGGATGCGGCCCCACGGCACGGCTTCGTAGCGCAGGCCACCGACCAGCACGGAGGTCGGCTCGGGTATCTCATTGCGTTCCTTTTCAGGTCTGTCTTCCATTGCCACTTTCCTCCTTGGGCTTGAGCGGTGTCTATTCCAGGCGAGAGCACCTGCAGCGGTGTCATGCTGTAATCAGGGAACGCGACGGTGCCTTGAGAATCGCCTTCGTCGGCGTCGTGCCGTTCTCCTTGTCCGGCCCGGTCAGGTAACCGAGCAGGTCCACCGCGAAGTAGGCCCAGCTATCGGCGTTGTGCAAGGCGTACTCCGGTTTGAGCACCGACGAGCCCTCGGGCATCAGACCCTTGGGACCATAGACGATGTCCTCGGTGCCGACTTCCTTGTGGGAAAGCTCGTGAATGATCGTGCGCACGCAACGGTAGAGCGGGCTTTGGTTGGACGGCCCCACTTGGTCCGCCTTGGCAAGCCACGCGCCTTGGAGGTAGATGACCGGCATCTTCTCGGTCGTGTAGATGAAGGCCCAGTCCTTCCAACCCCCGCCGCTGCGGTCACCCGGCTCGTCCGAGATGACGATGGAGCCGCCATTGCACGCGTTTGCGATCTTCTGGTAGCCCGCGGCCAGTGTGCTCATGGTGGCGACGAGGTCCACCTCGCTACTGTCGGCCTTGCCGAAATAGCGTCGCACCACGCTCTTGGTGGCATCGCTGGCAGCGCCTATCTTGGAGCATACTGCCAGGGTCACGGTGCGCGCCTCCTGAATTGCCGTTGCCATCACGCCCCGCTGCTCGGGGGAGTAGACCTCAGTCTCCGGTTTGGCAAGCGCGGCTTCCAGTGCCACGGCCGAAGCGCCGGCGACCTCGTCGAAAATCCACTTCTTGTAGGCCGAGGGCGGCGCATACACCCAAATGGTCTGGCCTCCGGTGCTCTTCTCGCGGTATAGGTGGCGCAGCATCTTGAGGGTCGCGGCGCGCTCCGCCTTCTTGTGTGCCTCGCCAGAGCCATCGATGATCACCTTCGCTTCCGCCTTGGCGCCGTTCGTCTCGGCACCCGAGAGCGCCTTCTTCTCGGCCTCGATCAGCTTGCGCAGCTTGTCCAGCTGCTCGGCTTCGCCCGCCGACGGCCCCTCGGCCCCGAACACCCGCACCAGGCCCGGCTTCAGGTCGACGAACTTGCCGGCAAGTGCACCGCTTCCGATGGCCGAACGCCCCGCCTCAAAAGCCTCTGAGAATTTGTTCATCTTCTACCCCTCCCTGAATCGGACGACGATCGGAACTCCACAAAGACAAGTGCAACCAAGCGAGTGGCACTGCAGAAAACAGCAGGCATAGACCACGGGTTCCGCGCCATCGCGCAAGCGGAGGAGATCTATTGCCACTCCGATGCTAACGCTCCTCGAACAAACTCCCAGATTCCAGGTTCGCTAACTTCTTCGGCCTGCCTCGTGCTCCCGGCGTCACCCGCCGCCCCAATGCTGTGGCGATGTCCGCCGAGAAACGAGGACTGCCCAGGACGAAGTTCCCATTTATCGCCAAGCGAATAGCGTCTACCATGCCGGAATCCAGTTCATGGCGGAACAGTTCGCGATACGCAGCCTGCCGCTCTTGCGAGTCCTTGCCCAACGCATGGTACAGCGCGTGCGGCGACACCAGAACATTCGCCTCTCCCTGTGCATTGGCCCGATAGCTGCACCAGCGGTACTCGCCTGGGTGGGCAACCATCCCCGCCCGCACCGGATTCAGTTCAATGTAGCGCATGCAAGCCAGCAGGTAACTCTCTTCCTGGGTCAGACACGACCGGAAACGCCCCTCCCATAGCGTTCCGCTGCGCCGATAGCGGCGGTTGACGTACTGCACATAGCGCTGCCCCAGGGCCTTCATCAACGCCCCAGCACCCTGCGCATCCGGCGCAGTTGCCAGAAGGTGAACGTGGTTGGTCATCAGCACGTAGGCATGCACCTGGCAGCGCGTCTTGAGCGCATACTCGTGCAGACAGTCGAGGTAGAAGCAGTAATCCTCCTCACCATAGAAACACGCTTGCCGGTTGTTTCCACGCTGAGTGATATGCTGAGGAACCTCGGGCAGAGAGATGCGGGCGCGGCGAGGCATGGGGAGAGGTCAAGGAAGAACGAAGTCGCAGTGTAACAGAAAAAACGTGGTCTGTCCCGGATTGTCGTACGGATTGTCGTAGTCCCGGATTGTCGGATTGCGGATTGTCTGGTCCCGGATTGTCTGCTCGGCCGGATGGCTCACCATCCCGGCGCGCACGGGGTTGAGCTGGAAGTGGCGCTGGCAGGCAAGCAGGTGACTCCGCGACGGTATCTAGGCAATACCGAATGCGGTATACTTCGACCATGAGTTCTCCTCTCCGAAAAGAACGGCCGCTGCACTGGGTCGGCTCTGCCAAGCGCGATCTGCTGGTTTCCCCGGCGACGTGGTCGATGAACTCGGCTACGGCCTTGGGGTTGTGCAGTTGGGTGGTCAGCCGCCTGCGGCGAAACCTTGGAAGGGAGAGGGGCCGGGGGTGTTCGAACTGGTCGAGGATTACCGGGGCGACACCTACCGGGTGGCCTACGCGGTGCGGTTTGCGAAGGCGGTGTATGTGCTGCACTGTTTTCAAAAGAAGTCGCCTTCCGGAATCCGCACCGGCAGGATGGATGTCGAACTGATCCACGAGCGCTTGAAGGTGGCTCGCAATGACTACGAGGTGCGGTATGGCAAAGAAGACTGAAATGGTGGATGCGGGCACAGGCGATGTGTTCAAGGATCTTGGCTTTGCCGATGCCGACGAACGCAAGCTGCGCACGCAATTGGCGATGCGCCTCAACGAATTGATTAAGGAGCGCAAGCTCACCCAGAGGTCCGCCGCAGGGATTTTCGGCATTCCTCAGCCCCATGTTTCTGAACTGCGGCATTACAAGCTCAGCCGGTTTTCATCCGAACGCCTGCTGCATTTCATCACTCAGCTCGACCGAGACGTCGAGATCGTGATTCGCCCAAGAGCGGCGAGTCATGGCGCGGGTTTGGTGTCGGTGCTGGTGGCGGCGTGATCTTTCCCGCGCAAAGAAAACGCATGCGATCACCGGTTTGACCGCATTGCATTTGCAGGGGATGGGCGTGATGCTATCGGTGTCTGGCGGCTTGGCGCAGTCGTCGTCCCATTCAGCCGGGCCCCGGCAGAGGCAGGCTTTCAGTTTCCTCAAGCTTTCGTGGCCGTCCGCGCTTACCGCGCTGCGCACGCACGCCCAGCGCAGCGGCGATCTCGGCCACGAAGCGGCTGCTGCCTAAGGCGAAATTTCCGTTCGTGGCGCTGCGCATCTCGTCGATCAGGCCGGCCGGGGTCGAGTTCGTACCGGAACAGTTCGCGGTAGGCGTTGGCCCGGTCCGGGGCGGTCCGTCCGAGCGACGTGTAAAGCGCGAGCGGCGTCACCAGCGGGTCGGGTTCGTAGAGGGCATTGGCGCGGTAGCTCGACCAGCGGCATTCGGCCGGGTGGCTCACCATACCGGCGCGCACGGGGTTGAACTCGATATAGCGCTGGCAGGCAAGCAGGTAGTTTTCGGCGTCGGTCGGGCAGGACCGAAAGCGGCCCTCCCAGAGGGTGCCGCTGCGTCGGTAGCTGCGGTTGAAGTACTGCACATAGCGGTCTTACGAGGCTACGTCCAGGTTCACTTGCGTTGCGGCCTGCTGCTTTGCCCTGGGAAACTCACGACCTCGGATTACTCGAACGCCGCTTCGCGGTGCTAAAAAGGCGTACGGACAACTCCTTTCACGGGACTTGATTCCGCTGGATATACCGCCGATCACGGCGAACGGTCTGTCCCCAATTAATCGCCGGGTCTCCGCCAAGAAGCTGTCAAGGGGTTGGGAGTAAAAATGACTCCGTTGCCGACTACTCCAAATAAGAGTAATGTCAAGTCCGCTTGCGTAAACCGGGGGTATCTTGATGATCGTCACCGTAACCGTTCACCCCCCCTGGCTCGGCAAGGCACCCATCGTCCACGAATCAACAGCTTGCCTTCCAGCAGGCGAAAAAAGCAGGAGGGAGTGTGAACGGTTGCTCGTCACCACTTCGAGAATCACCGCCGTGCACACCAAGGACGAGGAATTCTTCAAGGCATTGGGCGGACGCATCGCCTTGGCACGCAAGGAACTGGGACTGACAGAGACCCAACTGGCCGAACAACTGGGCATCGCGCAGCAAACGCTGGCACATTACGAGGTCGGCTGGCTCCGCCTGCCCGCCTCGATGTTGCCGGTATTGGCCGTGGCGCTCGGGTCGTCGTTCGAGGAACTGCTCGGGCAAAGCCCCTCACACCCCACCGGCAAGCGCGGTCCAGCCTCGCGTCTGGCGCAGCAGGTCGAGCGCATCGGCCAGTGCCCAAGGCCAAGCAACGTTTTGTGATGGAAATGCTCGATACCGTACTCGCGCAGGCGAGCCGCTAAGGAAGGGACGCCATGACCCCGCTGGAACTGAAATTGAATCTGCCGGACCGCTTGGCGCGCGAGGCACAAGCCGCCGGACTGCTGACGCCGGAGGCGCTGTCGCAACTGCTCAAGGACGCGATGCGCCGACGCGCCGGACAGGCCTTGCTCGCCGGCGCCGCCCGCGCCACCCAAGCCGGCAGCAAGCCGATGGCGATGAAGGAGATCCAGGCCGAGGTGAACGCTGTGCGCCGCGCCCGCAAGAGCCGCGCCGGCGCATGAGGCTGGTGGTCGATACCAATCTGCTGGTCTCCGCCTTTCTCTGGCAGGGTACCCCCGGCCGCTTGATCGAACTGGCGGCCGAGAAGGAGATACTGCTTTTTACCAGCCGGGCCTTGCTCGATGAGTTGGCCGCCACGCTGGGCAAGAAGAAACTCGCCAAGCCGGTGCTCGCAACGGGACTGACCGCCGACCAGATGCTGCGTAACTATCGACGACTGGCCACCTTGGTGACGGC
>WBZP01006913.1_pt1 | contig 11076 bp, 10 predicted proteins | sample 5204301 | NCBI WGS metagenome assembly WBZP01 (sample SAMN12412401, study PRJNA552823) | activated sludge metagenome | isolation source: activated sludge from nitrification reactor of wastewater treatment plant... | place: USA: Pennsylvania | collected 2017
TTTAGAATAGGAATTGAATATTGAGCAAATGTCGTTTTACAAACAAGTAATAGAACTAATATTTTAATTATAATCTTCATATTTTTCGTCAAAGCTGATGGTTGTCCATTAGCCTTGCAGCCAACGAAATGTATTTGCGAAGCGAGGGATTTAGAACTCGTCCGCCCGTTGCTGATGACTAAAAGTACAACTAAATTTGAATTAGAACGAGAACATAGCCAGCGCACTGGGAGCGTAGCCAAAATCGCTGGTGGATTAGAAATCGTCCAGCCGGTAGCTGAAGATTGTTAGCGATAAAATGCCGAATTTACTACTGTCCGCCCGAAGTTGCGCAAATACACTGTTAACAGCTGTTTTCATTCTGCTCACCTTTAATTGTCAATTGATTTATTCTTTTCGCCAATATATGTCAATAGGATTCTTAGGAATCTCCGCTTCATTTAAAAACCATTTGTAGAGATAAGTTTCATAATATTTAAAAGCCACAAATATTCCTTTAATCTCTGAATATTTATATCCTGGAACTTGAATTTTAAGAGGTCCAACTATCATATGTGTACATCTAGATAGTGTGTCTTTGTAATAGACTGTCATAAATTTTTCTGGAGATGTAACAAATATTTTTTTATCTTTTTTGCTATTTGATGCTTCAATCTCAATGGATAAAATCGTCATTGTGAGTAATTTATTAAATCCATGATTAAAGATATAAAACGTGTTGTCTTTCAGTTTTTGAGTTTTCTTTTTATTATAAAATACAACCAATTCACCATCATGTATATAACTCATGGTGTCATGATGTTTTTTGATCTGTTTTATTATATCTGGGGCATGCCAATAAAATTGGTCACAACCGCTTAGATCTGTAATGGTAGCCTCTTCTTGAGAAAAAACAGGTTTACTTAATAATATTGTACAAATTAGAATTTGAAAAGACTTTGAGTATGCCTTAAATATGAGCATTCTAAAATTTATACTGTCAAAAATTGAGTTGCTGCATAAATAGCTGTTAACGTCGGGCATTTACGAAGGCCGGGGTTTCGGAGCCCTGTCGCCTGGCGCTTGTCGCCCTAAATTAACGAATTTACCTGAAGAAAGTGCAGTGAGGTGCGGCACTAAGCGCGTAGCAAAATGCCGCACCGAGTTAGAACCACTCGTCGCCCATTAACTGAAGCTGAATAGAAATTTGAAGTAGATGTTACAATGTCCTGCCCGGCTTTTGTAAATGCGCCTGTTATGGGCTGTGCTTCTAATGCAACTTAGTACTATGACTTAATTTACTTTATTTCTAGATTCATTGCTTATCCATTTCTCCATATTATCCCATTCCTTAGAATTCATTTCACCTAATCGCGGAAGAATAATTTTTATATCGGTGATTAATTTATGTATGTTTTGTTGATACTTACTTTCTGTCCTACTACTAAATGATGCTGTCTGGCTTATTCCAAAATATGCAAATACCCAATGCAAACTAAATTTATCATTATCATAAATACTTTCATCATACTTATTAGCCACATTAATTGTAACGCCAAATCCATGTCCCAGCCTATCATAAATCTTAACGCAGAAATTGTCGTTATATAAAATCTCTAGGCTTCCCTTGTCTGTCTTAATTCTGGCCTGTTTATATTTAAAACCATTTTCATCAAGCCATTCCAAGAAATCCGATTTAATATAATCTTGAACAGTATTCATCTATTATGTGTGGTCTGTCAGCATAGCCCATAACATTGACGCTTGACGTCAGTTGGGGAAATAGAATTCCGTCCGCTTGGCCCGTCAACCCAACAAAGGAACGGAAATTAAAATTAGCAGCCAAAGGCAGCCGCCAGCACTAAGAGCGTAGCAAAAAACTGGCGGCGGTAAAAGGAAAGGTCAAGCTATTTGCAAATGCTGGTTATTGCGCAATTGTTGAGAGTTTTTCCGTCAACCCCCAATTGCGTTCAAGCGTTTTGTTATACGCCGCCCTGCATTCTGTCAAAAAAAAGCCTACTAACAAAAAAAGTGATTTTTCAGCTCTATGATATGGTAGGCAAGAAAATTGTATTACTTGTGTCAAAACTCAAATATTTTTCGCTATTCTCTTTCTTCCAATGAAAAAATAAATAAGTCCCGCAAGTCCACTCATAAAAATAAAAGCAATGGTCCACATTGTTTTCTCCAAATTGTCAATTCGATTTGAACTCCTTACTTCATAAATTGCACTTACTATGAAAACCAACATCGCCATAATGCCTAAGATTAAGTAAGTTTCGCCACCTTCAGAATGTGTAATTTTCAAGTACGCTCCAATAAAAATAATTACAAAACTCACTATAAAGCTCCATTTTACGATTGTTCCTAATTTCATAATATATTATGTTTAGTATTTGTTTAATTATTTATAAATTCTGTCTGGTCGAAATGCAGAAGTTTTATAATGTTCAATATTATCTCTTTCTTCCTTTTACTGCTTTATTGATTACAAAATACTTTCATTTTATTCCTACTTGAATTTAAACGATGTGTCCAAAAGGGTGGCGTATAACGTCGGGCATTTACGAAGGCCGGGGTTTCGGAGCCCTGTCGCCTGGCGCTTGTCGCCCTAAATTAACGAAAATTACCCGAAGAACGAGTCGTAAGGTGCGGCACTAAGAGCGTAGCAACATGCCGCGCCGAGTTAGAACCTGTCGTCGCCCATTGACCGAAGCTAAATAGAAATTTGAAGCTGATGTTACAATGTCCTGCCCGGCTTTTGTAAATGCGCCTGTTATGCGTTCGGCTTTCACTTTTCTATACCATTGCTAACCTTATTCCTACGGTATTCTTACTATTCTTACCATTCATCTTAAAAGCATAGTCTTTATCAACCCAAAGATCTGGCGTTGCCCAACTTGCTCCCCGATAAACGCATTCACCTTGACGCAACTCAGTAATGTCAGCATTTAATAAGTGATATAAATTACCAAGTAAATCATATGCGCCTAATACTCCCGGAAATAATTCTTTGACATTTTGAGTACTTTGTCCACTATTTGCCTCATGCCATATGTATTTCTTCTTTTCCAACATAATTGATTCCGGATAATTTAGAAGGCATGCATATATATATTCTTTTTCGGATAATAGCCTAAACTTAACATTATAATATTCACTCAACTTATCGATAAACACTTGACTATTTTCATAACTGACACTATCTACTGGATAATTTTCATTCTTAAAATAAGAAGGATTAATGTTCATAAAATGATCCCATAATTCCTGAGTTACCAAGGTTTCACCTATCCATAATTCATCTTTGATTGTCAACTTTATAATTGATATCCCTCGATTTCTAAAAACATTTCTATGAGGCTTGTCATTCCAATTAATAACGTAATCAATTTCTCCAGGATTTACTTTAATAAATGAAAAAGATGAATCTCCTAATCTTATAACTTTCATTAAGTTGAATGGTTTTTATAAGCTGACGCATAACGTCGGGCATTTACGAAGGCCGGGGTTTCGAAGCCCTGTCGCCTGGCGCTTGTCGCCCTAAATTAACGAAATTTACCCGAAGAACGAGCACCAGGTTGCGCCACTAAGAGCGTAGCAAAATGGCGCAACCGGATGAGAATCAGTCGTCGCCCATTGACTGAAGTTGAAGTGAAATTTGAAGCTGAAGTTACATTGTCATGCCCGGCTTGCGTAAATGCGCCTGTTAGCTGATGTGCCTTATTATTCTTTTATCTTAAACTCTTAATTAAATCACGTAATTCTTTATCTGAAATAGAAGCAACATCTGACTTGTCATAAATTGACAAAAGAAAAACCGTTGCTGAAGTTTCATCAACTTGATCAACTAATCCTATAATTGAAGAATCCAGAAATGAAATTACTCGAGCACCTCCGCTTTTACCCTGACCTTTACTTGCGATTTTAAGTCGTATTTTATACGCACCTTTACCCAGAGGTGTCCCTAAACGAGGATTTTTAATTAACTCCTTTTCGAGCTTGTCTAAGTCTTCAAATATTGACTTATACTTTTTTATAAGTGGCTTTAACTCTTTTTTAAAATTCGTAGTTAACTTAACGCTTATTTTCACTCAAATAATCTTTTAAAGTCTGTAATTGCTTTCCAGTTGCCTTTGCTTTCTTTATTTCGCTGAAAGCAGACTTTATACCTACAAATACTTTAAGCTTATTCTGCAGTTTTTGATAGTCATCGTTGATTTTTGCCCATGTTTTTATAGGCACAAGCACAGAAGTCTTTTGCCCCTTTTCATCAACCATATATTTTATAGCACTCGACATAACTAATTATTTGCTTATCAAATATAAGAATTTTTCGAAGAACACTGGCTTTCAGGCATATCAGCTAACGTCGGGCATTTACGAAGGCCGGGGTTTCGGAGCCCTGTCGCCTGGCGCTTGTCGTCCTAAATTAACGAATTTTACCCGAAGAACGAGCACCAGGGCGCGGCACTAAGCGCGTAGCAACATGCCGCGACCGGATTAGAACCGTCGTCGCCCATTGACCGAAGCTAAATAGAAATTTGAAGCTGAAGTTACAATGTCCTGCCCGGCTTGCGTAAATGCGCCTGTTGGCGGCTGTTTTATCTCTCTCCTTGTTTGATTAATTCATAAATATCAGAAGGTAGTGACGGGAATGCTAAATCAAGTGTATCAATATCTGCCTTCATTATTTTTACAAACTCCTTTGCTTTACTAAAATCACGCCCTGGTCTTTCTAAAGTAGTTTCTATTTGAGAATAATAAAACAATACATAGTCTGTTATTTCCGATATATTTCTTCGTTTCCCTTCTCTGTAGACAAATTTTAAAATAGACAGACCAACTTCTGCAATTGCGAAATTATTTAAGTATATGAATGCATCATAAGTCAAATTAAAGCCTGTATGGACACACTGTTGGGCATCTTCAATTTGTATTTCTTTTTTCTCATGTGGGGGCGGAAAAAAAGTTAGCATAAGTGTATACAATGAATTGGCAATTTGAGATGATGTTTTAAATCTTGTATGTTCGGAAACAGTATGTAATAAAGATAGAACTCTATTTATTACTTGTTGACTAGAGTGATCAGCGAATCGGTGAATTTCATTTAATGGGTTTTCAGGGAGCTCCCAATTATCTTTGAAATAAGCCGACTCGATTTTGTCAATTTCCAAAATAATTATAGCGGTTTTGCAAATACTTAAAATATCGCTTTCACTTAATTCGGTTTTAGGATTAGAGCCTTTATTTAAAGCTTCTGATAACTCTTCTCGGTACTTGTCATATGAGTTGGGGAAATAACTTATAAGTAAACGTTCTCTTTGGGGACTTATTAAGATTTGCTTTTGAATATTTGTTGAGTCATAAATTTGATGTTGTATTATCCCTTCCGCTCCATATAGTTTATTGTTTAGCGAGGAAGCGGGAAGTGTTGAATAGACCCCAAGAAAGCCATTACAAGAATGAGAAATTACTCTATCTACTATGTCAGGCTCGTCAGTATCCTTAACAGATGCACCTGAGTGTGCATAATGCTTACAACTCACAAGCCACTTTATTTCAGTTTCTCCAGATATTCCCTTCCTTGTTTCACTAACGATTGCATCTTTTTTTCCGTCGGGGCCTCTATCTGGTCTTTGAATAATCTTATAGCCAATGGTCTCTAAAAAATCACAAGCGAATTGTTCGAATAAATCTTGATGTGTACCTCCTCTATTGGCTGTAGGTATTTCTGTATAATCTATGATCATTTGGATAAGTTTTAAAAAATAGCCGCCAACGTCGGGCATTTACGAAGGCCGGGATTTCGGAGCCCTGTCGCCTGGCGCTTGTCGCCCTAAATTAACGAAATTTACCCGAAGAACGAGCCGTAAGGCGCGGCACTAAGAGCGTAGCAAAATGCCGCGCCGTATTAGAACTTGTCGTCGCCCATTGACCGAAGCTGATTAGAAATTTGAAGTTGAAGTTACATTGTCATGCCCGGCTTGCGTAAATGCGCCTGTTATAGCCAGTTTTTCTTTTTAGTCTATTGAGTATAGTTGACCCCAAATTCCAATTTTCATGTCTTTTTTAAACACCTCACCAATTTCATACTTTCGATAGACTTCAAAATCTTTCATTTTTTTGTCGTAGGTACTAATGAACTTTATTCTATGCCTGAGTCTGCCCCACTTTGTTGTATTTTCGGAATATTCAACAACTGTTCCGACTACTAAAACATCTTTTGATTGTCCCAGATATGCGTTTGTAGTTACAATTGTTGATACTGACATACCGACTAATATTGCCGACACTATGCCTGTTAAGAAAAATGTTGTAAAAATGTCTTGAAACAAAACTTTCACTTTTGAGTTCGTCTTTGGATTAAGACGTCTTAAGTACTTTACATAAACGATTGTTGTTGCTATACCAGATAAACAAATAATTGGAATAAGTAAATTATGGTAGATATATTTTAGTGAGGTTTTAGACTCGAAGTATTTAATTTTAAAAAAAGGAAATAAAATATAACATGCAATACGAACCATTATTCCAACTGTCTTTGTTGTCGTACTTAATTTCATTTCTGTTGTACTGTATCGCGTCCTAAAATTGGCTATAACGTCGGGCATTTACGAAGGCCGGGGTTTCGGAGCCCTGTCGCCTGGCGCTTGTCGCCCTAAATTAACGAAATTTAACCGAAGAACGTGCAGTAAGGTGCGGCACTAAGAGCGTAGCAAAATGCCGCGCCGAGTTAGAACTTATCGTCGCCCATTAACTGCAGTTGAATAAGAATTTGAAGTGGAAGTTACAATGTCCTGCCCGGCTTGCGTAAATGCGCCTGTTAGGCGAAGTTTTTGCTATGTGCTTTTTGTGAATCTGCATTTTGGATAATTGCTACACCCCATAAATTTTCCATAGCTTCCTTGTCGTTCAACCAGTTTATATCCGCATCTAGGACATTTACTCTGTTGTATAGAGCCTTCTCTATTCTTTATTGCTTCCTTGATTGTCTTGATATGTTGCTTTCTGTCATAAGTTCTTGAAGCGTTGAACAAACTGATCTTATCAAAAATCATTTCTTTTTCATGTTGTGAGAGATTGACTTCAGAATGGCTTTTGATAAAACCTAAAAGTTTGAAGGGATAAGTAACTGTTGTTTCAGTTTTTACTTTTAATGTTACCGCAGAGGAAAAAACTATCACTGATACATATTTAACATTAGGAAATTCGCTGAGAAAATGTTTCAAAGCCGCAATATGAGAACGGTTCTGCCGAATAGGATTGTATAGCTTTTCTTTTCGATGGAAGAGAATTTGTGTCCAATATTCCGAATGTTCGTTTCCCAATATCCAACCTTTGTAGTTTTTCATTTCAATAACAAAAATCCCATAGTCTGAAACAACTATATGATCGATTTGGGAAGTTCTACCGTTTCTTTCTAATACGACATTGTTTAGAACTTTGTAGTTTGATGTTTTTAGCCCCGTTAAAAGCAGTGCAACTTTTTTCTCCCCAATTATTCCCTTTATTTTGGCTTGAAAAAGTCTGAAGAACAAAACCAAAATGCCAGAAAGGAAGATTAACCAAACTGCAATGGAATTATTTTGCATGCTGTTGGATAAAAATTTTGCCTAACGAACTGCATAGGCGAAGTTGGGGTTTTTGGAACCTTGTCGCCCAGTTACGTTAAGTACTAAATTAACGAAAACTCAAATAAGAACGTGCAGCAGGTTGCGCCCCTAAGAGCGTAGCAAAATGGCGCAACCGGATTAGTAACTGTCGTCGCCCATTTACCGAAGACAAATAAAGATAAAATGCTGAATTACAGCTGTCATGCCCCAATTGCGCCTATGCATTGTTAGCCGCCGCAACCGCACCGAGCCGACAGCGATGGAAGCGCTGAAGCCGAGAGAGAATTGAAAGCCAAACTCGCAAATTGAAGCCTTTCATAAACGTACTGAAACCGGAATGTGCCGGCCCGTCAAATAACGACACAAAATGCCAAACGCCAGTAATAAAAAATGCGTGTGAGCTGGTAAACGAAACTTCAAATGAATAAAAAGCACTACAAAGTAAAAACCAAAGACAAATTGCAAAATCGCATTTTTTATTTCCGCGCCAATGAGTTTCGCCTAAATCCCGGCGTTTAGTAAGTGGCAGCTAATTCACTTCAAATTGTCAAGCACAATAAAAATAGAATGCAATAAAATGCCTAAATAATTCCGAATGATGAAAGGAGTGGCGGTCTAACGGTTCGTTATTGGCGGTCAGGCTGGGCAATCGGAGCTGTGTCCGCCCGTGAAAATACAAAAGCTGATTAGGATTACCAAGGCTGAATTTTAGCACTGTCCTGCCCAGCTTGCGCCAATAACATGTTGGCGGCTGGTTTAATCATCATTTTCATTCATTTTTTAATTCGTCAAATTTGGCCTTCATTGTAGGATTGCCATGAGTCAACTTTTTAATTGTCAAGTCTTCTGTTTTTTCATTTGCTAGTCTAAGATTATTTTCAGAAGACAATAAAGCAGCTTTCGTTTTTTCCAATTCCTTTATGGTTTTGTCTATTCCGTCAATGGCATCTTTAAATTTTCGACTTGCCAATTCATAATTTCTTGAGAAGCCTTCCTTGAACTTGTTCATCTTTTCTTCAAAGTTGGTAATGTCAATATTTTGACTTCTTACTAACGCAAGTTCGGCTTTGTACTGAATGGAGTTCATTGCTGCATTTCGCAACAATGTGATAATGGGTATGAAAAATTGCGGACGTACCACATACATCTTTGGGTATTTATGTGAAACGTCAACAATGCCAGTATTATAGTACTCACTATCTGATTCTAAAAGCGAAACAAGGACTGCATATTCACATTTTTTCTCTGTTCGGTCTCTGTCCAGTTCTTTCAAAAAATCTTCGTTCCTTTTTTTTGTTGCAGTTTCATCTCCTTCATTCTTCATTTCAAACATGATTGAAATGATTTCATTTCCAGCATCATCATTCTCTCTGTATATAAAATCTCCTTTACTTCCAGTTTTTGAATCATTGTCTTTCTCGAAGTATGCTTTTTGGAAAGCAGTTGCACGAAGCTTGTTGAATTCAGTCTCACAATGCTGTTCAAGAGTTTCACCTATCATCTTTGTCGATAGTTTTAATTTCATATCTTTTCTAAGGGCAATTTCTTCGTCCTTATGCTTTATAATGGCATCTTTCTCTTTTAGCTCATTTAGGTATTGTTCCGTCAATGACTTTTTAAGTAGTTCCTTTTCTGTATCTTTAATTTTTATGGTATTGGCCAAATCGTCACGTTCCTTTTCTATGATTTTTGTTGCTTCTGAAACAGCCAATTTTTTCTCGACTTCGGCATTTTCAATTTTAGCCTTGAGTTGCAGTAGTTCATTTTCTTTTTGAGCTAATTTCTGTGAAAGCTCAACTTCTTTTCTCGCCTTCAAATCTGCTAATTCCTGGTCTTTTTTAGCAAGTTGTTCTTGTAAGGTGCTTTTGATATTGGCTTCAGCCAATTTTACAGCACTTTCCTTTTCTTTTTCTGCAAGTGCCAAACGATGAAGAATCTCTTCTTCAAATTGGTGGTCACGAACCTGTTTTAAAATGTCTGCAAAGCCAGCTTCGTCTACTTTAAATGCTTTTTTACAATTTGGGCAAATTATTTCGTTCATAATGAATGTTTTATTTCTTTTTACAATTGAGGTATATATTGTTTGGACGATAAGTAGAGTTATCTATTGAAATTGTTTGTGATAGCTATAATTATGTCCATAGTATTTTAAAGGTTTAATTTCTTTTTTTGACTTTTTAATAGGTGTTTTAATGTTATTAAGAAATAGTTGTAATCGTTTAATCTGCTTTTCTCTATTTCTATCTAATCTTCGTATTTGATTCGTTACGTTTTTGTTACTCCTTAATACTCTAAATCCAGCACACCAACACATTGAAATGTTTGATGAACCAAACTTAAACCTACTTACGGCCATTGATATAAGTCTTTGTTGTAGTCTGAAACGTATGGCTTTTTTATTAATGCGAGGAGCTTTTCTAGCAACCTTAATTATTTTGTCGGTCTCTGTAACTTGTTTCTTTAATTCTTTTTTTATAGACCTATTTCTTACTCTAACTAATCCATCATACCTAATCTGATATCCTACAAATGAGAGCCAAGGAACATTTAACTTCGTTTCTGGGTTTAGTTTGTCGAACCTGTCCCATTTATAGGGTAACTTTGATTTAAGTTTTTCATCCCAAAAGTCCCTTCCATATTCCATGAAATTTGTTGGTTTATGACTGATTAATTTCATGTTCTTTAATGCATTTTGATAAGTCTCTAAAAGTGATTCACACTTTTTCTGGTCAATGTGCATTAAAACCATATCGTCACAGAATCTTGCATAAAAAGTGTTTTCGTCTGAATTTAAATTTACAATCCTATCTACATGGGTTAATAATATGTTTGCTATTAGGCAAGATATTGCACCGCCTTGTGGCACTCCAATTCTTTCTAAATCAGGATTGGATGAAACTTCTTGAAGCTCACTATCCTTAACCCAAGGAATGGTACCATTCAATATTCCAAATTTACTTAATAAGCTCTTTTCTATTTTTTTGATGTCGTTATTAAATGAAAATGCATCCAAATAACTTTTAAAGATGTAAACAGCTCTCGAATGAATCTCAATTTCAAGCTTTGATTTTGCTTCAATACATATAGTTTTAAATTCTCCTTCAATTACAGAGTGATTAACACAATCATAAAATTTCTTTATATCACATTCTGCGACATAAACAGGCCCGCTAAATTTATTCTTGAATTTTATTATGTCATCAATTGCTTTATGGTGATTAAAAACTTTACCCTTTTGGATACCTGTTCTAAAAGCATACGATGAATTAGAAAATAAAGGGTCAAAACAATTTGATAGGTATTTTGCTATTTGACCGATTATGATTAGGTCATGTAATTCAAATACAGAAATTGGTCTATATGATTTTTCCTTTAAATCCTTTACTACTGGAATTGTTCTCGGGGTTAAAATTTTATATGTGGACTTTTCATCCAAAACATCTTCTCGAATTTTATTTGTTAAGTCGAGCAACTTTTTCAT
>WBZP01003161.1_pt3 | contig 11075 bp, 10 predicted proteins | sample 5204301 | NCBI WGS metagenome assembly WBZP01 (sample SAMN12412401, study PRJNA552823) | activated sludge metagenome | isolation source: activated sludge from nitrification reactor of wastewater treatment plant... | place: USA: Pennsylvania | collected 2017
CAGCAAGATCCAACTGCTCAAGCCTGCCGTTGTCCTTGGTGACATTTCTGCGCCGTCGTTCTCAATGGAAGAGGGTGCCTTTTTTAAAGGGTCGATCGACATGGGCTCACATCCGGTAGCGGATGAGCTCCAACAGACGCCTCTGGTCCTGACGGAACCGCCTCAAAGGCTGACTCTCTCCCGCCCAGTATTGATCGAGAGCGAGCGAGAGAGCTGACAACTGTTGCCGTGAGGGCCACAGGACCAAATGCGAGTTCCTCCATGATCGCACCAACGGGTCCCACCTGGTACGCTCCGTCCCACCACTGTCTACCTGTCGTACCGCCTATCTTGTTCTGTTGAGCCCAGTTGCAGCCCTGTGCGGTTCAAGCGGACGGTTGATGTCCTGTTCCCTGCTCTCTTCTCCTTCCGCATCGCATCTCATTTCTGTAAGATAACAGCCCTCGTCGTTGTCCGACCCGGAGATGGTCCAATGGCTCGAACTGCCTCATTCCGTTCATTGGTCCGCTTGATGACCGCCGCATTCTTGGCTGAACGCCGGCAGTGCTCTGCTCTTGATGCGCTTGGAGCGATCCAAGAATCGGAGTCACGAAGCACATCAGAGTCGATCTCGCGTCGCCAGTTTCTACTCGGAGCCGGAGCAACAGGCGCCACACTGGCTATGGCAACGATGACCGGACTTCCTCCACGTGCAACGGCCGCCAAGCCCTCTCCTTCCTCGCTCTCCGTGGGAATCGTCGGCGCGGGACTCGCCGGATTGGCTTGCGCCGATATGCTCAAGAACCGTGGTATTCGAGCTACCGTCTACGAAGCGGCAAATCGCGCAGGTGGCCGCTGCTGGTCGTTACGAGGTCTTTTCCCCGGTCAGGTTGCAGAGCGAGGAGGCGAACTCATCGACACCCTTCATAAGACAATGTTGGGCTATGCCCGGCGATTCGAGCTTGCGATCGAGGACGTCAACAAGGAGCCGGGAGAAGTGTTTTACCGCTTCTATGGGCAACGTTACTCTGAAGCAGCGGTTGTGGCGGAGTTTCGTGACTTCATCTCGGTGATGCGGGTCGACCTCAACCGTCTGTCGCAAGAAGTAACGGCTACCTCTCATACTACAGACGACGTCATCCTCGACCGTACGAGTCTGCTCGCCTATCTGGAAGGCCGGAACGGAACGGGCGTCCCGGCCGGACCAGTCGCTAAGGCCGCCATCATCGCCGCCTATGAGGCCGAATATGGATTGGGGGCTGCGGAACAGAGCTGTCTGAATTTCCTTCTATTTATTCATGCCGACCGCCGCTCGACATTCACCCCTTTCGGGGTGTTCAGCGACGAACGGTACCATCTCGTGGACGGAAACGACCGCATTGTCGAGGGACTGACCAGGGAACTCCCTGGGCAGGTCACCCATGGCCATCGGTTAGTGCGAGTACGTCGCCTCAGTGACGGTCGAATCGACCTCACGTTCGAATACACATCCCACACAGTAACCGTTACGCATGACGTGGTCGTCCTGGCCATTCCGTTTACCACTCTGCGTCACGTTGAACTGGATCCGAATCTGGGGCTGCCTGCTACCCAGCGGCAGGCCATCACCGGATTAGGCTATGGGATGAATGCCAAGATGATGGTCGGCTTTTCCCGCCGTGTATGGCAGCCCCATGGAGGAAACGGAACATCCTATTCTGACCTCCCGAACCATCAAACGACGTGGGAAGCCAACCCGACGTTAGGCTCCGAGACAAGAGGAATTCTGGTCGACTATTCGAGCGGCCAGCGTGGCACTCGGCTCAACCCAGCCGCAGCCCAAGGTGAGGCGCAGCAGTTTCTGCAAGATCTCGATCACCTCTACCCAGGCGCACGGGACGCAGCCGCAGTCATAAACGGGCGGTATCTGGTCCATCTCGAACATTGGCCGTCGAATCCGCTGATGAAAGGCAGCTATACCTGTTACCGTCCAGGCCAATTCACGACGATGGCAGGTTTGGAAGGCCTTCCAGTCGGCAATCTCTTGTTTGCCGGCGAACACACCAACTCGTTCTATGAATGGCAGGGCTTCATGGAAGGCGCCGCACTCTCTGGCATTGCGGCAGCACAATCCATTCTGGCCAGGGCCAAAACTCGTTGACGTAGATTCGTTCTTCCATGCCTCCAGCCAATCCTCCAACACGGACGCATCGAGCTTCGACCTCGACATTTCGCATCCTGCCGCTCGGCGACGCAGCTCTCACAATTGAGTTCGGGAACGAGATCAACCCGGAAATCAACTCCCGAGTCGTGGCATTCGCGACGACCGTCTTCGACCAACATTGGCAGGGTATCTACGACATCGTCCCCACCTATCGATCGGTCACCTTTCACTTTGATCCGCTCCAATGGGACTCAGCCACGTTGGCCAAGAGACTCAAGACCTTACCGCGACGAGAACCAGGCCAGGCTGAACCACAAGGCATTCTCCATGAGATTCCCGTCTTGTATGGCGGCGAGTGGGGACAAGACTTGGAAGAGGTCGCAACCTTCGCCGGCTTACAACCCGCTGAAGCCATCGCGTTGCACGCCTCAGTGCCCTATCGTGTGTATATGCTCGGATTCAGCCCAGGCTTTCCCTATCTGGGACTCGTCCCCGAACAGTTGGCCATGCCTCGCCGAGCAACCCCACGAACGAAGGTGCTGGCCGGATCGGTCGGCATCGCCGATCGCCAAACCGGGATTTACCCCACGGCGACTCCAGGAGGTTGGCGGCTCATCGGTAGAACACCAATCTCTGTGTATCGGAAGACGAGGACCAATCCGTTCTTGTTGAAACCAGGTGATAGAGTCCGATTCAAACCGATTGTACGGGATGAGTTCGATCAGCTGAGCCGCGAGACGGAAACATGACGACCATTGATCTGAACAGTGACATGGGCGAGTACAACACCCCTGAGTTGCTGGCTCGTGAGGCCGAACTCATGCCACTGATTACATCCGCTAATATCGCCTGCGGCGTTCATGCAGGAAATCCTGATCTCATGCGCCGAACTGCAACGCTGGCCTCACAGCACAACGTCGCCATCGGTGCCCACCCAGGATTCCCCGATGCGCAAGACTTCGGACGCCGGGACCGTCCGACCACGGGGGAAGAAGTTGAATCGCTCGTCTCCACACAGTTAAAACATTTCGCCGATGTGCTGGCATCTGAGCAACTGACGTTCACCCATGTCAAACTACATGGCGCGCTCTATAACCTGGCAGCGAGAGATCACTCGGTAGCCGATGCCGTTGCACGAGCCATCGCATCATTCAATCCTCACCTACTGCTCTTCGCTCTCGCCGGATCGGAGCTGGCCAAGACCGGCCGAACCGCCGGACTGACCGTCATCGGGGAAGCCTTTGCCGACCGAGCCTACCGGTCGGATGGAACGCTCGTGCCTCGTACCCAGCCCGGTGCGATGATTGAATCTCCCCAGCACGTACGGCAGCAGCTCCGTGCGATCCTCAAAGGCTATGTCACAAGCATTGACGGGCAGCGAGTACCGCTCCAGGCCGACAGCCTGTGCGTACACATGGACAGCCCGCAAGCGGTTGAATTTCTCCAGCTTATTCGGCAGGAGCTTGATTCGGCCGATGTTCGCATTACCAAGCCGCTCCAGACATGAGGGAACTCCAACCAGCAGAGATCCTTGTGGTCAAGAGCGGGTGGCTGACCACGGTACAAGACCTGGGACGCTACGGCCATCAGCACGATGGCGTGTCGGTCTCAGGAGTAATGGACTCCTTCTCCACGATCGTCGCCAACCGGCTCGTAGGAAACCCGGACCAAGCAGCAGTACTTGAACTGACCTTGAAGGGGCCGGAGCTCCAGTTTGAACAAGACGCAGTTATTGCCATCGCGGGAGCTGACCTCTCCCCGACCCTCGATGGTCGTTCCGTTCCGATGTGGGAACGCATGCTGATTCCACGCGGAAGTCGATTACGCTTCGGTGTGCCACGAGCCGGAGCTCGTGCCTATCTCGCGATCGCCGGCGGTATCGACGTTCCTGTGGTGCTGGGCAGTCGCGCAACCCATTGGTCGAGTGACACAGGGGGACTGCATGGGAAACCGCTGAAGCCAGGAGATATCGTGTGTAGTGGACGGGCACGACCATTCGTCAACCGGCGAAGAGCCGCCAGACTCCCCGATCCGCTCCGCTCTCGCTACGAACACTCCGTCGCTCTTCGCATTATTCTTGGTCCGCAGGGAGATTTCTTTTTGAAGAAGTCGATCACAACCCTGACAGGCTCTTCCTATACTGTCTCTCCGCAATCCAATCGCATGGGGTACCGGCTGACCGGACCAAAGATCAGCCCCAAAGGGTCGACTCCGTTCATCTCAGACGGCACAGCCACAGGAGCACTACAAATACCACCCGATGGGCAGCCGATCCTTCTGATGGCCGACCGGCAGACCACCGGAGGCTATCCCAAGATCGCGGTCGTAATTTCGGCAGATCTTCCCCTTGCCGCACAACTGGCTCCCGGCGATCGCATTCGATTTGTTCTGTGCACCATGGCTCAAGCTCAACGTCTGTTGCGAATGCAACGTGCCCAACTCGACGCAGCCTTGCCGCCATGTGACAGGCTCCACACATGATCGGCTGACACAAGTTTGCGATCGGACCGCCCCTCCTCCTGTTTTCCTATCAGCAATTCTTCACTGAAACCATGCTCCCTACTGAGGCCCTACTGTATCCATTCTGATACTCACTGAGTCAAAAGAGATTCATTGCATTGTCTTCGATGTCTCTGAGAACCACGCAATGCTTGAGAATTCACGACATTTCCCCTCATGCATGATGTGGTCCGTTCCTTGCTGAGCTGAGACTGTATCGAGCTGAGGAATGGGGAAAACAAGAACAAGCAGGGACCTTTCACGAGAGGAATATACGATGGATACATCGCTGTGGTTGAGTGCCGGCTGGTTACTCTTATTGATCGCGGTCAGTCTGACTGCCGACAAAAACTCCCTGTCGCAACAGACAGCCGTGGGTCCGGTACTCAGTCAGTCGTCATATGCAACCCCATCATTTGAGCCAGGTTCAAGGCACGAACGTACGATCACGCAACAGCTCCGATAAGAACAACGCACCTCCTGGATCAACAAGTCACCCCAGGAGGATTGGCCTGCCACCAGAAAGCGGTCGTGCGATAGAAGCAGACAACGGCACTCTTGTCATGGAGTCCAACAGACCGCCCCATCCCCCCTGAAAGGAAACAAACGACATGGGCACGTTGATGATCGATGGAACATTGGATCTGTCACAGTTCTGGCCGATCGGCGAGTCCGATGCCGATACGACGAAGATTGTGCTGACGGTCTCTCCTGGTGCCGTCCAGTACCAACCAACCGATGACGCTCCCCGCCCCACCACGAAGTTTGACGAGGCCTGTATCAAATCATTCGGCCAACTCAAGCCGGTCATTAAGAATGGAAAAATCACCATACGGCTACAGGGAGTCGACGCACCAGAACTGCACTATCAACCGCAGTCGATGAAGGGGAAGACGTACAAAGGTCAACCGTTTGGAAGCCTCAAAGGATCCGGACTGGTCAAAAAATATCGCCAGCGTCAGGCAGAAACCGCCACGGTCCGACTGGGCCGCTACCTCAGCACACTCGGCACCTCCCCGCTCCCCTGCCGATTTCAAACGGAGGTGACGGATCACGAAGGTCCGGCCGATGCTGTGGACAAATATGGGCGATTCGTCGGCAACGTGCTCGTCAATGAGATCGACATCAATCTGGAGATTCTCCGGCAAGGTCTCGCAATCGTGGCGTTGTATAACTCCATGCACCCGGCTGAAATGGACGCTTGCCTTGAGGCGTGGGCGATGGGGAAAACCGCCACCGATGGTGTGGCCCAATACCAGACCCGCACGATCGGTGAGTTCGACCCTCAACTCCTCTACCAATCTCCGGCAACAGCCACGCGCAAACCGGAAAAGACTAAAAAGTTTATCCACCCCAAGCTCTACCGCCGCCAATGCACCTGGTGGGCGTATCGTAAACTGGGAACATTCAAAGGCGGCTTCGACACCTATCTCAGCCTGTTTCCGGATGATGTGTTCTTTGAGCGGGCCAGCATGCGTGATGAGGGATTCTTGGCTGCAACCCCATTCCAGATTGAAAAGATGGTAAAGGCCGGTCGGCAAATCATCTATGGCCCCGACGAAGTCGTCTTCAAAGAAGCCGGCTCACGACTGTTCACCGCTGAGGATCAACCGATTGAGAAATGGTGATTCTGCCGACAAGAGGAACATCCCTCGTTTCTTGGTAATCGGAAAGAAACAAACAGGGGAGTAACTGGTTCTCCACAGGTTTCCCATGCCTGATCGTCAAGATGAACCAACTATGAATCCATTTAGATACGCCCTGAATCCAAAGCGATTCACCTCGCAGAGTCTTTGCTTCCAACCCATCTGCCTAATTCGCTGGAATTCACGACCCTCTCGTTGCTTTCCTCGTGGTCAGCTCTTTGCTCATCAAGATTGGCACGACGGAAGCGCATGCACAATGGTCAAAAGCTGCTTATGAGGAGAATTGAGGAGGACATACCATGGATTTGACGGTGTGGGTCGATGTCGCCCTTGGCATCACCATCGTGTATCTCGGCACTAGTCTCTTTGTCACGATCATTAACGAGTATATTGCGCAGCTCTTCAATCTCCGTGGGAGAAATCTCTTCAACTCCCTCAAGCAGTTGATTGCGGATCCGGACTTGCGAACCAAGCTTCAGACCATCCCGATGTTACGGCCGTATTTCCAAGAGGCCGGTCATGCTTGGGCACGGCTGCGCGGACACTCGATCTCCTATGTCGACACCCACGTGCTCGCACAGATGCTGCTTGAACTCATCCTTCCCCAATCCAGCACCACTGCTCCCTCAGAGCGGCCAACTCTGCCTCAGCCTCCACCTAATTCCTCAACGCCCGCCGTTCCAGACCCTGAACAGCCAACCCCTCCGACCACGCACACTGATCTCACTGAGAAGGCCGAAGTCCTCCAGAAGCTTGCCCAGGTGAAGATTGATCCGGCGCTCAAGACACAGCTGGAAGCCGTCATTCATTCCGCATCAGACTCCATGGAGAGTGTGACTCAGGCTGTCAGCAGCTGGGCCGATCGCTCGCTGACCATGCTGGGTGAGCACTATAAGCGGAACATGCAGATCCTCAGTTTTATCGTGAGTCTGTTCGTGGCGGGAATCCTCAACATCGACACCGTCGCATTGATCGAACGCTTATACAAGGACAAGGAATTACGAACCACCGTGGCTGAATTTGCAATTCGATTTGGCGAGCAACAGCGGAGCAACGACATTCAAGCCTGTTTGGGAAAATCCGCTGATGCGCAAAAACAGGATGACACGTGCACTGATTTACTGGGACTGGTTGATGCCATTCAATCGAAGAACAAAGATCTCGGGCAACTACCCATTGGTTGGTCGGACGCTGCGACAAGTCAGACCTCGCAGCCACTGCGGATGGTTGGATGGTTCCTGACCGCCTTGGCTGCATCGCTAGGAGCACCGTTCTGGTTCGACCTGCTCACCAAGGTAGTGAACGTTCGTCATGGGATGAGGCGGCCAGAAGTTGTGGCAGCGGAGAAGAAGTGACCGATATGGCACTGGCGTACGACTTAGAGGCATCAGATGAACCCAGATTTTCCAATAGCCTTCGATTTCCAATGGAAGCCATCCCATGGAGGCTGTTGATTTCGATGATGTGTAGGGTATGGTTCGTGCAGGATTCGGCATCAGAGATTTTCTCTCGCGCAGCTGGCGCGCTCCCGCAAGGCCCATAATGAAATTTGACCTCCAGTACGCATTCTGTTGTGTGGAACAATAGCGAGCGTTTGGCTATACTTCATCTCCTATGTATCTTTTCCATGTACGGAGAAATCATCTATTGTCGATCCCGCGAAGCTTTTGTCGCCGAACTCCGTTCATGCTACCAGTGATCCTCGGTGCGGCTCTCATCACGGGCTGTGCGTCCATTGAGTCGTTTCATGCCGCCCCTCGTAACGTCTGCGCGGGAGATACCGTCAATGTCACATGGCAAGCAAAAGGAACCGTGGAATTGACGTCGGCCCCACCGGCTCATCAGACGAGCGCATCGTCATCCGAAGGATCGGCTCAGTTCGTCGTTCAAGAATCGACGAGGTTTGCGCTGAACGCGAGCCGTGTCTTTTCGAAAAAGACCGCCCTGGCGGATGTTGTCATGGTAGGGCGGGAGTCCAAGGAATTCGGCGACTTGGCACAGTGCGAGTCGCCTGCTGAGGGCGTGGTGCTTTCATTAGTCCTCCAAGACCCTCAAGTCTCGTCAGCGTTGCGAGTGATGACCGTCACCAATATGAATGCTCGGCCGATCGTCCTTCGTAAGGAGAATGTCCGTGTGGCCCTAACGGCCGGTCAAACATCCTCGGCTTTTGCGACGCAACCGGCAGTCGGCTTGTGGGAAGTGACAGCGGCCCTGAACCCACAAGAAACTTGTGACGAGGCGTTGGCCGAGCTTCGCGACCGCCTGTCCATCCGCATTGCCTTTTCGTGTAGGGAGTAGCGATGCCGCTTCCCGATCAGCTGAAGACCATTGTTGTGGTGATGATGGAGAACCGGTCCTTTGACCATGTCTTAGGATACTTGGCCCTCCCGCAGTTTGGAGGCCGGAACGACATCGAGGGCCTGCAAAACTATGAGACTGATCCTGCCTTTGCGAATTTTTATGATCATCAGGTGTACCGCCCATTCTCGGCCACGGATGGTCCACTCCCCAGTGATCTCCCCCATGCCCGACATGAAGTGACGACGCAGTTGGCCTTTCGGGGCAAGCGGGCAACGATGAGCGGATTCGTTCAGGCCTATGTCGAGTTAACCAAGAGCATCGTCCAGAACCCTCCCGTGCTAGGGTACATGACCCCGTCGGATGTCTTCATGTCCAATTTCTTCGCCCGCAACTTTCTCGTCTGTGACCATTGGTTTGCCCCTCTTCCGGCCGATACCCAGCCCAATCGGGCCGCCGCATGGACTGGCTGCTCGCTGATCGACGACACCAAGGCGCGCATCATTCCCTACCGGGATCTTGTGCTTGACTGGCTCACACAACACGAGGTCACCTGGAGGGTCTACCACTCCGGTCTCTCGTTCTTTCTCCTCTTTGGTCTCATGGACCTGGTGCTCGGTGAGAAATTTCGGAACATCCGGGATTTGCCGGGCGATTTAGCGAACGACGATACCGAAGAGATCCCGCAGGTGATTTTTATCGAACCGGAGTACAACGACTCACCCGTTCACTTTGGAAATATTCCGAACGATAATCATCCACCGTTGGCCATTGGTCCGGGAGAACATTTTCTTCGGGATATCTATGCAACCCTCTCCACGAGCCCCCATTGGGCTAATATGATGTTGATTGTCACCTATGATGAACATGGGGGCTATTTTGATCACGTCCCTCCCCAACCGGTTAAAAGCGGGATCCCCGCTGGGGCACAGTACTCCGATCCCTTCCTGACGACGGGCGTACGTGTCCCGGCGATGATTGCATCCCCGTTTGTGAAGAGTGGCGGCTGTTACTCAGGAACTCTCGATCACACGTCGATCTTGCAGTTATTCGCGGAAAAGTTCGCCGGAGATCGGAGGAAATATTCAGAAGACGTCTCTATCCGAATGGATCAAGGTATCGAAAGTGTGTCCAGCGCTTTGACGACAGTTCAGCGAAAGGATGTTCCGGTGGCTCCGGCCACTCCGTTCGTCGTCAAACAGCTCATGCGGTCCACCAAACTCGTACTGAACGAAAATCAGAAGGCGTTTACCTTGGCGAGTCACAATGTACTGTCCTATAATTCAACACAAGCGATGCGTCGATTCCCGGAGCTTGTCCACTTCGATGAGTCTCAAGTTGCTCATCCCCCTCAGGTCTCGGCGATGGTGCCCCAGCTCGATCGAATGCCTCGCATTGCAAAGCCGGTAAGAAGAACCCGTCTGAAAAGCACTGGTCGACGCCCCGCGAAGAACGTGCGTAGCAGGGCCAGAGGGTTGAAGAAACCCTTGAAGAAAAAGGGGTAGCTCATCTTGAAGGCCTGAGAGAAGTGAGCACACGTCGTGTCGCCACACCGCTTATTCCCCACATCCAACCGAAATTCACAATAAAGAACGGTAGAGAATGGAAATCAGTCAATCAGGTGTCGCTTCTTGTTTTATGCATTCATCGTTCACCCATCCCCCAGTCTCAGGCATTTTCAGTTGAAACAATGATACCGCAGACCTCCCATTGATCTCGTCCTCTCGTCTCGCTACGATGCTCCTCCATGCGAACTTATCTGTGGGACACAGAGTTCCTACTGTTGATGCTGGCTGTCACTCTGGCAGGATGTGCCACAGCACACTACACACCGCTGGGTGAGGCCGGGAACAATGTCATTGAGCAGCTCAAGGAAAACGTGTATCGAGTGGAATATCGAACGAACGCCTTTACCTCACAGGAACAGCTCGACCGATACCTGCGTCGACGCTGTGCCGAACTCACGCTGCGCGAGGGCTACGACTATTTTCACCAAGGTGGGCGATTGGATGTATTGGGATTCTCACGCCGTACAGCCATGACCGTGACGCTGTACAAAAACCCCAAACCTATTGGAGTTCAGGATCTCCAGAATGCCAAGGATGTGTTAGCGGAAACGATAGTTACCCCTCCCTCAAATTAGGCCTACACCGACAAAGAGCAATAACCAGATCCAGTTTGGGCTCCAGTAGAGCCCATCGTTACGCCCTCGGTGAGCAAGCTGTTTAGAAAAACAATGTTGAATCGTCAGCAATGTTGATCTCTCACCAACTGAACAATTCTCCCGGATGCTCAAAATAACCCTGCAGCGGTGAACCTCTGAGCAATGGGAGAACGAAACTCGAGGGCTTTTTTAACATCCCGACTAGATTTCCACCACTACGCCGATTTCGACGACCTGCTCGGCAGGAATGTGGAAGAAGGAACTGGCGCGTTGGGAGTTGCGGCTGAGGAAGACGAACAGCCGTTCTCGCCACAGCGCCATCCCCGGCTTCGGTGTCGCAATGGAG
>WBZP01006914.1_pt1 | contig 11075 bp, 9 predicted proteins | sample 5204301 | NCBI WGS metagenome assembly WBZP01 (sample SAMN12412401, study PRJNA552823) | activated sludge metagenome | isolation source: activated sludge from nitrification reactor of wastewater treatment plant... | place: USA: Pennsylvania | collected 2017
CGTCTGAAGGCGCAACGTCGATTGAAGAACCGTATCAAGAACCGCCGGGTTGCCGCCGCTGCAGTCCGAGCCGAAAAGAAGGCCACTGCCGCCCCTGTCGCTGCAGCGCCGGTGAAGCCGGGCAAAAAAGTCGCTCACTAACGTCCTTTGGCCGGCGGAGCGTGTGCCGCGTAGAAAGCACTGACAGCGTGTGCGCTCCGCGATAGGCTGTGACCATGTCTGTTCGTCGAACCGTGGCTCCGGATATCGCTGGCTGCACGTTTGTTCTGTTAGCGGCCACCTTAAGTTTCGCGGTGCTGCGTGCGCCGTTCATCCACCAGCAGGCGGGAGCGATGGCGACTGACCTCCTAGTGTACGGTGGGCTGATGTGTACCTGCCTGCTGGTTTCGGTGGGGCTGTTTCTGCGAAAGCTGTGGGCGTTTTTCCCCGGGATTGTGCTGTCCGGTGCGCTGATTGTCGCCAGTGTCCAAAACTGGCACATGCCCGAGACAGGTCAGCTGCCAGCCGGCGTCTTGGGGATTACCGCCGTGCTCATGCTGGTGCTGCGTTATCGCGAGTTTGTCGGCGGCGTGGCGGCCCAGTCCACAGCGGTCAAACCCGACGACGAGTAAGCGTGGTCGCTTGAGGGGGAAGAGCGATGGCCACAGACCCAGACCGCTTCGGTCCTTTGCATGATCCAGCTGTCCATTCGCAGCAGCTCGGGACCCACGAGATCTTCATCGAAGGGGACATCGTCTTTCAGCGTGCGCACGGCACCACGACGCTCGCAGACACCCAGGAGATGTTTGCGCTGTGTAACGAGGTGTACGAGCGCTACGGTTACGTCCTGGTCCTGATTGACAGCTCGCAAGGCGGAATGGCGACTCCCGAAGCGCGCAAGTACCAGTCGAGTGTCCTGCGCCAGCGTAGGTATCCGAGCCACTCCGCGATCTTTGGCAGCACGCTCCTGGGTCGGGCAGGGGTGATCCTGATGACGCGCGCCACGGAGCTTATTACTGGCTCGAAGCTGTTCGTCGATCTGGTGGCGGATGAGGCGACGGCGCGAAAGATTCTGACCGAGGCACGCGAGCGCTTTGTGGCCCAAGGAATCGCCAAGCCGCGCTGAGCGGATCGTCCTCAATTGTGTTGCAATTTACATATGTTTTTCACGAACTAATCGCGAGCTTTACCCATTGATCAAAAAAATATTCTCGACGGGAGAAATTGTTGCTTCGACGAGAGTTTCTACCTGAAGTAAGGGGTAAAGTTCGACTCATTTTGGGGTAAAGGCATCCGCTTGGTGGGGGACTTTGCTACTCGGCTCTTCATGCAGAGCACGACCGTTATGTTGCCAGCCCAGCTGCCTCCGGAACTTCGTCGCAAGCGAGTCGCATGGCAGGCCAAACGACTGCTGACCGAAGCGGCTGGCCAGCTGGGGAATCTTCTGAAACTTTCAACCAAGCCGCAGCAGTCGATCTGGATCGAAGCGCTGCGCAGCGTCGAGCAAGTCCGCTCGGTGCTGGCAACGGTGGCCAGTCCGCCGCAGCGGAGCCGTCGCTATCGCTATAGCCTTGACTGGCGACAGAACTTTGCGGCGCTGCTGCGCGATCGCCGCGAGGAGCGAGGTCTGAGCCGGCAGCAGCTGGCCGAGCGAAGCCAGCTCTCGGTAGGAACCATTCGCAACATCGAGACGCTGCGCGTTCATCCCGAACTAGGCACCATCGAGCGCTTGCTCTCCGTCGCTGAGCTGGGCCTGTCGTGGGATGATCTGGGGCCGCCGCTGCCACCGTAACGCGATCGACGATCGGACTTAGGCGAGGGCGCGGAGTCCTTCGCGATCGGAGAGGATGACGCGTCGTCCCTCGGTGGCGATAAGACCGCTGCGCTTAAACTGACTGAGCGTGAGCGACACCGTCTCGCGAGTCGAGCCGATGAGGTTGGCCATCTCTTGGTGGGTGATCTTGAGCGATACCAGCGTGCCTCGGCTGTCGTCGACGCCATAGTCTTGCCCAAGTCGCAGCAGCAGCTCGGCAAGCTTGGAGTTTACGTCTTTGAAGATCAGGTTTTCGATCTTGCCCTCCAGCTCTCGTCGACGCTGCGCCAGCACTTTGACCAGCCGGAAGCCGATCAGTCCTTCCTTTTGCACCAGCCGCTCGAAGGTGCCGCGATCGACCTCGATGACCAGTGAAGTGTCCATCGCTTCGGCCATGTCTTCGCGCGCGCCGCCTTCGATGAGACACAGTTCTCCGAAGACATCACCGGCGGAGCGGTAGTCGAGCGTTAGCTCTTTGCCATCGCGCGTGACCTTGCTGATCTTGACCCGACCAGCACTGAGGAAGTACACCGCGCGCCCCGGATCGCCGGGAAGATAGATCACCTGTCGTCGTCGCAGATCCCACAGCAGCACCGAGTCTGCGAGCAGCTGCAGCGTGTCATGGGGAATGTCCGCCAGGAGCGGAAGCTTCTTTAAACACCACAGCGCTTTCTTGGGATCCTGATAATGTTGCCCGGTTTCGCGAGTCGCCATGTGTCCCTACATACTGCAAACGCACCGAACACGGCAACCGTCGGTTTTGCCGATTACGTTTGGTTGCCGCTTGGTGAGGAGTGACACACAGCGGCGATCGCTATGTGCGGGACAGTCGCGGCCGTTTGTTCCTCGCATAAAGGCCACTTCAGATGCAGACTCCTTTGGACAGCACGCCGACGCTGAGGCGTTCCCTTTCACTTCCTTTTCACAACCTGCAGACTTCTGGCGATGCCGAGCTGGCGGCGCGACTTGGCGAGGCGCTGACCGTACCGGGGCTGCCGGAGCGCGTACCTGTGGAGGAGCGACCGCTGCTGGAGGCGGCGCTGGGACCGCACCTGTTTCATAGCTATGCCGGACGGACGCATCCGCTGCTGGTGCGGCGGCTCTGCAATGAGATGGAGCCAGGGCAGACACTGCTCGATCCGTTTGTGGGATCGGGAACCGTGCTGGTGGAAGGGGCGCGGCTCGGGCTGCGAACGATCGGCTGTGATGTGAGTCCGCTGTCGATTCGGCTGTCGCGACTGAAGGCGACACCGCTGCCGAAAGGAATGCAGCAGGTGCTGCTCGAACAAGCACAGGCGGTGTGTGAGGCATCGCTGCTGCGAGTGAAGAAGCGACTATCGCCACCGCGCAACTACGATCAGCCGCAGTTTTACGCGCCGCATGTCTACCTGGAGCTGTGCGGACTGCGGCAGGAGATCTCGACGGTGTGTGCCAAAGATGCGCCGATTGGGGAAGCGCTGCTGATGGTGTTTTCGGCGATCGTGGTGAAGGCCTCGAACCAGCGCAGTGAGTCGAGTGCAGAGACGGTGCAGCGGCACATCGGCAAAGGCATGGTGTCACGCTGGCTGCTGCGCAAGACAGAAGAGTTTTTGCGTTTTCAGAGCGGGGGATTTTGGCAGCCGGACATAAAGAGGCATCCGCCACTCCTCATATTGGGGGACGCGCGCAGTGCGCTGCATCCGAGTGCGGGCTGCAAGCTGGCGAGTGGCTCGGTGGATCGGGTGATTACGTCGCCTCCCTATCTGGGAACGTACGACTATCTGAGCCATCACCTGCGTCGCTATGCGTGGTTGGGAATCGATCCTTCACCAATCGAGCGCGATGAGATGGCGGCGCGTCGTCACCACCAACCACTTTTGCGGCGGCGACAGCTACACGAAGCGGATACGTGGAACTGGCTGTCAGCGGTAGAGCGGCTGCTGAAGGTAGGAAGTCTGTGCTTTGTGCTCGTTGGCGACTCGGTGCTGGAGGAGTCGCTGATTGATGGCGCCGAGCCGATTCGTGTGGCAGCGGAGTCTTCTCGTTTGCGGGTAGTGGCAGAGGCCTCGGTAGAGCGTCCGCACGTGGTACGGACCGAGCGCCCGCTGCCGCCTCGGCGTGAACACCTGCTGGCACTGCAGCGGACGAGCTAGCCTGCGTTAGCCAACGATTGAGAGGCAGTCGAACAGGACTTCGACCTTGGCCTTGCTGTCAGCTTGTACGGTCGTGCATGCGTCGGGGCACAGATAGACGCGGCTCTTGTCGATGTAGAAGGAATTTGGTGCACACGCGCCGGGACCGGCTACTTGCTTGAAGGTCGTGGGCGCGCCGACTCCGCCGGGTGTGTAATCGACCAGCACCGAGCTTGGATCGATCTGCTGTCCGAGCGGCGGCGGCGGCAGTGCAAAGTCGCAGGCGACCTTGGCTCCCAGGACGACGCCCATCGCGACGTGGTTGAACACTGCGTCAAAGTTGGCGTGCTCGCAGATTGGGAAGCGGAGTCCCCCAGTGAGGATCGACAGTCGCTGGTATTCCAGTCCCGCCGCAACTGCGCCGCCGCCCTTGGTGCAGATTGCGTTCTGAATCGGATCGGTTGCGGCCCAGGGCTTGGTTGCCGGTACGTTTTCTTTCAGCCCCGCGATGGTGTGCCAGACATAGTTGCGGGCCGCTTTGGTCCCAAACTGCGCCGGCGATTTGGCGAGCAGCTGGGTATCAAAGTCCGTCTACGTCATGTCCGAGCGGTCGTCGGTGATCTCGATGAAGACCTTGAACGCGTCGGTGCGCAGCCAGTTGACCCAACCGCCCGGCGATAGGTTGTACTTGTCACGCTCGGTGCCGTTGACAGAGCCCAAGATCCGCCGGAAGGAGTCCCAGCTCTCGACCTCGATGGCGTAGTGGAAGAAGCGCGGCGGGTTAATGCCGGGCTGCGAGGGCAGCGGACTGCACGACGCGTGTCTCGACAGTGGCGCGCTGATGCACACCGACTGTGCCGAGCGAGCATCGCCATGGCTGGTGACCATGATGACGCGGTAGTCGAGGCCGCTCTTGTTGATGATGTCGGCGAAGTTCTTGTTGATGTTCGTCTGCACCGCGAGGATTTCGTCGGTCATGCTGCCGGAGTTGTCGATCACGAAGATGATGTCGACCGGCTTTTTTTGCAGCGTGGCTTCGGCGCGGACCTCGGCACAAGCGGCATCGCGGTCACGTGGTCGTGAGAAGTCGCGGCCAGCTAGATCGTAGCGACGATAGCCGTCCGAGAGGTCTTCGCCTTCGCCCTCGATTTCGGTATCAAGTCGGGCCTCGTTGCAGGCGAGGGGGATGGCGAGCAGTCCAAGAAAGAGAGAGTTCCTTAGCGTGCGCATTCTTCACCTCCGAGCTCGGCGGGCAGGGACACACAGATCTCTACGCGACGGGGGACTTTGTAAGGCGCCAGGTTCTTGGCGCAGTGATCAATCAAATCTTCAGCGCGGCAGCGACCGCTCAAGACGACGCTGGCCACGACCATCGTGCTGCCGTGTTCGTCAGTGAACACGCGGGCTTGCGCAGCTTTGACCTTCGGGAAGGACTCCAGACACCCTTCGACCTCCCCGAGAGCGACCCGCTTGCCTTCCACCTTGACCAGATCGTCTTCACGACCCAATAGCGTCAGGCGGTTGGTGCGGTCGATCTTTCCCAGGTCACCTGTGCGCAAGAAGCCGTCCGCGTCGATGCCACCAATCGGTACTGCGCGGACCTCGGGCTTTTTGGTGCGGCTGTCACCCGGCTTGATGTGCGACATCGGGCCGACCGAGTGCAGTGCAACCGCTTGCGAGCGAATCCAGATCGGCGACCGACCGACAGCATCCGGGCTGCCCATGCGCAGCTCGACGCCGGAAATCGGCTTGCCGACTGTCTCTGGGGCCAGACCCTTGCGATCGAGGCTGACCACGCCTGCCTCGGTGGTGTGATAGATCGGCAGCACCCGTATGCCCCAGCGCTCACGGAAGCTCTCCGCGACGGCAGCGGGTAGCTGGGCCCCGGTTGCCAGGAAGCGCGCGCCTCGGGTCTTCAGCGGTCGTGCCGTCGGCATCTTCGCCAGCGCCGAGTAAATCGGAGGCGTGGCCGGCAGCAGATCAATCTCTTGCTCGCGAATCAGCTTGGCGATCCGTTTGGGCGACATCTCGTCTTCGAGGTACAGCGTCGCTCCGTAGCGCAGCGCCAGACACAGCCCCAGGTCAAAGCCATACGCCGAGAACAGCGGCACCGTCGTCAGGATCTTGGCCTCGGCCGTGACATCAAGGCTTGCGGCGATGTTTTCGCAGTTGGCCGTGATGTTATCGACGGTCCGCAGCACGCCTTTGGGATCGCCGGAGGTATCTGCCGTCAGCAATACCGCTTCCGCCGCTGCCGGTGGCGCCTCGTCTCGCCGATAAATCGAGCAGGTGAGCAGCGTTCCTTGCAAGCGGCGACGGCTCTCGGGCTCGAAGCGCATGTCTTTGCGCGTCCGCACAATCGGCGCTTGGCTCGACGGCAGCTCGTTGCCACCTCGAGGCCGAGTGATCAGCGCCCGCAGCGGTGCATGTTCGAGAAAAAGCGTCAGGTCGCGCACACCCGTGGTTGGATCGAGCGGCACCACCGTCGCACCAAGACGCGACAGGGCCAGCGCCAGGATCGCGAAGTCAGGCACATTGCCGAGCATCAGCCCGACCCAGTGACCTTTTTCGATTCCCATCGCCGCAAATTCTTGGGCCCGACGCTCGACACGGTGCTGCATGCCCCGCCACGAGAGATAGGTATCGCGATAAACCAGCGCCTTGGCAGTGCCACGGTTTTCAACAGCCTCGTTGAGCCAGCGGTAAAGCAGCATGACAAGCACCCGAAATGACTAGGGTTAGAGCTTTGCGAAACGGACTTTAGCTTGCTTGTCGTGCGCCGCACAAGGACTTACAGCCAGCGACTCTTGCGGACAGCGGCTGACAGAAACCGAGCGGGAAGGGCGAAGCTTGAGCGAGGGAAACGGCGGCTTAGTGAGCCATGGCAGCGAGGGCGAACTGACCCAGGGCTGCGAGGAAGGCGAGGAAGAACATGCCGCTGCGGGCCTTGTCGATGTCGGCGATGTAGAGCACTCCGTGGAGGAATCGGCACACGACCCAGACGGCGGCAAGGGCGCCCGACAGCATCGGGTCAGCCTTGGCAACTGCGGCGGTCAGGACGGCGGGGGCAAACACGGCCAGCGCTTCAAAGGCATTTTGGTGTGCCGCATACGCTCGGGCGCCTTTGCCTTCGAGCTTGGCAACCTGCGAGCGCGGCTGCTTGTTGTCGACGTTCCCGAACTGCTTGGCGCGCTCCCCGAACGCCACCGGCAGCCAGATGTACGGCAGGATCACTGCCACCAAGAGACACCACAGAGCGATTGTCATACGCGGACCTCCAGAAAAGACTGGGACCAGCGTATCAGGATTGCTCATGTTAGGGCGAGCGGAGCAGCGCGGTCAGCTGGCGCAGCAGCTCGTGGGCGGCGCGTGGCGATAGCTCGTCGGCGTCGGTATTGCGCAGGCGGTCGAGCGCCTCTTGGTGTTTCTGCGGAAGCGATGGTGGCGGTGCGGGCAGCGGCCGGGCGGGATCTTGGGGCGTCGGCATCCCGAGCAGCAGCGACAGCTGTCCCGACTGCAGCGGCGGAATGCCATGCGCGGGCAGCGACGAAGTTCCTTGGCTTTGGGCCTGCGTTTCGAGCGCGCTCAAGATCTCCCGGGCTCGGGCGAGCAGCGGGGCGGGCAGACCGGCCAGGCGCGCGACCTCGATGCCATACGAGCGATTGGCCCCGCCGGGCAGCAGCTTGTGCAGGAACACCACCTCGTCTTGATACTGACGAATCGCCACCTGGGCATTGCGGACCCGAGGCCGCGCCGCCGCCAGCGCCGTCAGCTCGTGGTAGTGCGTCGCAAACAGGGTCTTGCTACCGGCCACATCGTGGAGGTATTCCGCCACCGCCCAAGCAATCGACAGCCCGTCGTAGGTCGAGGTGCCTCGGCCAATCTCGTCGAGCAGCACCAGCGATCGTCGCGTCGCCCGCTGAAGGATGTTGCTGGTTTCGCGCATCTCGACCATGAACGTCGAGTCGCCGCGTGACAGGTTGTCCGTCGCTCCGACGCGGGTCAGCACGCGATCGACCAGGCCCAGCTCGGCGTGGGCAGCCGGCACAAACGACCCCATCTGCGCCAGGATACAAATCAGCGCCACCTGCCGCATCACCGTCGATTTTCCCGCCATGTTTGGACCGGTCAGGATCAGGATCTGCTCGTTGTCTGGATCGAGCGTGGTGTCATTCGGGACAAAGGTGCCCCGCTCGCGCAGCTGCTCGATCACCGGGTGCCGACCCTCGCTGATGTTCAGGCGTAGCTCGCGAGTCATCGTCGGACGCGTGTAGCCCGATCGGTGCGCCAGCTCGGCCAGACCACACAGCACGTCGAGGCTGGCCACCCGCTGTGCCAGCTTCAGCAGTCGCGCCGACTGGCTCGCCAGGCTAGTGCGCAGCGACTCATACAGCGAAAGTTCCAGCTCGAGGCGGCGTTCCTCGGCGTGCAAGACCTTGGCTTCATAGTCGGCCAGCTCGTCGGTGACAAAGCGCTCGCCGTTGACGGTGGTCTGCTTGCGGATGTAGTCGGACGGTACCTTGGTCAGGTTGGCGCGGGTGATCTCGATAAAGTAGCCAAAGATCTTGTTGTAACGGACCTTCAGCGACGAGATTCCGGTTCGCTCGCGCTCGCGTTCTTCGATGCGCAGGATGTGATCTTTGCCGCCTTGTGACAGATCGGACAGCTCGTCTAGCTCGGTGTGATAGCCACGGCGAATAAAGCCTCCATCGCGCCACTGCACCGGGGGGTTGTCGGCAATCGCGTGCGCTATCGTCGCGGCCACGTCTTCGCCGAGGTCACTTCCGAGAGGCAGCAGCTCGGGCAGCTCCTTCAGAAGTCCGTCGCTGATGGCTTTGGTCCCGAGTGCCGCCCGCAAGAACTCCATCAGTCGCGGCAGCTCCCGCAGGCTGTTGCCAAGGCAAAACAGGTCCCGTGGGGTAGCGAGCAGCGTCGTCAGTCGCCCGGTCAGTCGCTCGATGTCGTGAATGCTCCGCAGCACCTCCCGCAGGGCCTGCCGCGACGCGTGCCGATCGACCAGCCACTCGACGGCATCGTGGCGCTGACCGATCCGTTCCAAGTCGAGCAGCGGCTGCAGCAGCCAGCTTCGCAGCAGTCGTCCGCCCATGGAGGTTTTCGTCTGATCGAGCACGCCGAGCAGCGCGCCTTGCCGTTTGCGCTCGAGCAGAGTTTGGAGTAGCTCCAAATTGGTCTTGGTCGCGTCGTCGAGAACCATGCAGTCTGTCGGCTGATATAGACGTAGTCCAACAATCGGCAGACCGCCTGTCGGCTGCGTCGCCCGGGCATAGCGCAGACACGCCGCCGCTGCCGCCGTCAAGAGCGGTGTCCGTCCCAGCGACGATGCGTTTTCACCGACGAGACTTGTCAGCACCGCGACATCCGCCGCCGGATCGGTGCGCTGGGCTTGCCCCGTCGGAACCTTTAGCCGCGTCGCCACCTTGGTCCGCCACAAGCCAATCCGCTCGTCCATCGCTGTTGTCGACTTGTCCTCGACCAGTAGCAGCTCAGCGGGCTCGATCCGACACAGCTCGTCGAGCGCTTCGCCCTCCGCAAGCTCACAGGCGGCAAACTCTCCCGTCGACACATCGAGGTACGCCAGGCCCGCCCGGCCCGACTCCTGACTTCCCGGACACAGCGCACATAGGTAATTGGACGCCTTGGGCTCGAGCTGATCTTCGTCGAGAATGATGCCGGGCGTGACCACCTGGGTGACGGCGCGGCGGACGATTTTTTTGGCTTTTTTGGCATCCTCCATCTGGTCGCAGATGGCGACTTTTCTGCCCTGCGCAATCAGTCGACCGATGTAGCCGCGCGCGGCGTGATAGGGAACGCCACACATCGGTACCGGCACTTCCTTTTGCTTGTCGCGCGCCGTCAGAGTCAGGTCGAGAAGCTGCGACGCCTCGACGGCGTCATCGAAGAACATCTCGTAAAAGTCACCGAGTCGAAAAAACAAGATGCAGTCGGGATAGCGCTCTTTGATCTCTAAGTACTGACGCATCACCGGCGTATCGACGGCGGGAATGGCACTGCGGGCGGCGGCTGGGCGGGCGGCGGCGAGCGGCAAAGCGTGCTCAACCTGATCGCTGTCTGACTCGAGGGCTACGGAAGTCGGCATGGCAGCGCTTTAGCAGACCAGCGAACGCCAGGTAAAGCGCGTGCTACGATTTGCGCGAAGGGGTCTAGCTACAACCACCCCGTCTATTCCCATGAAGAACACTCGTCGGTCGTTCCGAGTCGCTTTGAGCCTGGCCGCGCTGACCCTGCCGCTTCTCGCTGGCTGTTCGTTTTCCGTGATTGAGCGGACGGTCTGCGGGGATGCCTCGTGTCAGCCGTCGCCGCCGGTATCCGACATGACGATGCCGCCGGACTTGGTCAATCCCCGCACGGACCCCAATGAGGCGGGGCCGTTTTTGGTCGCGAGCCAGGAACTGATGGTTCCGGGCGCGCTGAACCTGTCGCAGAACAAGCTGACGCTGGTTTGGCCGAGTGACGATGGCATGACTCCGTCGTCGAAGAAGCCAAGCTATCCGCTCGTGGTGATGCTGCCGGCGCAGAGCTTGCCGCTCCCCCAGCTGCGACCGTATGCCGACCGACTCGCGAGTCATGGCATTGCGGTGGCGCTGGTCAAAGTCAGCGATGAGCGACGGCAGATTCGCTATCGAGACAGTGTGCTGGCGCTGCTGCCGCACCTTACCCAGTCGTCCGAGGTCAAAGATCGGCTGATCGCGGATCACGTCGGAGTCTTTGGTTACCAGCTGGGGGGAATGGTCGCGCTGTCGGCGCTGAGCAAGACCACGCTGGCGATTCGCTCGGCGCTGGTGATCGATCCGGTCGCGGTGCTGAGCTTCGTCGAGTCGCTCGACGGGCTGGCCGACTCGAGCGCCATTGCTCAGGGCAAAGACACGCCGGTGGTGTTCCTCGGTGAGCTGCTCAGCAAGATTGGAGAGCCGGGAATCCTGCCGTGTACGCCGCCCGACGCCAACTTCGAGGCGTTCTATTCTCGTGTCTCGGGCGCAGCGGCGGCGCTGACCTTCAACGGTGCCACCCTCGGGGACTTTGTATCGACCTATCCCGATAGCTGTGGACTCGCAAGTGCGGATCGGGCGACGACGATGCGGCTCGCCATCAAGTTCACCACTGCGTACTTTCAGTGGACACTCCTCGATCGA
>WBZP01006220.1_pt1 | contig 11073 bp, 11 predicted proteins | sample 5204301 | NCBI WGS metagenome assembly WBZP01 (sample SAMN12412401, study PRJNA552823) | activated sludge metagenome | isolation source: activated sludge from nitrification reactor of wastewater treatment plant... | place: USA: Pennsylvania | collected 2017
CAGATATTTTGCCTTGACCGTTTCGTGATCGACTTCTTTGGTCGGCGAAAACACATCCCTGAGAATTTTGAAGACGTAAAGATACGATGGCAGCGTAAAGACCAGCATGACCATTCCGGGTACACCCGGAGCGATGACGAAATTGTCGCGTGAGTGTCGCAGGTGCTCATGCAGATCGCGGAAGAACATGGTTTTGCCCTGTTTGCCAAGACCGAGCATGGTGTAGATTTCCGAACGCGGTTTATGCGGCATGATGCTCAGCAGAAACTGAACGTAACCCGAAGGTACTTCCATGTCGACCATGAAATAGGCACGGGACAAAGAGAACAGAAGAACGATCTTCGCGGTGTCCAGCAACAAAGTGTCAAGAACGAGTTGGCCTTCCGAGTTATGCAGGACAGGAACGGCAAACGGCGTCTCGACATTGCCGTTGATGGCCTTGCCAAAGATATAGGCACCCTTGTTGCGATAGAAAGCGGAGTGCAGTACCTGGATCTGGACGTTGGCTTCAGTTTTGGGCCAGCCCCCAAGAAACAGTTCCGCCGTACGTAAGGCGCAATCGATATCGCGGTCAAGATCTTCAAACGGGCGTTGCCATTCGAAATCGTAAATGATCTGCTTGATCGTCTGACGCAGACCGCCTAATTTTGGGTAGTAACTGGTATACACCGGCGGGTCGGACTGGATGTACTCGGTGGACACTGCCGGTCGGGTAAAGATGTAGTCGTTGTGGAAATAGGTTCGGTGCAGAAGTCTCGAACACACCGAATTGAAGAACGTCTCGGCGAGTTCAGGCTGCTTGTGATTGATCAACTGGCCGATGTAGAGCAGCTTGACTTGTTGCCAGGTCGCGTCGTCGAGCGAATCGGTGCCGTATCGGGCTTCGATGAGCCTGGCCGTTTCGTTCGAGCGGTTGTCGTATGAGGGAATGCGATCACGGACGGCATCCTGTACCCCTTTCCAGTCACCTTCTTCAAAAAGCGTTTTCGCCTGCTGTCCGTATTGGCGGATGAGCCGGTAATGCCGGTTGAAACCTTCGATCATTGCTTTTGAAATGAGCAGGGCGGGGGGGTGTTCGTCGATCCAGATGTCCATCTTCTTAGGCCGTGATGATTTAATCCGAAAATTGTAGCATTAACGGCCCCCGCACGATGTATGACAAATACAAAACAATGAATGCTGGCGAAGTGCCGGGTTTTCCCCCATAATTACACACTCTTCTGATTTGATTCGGCGTTGTAATCAAACCTCGCCACGCTGCATCGATTGCCTTTCAGGTCTGCAGCACGTGTGCAAAGAAAGCAAATTGGCTGTTTGTGCGGGCACGCAACCAGAGCATAACCAAATTACTACATGGAGTTAACATGAGCGAAAGTCTGATCAAGATTCCGCAGGGTGGCAAGAAGATCGTTCCCGGCCAAGCCATACCGGACAACCCGATTATCCCGTTCATCGAAGGCGATGGCATCGGCGTCGATATCACCCCCGTAATGATCAAGGTGGTCGACGCAGCGGTTGAGAAGGCCTACGGCGGCAAGAAGAAAATCCACTGGATGGAGGTTTACGCCGGCGAGAAGTCGACGAAGATGTACGGGTCGGATATCTGGCTGTCGGCTGAAACGCTCGCCACCCTCAAGGAATACTCCGTCTCGATCAAGGGTCCGATGACGACGCCGGTCGGTGGCGGCATCCGCTCGCTCAACGTGGCCTTGCGCCAGGAACTCGACCTCTACCAGTGCGTGCGTCCGGTGCAATATTTCCGGGGCGTCCCTTCGCCGGTCAAGCATCCTGAACTGATCAACATGGTCATCTACCGCGAGAACACCGAGGACATCTACGCCGGTGTCGAGTGGCAGTCCGGCTCCGAGCCCTGCAAGAAGGTCATCAAGTTTCTCCAGGAAGAAATGGGCGTCAGCAAGATCCGCTTCCCGGAAACGTCGGGGATCGGCATCAAGCCGGTATCCAAGGATGGCACTGAGCGGCTGGTGCGTGCCGCGATCAAGTACGCCATTGCCAACAAGCGCAAGTCGGTGACGATCGTGCACAAAGGCAACATCATGAAGTTCACCGAAGGCGCCTTCCGCGACTGGGCCTATGCGCTGGCCAAGAACGAATTCGGCGGCGTCGAGATCGACGGCGGCCCATGGCTCAAACTGCCGAACGGCATCATTATCAAGGACTCCATCGCCGACGCCTTCCTGCAACAGATTTTGCTGCGTCCGGCGGAGTACGATGTGATCGCCACGCTGAACCTCAACGGCGACTACATCTCCGACGCACTGGCCGCGCAGGTTGGCGGTATCGGCATTGCGCCCGGCGCCAACATCTCCGACCAATACGCCTGTTTTGAAGCCACGCATGGTACGGCGCCGAAATACGCCGGCCTGGACAAGGTCAATCCCGGTTCGCTGATTCTTTCCGCCGAAATGATGCTGCGTCACCTCGGTTGGCTGGAAGCGGCCGATCTGCTCGTCAAATCAATGGAAGCGGCCATTGGCGACAAGGTCGTAACCTACGACTTCGCGCGACTGATGGAAGGGGCAACCGAGGTATCGTGTTCGGAATTTGGCGACGCCATGATCGTGCGCATGTAAGCTGCCGTGGTTGGGTCAGCACTGAAAAGCCTCCGCTGTTGGGGGCTTTTTTTTGGGTTTCATGTGCACGGCGTTTGAGTCGAGCCTGACATCATGACCATTCTGCTTGGATGTATCGCCGACGATTTTACCGGCGCGACCGACCTGGCCGGCATGCTGGTCAAGGCCGGGATGCGCACGGTGCAGCTGATTGGCGTTCCGCAAGAACCGGCAGTTGCCGATGTTGACGACGGTATCGACGCGGTCGTCGTCGCGCTGAAATCACGCACGGCACCGGTCGGCGAAGCAGTTTCGGAATCACTCGACGCGTTACGCTGGCTTCAGCAGGCGGGTGCCCGTCAGTATTATTTCAAATACTGTTCGACCTTCGATTCGACGCCCCGTGGCAACATCGGCCCCGTTGCCGAAGCGCTACTGGACGCCCTGGGCAGCCGCTTTACGATCGCCTGCCCGGCTTTCCCGGCCAATGGCCGGACCATCTACAAAGGCCATCTGTTTGTCGGCGATCTGCTGCTATCGGATTCAGGTATGCGCGATCACCCTGTGACACCGATGAGCGATGCAAATCTTGTTCGAGTGCTGCAAGCCCAGGCCAAGGGCAGGGTCGGTCTGGTGGACCATGCCGACGTGCAGAAAGGCGGAGGCGCGATTCGTTCCCGCTTTCAGGCACTGGAATCCGAGGGATACCGTTTTGCCGTGGTCGACGCGCTTTCCGATGCGGACTTGCTGAACATCGGCGCCGCCTGTGCCGGCCTTCCTCTCGTCACTGCGGGCTCCGGCCTGGCGCTTGGTTTGCCGCAAGCCTTTCGTCGTGCCGGCCTGCTGGCCGAAAGCGGGGCGGCCAATGCGCTGCCACCCACGGGCGGTCTGCGGGCAGTCATCTCGGGCAGTTGCTCAATCGCCACGCAAGGGCAGGTAGCGCGAATGCGCGAGACGCATCCGGCCTTTCGGGTCGATCCCTTTGAGCTGGCATGCGGCGGCGATGTGGTCGGTGCGGCGCTCGATTGGGCTGCCAGCCGAATGGACAAGGGGCCGGTACTGGTTTACGCCACCGCGGCGCCCGAAGAGGTCAAGGCCGTTCAGGCACAGCTTGGCGCCGCGCAGGCGGGCAGCCTGATCGAAACGGCGCTGGCGGAAATCGCCAGGGGATTGCTTGAGCTGGGCGTCGGGCAACTGATCGTGGCCGGTGGCGAAACTTCCGGCGCCGTGGTCAAGGCGCTGGGGATCACCGGCTTGCGCATCGGCCCGGAAATCGATCCCGGCGTGCCCTGGACCGTGGCGATATCGAAGTCATCGAACGGTCGCCCCGTGGCGCTGGCGCTCAAATCGGGAAATTTTGGCACGCGGGATTTCTTCATCAAGGCATGGCGCTTCCTGCAACCAAGCGATTGAGGGTGAATTGCACCCACTGGCTTGAAGCCTGGAACGGAATCGATCGGAACGGATCAACTGCCACAAATCGTCAAAAGTTGTTTCGAGATAGGCCAAGCATTGCCACTGTTGAATGAATAACTGATAGATTCAAGGCGCCTCGTATCGTACCGAGCCTGCTTCACGCGATGAAGCAACGCAACCCTCAAGTTCCTGCTGAAATTTCGCAAGGTATGCACCACGAAAATTTGTCACGAAATCCGTTTCCTTTTCTGAGTGAGTCGCCATGCCAAGATTCGCCGCCAACCTGACCATGATGTTCACCGAACTTCCGTTCGCGGAGCGCTTTGCCGCTGCCGCCAGGGCGGGTTTTGCCGCCGTCGAATTTCTTTTTCCCTACGACTATCCGGTCGCGGATGTGACGAGTTGGCTCAACGACGCCGGGCTCAAGAGCGCGCTGTTCAATATGCCGCCCGGTGACTGGGCCGCAGGCGAACGCGGAATCGCTTCGATTCCGGGGCGCGAAGGCGAATTTCGCGCCGGTGTGGCCAAGGCGCTGAAGTATGCATCGGCGATGGGAACTCCCCGCATTCACGCCATGGCCGGCTTGCTTCCGGCGGGCGCCGACCGGGCATCGCATCGGGCGGTGTTTGTCGACAATCTGCGCTATGCCGCCGGGGTGTTCTCGGAGCGTGGCCTGACGCTGCTTATCGAACCGATCAACATGCGCGACATGCCCGGCTACTTCCTCAATACGCAGGCCGAGGCACACGCCCTCTGCGCCGAGATCGGCGCGCCCAATCTCAAAGTTCAAATGGATATCTATCACGCCCAGATCGTTGAAGGCGATCTCAGCATGACCCTGAAGAACAATATCGCCGGCATCGGCCATATTCAGATCGCCAGCGTTCCCGGGCGCCACGAACCGGATGAGGGCGAAGTCGATTATCGCCATCTGTTCCGGCTATTGGACGACCTGGGTTACCAGGGCTGGGTCGGTTGCGAGTATCGCCCGCGCGGCAGGACCGAGGACGGGCTGGGCTGGCTAAAGAAGATGACCTGAAGGGATACGACATGAAAGTATTGATTACCGGTGGCGCCGGATTTCTGGGACGACGACTGGCCAGCAAGCTGCTGCAGCGCGGCGTGCTCAGGAATGCTGCAGGCGTCGAAGAGTCGATCGACCGCCTGGTGTTGTTCGATGCCATCCAGGCCGACGGATTCACCGATCCACGCGTTTGCGTGGTCACCGGCGATATAGCCGATCCGCAGGCGATCAACGACGTCGTCGACGCCGATACCGCGTCGATCTTCCATCTGGCGGCGGTGGTCAGCAGTCAGGCCGAAGCGGATTTCGATCTGGGGATGCGCGTCAACATTGACGCCATGCGGCTACTGTTCGAGCGCTGCCGTCAACTGGGGCATTGCCCGAAGGTGCTGTTTGCCAGTTCGGTCGCGGTCTATGGCGGCCAGCTTCCCGAGCTTGTCCGGGACGACACCGCGCTCAATCCGAAGTCGTCGTACGGCATCCAGAAAGCCATCGGCGAACTGCTGCTGTCCGATTACAGCCGCAAGGGCTTCATCGACGGACGCGGCGTGCGTCTGCCGACGATTTCCGTGCGGCCGGGCAAACCCAACAAGGCCGCGTCCTCATTTGCCAGCGGCATCATTCGCGAACCGCTGAATAGCGAAGCGACGATTTGCCCGGTGACGGCGGACACCCGTCTGTGGCTGCTTTCCCCGCGCCAGGCCATTGAATGCCTGGTCTGGGCGCACGATCTCCCGGCCGACGCTTTTGCACAGTGCCCGGTGCTCAACCTGCCCGGCGTCAGCGTAACCGTCTGCGAAATGGTCGACACCCTGGGCCGGGTGGCCGGGAAGCACGCGGTCGACAGAATTCGGTGGGAAAGCGACCCCGTCGTGCAACGCATCGTCGGCAGCTGGCCCGGCCGCTGGGACATGACGCGCGCCCACGCGCTGGGCTTCAAAGGCGACGCGGATTTTGAAGGCATCGTCCGGGCCTACGTGGCGGATGATCTGGCGCACACGGAACTGAAATGAGCGTCTTGCTCCAGGGTTCAAGCGATCAGCCCGATTGACAAGCGTCGGCCTGCAATGGCGTCAACACGCCATTGCAGACTTGCCAACCCTGAGAGCCGCTTGAATATTGGCTTGCGCGGCAGGGTGCGCCAAGAAACCGGTTCTGCCCGCTTGTTGGGTTGGGATCTTCTCAGCAAGTTGCCGAAGCAACCAATGGTTTGAGTTTGCGTTGGCCGAACCTCAACGAGGGTATGTGCGAAGGTTTGGGTAGACTTTCATAGTGGCCAAGTGAGTGCAAATAGTACTGCCCATGGTTTGTGATAGTGCACAGGTTACAGGGCTTGACGACGAAGTCGGTGGTGCTCATGGGGTCAGGGTGTTGATGAACTGATCGGCGGTGAGGATGGGGCAGGCGAAGCGGTCGGAGAGCGCGAGCAGGTCCTGGTCACCGGTAACAAGGACCTTGGCTTTGCCGGCCAACGCCAGATGCAGGAAGGGCACGTCGAAGGGGTCGCGGCAGCGCGGCACCATGTACGTTGGCGGCAGCGGATGGGGGATGCTCACAGTCTTGCAGTAGGGGAGGTAGTCGGCCAGCAATTCCTGCTGTTCACCCGGAGAAAGTTTGAACTTGGGGTAGGCGAGCACCCGGATCAGTTCGGCTGCCGTGACGCGGGAAGCGAGGGGCAGGATGCGCCGTGCCTGCCAGGCTAGGCGCAGCGGGGCCAAGCGCCCATTGGCGAACACCAGCGCCAACAGGACCACGTTGGTGTCGATGACAACCGGAAGCGGGCCGGCCGCGCGCCTCATTTCTTCCGCAATGTCTTGGCCGGCGCCTGCCGCGCCCATTGCACGGCGTCGGCGATGTCCTGCTCGGCGAGGCCCAATTCCGCCAGTTTGGCACGCACGGCGTCGCCGCGCTGGATGCGCACTGGCGTCAGCACGATCTGGCCGTTGATGGCTTCCACTTCGAAATATTCGGGCGAATCGATGGTCGCCGTGATGCTCTTGGGCAGCGTCAATTGGTTCTTCGAGGTCATCTTGGCCAGCATGTTCACCACCAGTGCAAGAAAGTAAGGGATTCTTACTTTACGCGAGTTTCCATGACGCTTCAAGCCACCGCTTTCAAGGCGCTATGACAGCCGGACAGATGGCGTGCCGCAAAGCCGGACAACTTGAAGACTAGCAACACAATTTCAAACGGCACTTGCCAAGTGGACTAGGTTTCCATATTATTGGAAACATGGAAACCAATGATGCTGTCTGCGCGCTTGCTGCCCTGGCCCAGGAAAGCCGTCTGGCCGTCTTCCGCCTGCTGGTGCGTAACGCCCCCGAAGGCCTGACGCCGGGAGTGATCGGCGAGCAGCTTGGATTGCCGGCGCCGACGCTGTCGTTTCATCTCAAGACTCTGGCGCAGGCCGGTCTGGTCACTTCGGTGCAGGAAGGTCGCTTCCTGCGTTACCGGGCGGCCATGGCCGGTATCAATGGACTGATTGAATTCCTGACCGAAGACTGCTGCGGCGGTCATCCCGAACTTTGTCTCCCGAAAGGAAAGCACACGTGACAACTGGCGAACCTCTCAATGTGCTGGTCTTATGCACCGGCAACTCCGCCCGCTCGATTCTCGGCGAATCCCTGTTCAATCATCTCGGCAAGGGACGCATTCACGCCTATTCGGCGGGCAGCAAGCCCTCCGGCAAGGTCAATCCGGTGGCGCTGGAAACGCTGACAAAACACGGCATCGCGCTGCCGTCCGAGGTGCGCAGCAAGTCGTGGGACGAGTTTGCCGCGGCGGGCGCGCCACAGCTCGATTACATCTTTACCGTCTGCGCCAGTGCCGCAGGCGAGACCTGCCCGATCTGGCCGGGGCACCCGGCCACCGCGCACTGGGGCATTGCGGACCCGGCGCATGTCGAGCCGCTCGAAGCGCGATGGGAGGCCTTCGAGCTGGCCTACCGGCAGTTGGAGAAGCGCGTCCGGGCTTTTCTAGCCTTGCCGCTCGAAGCGCTTTCGGCCGACGAGGTCAAGGCCGCCGCCCGGCGTATTCATGAGGAAGCCGGAGGATAAGCGGAATGATCGTGCGTGATCTTTCACCACTTTTTTGCGGCAAGTACTCTGCCGATTTGCCAAGGAGACTCAAATGACCAGCATTCAGATTTTTGACTCGGCTCTGTGCTGCAGTACAGGCGTCTGCGGGGTGACCGTCGATCAGCAACTGGTGAGCTTTTCTGCCGATGTCGATTGGGCGAAGCAGAACGGCGCGCAGATCGAACGCTTCAACCTGGCGCAACAACCGATGGCTTTTGCCGAGAACACGGTGGTGAAGAGCTTTCTGGAACGTTCGGGCGCCGAAGCCTTGCCACTCATCCTGGTGGACGGCGAGGTCGCCTTGGCCGGCCGCTATCCCAGTCGCATAGAGCTCACCCGCTGGGCTGGCTTCGGCACGGCCGCCAATGAGCAAAAGCCAGCTTCCGCCTGTTGCAGTGGCAAGCGCTGCTGCTGAGCGGGAAAGCCAGATTTCATGAAGTTTCTCGACCAGCCGCCGCGATTTCTCTTCTTCACCGGCAAGGGCGGCGTCGGCAAGACGTCGATTGCCTGTGCCGCCGCCATCCAACTGGCCGAGAGTGGCAAGCGGGTGCTGCTGGTCAGCACCGATCCGGCCTCCAACGTCGGCCAGGTGTTCGGCGTGGCAATCGGCAACCATGTAATTGGCATGGAGGCTGTTGCCGGTTTGTCCGCTCTGGAGATCGACCCGCAGGCGGCGGCACAAGCCTACCGCGACCGTATTGTCGGCCCGGTTCGCGGGGTGCTGCCGGAGGCGGTGGTCAAAGGTATCGAGGAGCAGCTTTCCGGGGCCTGCACCACCGAAATCGCCGCCTTCGACGCGTTTACCGCACTGTTGACCGACTCGCCGCTCACCGTCGATTTTGACCACATCGTTTTCGACACCGCGCCAACCGGGCATACCATCCGCCTGTTGCAGTTGCCGGGGGCCTGGAGCGGTTTTCTTGAAGAGGGCAAAGGCGATGCCTCGTGTCTCGGCCCGCTGGCGGGGCTGGAAAAACAGCGTTCCCAGTACAAGGCGGCAGTCGACGCACTGGCTGACAGCCGGCGTACCCGCCTGATTCTCGTCGCTCGCGCCCAGCTTGCCACCTTGCGTGAAGTGGCGCGAACGCATGAAGAGCTCGCCGCCATTGGGCTGTCACAGCAGTACCTGGTGGTCAATGGTGTTCTGCCCGCGAGTGAAACGGCTGCCGATCCGCTTGCTGCGGCCATTCATGATCGGGAGCGGGCCGCATTGGCCCGGATTCCCGAGGTGCTCAAGGCGCTACCCCGCGATCAGTTGGCGCTCAAGTCGTTCAATCTGGTGGGCTTGGCCGCGTTGCGCCAGTTGTTCGGCACGGCGGACGAGGCCGCGACGACCAACACCAGCGACGCCGTGCAGGCCGAATTGGCAGAATTGGCCGCGCCAAGTCTGGCCACGCTGGTCGATGAGATTGCCGGCGACGGGCATGGCCTTGTCATGCTGATGGGCAAGGGCGGCGTCGGCAAGACGACGCTGGCCGCCGCGCTGGCAGTCGAACTGGCAAGCCGTGGCTATCCGGTGCATCTAAGCACCTCCGATCCGGCCGCGCATCTCTCGGAAACACTCGATGGCGAGCTCGAAAACCTGGTGGTCAGCCAGATCGACCCACATGTTGAAACGGAACGCTATCGCCGGCAGGTGCTTGAATCCCGGGGGGCATCCCTCGATGCGCAGGGGCGCGCCTTGCTGGAAGAAGATTTGCGCTCGCCCTGTACCGAGGAGATTGCCGTCTTTCAGGCGTTTTCGCGTGTTATCCGCGAGGCTGGAAAGAAATTCGTCGTCATGGATACGGCGCCAACCGGCCATACCCTTTTGCTGCTCGACGCAACGGGCGCCTACCACCGCGAAATCGCGCGCCAATCGCGCCACACGGATGAGCAGTTCACCACACCGATGATGCAGTTGCAGGACCCAAAGCAAACCAAGGTGCTGCTGGTCACACTGGCTGAAACGACACCGGTTCTGGAGGCGGCCAACCTGCAGGCGGATCTGCGTCGCGCCGGCATTGAACCCTGGGCCTGGGTGGTCAATAACAGCATTGCGGCCACCACTGTCTTGTCCTCTTTGCTGCGCCAGCGCGCGCGCAACGAGCTGCGCGAGATCGATGCCGTGGCATCCCGCCACGCCAAGCGATACGCGGTGGTGCCTTTGCTGGCGGAAGAGCCAATCGGAACAGTGCACCTGAGAAAACTGGCGCACCGGGACGCCGAAGCCACTGTTGCCAGCAGGATATGATATGAGCATCGTCACCAAAAAGCTTTCGTTCCTCGACAGGTATCTCACCGTCTGGATTTTTACCGCCATGGCAATCGGTGTAAGTCTCGGTTCTTTGGTTCCGGGCATCGAGGATTTCATCAACAGCTTCCAGGTCGGCACGACCAACCTGCCGATAGCGGCGGGACTGATCCTGATGATGTATCCACCCTTCGCCAAGGTGCGTTACGAAGAATTGCCCGATGTCTTCCGCGACAGGAAAGTGCTGGGCTTGTCCCTGGTGCAGAACTGGATTGTCGGGCCGGTCCTGATGTTCGCGTTGGCGATCCTATTTCTTCAGGACAAGCCGGAATACATGGTCGGCCTGATCATGATCGGCCTGGCGCGTTGCATTGCCATGGTGATTGTCTGGAACGAACTGGCCAAGGGTTCCACCGAGTATGCCGCCGGTCTGGTCGCCTTCAACTCGATCTTCCAGGTGCTGTTTTTCAGCGTCTATGCCTGGCTGTTCATCACCGTGCTGCCACCACTCTTCGGGCTGTCCGGTGCAGTCATCGATATCTCGATCGGGCAGATTGCCGAAAGTGTGTTCATCTACCTGGGCATCCCGTGCCTGGCCGGGGTGCTAACCCGCGCGATCATGCTGCGCTTTGTTTCAAAGGACTGGTATCACACCCGCTTTGTACCGAAGATCGGGCCGATCACGCTGGTCGCGCTGCTGTTCACCATCGTCGTCATGTTCAGCCTGAAGGGCAAACTGATTGTCAGCAT
>WBZP01006916.1_pt1 | contig 11073 bp, 10 predicted proteins | sample 5204301 | NCBI WGS metagenome assembly WBZP01 (sample SAMN12412401, study PRJNA552823) | activated sludge metagenome | isolation source: activated sludge from nitrification reactor of wastewater treatment plant... | place: USA: Pennsylvania | collected 2017
GTGCATCCCGAGCGGGCCCGTGATGTTGTCGCGAAAATAGCGGTCGATGCCCTGCCCGCTCGCAATCTCCACCATGCGGCTGACCCGATCGATGCCGCCGCCATAGGCCCATCTCGCGCCCGGCTCGAACATCAGCGGCATGCGCGGCAGGTCCTTGTCCTTGCTGCCGCGCGCGAACTGGATGTAGCGCAGCACGTTGCTGTCCCACAACGGATAGGAAAGGCCTGAGGTGTGGGTGAGCAGATTGCGCAACGTCAGATATTCCCGCGCTTCGCGCAGTTGCGGCGCGCCGCTCGTGTCGAATCCGGTGAGGACGCGCGGCGCCGCCAGCATCGGGTCGATATTGCCGGCCGGCTCGTCCAGTTTCAGCCTGCCGCGCTCGACGAGCTGCATCGCCGCAACGGAGGTCAGGAGCTTCACCATCGAAGCGATACGGAAGATCGTGTCGGGGGTCATGCGCGTATCGGACCCGACGCCACGCAAGCCGGCGGCGCCCTCATAGAGCACCGACCGGTGATCCGCCGCCATGGCAACGACGCCCGGGATTTCGTGACCGGCAACCGCGGCATGCAACGATTTGTCGATATCGCCGCTGCGCGTGGGTTTGGTCGAGGGTGCGGCAAGCGCGGGCACGGCCGGGACAAGGCTCGCCGAGGCGAGCGCAGCCGTTCGCAACAAAGCATCACGCCGGGTGATCGTGCCGGTCATCCCTGCAACGGTCTTTCAATGCCTGTTCTCTTATACGCGCGATTCTGCGCTCCATGCGAGCGTCGATGCAAGGCCGTTTCCATCCCGTCGGCTTTCCGGCATAGGTTAGGTTCCCACGAGATCATCGGTGCCCCGGAATTTCCCATGCAGAACGCCATGAAAGCCAAGATCCAGCGCGGCGACGTCGCGCTGGGCGTTTCCCTGATGTTTCCGAGCCCGCAACTCGTCGAGATGCTGTCCTATGCCGGCTTCGACTGGGTTCTGATCGATTGCGAGCACGGCTCGATCGGTCCCGCCGATATCGAGGTGATGTCGATGGCCGCCGACGCCTCCGGCATCACCGCCATTGCGCGGCCGCGCAGCAACGCGGCGGCCGATATCCAGGCCGTTCTCGACCGCGGCGTGAAGGGCGTGCAGATTCCGCACATCAACACGCGCGACGATGCCGAGCGGGCCGTGGCAGCGGTCAAGTTCGGCCCCGGCGCCGGACGCGGGCTTGCGGCCGGCACGCGGCCGGACCGCTGGGGACTTGGCGCGCGCATGCCGGACTTTGCGGCGCAGGCCAACGCGCAATCACTGGTCTGCGTCCAGATCGAGCACCAGCAAGCCGTCGCCAATATCGACGACATCCTCAAGGTCGACGGCATCGACGTGTTCTTCATCGGCCCGTCGGACCTGTCGCAGTCGATGGGTTATCCCGGCAATCCAAAGGCGCCGCCGGTCGCGGAGGCGATCGAACGCACCCTCGAAAGAATCCGCGCCGCCGGCAAGGTGCCGGGCATGCCTGCCACGACGGAGACATTGCCCTGGGTCGCAGGCCAGGGCTGCCGCTACGTCTACAATCACCTGCCGCGCATTCTCGATGCCGGTGCGAGGCAATTCCTGGGCAAGGCGGGCACTCAATAAAGGTAGGCTCGCATTCACGGCAATACGGATGCATGTGAACCACCTCATACGCCGGCAGCAGGGTTATGCGGCAAGAAGGGAGCAGCTTCACTTGATCCGGAGTTGCGAAGATGCCCGTCGCTCCCAAGAATCACCCGCGCCTTCTGCCGGTCGCCGGAACAGCCATGGCCATCGTAGCTGCCACCCTCATCGCCAACCGCCTGACCGGAACGCCTCAGGAAACCCGCCCGCAGCTGGCGTCGCAGCCCGCGGCTGAGCCATCACCGGAAAAAGCGGCGCCGCCATCGAAGCCGCGGGAAAGATATCAGGCCACCATCGAAAACTGGCGGCGCTACCGGGCAACGAACGCCCCGGACTAGCTTTTGCTTGGCCGACCTCGCGTCCTTCGTCTACAAGGGCGGAATGTCCGAGAGCTCATCACCCTCGCTTTCCTTCGAAACTATCGCGAAGGCGATCAGGGACCGTCGATCCACCTATGGCCGCGCCAGCGGATTGAATATCGACCGCGTCGAACGCGGCGAGGCCTGGTGCAGCCTGCCCTATCAATCCGTCTTCGTCGGCGACACGGAGACGGGCGTGATCCACGGCGGCGTGGTCACGGCCATGCTCGACGAAAGCTGCGGCATGGCGGTGCAGCTCGCGCTCGACGGAACAAGGGCGATCGCCACCCTCGACCTGCGCATCGACTATCAGAAGCCGGCCAAGCCCGGCATCGACATCAAGGCGCACGCGATCTGTTACCACGTCACCCGCTCCATCGCCTTCGTGCGCGCCACCGCCTATCAGGAAAGCGAGGACGACCCGGTCGCCACCGCCGCCGCCTGTTTCATGGTCGGCGCCAACCGCACCAACATGCTGCAGGACCGGCAGGCCTACGAGGTGCCGGTCCTCGATGCGCCCGAAGACCACGAGAGTCCGTTTGCCCAGAGCCCGTTCGCGCGCTGCCTCGGCATCCGCCTCGGCGAAGACGGCGTGCTGCACATGCCTTTCTCGCAGCGGATCATCGGCAATCCCATCCTTCCCGCCATTCACGGCGGCATCACCGGCGCTTTCCTGGAAACCGCCGCCATCGTCGGCTTGATCCGCGAACTCGGGGCGGCCTCGCGACCACGGCCGATCGGACTGACCGTCAACTATCTGCGCTCGGGACGCGGCCTCGACAGCTTCGCCAATGTCTCGATCGTGAGGCAGGGCCAGCGCATCGTGGCGTTCCAGGCACAGGCCTGGCAGGACGACGCCAGCAAGCCGATCGCGACCGCTTTCGGGCATTTCAAGCTGCGACAGGCGGATTGAAGTCTCACGACGGCTCGACGCAGGTGGCCATGATGGCATCGACCTCGTCGCGCGAGAGCACCCCGAGTTCGGCAATGAACACGATCCGTGCGCGCGGAACGCCTGGCGCCAATGCGCCGCCGGGCGCCAGCGTCGCCCGACCGCCGGCAAGCTGAAACAGCGTCAACCGACCCGGCTGCTCCACGGTCTCGAACAGCCCCTTCGCCCGCGCGAGCTTCGGCGCCAGCCGGCCGATCGCCTGCTGCAAACGAGCCAGCGACAGCGGCCGTTCCGAGGTCCAGCTCAGCGTCTCGAACCGGTCGGCCACGGGCCGGCGCGGTCCCGGCTCCCGCGGCACCGGCGTGCGATCCACCTCCAGCGGAAACAGCAACGCGGCAGGAACTTCGCCGTGCAACGCATCGACGATCACGGCGGACGGATGCAGCGCGCGCACGGCGGCCCGCAGTTGCGCCTGCTGCGCCTCCTCGGCGAGGTCGAGCTTGGTAAGCGCGACCACGTCGGCCGCCCGCAACTGGGAGCGCAGCAACGCGTCGTCGTTGAGCGCCGCCGGTGAGGTCGCCGCGTCCAGCACGCACAGCACCGTCTCCAGCGGCGCCTCCTGCCAGATCACGGGATCCATCAGGTTGCGGACGATATCGGCGGGATCGGCGATACCGCTGGTCTCGATCACGATGAATTCCGGCCTGGGGTCACGCCGCAACAGTGTGGCGAGCGTGCGCAGCAGATCGCCTTCCAGCGTGCAGCAGATGCAGCCGTTCGACAGGCTGACAACGCCGTCGCTGGCGCCCTCGATCAGTTCGGCATCGATGTTGATCGCGCCGAAATCGTTGACGACAGCGGCGATGCGTTTTCCTTGCGCATGCGCGAGCAGGTGGTTGACGACCGTGGTCTTGCCGGCGCCGAGAAAGCCCGTCACCAGCAGGATCGGAACCGGCACCGTCAGCTCGCCACGACGGGCCGGCGCACCGGCTTGCCCGGCCGCGCCGCCACATCGAGCACGCCATCGGCAATCAGCGGCTGGCCGCTGACCACGAGATGGCGCACGCCTTCGGAGGGACGGTTCATCGCCATGAACGTCGCCCGGTCGGAAAGCTTTTCATAGTCGAACACGACCACGTCGGCGTCTGCGCCTGGCTGCAGCCTGCCCTTGTTGCGCATCGCCGGCGTGCTTGCCGCCAGAATCTCCGCCGGGATCAGCGCGCATTTGCGGATGCCTTCCATCAGCGGGATGGTGCGGCGCTCGCGCACCCACTCGCGGATGAAGCGGGTGAAGCAACCGGCCGAGCGCGGATGCGAGGTGGCATCGTCGGGCAGCGGCCAGGCGTCGCCGGTGTAGGCCTTGCCGTCCGACAGCGTCCACGGCATCGCGTCGGAGGCGATGGCGCCGCCGGGATACAGCACGGCCATATCGAGCAGGTCGCGGTGGTGCGGGTTGTTCTCGGTATCGAGGACGTGCCACAGCACCAACGTCGAGGGCTCCTCCTTCTGCGCCGCCAGCAGTTCGGCGCGGTCGCGGAAGCGGCGTCCGTCGGTCACCCGCTGCACCGAATCGTAGCCGGTGCCGTTGCGGGCCTCGAACTCGGGATCGCTGAAGAAGGCCGCCGCGAGCACGGTCGATCCGGTACCGTAGGGATAGGCCTCCACCGTGATCGGCAGGCCCTGGGCCTGCGCCTTGGCGATCAGCGCCGCGCAACGCTCGATGTCGGTCTTGCTCGACGAATTGAAGTGGCAGATGTGCATATGCGCGCCGGTGGCGCCGGCATAGCCGATCAGGCGGACGTAGGCTTCCGCGGCGCTCTCGGGATCGATGCGCGACATGAAGGCGACGTGGGTGAAGGTCGCCACGTTCTGCGCGGCCGCGAGCTGGCACACGGCGGTGAGCTCCTGCACGCCCGCGCCCGGCGCATACGCATTGAGGATGCCGATGCCGATGCCGCCTTCGTTCAATCCGTTGGCGAGGCGGTCGAGGATGCCGGCGACTTCGGTATCGCTCGCGACATTCTCGATCCAGCGCCGGTCGCGCATGGCATTGCCGAACGCTTCCAGCGAACTCTCCGCGTTGGAGCCGGTCATGGCGCCGATCCGCGCGAACGCCCAGTTGACGGCCGCGCCGTAATTCAGCACCCGCCCCTTGTCCGCCTGCCGCCGATACCAGGACGCGACCGGCAGCACGCCCGCTTCGAGATCGAGCGTGGTCGTGACCCCGTCGAAGGCCTGCATGCGGTCCGCCGGGATCGACTGGCCGTGGGCGTGCAGGTCGATGAAGCCGGGCGCCACCACGAGGCCCGAGGCGTCGATCACGCGTTCTGCGCTGCCGAGGCCGGTGCCGACCGCGGCGATCCGGCCGTCCACGACGGCCACGTCGCCGATGGCGTCCATGCCGCTGGCGGGATCGACCACCCGGCCGCCGCTGATGACCAATCCGCCCATGTTGCCCGTCTCCCGCCGCCGTTTCGGACTCCATAGAGCCTGATTTGCGGGGGGACAACCATCGGCGCGGAAGGGCAATGGAAGCCGATCCGCCGAATCCGCAGGGCTGGTCAGCCGACGCGGCCTTCGCCATGATCCGAATCGCGAAAGGCATCCCTTGCGGAGCTCCGATCGAATGGCAGGCATAACGCGCCGGCACGCAGTGTTGGTCGCGGCGGGGCTCGGAGGCGGCCTCGGCGCAGCGCGCCAGGGCCATTCTGGAGCATCGGCCGTGCAAACAATCGATTTCGAGCGTGCCCGCATTTCGTGGACGACCAAGACGGGCATCCATGGAAGCTGGCGCGTCATCGCCACCGCCTGCCGGCAGGATGACGAGGACTGCCTCTGTCTCGCGCCCGTGGTGATGGCCGGCGAGATCTTCGGTGCCGGCCGGCTGCCGCGCGATCCCCCCTACTCGTACCAACTGATCGCGACGCGACAGCGGCACGGCATCGTCCGGGAGGGCGAAGGCAACAGCGACAACGACGCCGACAACGCGGCGGTGTTCTCATCCTTCGACATCGACGCGCCGCGGCGGGCGGCCACCTCGATCGATATCGCCACGCTCGACGCCGAGGCCGTCGCCAGGCTGTGGCCTCTCGCGGTCCGGCTGAGACTGCGCGGCAGCAGCGGCAAGTTCTGGGACCTGGAGTTTCCCCTCGGCCACATCAATACGCGCGCGGCGGACTTCCAGATCGAGAGCGGCCCCATCCTCATCCCGCAGGAGGCCACGGACATCGCCGGCGCCTCGATCGCCGGCGGCTGCTACCTGGCCTATGTGTTCCTCAACCGGACGAACCAGGTCGATCTGCTGGCCTGGGGACCGGCCGGCAGCCCCCGCCGCAGCTTTTCCCGCTTCGCGCGCATCGAGGGCATTGAGGCCGAGCTGTTCGGCCGCACGTCGGACCGGTAACGGCTCGCGGGGGCCGAATCCGCAAAACAACCCCATGCACCGTAGCCGAACGGCCCGTACGTTTCGGAAAAACAGCTTGACCCGTCGGGCAAATCAGTGGCATAATTCCAATATTCCGAACCTGCGCTGATGTCCCGGCCGCCCGCATAAGTGAGGCGGAGCGGCTGCCATGCGCTCTGGAATCCGCACCCGCCATTGAACCGCAATCGGCTCGCCACCCGCGACAGGCCGTACCTCCCCGTCATTGCGAGCGAAGCGAAGCAATCCATCCCTCCCGCGGGACGATGGATTGCTTCGTCGCTTCGCTCCTCGCAATGACGGCCTGCATTCCTCCGCCGCCTCCTCGCGTCGCCGCGCCTGACCTTTCCACCTTCCAAGGAGTATCGACATGAACACCGCCTCCGGTCCCGCGACCACGACAGCACTTGCCACGCCTGCTCCCGCGCCCACCCGCCACGAAGCCGCCGCAGCTCCGCGCATCAAGCTGATGCCGCACGGCTTCGCCATCGACCATCCCGATCCCGAAATCGGCGAACGACTGATGGCGAATGCGCTGGGGGTGGCCGACCGCGACGCGATGGACGGCATCCTGCGCCAACTGGTGCGCGCCAGCGTCAATGGCAACAGCCACGACGAAACCAACCTGTCCTTCATGATCGCGATGGCGAAGAGCCTCAAACCCCGCGATTCCGTCGAGGCCATGCTGGTGGCGCAGATGGTCTCGGTCCATGTCATGGCGATGCGATGCGCGCAGCACCTCGCCCGTGCCGAGGATATCGTCCAGCAAGACAGCGCGGCCCGCGCGCTCGGCCGGCTCGCCCGCACCTTCCCCGCCCAGATCGATGCGCTCACCCGCTATCGCAGCCAGGGCGAGCCCGCCATCACCGTGCAGAACGTTTCGGTCGCCGACGGCGGCAACGCCATCGTCGGCCACGTCACCCAGCATCGCAACGTGATCGTGGCGGAGAAGAAGCCGTCGGCGGGGCGAAGGGCGAGGCGGACGCGCACGGCCGGTGTTTCCAAACAGTTTTACCATCCCGCGGGCGCCAAGCCGGACGTCCAGGCATGAGCCGTCACGTCTGGACCATCGGCCCGATGCAGGCGAGCCCGCGCTGCGGCGCCCAAACCCGCGACGGCGATCCGTGCCGCGCACCGGTCGTGCGCGGCAAGCAGCGCTGCCGCATGCACGGCGGTGCGGAGGGTTCCGGCGCACCGAGAGCGAACTGGAATGCGCGCAAGCACGGTGTGTTCACGAGGGAGGCGATCGCGGAGCGCAGGCGAGTTCAGGCGCTTCTGTGGAAGGCGCGGAAGCTGTTGGAGGAGATGGAGTGATGAGGTCAGATCTCAAAGGGCCACTGACCGGATTGAGAGGAGGCAGATGCGCCTTTAAGCCAGATCTATTGAAGCCGGCCCCGCTTCATGGCGTTAAGCGGGCAACAAGCTCCGCGCGCCACCAAGCCTCCGAAATTCGGCCATAACTCGTCGATGCGCCCGCTTGTTACTAGTGAAGTGCTAGATGCGAGGCACCTCTCCTCAAGGGAAATCCATTAGTTGAAAAAAGAAGGCGAGTTCCTACTCACACCCGGACAAAGCGCTACTTATCTCCGGACTCGGGAATCAGACGGTTGCGTGCTATCTTTCCCGCATTCTCGGAATGGTCTGGTTGCAAATCCCATGGATAGGGCAGAACTTCATCGCATCTACGAGTTGGGCGGGGCGATTCATCGCCTGACCGGCCTTACGACACAGACGAGCCTTCACGAATATTTCGGAATCTATGTCGGCGCTGAAACCGCGCTGAATCAGCTGCTAGGCGCAGACCCGCAGGTTAAGGTTGATCTGTGTCTCGATGCCGCCAGAGAGCTGAAAAATGTAATCGGCGAGATTGAGCGCAGGCGTTTTGCGGACCAAAAGGGAGCTTTCACAGTCCCTGATGGACCGAACGACAAGCTTTCGTATGATTTCTACCCGTTGAGAACGGCCTTCCAGCACTTCGAATCTGCGTTTCGTATTGAGATGCAGGCTGCGTCAACCTATTGGGTGCCCAAGCGAGGCACGCATAACACGCGCGATCTTGTTGACGCCTTCCAGAGATCGTTTCTGCCGGAGCTTCATACCTCTATCGGTCAGCTCGCCCTTACCGAATATAACAGCGCCGGACGTTGCTTCGCTTTTGGGCTTTGGACCGCAGCTGGCTACCACTGTTGCCGGGCCGTGGAGGCTGTGCTGCGGCCTTACTTCGTTGCGTTTACGGGCAAGGAGGACAAAGAAGGCAAAACTTGGCACGACTTGATTGAGGGTCTGGAGAAGAGTTCCACCGAACCGAAACCAGTAGACAAGACACTCTTTTACCTTCGGCAACTTAAGGACAACGAGCGTAATCCGCTGATGCATGTCCGCGTTGTTCTGGATGAGCAAGATGCCGATCTGCTGTTGAGCGCGGCCAAGATCGTTATTGTGCTAATGACTCGCGAAATGATTGCTTTAGAGGATGAGCGCAAGGCCACCCCTCTGCTTCGCGTCATCTCCGAGGGAGAAGCCAGTTGATGGCCAAAGAGCAGAAGGCCTTAACGAGACAACGCTCTGATAGACGCGTTCTCGTGTATGAAGCCTACGCCGCACGATGAAATGAATCTTGGCAAGCGGCCAGCCAAAAGGAGGCGGCAGAGTAAGAACACAAAATAGAAAAAGGACCCCACTGTGGTTACAGTGAGGCCCTTTTTTTAGGGGCGCCAAACAGTCTTCCGTAGCCTGCTCGCATTCCCCCGTCGGTCCCCGAAGGGATAGATATGTAATATGGGCTCGGAACTCGTCTTACGCAATACCGATAGCATGCTGCATGCCAGCGGCGATCCGCTGCATATCTTGCTCATCTATTGATTCCAATTGGTTAACGCCGCCGACCTGTACGCTATCTAAGCGATTGTGGGACATTGAGCTAATTACGTCACACAGCGCCCAAGTAGGTTCCGTCAGGCAGGCGTACTTATCGGCCGTGAAGGCAACATGGGCCGGGGTTATTTCCGGTGGCGCGGTGGAAGAAAATGGCACCACAAGACAGCGCCCGGGCCCAGCACCGTGCCTGCGGTTGTAGGACCGCGGTGAGACGACAACGACACGGCGCATCTTCGTTATTTCAGGATGAATGCGCGCCAGATCAAAGTCACAAATAAGGATTCTGCCGCGTGGCGGCACAAACGGAATAGGCATTCCGACCCCCTGCTAGGCCAGACTTGCCTAAGTTCTACCTGGAGTCGAGTCGTTTTCTCTCGGGAGCAGAGTGCTTTGCTGCTTGCTTGGGATGGCTGATTTTCGTCAGTCAGCCGGCGCGTCAGCGCCGTCCTCGACATCTGTCCCTCTGCCGTCCGTCTCTATTGGTCACGCCAAAGGATGATCTCTTGCTGTAGCGGAATTCAAACTCTGCCGGATATCTCTTCAAATGAGTCTCAGATACGTACTCGTAGACGCCAGTGTTGTCGTGCTTGAGGATTGAACAATACCGTTCGATGGTGTTTGAGCGCGCATCACCTCGAACGTACTCACCGATGCCATGCTCAACCATTTCGTGGCGCGCGAATTCCTTGCCGACGCGGATGTATCGGTCATAAGCGACGATTTACGCGAGACATTCGCCGTCAGGATCGGGCGCAGTGTCTTGCCCGAGGTGTTCGCGGAGTGGTGCGAGCAGGCTTTCCCTCCACAGGCAAGAAAGACGTAGATGGCCGGGACGAGCCCGGCCATGACAGAACACAAACTTGAATTCAAATGTTTATTCGAAGCCCGCGCGTTCGCTCGCGACGGGCCTCGAACGTCACACTCCCCTACTTCTTCAACAGCGGACAGGCGCTCTCTGCCGGCGTGATGAAGGCGTCCTTGCCCGGGATGATCTTCACCAGCTTCTCGTAGTCCCACGGCCCGCGCGACTCCGACGGCGACTTGACCTGGACGAGATACATGTCGTGGATCAGCGTGCCGTCTTCGCGCAAGGAGGCGTTGCGCGCGAAGAAATCGTCGATCGGCATCGACCTCATCTTGGCGATGACCTTGGGGCCGTCGTCGGTCCCGGCCGCGTCGATCGCCTTGAGGTAGCTGGTGATCGCAGAATAGAGACCGGCCTGCACCATGGTCGGCCGGCGGCCGATCTTGTCCAGGAAGCGGTCGGCGAATGCCCGCGTCGTCGATATCCCAGAAGAAGCCCGTCGTCAGCCGATGATCCGCGGCGACCTCGGGCGCTAGCTGGCGACGGCCTGCTCGGTGCCGATGCGGGCGCCGAGCGCGAGCCCGGCGCGCAGCGCGTCCATGTTGAGATCGAGGAAGCCGCGCGGCGTATTGGCCTTCACCGCCTGCTCGATGCGCTCGACATTGCAAATGCCGCTTTGCGCGACCAGCGCGCCCAGCGCGACCATGTTGGTCACCCGCTCGCTGCCGAGATCGAGCGCGGTGGTGGAAAGCGGCAGATGATAACAGGGCTGCCCGGTCTGCGGCAATTCCGGACATAGCCTCGTGTCGGCGATGACCACGGCGCGCGGCTTCAGCAGCGGCCATGACGGCTTCACCGCCAGCCGGTCGAGCAGCACCAGGGCATCGATCGCGGTCAGCAGCGGAAAATCGACGTCGCCCTCGACGCTGACGAGATCGGCGTTGCAGTAGCCGCCGCGCGAGGTCGGCTCGTAGCTCTGGCTCTGCGCGACGCTGCGGCCGTCGGCCGCCAGCGCATCCGCAAGCATCTTGGCGCTCAGGATCAGGCCTTGTCCGCCGGTGCCGCCGAACCTGATTTCAATCCG